>Ga0194131_10011707_pt1 | contig 10402 bp, 7 predicted proteins | sample TA2KigO120mmetaG_FD_148631 | JGI IMG/M metagenome (GOLD analysis project Ga0194131, IMG submission 148631) | Freshwater microbial communities from Lake Tanganyika, Tanzania - TA2015053 Kigoma Offshore 120m | ecosystem: Environmental > Aquatic > Freshwater > Lake | place: Tanzania: Lake... | reverse complement strand
TGGCCGTCTTCTTTTTTTTTCTCGGCAGACACTCGGCGCATGGGGCATCGAAACAGATTCCTATGACGACGGATCAGTTTCTGATCGTCATGGGAACGGTAAAGACGACCATAGAAACGTTCCACTGCTCGCAGGACCGTATCGTACAAGCCATGAACGACCAGATTCGCGGCCGATCGACCCCGACCCAAACCCAGCAAACCGTTCAAGCCGAACGCGACCGCCAGGAAAGTCAGGTATCGGCTGCCGTCGAGGGTTTTTTAAGCCGAAACGCTCAAGTCGGAAAGGCGGCTTTTGGCGTACCTCCCGGCGAGATGTCCGACGAAATGCTCAATGTAATCGAATACCTGCAAACCAAATTCCCCGGTCTTTTCAGACGGTACATGGACTGACGCAAGTCACTTTGGCAAAGGGCGATTTCGCTTGACAAACAGACGGTTGTCGCGTTAATTGACGGGACCGTATTCCCGGTTTCAAGACCGGCAAGACGATACCCCGATCAGGAGGACAAGTTGAAATTTACGGTAAGCGAACCAAAACCATGGAAACGCATACTCGATATCGAAGTCCCCTCCGATGTAGTACAAGGAGAGCTGAACTCGACCTTCAGGCGCTATCAGAAAGAAATTCGTATGCCGGGGTTCCGGCAAGGCAAGGTTCCGCTCGACGTACTCAAGGCCCGATACGGAGACGAGATTCGCGCTGAGGTCATCGAACGTCTTATCCCGGAATACCTGCAACAGGCAGGTAAAGAAGCGGAGATAAAACCCATCTCTTCACCTGTGATCGAGAACCTCAATTTCGATACGGGCGAAGACCTTCGTTTTCGAGCCGTTATCGAGATCAAACCGGCTATCGAACTCAAAGACTGCATGGGGATGCGGTTAACACGGCGTCCGGTCAATGTTACCGGCGAAGATATAAACCGGGTCATCGAGTCCCTGCGCGAACGCCATGCGAATGTCGTCCGAATAGACGACGCGGCACAGAATGACCATTATCTGGTGGCCGATTTTCAACATCTTGATCCTTCCGGCGTACCGATTATCGGTCGTAAGGAGGAAAAACAACTGTTCAGACTCGGCTCCGGTCTTATGGGCGAAGCGTTCGACACCGGTCTTGTGGGTATTCGGTCGGGTGAGAATCGAACGGTAAAGGTTCGCTATCCCGAAGACCATACGGATGCACAGTTGGCCGGCCAGGAAGCCTTGTTCGACGTACATGTACAGGAGATACTGGAAAAGACGCTCCCCGAACTGAACGACGACTTTGCCATAGATATAGGCGCGGAGAATCTTGAAGCCCTGCAGAACTCGATCCGCCAAGATTTGGAACGCGAGCCGGACCGGGAAGTGCGCAGCCAACTACTCAAACAGTTGCGTGAGACGCACGATTTCGAAGTACCCGATTCCATGATAGGGCATTATCTCGACCATACGCTGGAAGACGCCCGTCGGGGATCGCGTCAGCCGATCGACGAAGAGGCGCTACGCGAAAGCTACCGCCCGCTTGCCGTCGAACAGATCAAACAAACGCTTCTGCTTGACGCCATCGCACAAAAGGAACAGATCAAGGTATACGAATCCGAGATCGACGAGCGTCTCCAAAGGATGGCCGACCGGTCCCATTTACCCCTTGATTCGTTAAAACGCCTTTTCCAGAAAAACGGACGAATCGACCGGATCGAATTTGACATTCAGGAAGAAAAAGTCATCGAATTTCTCATGCAGCACGCCGATATTCAGGTGGAATAGAAGGAGTCTTCCATGTTGATCCCCATGGTAATCGAGCAGACGGGGCGTGGCGAACGTGCGTACGACATTTACTCGCTTCTGCTCAAAAATCGTATCATCTTTCTCGGAACTCCGATCGACGATACTATCGCCAATCTGGTTATCGCCCAGTTGCTGTATCTCAATTACGAGGACGCCGAGAAGGACATCAAACTCTATATCAACAGCCCCGGAGGCAGCATCTCCGCCGGGTTGGCCATTTACGACACCATGCAATTCATTCAGCCGGACGTGGAGACTTACTGCATGGGTATGGCGGCCAGCATGGGCGCGTTTCTCCTGGCCGCCGGTGCTAAGGGAAAACGATACGCGCTGCCTTATTCCCGGATTCTCATCCACCAACCCTCGATAGGGCACATGGCCGGCACGGCTAAGGATATCGAAATCCAGGCCGAGGAAATGCTGCGCATGAAACGTATGATGAATCAGATTTTAGCGCATCATGCCGGCCAGACCATCGAAAAGATCGAACGGGATACGGACCGCGATTATTGGATGTCGGCGGCTCAGGCCGTCGAATACGGGCTGGTGGATCATGTCCTCGAAACGCCTGTATCAAAGGCGATAAACGAAACAACACCGTCCTAAGGGCGCTTGCTAAAACGGCGACTGGCGGAAATGGTCTGGCTGATCATGGTATCGAGGACGCCCTCATGATGAAAAAACGTGTTCCGTCGCGCGATCTGCGGTGCTCGTTCTGTAACCGGAGCGCCGAAGAGGTTGACCGGTTGATCACCGGACCCAACGTATACATCTGTAACGATTGCGTGATGATGTGCAACGACATTCTTGCAGAGGAGATGACGCGCAATACCCTGACTACGGTGGATAGACTCCCCACCCCCCCGGAGATCAAGTCCTCGCTCGACGAGTATGTCATCGGTCAGGAACAGGCCAAAAAAGTGCTATCCGTTGCCGTCTACAACCATTACAAGCGGATTCAGCACGGCACCGCGCCAAACGAGGTAGAACTCGAAAAAAGCAACATCATGTTGATCGGTCCGACCGGGACGGGCAAGACGTTGCTGGCGCAGACGCTGGCGCGGTTATTGCACGTGCCGTTCTGTATCGCCGACGCGACGGTATTGACCGAAGCCGGATATGTGGGCGAGGATGTCGAAAGCGTGCTGGTGCGTCTGCTCCAAGCCGCCGACTACGACGTACCCAAGGCCGAACACGGTATCGTTTATATCGACGAAATCGATAAGATCGCCCGTAAGTCCGCCAACCCGTCCATCACGCGCGACGTCTCCGGAGAGGGCGTTCAGCAGGCGCTTCTCAAAATGCTGGAAGGAACCGTCGCCAACATACCACCCAAGGGTGGACGAAAACATCCTGAACAAAACTTTATCCAACTCAATACCCGAAACATCCTCTTTATCTGCGGAGGGGCGTTTGACGATCTGGACCGGGTGATCGAACGGCGTATCGCCGAAGGCACGATAGGCTTCGACGGGGTCTCGAAACGCAAAGCCGACCGCAAGTTAGGGACGCTGCTCGCACAAGTGGAACCAGACGACCTTCTCCAGTACGGACTTATCCCGGAAATCATCGGACGTCTGCCGGTCGTCGCGACACTCAACGAACTGGACGCCGAAGCGTTGAGAAGAATACTGACCGAACCCAAAAACGCGCTTCTCAAACAGTATCAACGCCTTTTGGAAATGGAAGGCGTGAAACTGACTTTTCACAAAGACGCGATCGATGCGATCGTCGAACAAGCCCTGACCAAGAAAACGGGCGCTCGTTCGCTACGCTCCATACTCGAAGACGTGATGCTCGACATCATGTTCCAAACCCCGTCCCAAAAAGGTCTCCAAGAAATCGTAATCACCCGGGAAGCGGCGTTCAAACAAACTCCCCCCATATACGTTCGCAACGAAGATACCAAGAAAAGCGCCTGATGATTCATTTCCAACGTGACGACGAAGCCCTGACGTTTGAAGACATCCTTCCTTTGATTCCACTCAGGGAAGTGGTGGTCTTTCCCTACATGGTCACCCCGCTGATCATCGCACGGGAAGCGTCGATCAAGGCGCTCGAAGAAAGCATCGGGCGAGACCGGCTGCTGTTTCTGGTCGCCCAGAAAAACGCCGAAGTAGAACAGCCCGAAAAGGGAGACGTATACCGCGCCGGTGTGGTGGCGCGCGTTCTTCAGGTACTCAAACTCCCCAACGGGCTTATCCGGGTGCTGGTGGAAGGATTGGTACGCGCGCGGGTTACCCGGTTTACCGCGACGACTCCGCATATGCGCGTCAAAATCGCCCTTGTGGAAGACGCCTCGCCAGCCACGCCCGAAGTACACGCCCGTCTGCGTTCCGTACTCAACCAGTTTACCGAATATGTCAGGATAAACGCGCAAGTTCCGGACGAACTGCTGTTGTCGCTTCAGAACGTAGACGACCCGCGACGGCTGACCGACACCATGGCCGCCTACGTCCTCCAGACGCCACAGGTCAAACAGCGGTTGATCGAAGCCCGAACCGTCGCCGCCCAGTTGGAGGAACTTTCCTCCATCCTGTCCGTGGAACTGGAAATCCTGGAGATCAAAAACCATATCGACAATGAAGTCCGCGAGCGTATCCACAAAACCCAGCGTGAGTTTTTCCTGCAAGAACAGATGCGGGTAATCAAGCAGGAATTGGGGGAAATGGAGGAGTTATCGGACGATATAAACGAACTTGCCCAGCAGATCGCCGATGCCCGGATGCCCAAGGAGGTGTACGAAAAGGCCATGTCGGAACTGGACAAACTCCAGCAGATGCATCCCAGTTCCCCGGAAGCCACGGTCGTTCGTAACTATCTGGAGTGGATGATCGCCGTCCCCTGGCAGCGAAAGACACGCGACAGCCGAGACATAGACAAAGTGGTACAGGTGCTGGATGCGGATCATTATGGACTGGAAAAACCAAAGGAACGCATCGTCGAATACTTGGCCGTCATCCAGTTGACCAAAGCCATCAAGGGGCCTATCCTGTGTCTTGTGGGGCCGCCAGGTGTCGGAAAAACCTCGCTCGGAAAGTCGATCGCGCGGGCCATGGGAAGAAAGTTCGTCCGCATGTCGCTCGGCGGGGTACACGACGAAGCCGAAATCCGTGGACATCGGCGTACCTATATAGGCTCGATGCCAGGTCGTATCATCCAAGCCATGCGCAAAGCGGGGACGGTCAATCCCGTCATCCTGCTGGACGAAGTGGACAAACTGGGCCACGATATGCGCGGCGATCCGGCGTCGGCACTGTTGGAGGTGCTGGACCCGGAACAAAACAATACGTTTAATGATCACTATCTCGATGTGGATTACGATCTGTCACGCGTACTTTTTATTACCACCGCCAACACGACGCATTCGATCCCGCACGCCCTGCGCGATCGGATGGAGATCATCCAGTTGCCGGGCTATCTGGAACACCAGAAACTGGCTATCGCAACCGGATTTCTCATACCCCGGCAGATCGGCGCACACGGGCTGACACCGGAACACCTCGCTATAGAAGAGGATGCCTTGCTGGCGACCATCCGTGACTATACCCGTGAGGCCGGGGTGCGCGAATTGGAACGCCATATTGCCACGATATGCCGAAAAACGGTACGCAAGGTGGTGCAGAAACAGGAAAAGAAACGCACGACCATAGACCGAAACGTGCTGCTCGACTATCTCGGTATACCAAGATATCAGGAACAGGAAGTCATGACACAGGATACCGTTGGCGTGGCGACCGGTTTGGCGTGGACCGAAATCGGAGGAGAGGTGCTGACCATCGAGGTAAGCATCGTACACCGAAACGGAGCGGGCCGGCTGACGCTTACCGGCCAGCTTGGCGACGTGATGCAGGAGTCGGCGCACGCGGCGCTGACCTATGCCCGCTCACGCACCGCGTCGCTTGGTTTGGACCCGGACTTCTACAAAAACATCGAAATCCATATACACATGCCCGAAGGGGCGATCCCCAAAGACGGTCCCTCCGCCGGCATCACCATGGCTACAGCGCTTTGCTCGGCGCTTACCGGTACACCGGTGCGGTGCGATATCGCCATGACAGGCGAGGTGACGTTGCGCGGTAACGTGCTTCCCATCGGCGGACTTAACGAGAAACTGCTGGCGGCCCGGCGTGCCGGGATCAAACAAGCCATCATCCCCAAACGCAACCGCAAGGATATGGCCGACCTTCCAGAAGAAATCAAAAGGGATATGACGATACACACCGTGGAGACGATGGACGAGGTGCTGGAGCTTGCGCTCGGTCTCATAGTCTCCGAAACGGCTCTGCCGTCGGTCGTCAAACGGCGGCGTCCCCCCCCGTCTCCCCTCCGGACTCCCGTAGTATAGTCACATAAATCCGCCGGAAATCTCCCTCTCCCGTTTCGATTCGTATATCGATCCGTGTTCGCGGCATCAACTCCGGAAATTTGTCCGCCCATTCGATCAAACAAACCCGGTCGCTTTCTACGTATTCGTCAAACCCCAGATCAAGCACCTCTTCCGGATCATCCAGCCGATACAGGTCGAAATGAGCAACGCGCAGCCGTCCCGCATATTCGTTGATAAGGGTAAAGGTGGGACTGGTCGCCGGTGTCGGGACGTTTAGACCGTTGCAGATACCCTGAATCAGACAGGTTTTTCCGCTTCCCAGATCGCCCGACAGCGCAACCGTGTCACCGGGACGCAGTTTCTCGCCGATCCGACGACCCAGCCGAAACGTCTCCTCCGATGACACCGTATCGTAAACGCAAGGTTTGGGTTCAACCGGCATGGCGGGGTTGCATCGTGCAGATGGGCAGAATCATCTCTTCCATGGAAATGCCTCCGTGCTGGAAGCTGTCCTGATACTGCCGCTGATATTCGTGAAACCGGGTAGGGTATACGAAGTAATAGTCTTCCCGCGCGATGATGTAGTTGGTACTCTGCGAATATACGGGAAGCCGGTAGTCCTTGGGGTTCAAAATCTTCATGGCGTGTTTCGCATCGCAGTTGAGATGGTCGCCGTACTTGTACCGTAGATTGGGCGAGGTATCGCGGTCTCCGAATGCCTTGGTCCCCCGCATGCCCAGCACCGCGCCGTGATCCGAGGTCAGGACAATGGTACAATCCTGACGCGACAGAATACGAAAGATTTCGAACAGCGCGGAGTGCGTAAACCACGACTGGGTCAGCGACCGAAACCCGGCTTCGTCCGGCGCGATCTCCTGGAGGATTTCGGATTCGGACCTGCCATGCGCCAGGTTGTCCACAAAATTGAACACCATCGAGGTCAGCGGCACGTCGTAATAAGTCGTTATCTTTCGGGCGACCGTACGGGCCTCGTCGGCGTCGAGCACCTTGACATATTTGGGTTCTGGTTCCAATCGGATGCCAAACCGGGTCAACTGCATGTCCATAAACTGGCGTTCGAATCGATTTCGGCTCGATTCGTCTTTTTCTCCTCGATCCCACAATTCGGGGTGTATACGGGTGATTTCATCGGGAAACAGCCCGCTAAAGAGGGCGTTGCGGGAAAAAGGAGTCGCCGTGGGGAGAATCGAATAATAATAACGCCGGTCAATGGTAAAGTACTCGGCGATCATGGGTTCTATGGTCAGCCACTGATCCAATCTCATACAGTCGATCACGATAAAATAAACCCGATGGTCGTTTTTTAGGTGTGGTTTTACGGCTTCTCGGACCACGTCTACCGATAAGAGGGGCCCACCGCCGTTTAACCAAGACCGGTAATGCTTCTCTACAAAGTCTCCAAAACGGGCGTTGCACTCCCGATGCTGGTCACGTTGGGTCTGTTTTAACCCCGCATCCTGATGCCAGTCCATTTCGACGTCCCACTCGGACAGCGTCCGGTGCACGTCGATCCAGTCTTGCCAATTCATTGGGCCTGAAAGCTGGGTCTGTATCCGGTTGAATTCGGCAATATAGTCGCGTACAGCGCGGCCTTCGCGGATTTTTCTCGCATCCAAGATCCGCTTGCACGCGGACAGAATTTGATGGGGGTTGACCGGTTTGATGAGATAATCGGCGATTTTTCGCCCGATAGCCTCGTCCATCAGCCGTTCTTCTTCGTTTTTCGTGATCATGACGACCGGAAGATTGGGCACTATGTCGGCAATCGCCTGAAGCGTGGACAACCCGTCACGGCCCGGCATCATCTCGTCCAGCAATAACAGGTCGAAATGCTCCTGTTGGCACAGCGTGATCGCGTCGTCCCCGTTGGATACGGGAGTGACTTCATACTGGCGCTGTCCCAAGAAAAGAATATGGGGCTTGAGCAGGTCGATTTCGTCATCTACCCAGAGAATGCGTTTTATATCTTCCGAACCGGTCCGGGTCATGGCGTTCCTTGAACGGGAAGGGAGCGCGGAAGATCTCCCCGCCGGTGGGTTACGGTTCTATGTCGCCGTACTTGAAACCGGCAACACGATCTCGAAAGTGGTTCCTACGCCGGGCCGACTTTCGCGTAACGTCAGCCGACCGCTATGATATTCCTCTATGATACGCTTGGCAAGCGTCAGTCCCAGCCCCCAGCCCCGCTTTTTGGTGGTATAGCCGGGTTTGAATATCTTGCCGAACACGTTAGGAGCGATACCTTTTCCCGTGTCTCTGATAAGCACCGAGACGGTCCGTCCGTCGTCCGGACGTCGTGCCGTCACCTGAATCCGCCCCGGCGCTCTCTCCATGGCATCCAGTGCGTTTTTGAGCAGATTTTCGATCACCCATTCAAGCAGTTCACGGTTGCCCTCGACGATCAGTTCGACCTCGGTTTGAAACGCCGTGTCGATTGCGACGCCCCGAGCGTGCTGTGGCATCCGCGCTTTTAGATAGTCCACACTGCCCGTGATGATCGCACGCATATCTTGACGTCTGAGTTCCGGAATAGAACCGATCTGGCTAAAACGCGAGGCGATCTTGTTGAGACGGGCAATATCACCGCTCATCTCCTCGATGATCGTATCGAATTTGCGTTGCACGCCTCGCCGCTCCATGCCTTCGGGGTTGAGCTCCATACGGATGAGTTCCAGCCACCCGCTCAAGGCGGACAGCGGGGTCCCGAACTGATGCGCCGTCTCCTTGGCCATGCCGATCCAGATATGCCGCTGTTCGAGTTGATGGATATTGCGATAGATAAAAAGACTGATAAAAACGAACAGTCCGGCCAAGCCGATTTCGACAAAGGGAAGCCACCTCATACGCCGCACCGAAGGCGAATACTGATAATGCAGCGTGGCCCGCAAACCTGGGCTTATTTCCAATAGCACCGGTTCGGTCTCCACGTCCATCACGGCTACAAGCGACCGTACCTGCTCGATGACCGCCGGATCGTCGGGCGTCTGCGGAAGATCCAGCCCTTTCCATACCGTCGGATGACCGTCGGAGTCCGTGACGATCATGGGGATGTTCATTTGCTGGATCTGATCGAGCAACAGGCTCACATCCGTTCCTTCGCTTACCCGGTCGGATACGGCCTGGGTAATGAAAAATACGCCAAAGGCCCGGATGAGTTCCCGTTGGTTGCGTTCCAGATCGCGTACGGTGGTCTGGGCGTGAAAAAGAAACGCTACGGTGAGTAGCGCGCCGACAAGAAAAAAATAACCCTTGAGCGCGGCGGGACTGACCAGTTGCCGCATCCGGTGACGCAAGTCCACGTTTAAAAGCTCCATCCCAGGCTGATGCCACCCCAAGAAACCGGAAGATAGCCCGTCTCATCAACTTTGCTTGTTTGGCCATGCGTACGGATCGGCCATGTCGTTAAACAACTATACGCCGTCTGCACCGGGATCGACCTATCCGATTTCCTTGCAACCGTCCATATACGGTTGCAAGGCTTCCGGGATGCGCACGGTTCCCGTTGCGGTCTGATAGTGCTCGATAATGGCGATTACGGTTCGGGGCAGGGCAAGACCCGATCCGTTGAGCGTGTGGACCAGCAACGCTTTTCCTTCTTTTGTCCGATACCGGATATTGGCACGGCGCGCCTGAAAATCCTCGAAGTTGCTGCACGAACTTACTTCCAGCCACCGGTCCAGCCCCGGCGCATAGGCTTCGAGATCGTAACATTTGGCCGCCGAAAAACTCAAATCACCCGTGCTCAACGCCAACACGCGATAGGGAATGTCGAGCAGTTGCAACACCTCCTCGGCATTCTGGACCAGCGTTTCGAGTTCGTCGTACGAAGTTTCCGGTTGCACAAACTTGACCATCTCCACTTTGTCGAACTGATGGACGCGGATCAAACCGCGCGTGTCGCGTCCGTAGGAGCCAGCCTCACGGCGGAAACACGGGCTGTAGGCCGTATAGAAAACCGGCAACTCCTCCTCCGGAATGATTTCATCCCGATAAAGGTTGGTGACAGGCACCTCGGCGGTCGGAATGAGAAACAAATCGTCCGCCTCCGTCCGATACATGTCCTCTTCCATCTTGGGAATCTGACCCGTGCCAAACATGCTCTGGCGGTTGACGACAAACGGCGGGGCGATTTCGGTATACCCGTGTTTCCGGGTGTGGAGGTCCAGCATAAACTGGATCAGCGCGCGTTCCATACGCGCCCCGTGTCCTTTAAAAACGATAAAATTGCTACCGGTGATCTTGCCCGCCCGAACAAAATCGAGGATGCCAAGCGCTT
>Ga0194131_10011704_pt1 | contig 10403 bp, 8 predicted proteins | sample TA2KigO120mmetaG_FD_148631 | JGI IMG/M metagenome (GOLD analysis project Ga0194131, IMG submission 148631) | Freshwater microbial communities from Lake Tanganyika, Tanzania - TA2015053 Kigoma Offshore 120m | ecosystem: Environmental > Aquatic > Freshwater > Lake | place: Tanzania: Lake... | reverse complement strand
GGCGGCATCTAGACACGGCCTGATCCTCAATTCTTCGCGGGCGATTCTCTATGCCAGCGCCGAAGCCGACTTCGCCGAGGCGGCGCGCAAGGTCGCTGTTGCGACCCGCGACGCGATCAACCTCGCCGTCTAAACCCCGCCGCGATCAACCCCGCCTTTGCGCCAGGTAATCGCGCCTCCTAATCGACGACGTTGATCACCTCGTCGAGCAACACCTGATAGTTCGGCTTGTCATCGGTGCGTGAAGTCAAATACTTGCGCTTGTACGACCCTCGCTTCGCCTGATCAATCACCATTGCGTCGCGCAAGTCTTGCTCCGAATACTCCCGATCAATATTGAAAATCCTCGCCCCCGTTTCTCGCGAGAAATTTTCAATGAATGACTTCTTTCGCGGGTCAACTCCGGTCTCGATCAAATCCGACCAAACAAGAATTAACGGCTTGTCGTTACAGATCGCAAAACTTATCGCCGTGCTGTTGGTCGCGATGACCAATTGATGGCTTGCAACCATTGAGGGTGTGTTTCCACCAATCGTTCGCCGCTCACCGAAAAGAATTTTGTGGTCTCGACCAATATGTTTCGGATGGATTGAGATTTCCACCTTCAATTTCAGCGCTGTCTCGACAAACGAGAAAAATTTGTTCAGCTTGGGATACCAATCAGAACTATTGATCGCCTCTGAACGACCGGTCAGGACCTCATCCCGCGGAAACCCAGGGAATCCTGTATCGAGATATACCGCTCGTTCGCAATTTTCAGTCAAATCATTTCGGTTCAGCAAATATCTCGAATAGTCAAACGAACTCGCAAGAACCGGCGATACAGACCGTGAGAAGTCTCTGCGACCCATTCGCTCTGCTTCCGATCCCCCGACGGCAACACGGTCGGGCATCACCAAAGCAAGCAGATTTCTCCTAACGAAGTGATAGGCGCGAGAAAGTGCTCGATGACTCAGCGTCTCGGCTTGTGACCCCGGAACTACCGCGCCACCAAACAAAAATCCGACGACTCTTGCCTTGGAACGACGCAGCGTCCAACAAATCAGGGTCGACTTGAGATCTATTGGTCGAACATGTGAGAAAACAATCGCATTTTTTGCGATCTTATTGAATTCGCGACGCCAGTCTTTCAGCGAATTGAATCGTTGCACTGCTGGATTCTCGGATCGATTGGCATATGCCACAGCGAACTCTGGTGTCAGCGCCTCGAGCAATTCATGAACATGAATCTCTACATGAGGTGCAAGGTAGTCGAGTTCAAACCTTTGCCAGTCGAAATCGCGAAACCGATATGGCCAGACAACAATCAGTTTTTTCTTGTCCACGAGACGATCTATATGCGTCTGGTCGAGCCGACAATCACGCGTTGTCTTTCGGCTTGATCGAGCCCTTCGGCTTGCCCGTCACCGGCATTTTCATGTATTCATCAAAAGCCGAGAACATCGCCAGCGTTTCAGGAGTGTCGAGCACCTTGACCTGCTCCCACATTTTGCTCTCATGCCATGAACCTGCAAAATGGAGAAAATAATTCGTGAAAAGCGAGGCCTCGATGCAATTCTTGAGCAATTCTTGATCTGTCTCTTTGTATTGATAAAGAAACGAATAGTTCATCGCGATTTCATAAATCCACAACGCTTGAAATCTGTAGTCAATCCAATGCTGAAAGCTATTGCTTTGCGCAAAAAAGTTGAAATAAAGTTCGTCACCACCAGAACTCGGCGTAAAAATTGAACTGTCGTAGCGAAGAAAAAACTCTGCCATTGGACCACCAAATTCTTTGACATTAAACACGAACAATCCGGCGCATGCATAGTTTGGTTGAGGTGGAAGAGAAGAGTAATCAAAGAGTTGTTCAAGAGAAGCAAACAACAAGGAGTCCAGCGGATAGTCACTGCTGAAAAATCGATTTCTTAGAAATGCGATTCGCCGGAGAATCGACGCCCGTTCCCAGGGCAAATTAAACCACTGCGAAACAAGTGTTATCTTCTCCGGCTTGTGCTGATCAAAAATGTTTGGGGCGATAGGACTGACCAAAATATCGGTGTCCAAGTAGCAGACGTTGTTCACCACGAGATCAGATTTTGCGAGAACATCTCCGATTAGGTACTTCTGCCACGTCGCCTTCTTCCATTTCAGATGATCAGGGCTGATCAAGTCTTGATCGAAGAGGATTAGGCCGAGATCGTGGCGGCGGCAATACATTTCCCAGGTGTGATAGGCGTACTTCATGAACGGCTCGAGATACTGGTCGCCGATCGCGATGGTCGCGAGCACGTTGCCAGACTTACCCGGCGGAATCAGAACCTTCAGAAAAACCCCTCGCGACGAATGAAAAACGACGAAATTTGCTCTCTCAGAGTTTAGCGATGTGCGTGAATCGGCTCGGGGGCTCGAGCGCAAAAAGGCTGGACGCACGATACATGACGAAAATCAAGCCGTCGAACGCACGGCGCCTGACAAGTATCAAATCGTCGGGCGCACCGCTCTTGCCGCGAAGATACCGATCACGCTCGTGATCGCACCGGCCAACAACGCGTAAGAAAAACTCCGCACGACCCCCGACCCCAAGGTCGCTTCGTGTATTCCGACCATCACGGCGGCCCCCAGAACCGCCCCCATCTGATTGAGCAGTTGCTGGACCGCGCTCGCAACGCCAAGGTCCGAGATTTCGACGGAATTTGCCAACAGGGCCGTCAACGCCGGTGAGGCGACGCCCAGACCAACACCCGAAAGCGACAACCCGAAGGCGATGAACCAGTTCGGCGAACCCACATCTATCTGTGAAAGCGCGAGCATCGAACCCAACACGCATGTCGCCCCGATCACCCCGGCATTGCGATCGCCGATTCGCGTCGCGATGCGGCCGGAAAACGGAGCGACGATGGAAAACACCAACGGTCGAGCGATGATCAACCAGCCAATATGGGCGGTCGAGAAGCCGAGGCCAATTTCCAAGAGTTGGGGCACGATCATGAAGCCACCCATGTAGGCGAAGTTCGTCATCGCTTGACTCAGAACCGGAAACGCAACATTGCGCGTGCCGAACCAATGCAACGGCAACATCGGATCACTCGCCCGCCGCTCGACACGAACGAACATCGTCAGCACGGCGACACCCAGCAGCGCCACCGCGAAGGTGCGAGTCGACAAGAATCCCCAACTTGGTCCACGATTGATCGCCAGCAGAATCAGAACTGATCCGATGCCAAGAAAAATCGCACCCTGCACGTCGAACTTGACGTTCGATTTTCGTTCGGTGTCGCCAAGCAGCCACCCCGCGATCAGACAACCAATCAGACACAGCGGGGCTTGAACCAAAAAAATCGTCCGCCATCCGAAAAGTGCGACCAACGGCACGCCGCCGACAACGCCGAGCACCGGCGCGCCCGCGGTGACGAAACTCCAGTAGCCAAGCGGGCGAACTCTCTCGCCGGGATCAAACATGCGGTTGATATACGCCATCGCGGCAGGGCCGAGCGCCGAGCCCCCCGCCGCGGAAAGCGTGCGAAAAATTATCATCGACGGCGCGTCCCAAGCCACAGCCGTGCACAATGCGAAGAATCCGGCGACAAAAAGTCCCCAGACGAAAACTCGTTTGTGGCCCCAAAGATCGCCGACCTTGCCGAAGGCCGGGCCAACCACACCGAAGGCCAGCATCGGTGCGGTGATCGCCCAACTGATCAAACCGGTTGTGCTGCCGAGATCGTCGGCGACCGTCTTCAACGAGACAACCAGCAGCGTGATCATGAAACTGACCGTGAAAACACACGAGAGAAGCACGATGAGCGTGGCTTTGCGGCGCGAAACCCCGACCCGTTGCACAAGTTTTTGCCGCAACAGAAGCGACCATGGAATTACAGAAACTTCGTCGACTCCGCCGGCGTCGAGAACCGTCAACCCCGACGAGTCATCAGTCTCTTTTTTACCGCCAATACTCACGGAAAGACCATGTCGATCGCCGAACCGCGCGGCACCTTGTCGCCATCTTTGACGGCGACACCCTTGACCGAAGCGCTCTTCATGCGATACGACTTTCGACCCGACACTTCACCCACCACGAAACCGGCACTGACCAAACGCTTTTCGGCCTCGGCAAAATTGATGCCGATGATGTTCGGCAGTTCGACGAAGTCTGGGCCGAGCGAGATCGAATAGACCAAGGTGCTGTCTCTTGGCACCAATTGGCCGGGTGGCGGAGACTGCGCACCGATCAAACCAGCGGCGACATCGTTGTTGAAACTGTCGTCACTGACACCCAGCACCAGGCCGAGTTCGCTGGCAATCGCCGTGGCTTCTGCAAGTCTCAAACCGACTATCAGCGGCACACTGCGAAGAGCCGGACCGCTTGAAACAACGATGTTGATCAGCGTTCCGGGCAACACTTCATCTCCTGCGACAAGCGAAGGTTGCTTGGCCACCGCCCACGAAATCACATTGCCCACCGGCACGCTTTCACTCGCCTCGTTGGAGACGGCGACACTCAAACCTTGACTCATCAGAGCCTGCGTGGCCGCGTCGCGCGACTGACCCGCCACATCGACGAGCATCCCGAGTGGCTCGCCCGCCGAAACATACATCACGAGCGCATCGCCCTCCTTCAACGACTCGCCCGCCGCTGGTTCGGTGCGAATGACGATGCCAAACTCGACGTCATTCGTGCGCTCGGCACGAATGATCAACTCCCAGTTGAATGTCGCGATCGAGTTGCGCGCCTCGGCCTCGGCCACACCCGTCAAATTCGGCACCACGAAACTGCTTACATTCAAAACCTGAAATGCAATCAATGTCGTGACCAGCACGGCGCTCGCCGCGCCGAGCGCGAATACCCACTTGAAGCGGCGACGGGTTCGCGGCGACTCGACGACAACGGTTTCAGCCTCATCGCCACCCGGCTTCGACTCGGTGATCGATGAGTCGGGTTTCGGCGCGGGTGGCGTGATCGGATGTGGTCTGGTGATGACATCCTCGAACCTTTTCGGCACAACCGTGTCTATCGGCGATGGTCGCGGCATCTTGTCGGCGATCTGTGCCAAAGCCTGACCAAGTTCGAGCGCCGAAACCCGCTCTTCGGCGATGGGGCGACCGGCCCGCTCGATGGGTGCGGCGATTGGTCCCATGTCGGCGTTCACGGGCAAAAGTTTTTCGACGCGATTGGCCAAGGTAATCGCCACCGACTCGCCGACGAACGGCACTTCACCCGTGATCGACTCGAGCAAAGTGATCGCCAACGAATAGACATCTGTCGCCGAATTTGGAACCGCACCGAGCCCGATTTCTGGCGCCGCATACTTCGCCTGCTCGATGCTCATTTGTTCGGCAACCGCACTGCGCTTCGTGCCGAGGCCGGTCAGACGCACGCGCACGTCGTCGCCGAAGATCAAATTTGCCGGGCGAACATCGCCATGGGTCAGACCGTTTTGGTGGGCGTGGTGCAGCGCCCGACAGACGTCGATTCCGACGACCAAGGCCTGCGAGGGCGACAACCGACGACCTCGATCCAAGAACTCGCGCAGAGTGCCTTGACCAAAAAACTGTGTGACGCTGAACGCGTGTCGCACCCCGTCGATGAAAGTATCGCCCCAGTCATCGATGCAGACAAGGGTCGGGTGATTCATCGCGAACAACTGCTGCATCGTCGCCTTGTGCGCGTCAACCGCGGCGCGCTCGTCGCCAAGACCGGATTCAATGTCGATCAGCGACGAGGTCGGCGTCACTCGCATCGAAACCTTTTTGGCGTGGCGCAGATCCAGCGCTTCGTAGACGTTTGTCACGGCCGCCCGATCGCTCAACAATGCTTCGATTCGATATCGCCCGACCAGAACTTCGCCGATGAGGGCCTCAGGGTTGTTCATTGCCCCTTCAAAACTACTAGTCGCTGACGACTGGCAATGCTTTCTGGATGATTTCGGGCGAGAATATAGGTGTGACATCAAACTCTGATAACTCGGCGAATGCCGATCGATCGCGAAAAAAACTAGACCGCGAAAAATTGTTGATGAGCGTCGGGATCGCGCTCGGTCTCGTGCTGATTTTTTTCGGTTTCAGAGCGTCGCAAACCGGCCGAGACGAATCGGGCTTGCCCGATGTGATCGAACGCATATCGCCGGCCGATGGCGACCGTGTGTTGCGTCAAGCCCAGATCATCGTCGACTTCATCGAAGGCTACGAAGCGGTGATGTTCATCGACGGCATGGAATTGCCGACAACCCGCCTCGACGAACTCACTTCATCGGGTCAACCGGCGACACCTGGAGCACAAGTCGAGTTGCCGCCCACGGCCGTGTTCGACCCGGGCAATGTGATCATCAGTTTCCAGCCCCAGGTCGGCGCAGTGATCGAAGGGTTCACGCAGGGCGAGCATCAAGGCAAAGTTCTTTATTGGAAAATTCTCGACGGTCGTTCAAAGGCCCGCGTTTACACCTGGCAGTTCAAAACCGACTGAGAATCTACAAATCGTTTGTCGCAGGTTCGAATCCTGCCGGGGGCGCCAATGAAATTAGGGATTCTCGCGGAGTCGTAATGAGAGCCATCCCGATTTGGGAACAACCTGGGAACACGCCCTGTCCAACTGTTCAGGCGGAGGCTGGTGCGACTGACTAGTTGGCGGAAGTCAAAGGCGAAAAATTCAACGTAGTTGTGTTAGAACCCCCTCATGAGAAAATTTTGGCTATTTGCAACGATTATTGGAACTTTGCTTCCCTATTACTTTTTCTACAATCAAATCGTTTCCTCCGATTTTGAGTGGGGAAACCTTCTTAGCCTTATTTTTCCAACATATGCGGCAACAGGCTTTGTTGTAGATCTACTTATTACATCATTTATATTCTGGATATACATATTCAAGAAGGTTGACAAAAGCCAATTCATTCAAATCGTGGCGATAAATCTAGCTATTGGCCTATCAGCAGCTCTTCCATACTATTTGTTCAAAACTTCAGAGAATAGCCAAAAACTCCTTTCCCATTAATGATGTGAGCCATCGCGTCAGGGGAACATTTGTGCGCAGTCGCCGCCGACAGCCCACGACAGCCGAGAACCATTGACGCATCCAAACCCAAATAGATCAACCGTTGAAGACCGCCGACGACAACCGAGAACACGGCGTAAAGAGTTTCTAAAAGAAACTGCATCTACGTCTTAGTCAGACTCTCTTAGGGCAATTCGCCCGTTTCGAGCAGCTTCAAGAACCCTGCCCGGTCCAAAATCGGTATTCCGAGTTCGGTCGCCTTTGTAAGTTTGTTGGCCCCCGGCTCGTCGCCGACAACCAAGGCGAAGGTTTTCGCACTCACGCTGCCGGGGCTCTTGCCACCGCGGCTCGTTATCGCCTGTTGCGCGCCCTCGCGGGTGAAACCTTCGACGGTGCCCGTTACGACAACCGCCTTGCCGACCAGATTCTGTGGTGCCGTGCTGACCGTGACATTGCCGAACTCGACGCCCGCTTGACGAAACTTTTTGATGATCTCCTTGTGCGATTTATCGGCGAACCACTCGGTGACTTTGCCTGCGATCACCTCGCCAAGACCGTCGATCTCACCGAGTTGCTCGGGAGTCGCGGCGATGATCGCGTCGAGCGAGCCGAACCGACGGGCCAGCGACTCGGCCGCCGACGGGCCGAGATTCTTGATGCCTAAACCGACCAACAACTTCGCCAATGGTTTCGACTTAGAGTTCTCGATCGCGGCCAACAAGTTTTTTGCGCTGAGTTCGGCGAATCCATCGAGTTGCAGAAGTTTTTCGAGGGTCAGCGAGTAGAGATCACCGATGTCCGAGACGAAATTCTTGTCAGACAAAGCGAACACGGTTTTTTCTCCGAGACCCTCGATGTCCATCGCGCTACGAGAGGCAAAATGAATGATCCGCTGGTCGCGCTGAAACGGGCACTCCGGCTCGACACAGCGCGTGTCTGATTCGCCCTCGACCTGCACGAGTTTCGACTTGCGGTCGCAAACGCACACGGTCGGAAACTTCCATGGCTTCGAGTTCTTCGGTCGCAGAGCCAACACCGGCCCGACAACTTCGGGGATCACATCGCCCGCCTTGCGCACGACCACCGTGTCGCCAGGCCGAACATCTTTCAACTGCACCTGCTCGCGGTTGTGCAGGGTCGCCATGCTGACGGTGCTGCCCGACAACACCACTGGCTCGAGCACGGCGAATGGCGTTGCCCGCCCCGTGCGACCGATCGACACCGAAATTTCTTTGAGAATCGTGTTGCGTTCTTCGGGCGGAAATTTTACGGCGATCGCCCACCTCGGCGCCCGCGATGTGAAGCCCAGTTGCTCGCGCTGCGCGAGGCTGTCGAGTTTTACGACGACACCGTCGATTTCATAATTCAAATCATGGCGCTTGGCCTCCCATGATTCGCAAAAGTCGACGACGCTGACCAACGAATCGAGCGTTCGCACCTCGGGATTGACCGGAAAACCCAAATCACGCAGATACCCGAGCGTCTCGGAATGCGTCTCGAATTTCGGTCCGCCCTCGACCTCCCCAAGTTGATAGGCCCAAAACGAAAGATCGCGGCTCGCGGTGACCGCGGCGCTCTTCTGTCGCAGACTTCCCGCGCCGGCGTTGCGCGGATTGGCGGGCACGTTCTCCGGTTTCTTGCCGTCGACAACCCGTTTCTCATTTTCGCGCATCTTGGCCTCGCGAAATTTTTCGAAAGCCGTGATCGACATGTAGACCTCGCCGCGCACCTCGAGAAGAGTCGGCAGTTTGCTGTCCGGCTTGGCGATCAACTTTTTGGGGATGACACCGATCGTGCGCACATTGGCCGTGACGTCTTCGCCGACTTTTCCGTCGCCGCGCGTGGCCGCCTGCACCAGTTCACCGTTTTCATAGATGATGCTCAACGCCAAACCGTCGATCTTGAGTTCGCACGCGTATTTGATCGCCGCATCACCCAGACCTTTGACGGCACGCTCACCCCAGGCTTGCAACTCTTCGACATTCATCGCGTTGTCGAGGCTCGTCATCGGCACGCGATGAGTCACCGGGGCAAAAGTCGTCGTGCCCGCGCCGACATTGACCGTCGGAGATCGGTCGTCGACCAAATCGGGGTATTCGGCTTCCAGTTCGGCGAGTTTGCGCAACAACTCGTCGAATGCGGCGTCAGAAATCTCGGGACTGTCTTGGCCGTGATAGAGCTCGTTGTGATACGCGATCTTCGACCGCAACTCGGCGGCAGTTTTGCGAATCTTCTCGGACGCAGACATCACTGAAACTTTACCGAAGTCATGTATCGGCCTTTGCCTTGCCCTTAGCCTTACGGTGTGTTCGACAAGTGGTTGATCTGGGTCTTGCGTCTGGTCGTCGCAATTCTGCCGTTCGTAGCCACAGACGCGACCCAACTGTTCGCCGACAGTTCAGGCGGCGTACGCAATACGGCCGGCGTCCTTGCCTGGGCGCTCTGGGCGACATCAATTTTCGCCGTTTTTGTCTTGCTCCCGATGGCCTTGACGGTTCTGCGAACCACATCGCCGACAATCGCCACTTTGTTGATTTTTCTTGCGTTCACCGAGGCGACCGAAGTGCGCAACATCCTCGGTGCCGCTCTCGGGGTGGCGATGGTGTTGCTCGCTTTCAACGCCGGACTCGGCAACATGTTCGTGCAAGCCAGCGCCTACGGGGACGAAAAACGCTTTCTCCTTCGACCCCCCGTGGCGCTCATCGCGCCAACTGTTCTGGCCAGCACAATTTTGATGTCAGCAATTATTTCCGCGCCAATGTTGTTCGCCGCCGAGAGTTTCAAGGCGGCCGCTGTAGCGACACTGATCGCAGCGATCAGCGTCTGGTTTTTCCCACGAAGAATTCACCAACTCTCGCGGCGGTGGTTCGTTCTCGTGCCGGCCGGTTTTGTCGTCCACGACGAGACACTGCTCGGCACCAACCTGATGATCCGCAAACACGACCTGATGTCGATCAATTTCGCCGCGCGCGACACCCAATCGGCAGATCTGACGGCGTTGACCTGGGGCGTGCCGCTTGATCTCGCGTTCAAGGAGCCGCTCGATGTGAGTCTTTCCCCCCTGTCGGCGCGACATCTGAAAGCGCTGAACGCAATTCACGCCAAGTCGATCTTGATCGCACCATCTCGCCCCGGAGCCGTTCTTCGCGCGATAAGCGACGCGCCCAACTCGCGCTTCGTGCGCGACAAATGATGGTTGCGTTAGAAGACTAGTTGGTCGGCGGGTTGGCCGAGTCGGCGATGCCGCCACCCAAGACAAAAGAACTGGTCGGGTCGTAGCAAACGACGCTTTGCCCGGGGGCGATGCGCCTTTGGGGCGCCGCAAATCGCAGAACCAACGGCGAGAGGTTTTCGACCATCGCGTCGACCGCCGCACCATGGGCACTGCTCTGCACCACCACGGCGTCGCCGATTTTCGCCGGCCTATCTGCCCACA
>Ga0194131_10011701_pt1 | contig 10405 bp, 10 predicted proteins | sample TA2KigO120mmetaG_FD_148631 | JGI IMG/M metagenome (GOLD analysis project Ga0194131, IMG submission 148631) | Freshwater microbial communities from Lake Tanganyika, Tanzania - TA2015053 Kigoma Offshore 120m | ecosystem: Environmental > Aquatic > Freshwater > Lake | place: Tanzania: Lake... | reverse complement strand
GAAGCAGCCGGACGCAAACGTGGCCTTTTCGAGCCCGTTTGGTGCCTGGGGTGCCTGGGGTGCCTCAGGTGCCTGGAGTGCCTGGGATGCGCTGGCCTGCGGCGGCTCAGACGATGAACCGGCGCCGACGAAGGCGCCGCTCAGCCAGGCATAGCCAGTCCCGATCGCGATCGCGGCGGCGAGGATCCAGCGCTGCGCAGTCATGCGGCTAGGCCATTCCCGCCACGAACGCGAGCGCGTCGCCGTTCATGCAGTAGCGAAGTCCGGTTGGCTTCGGGCCGTCGGGGAACACGTGGCCGAGATGTCCGCCGCAGTTCGCGCAGTGGACCTCGGTGCGAATCATGAAGAGGGTGCGGTCGACGGACGTGCCGACCGCGTTCGGCAGGTGCTCCCAGAAACTCGGCCAGCCGGTGCCGCTGTCGTACTTCGTCTCCGACGCGAACAGCGGATGCCCGCAGCCCGCGCAGACGAAGATGCCGTGGCGCTTCTCGTCGTTGAGGGGGCTGGTGAAGGCGGGCTCGGTTGCGTGCGCGCGCAGCACGCGGTACTGCTCCCGCGAGAGCGCCGCGCGCCATTCGGCGTCGGACTTCTGGAACGGGAAGCCGCGCTCAGGCGAGCCTGACAGGCCCGCCTCGTCTTCACCGCCCGGCCTGCAGCCGAACCATGCGACGGCAGGGCCGAGCCCGATGGCGACCGCCGCGAACGTGAGGAACTGTCTGCGGCTTTCCATGTCCCCTAGATTACATCTGTTATCCTGTCGCCGGATGCAGCTGGGGTTGCCGTTCGCTCGCGAGCCTGACACCGCTGCTGCGCCGCCCCTCGCACCTGCCGACATCTACTTCGTCCGCCACGTGCGGGCGCGCCGGTACCTGCTGCGCGTCGATCACGACGGGCGCGTGCGTGTGACGATCCCGCGCGGCGGGTCGAAGCGCGAAGCCAACGCGTTTGCCGAGCGGCACCTCGACTGGATCCATCGCCATCGCTCGAGGCTGACGCCGTCCACGCTCACCAGCGAGGCGCGGCGCGCGCTGAAGGAGCGCGCCGGGCGTGAGCTGCCGGCGCGGCTCCTCGATCTCGCCGCGCAGCACGGGCTGACGGTGAGCCGCGTGACCGTCCGCAACCAGCGATCGCGCTGGGGCTCGTGCGGGCGCGACGGGCACATCTGCGTCAACTGGCGCCTGGTCCGGATGCCGGCCGCGGTGCGCGACTACGTGCTGATTCACGAACTGATGCACCTGCGCCGGATGGACCACTCCCCCGCCTACTGGACGCTGGTGGCCGCGGCGTGCCCCTGGTATGAAGAGGCGCGGCGCTGGCTGCGCGCCCACGGACGCTCCCTCTAGGGCCGACCTGAAGGTCGGCCCCTACATCCGATGAAGACCGAGATTGTCCGCGTGGATCGCGATCATCCCGATGCGGACGCGATCGCGCGCGCCGCGGCCTGCCTGCGGCGCGGCGGGCTCGTCGCGTTCCCGACCGAGACGGTCTACGGCCTCGGCGTCCACGCGCTGGATCGCGCCGCCGTCCTGCGCCTGTTCGAGGCGAAGCAGCGGCCCGCCAATGACCCGCTGATCGTGCACGTCGCCTCCATCGACGCGATCGTCGGGCTGGTCGCCGAGGTCCCGGGCGCCGCACACCAGCTGGCGGCGACGTTCTGGCCCGGTCCGCTGACGCTGGTGATGCGGCGAGCGCCCACCGTGCCGGATGAAGTGACGGCCGGCCTCGACACAGTGGCCGTCCGCGTGCCGTCGCATCCGGTCGCGCGCGCGCTGCTCGAGGCAGCGCGCCTGCCGATTGCCGCGCCGAGCGCGAATCTCTTCTCGCGCCCGAGCCCGACGCGCGCGGAACACGTGCTCGAGGACCTCGACGGGCGGATCGACATGATCGTGGACGGCGGCCCGACCGACGTCGGCGTCGAATCCACGGTCGTCGATGTCACCGTCGATCCGCCAGTCATCCTGCGCCCGGGGATGCTGGGCATCGACACCCTGCGCGATGTCATTCCAGATCTTGCGCAGCCGCCTTCGCCGCTTCGCGGCGTCGGCGGGCCAGGCGCGTCGGGGCAGCCCAGGTCGCCGGGCCTCCTGGCAAAGCACTACGCGCCCACGGCGCCATTGACGCTCTTCCGCGGCGATGCGACGGCGGTGACGCGCGCGTTGCGACACGCCGCGCAGCGGGCGCTCGCGCAGCGGCGCCGTGTCGGCGTCCTCGCCACCAGCGGAGACGTCGGGATGCTGCGCGATCTTCCTGTGAGCCTCGCGGATCTCGGACCCGACGACAACATGGCGCGCATTGCCGCGCGGCTCTACGCGGCCCTGCGCGAGCTCGACGCGCAGCGGGTGGACGTCATCCTCGCGCGCGACCCCACCGGAGGCGACGACCTTGCGCGCGCGATTCGCGATCGCCTGCAGCGCGCGGCCGCTGAGGTCGTGGACGTGTAGGCACGGCGATTACGAGCGAGGGCCGGCGGCAGCCTCGCGCCGGACAGGAGTCCAGCCGTCCTCGAAGCGCGCCCGGAGAATGAGCGTGATCACCGCGCCGTAGCTGCGCACGCCGCCCTCGACGCGGTTCGCCTTCAGATACTGGTCGTAGACCGCCCACCCCGCCGTGCGCAGCCAGGGAAGCTGCCCGCGGCGGACGCGCTCGCTCACCGCCTCCAGGTCGGCACGGGGTCCGCGATCGAGGCCGTCCCACAAACGCTGGCGCACGTCGGAATCGACTTCCCCATTCACCTGCCAGAACAGATACAGCCACCCGCTGTACTGCGCGGCCCCCCCCGCGCGGATCGTCGTCAGCCACCCGACGAAGTTCGCCTCTGACTCGTCGGCGAAGCCCGCCAGGTGTGCCCACTCGTGCCCGGCGACGAACGGCCGCTCGAACGGCAGCAGATCGGGGTTCGCGAGCACCTCGAGAGCGAACGGGTTCACCATCCCGTCCACGCTCGCCCAGCGGAAGTACGGTCCGAGCAGCGTGCGCTTCAGCCGACCGGGCTCCGCCGTCGGCGCGTCGGTCAGCAATCGCTGCGTCGCGGCGAACGCGTCGCGCATCCCGGGATCGCGCCACTGCTCCTCGACCCAGCCTTCCGTGTGCGCGGCCGCGTGCAGCTCGTTCATGTGCATCACGGCCTCGAGTCCCAGGTCAGCGACGGCTTCCGTGGACGGCGCCTCGCGTTCGAGGACCAGCCGCTGCGTCATCGGCAGGCGCCGGTAATTGAGGCCCCAGACCAACAGAAAGATGAGATAGCCGAGCGCGAGACCGACCGCGACCCGGCCCAGCGCCTTCCACACGGGACGAACCTTCACCAGCGCGACGATGATGGCGGCAATCGCGGCGAGGAGGAGCAGGTCGAACAGCGCAAACGGCACCAGGTTCGACACCGGCGTGACCACGTGCTGGATGCGGGGATACACGCCGGTCGAAAACCAGCGCTCCACCGCGGGCGCCGGCGTCGGCAGCAGTCCCACGAGCAGCGCCAGCCCAGCCACGGCCGGCTCGAGCGTCCACCCCTTCATAGTCGCCAGAGTACTTGATGGAAGCGGTGTTTTCGGATGCTGCCGGGACAACGCCTACTGGACGGTGCCGCCGACCAGCTTCTTCAGGGACGCGACGTTCTGCTCCGCCTCGCCGCGGCGCTTCTGCGCCACGCCAATCGCGTCCTCGTGCGCCGCCATCTGCCTGGCGTTCTGCGCGGCCAGCTCGGGCGTGGGTCCCAGCTTCGCAAGCGCCTCGCGTCGCGTGACCACCGACAGCTCGAAGCACTGCACGGCGTGCTGGAACGCCGCAAGGCTCTCGGGCCACATGCGGCGCTCCCAGCGGACACTTCCCAGATAGAACGCGGCGTCGCACTGCCCGAAGTCGAGCTCGATGGCGCGCTGGAATTCCGCTTCGGCGCTTTCCAGCCGACGCTCCCGCCACTCGATCATGCCGGACAGGACCGACAGCGCCGGGTTGACCATCAACGGCTTGGCGCGGTCGGCATCCTCGCGCGCTTCGCGGATCATGTTCAACTGGTACTCGTTCCACGCTTTCCAGAAGTAGGCGGGACCGATGAACCAGTTGCGCAGCTCGATCAGCGTGATCGCCGTGGCGAGCGCCTCTTCGTAGCGTTCGAGCTGCGAGAGGCTCACGGTCCTGCCGAGCAGCGCGTCGCGATGTGTGGGCACGATCGCGAGCGCCGCCTCGTACTCCGCGAGCGCTTCGGGCCACTCCTCGCGAGTCTGGTGCAGGTCGCCGATCGTCGCCGGCACCACTGGTGACGCCGGGAACGCGTCCTTCGCGGACCGCAGCCGCGCGAGCCCTTCCCCCACGTCGGGCGGCACGCGGTTCTGCAGCGCCCGGCGTCCGAGCTCGAGATCGGCATCGACGAGCTCGCGGTGCGCCTCGCGGACCGTGGCCAGCTGCTCGAACTCGCCGCCGCCACAGAGCCCCACGCGGTACTGAATCAGCGGGGTGGTCCCGAACTGCCGGACGATGGCGGCGACAGCGGCGTCGCGCTCCTCGGGCGTGGCGCGGGCCGGGCCGAACTCCGTCCGGCAGACGACGATGAGATCCAGGTACGCGCGCAGCAGCGGCGAGCCGGGTCCGCCCCCGAGGACGGCCCGCCAGCCGTCGAAGTCGGTACGCGTCAGGCGCCGCTGGAGCGTCTGCGCGAGCAACTGATCGCGATCGCCGCTGAGCGGGTCCACCTGCTGGGCCGTGACGATCTCCAGGTAGGTGGCCCAGTCGGGGACGAGCGGCAGGTCCGTCTGCGCCTCGACCAGCCACGGATCGTGCGGCAGCCCGAGCTCCTTCGAGCGGGCGGCCAGCAGCAGCGCGATCTCGAACGCCTGCTGACTGTTGCGACCCTTGACGGCCTCGAACGCCTCCTCGAGGCAGCGGTAGCAGCCCTGCCGCACGAGGGCCTCGACGTCCACGGACGGCGCCGCCGGCACTGGCGCGGGCGCAGGCTGTCGCGCAGCGCAGGCTGCTGTCAGCAGGACGACGACGAAGAGCGCCGGCCGTGGCATGCGTGGTTAGACACCGGGCCGACGAAAATCGGCCTACTGGTACCGGGTCAAGCTCAGATAGGCCGACTGAATCACCTGCGGCAAGGTCGCCGTGGCAGGCGCCGCCTCCTTATAGCCGGCAAAGTGCGAGTACTTCTCGAGCCTGATCGTCTTCTGCAGTTCTTCGAGGCTCTTCCCCTGGGTGATGCCAGCCGACACGGCCGCCATCAGATCTTCCAGATACTGACGGAACGTGACCACGTCCTGCTTCGTCGCCTGCTCGAAGTGGCTGCCGACCATGATGTCGAAGTCCAACGTCTCGAGCGCCCGAATCGAGTTGATCCACGCCGTCATCGGCCGCCGGTCGAACTGGAAGTTGCAGCACAGGCGGTTGGTCCAGACGTAGTCGCCGGTGAAGAGCACGCGCTCGTCCGGGAAGTACATGTCGATCAGGTCGTCGGTGTGCCGGTTCTTTGCGTGAATGAGATCCACCCGCTTGCCGCCCAGCGTCACCGTCTGGCGGTCGCCGGCGAACGTGATGTCGGGGCGGCGGATGTCGGCGCTGATCTCCTCCTGCGTCACGAAGCCATCGGCATCGCCGTCGAAGCGGTCGAAGTTCGCCCGCGTGCCCGTCTGCGCCTCTTCGCGCGTCACGCGGCCGTCGTTGTTGGTGTCCTCGGTGTCGCCCGGCGGCCGCGCCCGGCCGATCGGGAGCGCCAGGTTTTTCGGCATGTTCGCGTGCGCGACAAACCGCGCGGTGTCGGCAAACATGCCGCCGCCGCGCGCATGGTCGTAGTGATAGTGGCTGTTGATGACGTACCGCACCGGACGCCCCGGGAAGCGCGTGGCGAGCTCGCCCTTCAGCCACGCGGAGAACTCGGGCGTCAGCGGATCGGCGAGGATGATGCCCTCGGGCGTGACGAGGAACACCGTGACCGCGGCCACGCCCTGGCCGCTCTGCACCTTGTAGAGATCGCCCCTGACCTGCGCGATGGTCCGCGTCTGTTGTCCGTGAGCCGTCGCCGTGAAGAGAGCGAGAAGACCAGCCGTGAGGATGCGCATTGCCCCCTATCTTATATGCGGCAGGAGTCCTCGACGATGCGCTTGAGCAGCGTCTCCCCCGCGACCTGCGCCGTGTCCGTCGTCGCCGCCGACTGGCCCGCCTTCTTGACGATGAACGGGATGTGCTCCACGTCGCGCTCGCGGCCGCCGAAGCGGTAGCCGTGGTCCGCCAGCAGAACGATCGTCGAGCTGTCGTAGGTGCCGCCCGCGCCCATCTCCTCCACCAGCGTGCCGAAGAGACGATCGACCCAGCGGAGCTGCCGCACGTAGTAGTCGTCGGGCATCGTACGCAGCGGGTTCATCGGCGGATCGTAGCCGTCCTCGCCGAACGCGAACGGCAGGTGCGGCACGCTGAAATGGACGAAGCGGAACACCGGACGGCCGGGCGGCAGCGGACGGCGGGCGAAACCGGAGGTGGCCTCGACCATGTCCGCCTGCAGCGCCGCGAACGGCGGGTTCTTGAGCAGGCCGAACGGGAACTGCCGCGGCCACAGGACAAGCGTCGTGGCGACCGCGGCATCGGGCGCGAAGCGCGCACGCGCGGTGGAGACGTTATAGAAGCTCAGCGACCGGCACGCGTCGAGCAGATCGCCCAGCAGGTCGCAGTACGGCAGGTAGTAGCCGGCCATCTCCGTGCGGAAGCCGAGCCGCCGCGCGGTTCCAAAGAGCCCGTCCGGCGTCGCGACGCTGAGCGGCGCCAACCCGTTGTCGGTGGCCTCCATCAGGCCCGCTTCGGTGATGCGCGTATCGCGCAGGTGCCGCGCGGTCAGGAAGGACGGCAGGGCGACGAGCGTCTCGCGCGCCGGGGCATCGACGTCCATGTAGTGCGTCGCCGACTCGCCGAAACGGCGGATCGCCGGGAACTCCTCGCGGATGCTGCCGTTGTCGTCGTACAGATACGAGAACGACAGCTCGTCGAAGAGCCACGCAATCACGGGCGCGCACGAGGCAGCCGCCGGCGGACCGAGGGGCGACTCGCGGTCAACCTGCAGGACCGGCGGCACGTGCCACGCGGACAGCACGAGCGTGCCGGCGACCACGAGCGAGACCGGCGAGAGCATGACGATCGCGCGCCGCAGCCAGCGGTCGAACACCGCCGGCCAGAACGCGAAGACCGCCGCAACCAGCACGACGAACGCGCCGCACACGGCGAGGACGAGCAGGCGGTTCTCCCAGGCCATCCGCAGCTCGTTCTCGAACGGCGCCTGGCGCGCGACGCCGGACGCCAGAGAGGCCACGGGCACGGCGACCACCGCCAGCAGCGCCAGGGTGGCGCCGCGGCCGGAACGCGGCCAGATCGCGAAGACGGCCCACGCGGCGAGCGCCCCCAGCACCGCCAGCGCGACCAGCGCTTCGGCGAGATCCTGCCGCTGCCACTGCAGGTAATAGATGTCGGTCTGGATGGCGGCGGCGAGCGGGTAGAAGAACAGTGCCGCGAGCGCGAACCCGAGCCATGCCGCGATGACGCGTCGCCGCACCACGATCAGCGCGCGTCCAGCAGGTAGAGCACGCGGTTCGACGGCGCCAGCGGCGCGCGCTCCTCCACGCGGAAGTGCGCGGCGAACGCCTCTTCGAAGTGCGCCGGCGTGTAGGTGTCGAAGACGTCGCGGCGCCCCGACAGCATCCCCCGCACCATCGCATCGTCCTTGGGGACGAACTCGACGATCAGCCGGCGCGCCAGGCGCGAGAAGTAGGCGGCAATCGCGGGGAACGGGACGTTGTTGCCGATGGCCAGATGATGCACCAGCGCGAGCGCCAGCGCGACATCCGCCGGTCCGCGCTGCTCGAGCGTGAAGCGCTCCTCGTTGGCCCAGCCGATCGCCGGACTCGGGTTCGACATGTCGCTCACGAGCGGCAGCAGGTACTCGAGCTTCTCCGCCCGCGCCTCGCAGTACATCGTCTCGACGCAGGCCGGGTCGCCGTCGAGCGCGACGACGAGCGGCGCGTGCTGTCCCGCGATCCGGCTGTAGCGGCCGGTGTTCGCGCCGATGTCCCACACGGTCCCGGGGCGCAGGCGATCGAGCCACTGCGTCACGGTCGCGATCTTGGCCGCCTGTCCTTCGTCCGTGTAGCTCGGCTGATCCGCGTAATAGCCGGACCAGTGGCTTGCCGCCTTCCAGCTCGTGTTGCTCACGGCAGATGCGAGGCTGTCGAGGAGGGCGTCCATTCGCCGCGAGACGCTGTGGCGGGGCGTAAAGCCCCGCCCTGCGTCCGCTGGCCCGCTCGCGCAGGGCGGCCCTTTACGGGCCGCCAGCCTCTGTTCCGCCTTCGCGTGGAGATGCACGTGCAGGAGAGGCCCCGCGCGCAGGAACGACGCGCGCGGCAGCAATGACGAGGCGAGCGGCAGCGGCACGCCGTCGATGAACGCTTGTGACAGCCGGCCGAGCTGCCCGTCGCTGTTGCTCCACAGGAGCAGCGGCGCGTAGAAGTGCTGGCAGAACTGCCGGTACGCCACCCACGGCCCGCTGCCGAGCGGCTCGAACGACAGCGTGTCGATGAACACCGGCCGGCCGCGGCGGAACTGCACGTTATACGCGCTGGCGTCCTTCAGCGACATGCCGAAGCGCATCGCGGTCCGCTGCGCGCGCAGCGTCAGCAGCGCGGCGTCGCGCAACTGGGAGAAGCACCACTCGTAGGGGTAGGAGATGAACTGGATCGGCTCGGGCTCGATGATCCGCGCGCCCTGGTCCTCGCCGGCGTCCTCATGCGGGAGCAGCAGGCCGTCGCGCACGAGCGCGTCGTAGGCGCCGGAATCCATGAGGCGGTCAAAGCCCTCACGCCCGGCCGGCTCGATCCGTCTGTACAGCGTGCCGTCGGCAACGAACAGGTGACCGGCCGGATCGCGGAAGGACCCGGGGACCCGTGTGGGCCGCATCTACTCAGTGGTGTCGGTCGGGGCGTGGCGGCCGGTGATGCGCCGGAGGAACCGGGTGATCGAGTCGCGCGACTGGCGGACGACCAGCCCGAGGCCCAGCAGCGCCGTCAGCGCGGCCTGGTAGATCATGCTGCCGGTGCCCGGATCGATGTAGGCGTAGGCCGGACGCTCGGCGACGAGCCAGACCAACGCCGCGACCGCCGCAATCATCCCGTATTTCATGTTGGTCAGGCCTCTAATTTAACCGAATTCCTTACGGCACACCAATCGCTCACCTGGGCATTATGCGCACACGTGGGCGGTGGCTGGCCGTGGCTCCCTTTCTAGCTATCGGCACGGTCGCCCGACTTCTGTGGGTGGCGAGCTCTCGCTCAGTCCGCCGCGCGTTCTGGTTTGGATAGGTCGAGCGCCGCGCCTTCGGTCTTCAACCGCGCTTCCAGCCGCACCGTGCAGTCGCAGTCGCAGCACGCCCAGTACTCGGTGCCGTTCTCGTGGCGGCACGTGCTGCGCGCGTGGGCGTCCTTGATGCTCAGCAGGTCGAAGTAGGCTTCCCAGTAGGGCCGCTCCTCGTCGAGCGGCGTGGCGCAGAAACAGGTTTCCACCCACTTCACGCGGCCGTCGGCCAGCTCGCGGGCCTGCGCCATGTCGTGCAGGTACTCGTCGCCGGCCACCGACCCGCGGCCGAGCGATCCCTCGTCCACGGCGCGCTTGAGCGCGGCGCGTCGTCCCGGCCTGATGCGAGCGGTGACGAGGTAGCGCATGCGTCTCGAGCTACTCTCGCCGCCCGCTGCCCTGACGTCCGTAGTGTCCGGCTTCAGCCGGACCAAGCCTGTTCATGCGAAGCTCGTGACCCCGCCGGGCCTACTCGCCCGTCGTTCTCCCCACCGCTCTCCACAGATCGGCCTTCGTCTGCGGCTGGGCGGACGTGTGGACGTTGATGTAGCGGTCGAAGTCCGTCACCTTGATCCGCTCGAGGATCGGCACCAGCGCCTTGACGTGATCGTTGGCCGGCTGCCCTTCCGCCGGCAGCGAGAAGTCGCCCTGGAAGAGCACGCGCTCCTTCGGAAGGTAGGCGACCATGAGGCCGTTCGAGTGCGGCGCGGGCGCGACGTGGTGAATCTCCACCGTCCGCATGCCGTCCGAGTAGACCTTCCTGTCGCCGACCGTTTCGATGCGCGCCTTGCGCGGCATCTTCGCCAGCGTGTCGTTGAGCAGCGTGCGCGGCGTGTTGAGCGCCTTCTCGAGGAACGCCGCGTTGTTGCGATGCGTCACGATCGTGGCGCCGTCCGCGACGAGCGCCGGCAGGCCGCCCGTATGGTCGGCATGCGGGTGCGTGTTCATCACGTAGCGGATTGGCTTGTTCGGGACGAGCTTCTTGGACTCCGCGATGTACGCCAGCGCGCGAGCCTCGGACTGCCCCGCCTCGAGCAGCATGATGTGATCACGGAACTCCAGCACCAGCGAGTCGTAGCTGCCGGGGCCG
>Ga0194131_10011700_pt1 | contig 10405 bp, 9 predicted proteins | sample TA2KigO120mmetaG_FD_148631 | JGI IMG/M metagenome (GOLD analysis project Ga0194131, IMG submission 148631) | Freshwater microbial communities from Lake Tanganyika, Tanzania - TA2015053 Kigoma Offshore 120m | ecosystem: Environmental > Aquatic > Freshwater > Lake | place: Tanzania: Lake... | reverse complement strand
GGCGAGGAACATCCGCACCGTCGCGCGCCGGCAGGTGCCGCGGGGGTGGCGCGCCACCGTCGCCGACGGCGTCACCGTCGAGCAGCGCGTCGTCCCGCTCGACCGCGTGGGCTGCTACGTGCCGGGCGGGCGCTATCCGCTGCCGTCGTCGCTCCTCATGACCGCCATTCCGGCGGCCGCCGCAGGCGTGGCGGAGATCGTGGCCGTCTGTCCCCGCCCCGAGCCGGTGGTCATGGCGGCGGCGCTCGAGGCCGGCGTCTCGCGCGTCTTCCGCATCGGCGGCGCGCACGCGGTGGCCGCGCTCGCCTACGGCACCGCGACGGTGCCGCGCGTGGACAAGATCGTCGGCCCCGGCAACCGCTACGTCGCGGCGGCGAAAGCGCTGGTCGCCTCCGACTGCGGCATCGACTTCTATGCCGGCCCCACGGAAATCGTCATCGTCGCCGCGCGCGGGCCGGCGGACTGGATCGCGGCCGATCTGATCGCCCAGGCCGAGCACGATCCGGATGCCCGCGCGGTCCTCATCACGCCGAGCCGCGCGCTTGCCGCGCGCGTCGCGCGCGAGGTCGAGGCGCGCCTGCCGGCGGCCGGGCCCGCCCGCGCCTCGCTGCGCGCGCACGGCGGCATCGTCGTGACACGGACGTTGCACGAAGCCATCGAGCTGGCGAACCTGTCGGCGCCCGAGCACCTCGTCGTGGACGATGACGCGCTGGCGAAGAAGGTGCGGTGCGCGGGCTCGCTGTTCGTGGGGCCGTGGTCGGCGCAGGTCGCCGGCGACTATGCCATCGGATCGAATCACGTGCTGCCGACGGCTGGCGCCGCGCGCGTCCGCGGGGGACTGTCGGCGGCGGACTTCGTGCGCCAGCTCACGGTGCAGCGGCTCACGCCGGCCGGGCTGCGCCGGATCGGCGGCACGGTGATGGCCCTGGCGCGCGCCGAGGGGCTCGACGCGCACGCGGAGTCGATTGCGGTGCGGGTGACGCGATGAAGATTCAGGGATATCCGGACCCGGGCGGCGGGCTGCGGCTGCACCTCAACGAGAACACGGGCGGCTGTTCCCCCGCGGTGCTCGACGCGATCCGCCGCGTGCAGCCCGAGGATGTGTCCACCTATCCGTCGTACGGCGACGCCGTGCTGGCGTGTGCCCGCCACTTCGACGTGGACCCGGAATGGGTGCTGCTGACCAACGGCCTCGACGAAGGGATCCTCATGGCGGCCGTGGGGCACATCGCGCGCGCGAAGATCCACGACGCGGAGACCGTCATTCCGCTCCCGGCCTTCGATCCGTACCCGAACTCGACGGCCGCCGTCGGCGCCACCGCGGTGCGGGTGCCGCCGGCGCGCGACTACGTGTTCCAGGCCGACGCGGTGCTCGCCGCCATCACGCCGCGCACGACGCTGATCTTCCTCAACACGCCGAACAACCCGACGGGCCAGCTCATCCCGCACGACGACCTCGCGCGCATCGCGGAGGCCGCCCCGCAGTCCATCGTGCTGATCGACGAGGCGTACATCGAGTTCGGCGGCACCACGTTCCTGCCGCGGCTCGCCCGGCACCCGAACGTCCTCATCGGCCGGACGTTCTCGAAAGCCTACGGCCTTGCGGGCATGCGCGTCGGCATCGTCATCGGCCAGCCGCCCGCGCTCGACCCGGTGCGCGCGGTGACGCTGCCCTTCAACATCAACGGGGTCGCCCGGGCGGCGATCGGCGCGGCGCTGGCGGACACCACGTTCCTGCCCCGCTACGCGGCGCAGGTGCGGGAGTCGCGGACGCGGCTCTACGCCGCGTGCCGCCGCCTCGGGCTCGAGTTCTGGGAGAGCGCAGCCAACTTCGTGATGGTCCGCGTGGGCGAGACCGCGCCGTTCATCCAGGCGCTGGCCGCGCGCAAGGTGCACGTGCGCGACCGCTCGAAGGATCCGACGACGCCCGGGTGCATCCGCGTCACGGCGGGCGTGGTGGAGCACACGGATGCGGCGATCGAGGCGCTCGAGTCGGTGCTGTCCCTTCGACGCAGCTCAGGGCAGGCAACGAGGCACGCGCAATGAAGAGAACCAGATCCGCGGCCTTCAAGCGCGTCACGACCGAGACACAGATTCGCGGGAAGCTGGTCGTCGACGGCACCGGCCGTTACGACGTGCGCACCGGCATCCGCTTCCTCGACCACATGCTCGAGCTGTTCACGCGCCACGGCGGCTTCGACCTGACGCTGAAGGCCACCGGCGATCTCGACGTGGACCAGCATCACACGGTCGAAGACGTCGGCATCACGCTCGGCGAGGCGGTGCTGAAGGCGCTCGGCGACCGCAAGGGGATCAACCGCGCGGGCTACTTCCTGATGCCGATGGACGAAACGCTGGCGCTGGCCTCCATCGATCTCAGCGGCCGCCCGCACGCGGTCGTGGACCTGCGCCTCAAGGTGCGGCGGGTCGGCGACCTGCAGAGCGAGCTGATCCACGACTTCTTCGACGGCTTCGCCACCGGCGCGCGCGCCAACGTGCACGCGAAGGTGCTCTACGGGCGCTCCAGCCATCATCAGGTCGAGGCGGTGTTCAAGTCGTTCGCGCGGGCGCTGCGCGTGGCCTGCGCGCGGGACGCGCGGCTCGCGAAGATGCTGCCGAGCACCAAGGGGCTGCTGTGATCGCGCTCATCGACTACGGCGCCGGCAACCTGACGTCGGTCAGGAAGGCGCTGACCTCGCTCGGTGCCGACTTCCTCGTCCCTGCGTCGCCGGCGGACATCGCAGGCGCGCGTGGCCTGATCGTTCCGGGCGTCGGCCACTTCTCGGCGACGACGAGGCTCGACGAGCCGTGGCGGCAGGCGATCGGCGACGCCGTCCGCGCCGGCACGCCGCTTCTCGGCATCTGCGTCGGCATGCAGTGGCTGTTCGAGGGCAGCGAGGAAGCCCCGGAGGTTCCGGGGCTCGGCGTGCTGCCGGGACGCTGCCGGCTGCTGCGCGGCGACGCCGCGCAGCGCATGAAGATTCCGCACGTCGGCTGGAACGCGCTGCAGCCCTCCTTCGCGCCCGACCGGGCGGTCGCTTCGGAGGGCACGCCCTTCCCCGGGCGCCTGCTCGCCGGCCTGCCCGCCGACCCGTACGTCTACTTCACGCACTCGTTTGCGGCGCCGGTGACCGGCGACTGCGTTGCCGCCACCACGCACGCCGAGTGCTTCTCCGCCGTCGTCGAGCGCGGCCACGTCTTCGGCGTCCAGTTCCATCCCGAAAAGTCGAGCGACGCGGGCCTGCGCATCCTGCGGAATTTCCTCGACCTATGCTGACCAAGCGCATCATCGCGTGCATGGACGTGCGCGACGGGCAGGTGGTGAAGGGCGTCCAGTTCCAGCAGCTCCGCCACGCCGGCGACCCGGCGGAGCTCGCCAGGCGCTACAACGTGGAGGGCATCGACGAGGTCGTGGTGCTCGACATCACGGCCACGCTCGAGAGCCGCCAGGCGCTGGCACACACCATCCGCGCGGTGGCGCGCGAGATCTTCCTGCCGCTCACGGTCGGCGGCGGCATCCGCTCCGAAGACGATGCGGCGGCGGCGGTGGATGCCGGCGCGGACAAGGTGAGCCTCAACACGGCGGCGCTGCGGAACCCCGGCCTCATCACGACGCTGGCACGCCGCTACGGCAGCCAGGCGGTGATCGTCGCCATCGACGCCAAGCGGCGCGCGGCGTCGGCCGAAGAGGGCTTCGGCGTCTACGTGCGCAGCGGGACGACCGACGCGGCACGGGACGCGGTGGAGTGGGCACGGCACGCGGAATCGCGCGGCGCCGGCGAGATTCTGCTGACGTCCATGGACCGCGACGGCACGCGCGCGGGATTCGACTGCGATCTCACCGCGGCGGTCGCCAACGCCGTGAACATTCCGGTCATCGCCTCGGGCGGCGCCGGCACGCTGGCACACTTCGCCGACGTCTTCCGCGAGGGCTGCGCCGACGCCGCGCTGGCGGCCTCCATCTTCCACTACGCCGACACGAGCGTGTCGGTGCTCAAGGACTACCTCAGGACCGCGGGGATTCCCGTCCGCCTCTGATGCTCATTCCGTCGATCGATCTCCAGGACGGCCGCATCGTCCAGCTCGTGCAGGGGGAGCGCCTGGCGCTCGAGGCCGCCGATCCCGAGGTGTGGATCGCCCGCTTCTCGCGCTTCCCGCGCGTGCAGCTCATCGACCTCGACGCGGCCCGGGGCCGCGGCGACAACAGCGCCCTCGTCGCGTCGATCTGCGGGCGGCTCCCCTGCCGCGTCGGCGGCGGCATCCGCAGCGTCGATCGCGCCCGCGCCGTCCTCGATCAGGGGGCGCACGCCGTCATCGTCAGCTCGGCGCTCTTCCGCGACCACGCCATCGACGTCGAGTTCGCCCGCTCGCTGGCGGACGCCGTCGGCGCGGAGCGCGTCATCGCCGCCGTGGACAGCCGCGGCGGCCGCGTGGTCATTCACGGGTGGAAGACGCCGCTGCAGGTCACGCCGGTCCAGGCGGTGCAGGCGCTGGAGCCGTACTGCGCGGAGTTCCTCTACACGCACGTGGACACCGAGGGGCTGATGGGCGGCACGGACATGGACGCGATTGCCGCCGTGAAGCGCGCCACCGGGCGGCGGGTGACGGCGGCCGGCGGCATCACCACGCGGGAGGAGATCGAGCGGCTCGACGCGGACGGCATCGACGCGGTGGTGGGCATGGCCATCTACACGGGGCGGCTGCCGCTCGACGGGCTCGCGCCGTAGGCCGGGTTCCGCGCCGGATCCGCGGCGGACCCGGCGTTGCGGGCAGCGCCCGATTCTGTTACGGTAATCGACGTAATCATTACGCCAAGTAACGTAATGATGACGGCGATCCACGTAACGCGATGGCCAACCCGTTCGTCTACGGCGAGATCGTGCCGCTCGAGGCCTTCGCGGACCGCGAGGCCGAGCTCGACCGCCTCGTCGAGGATCTCGCGGACGCGCAGAAGGTCTTCCTCATTTCGCCGCGCCGCTACGGCAAGTCCTCGCTCATCCGGCACGCGCTGGACGCGGTCGGCCGGCAGGGCGCGCTCACGGTGGACCTCACCGTCAGCAGCTACAGCTCCTACGTCGCGTTTCTCGAGGGCTACGCCCGCGCGCTCGCCTCCGTGGAGCGGCCGTGGCAGCGCGCCCGCACCTGGCTGTCCGGCGTCATCAGCGCCACCAGGCCCGAGTTCCGCGTCGAGCCTGAAGAAACGGGGCTGGCGCGCGTCAGCGTGGCGTTTCCCGCCGTACGCAGCGAGCGCGACATCAACCGGCTCGCCAACGAGGTGTTCGCGCTGCCCGGGCGCCTGGCGGCGGAGCGCAAGCGGAACGTCATCGTGGCGCTGGACGAGTTCCAGGCGATCGACGCGTTCGACGGCGGCTCGGTGGAGCACGCGTTGCGCGCGGCAGCGCAGCAGCAGCGGCGGGTCGGCTACGTCTTCGCGGGCTCGGAGCCGAGCCTGATGGAAAAGATGATCGGGCCGCGGCGGCCGTTCTACAAGGCCGGGCCGGTGATGCGGCTCGACAAGATTCCGCCACCCGTCTTTGCGGAGTTCATCGAGAAGCGGTTCGCGAAGAGCGGCCTCCTGCCGGAGGAAGGCCTCGGCGCCGCGATCGTGGACCTGGCGGGCAACCTGCCGTACGACGTGCAGCGGCTCGCGCACGAGACGTGGGACGACATCCATGCGGCGGGGCGCAAGCGCGTGAAGCTGGACGACCTGCACGCGACGCTCGCGCGCCTGCTGGGCGAGCACGAGACCATGTTCGAGGCGGTCTGGCAGCGGCTCACGCTGGCGCAGCGCGCCGTGCTGCGCGCGGTCGTCCTGCAGGGCGGCCGCGAGCTGCTCTCGGCCGACACGCGGGCCCGGCACCGCCTGGGCGCGCCGTCCAGCATTCAGGCCTCGCTCACCGCGCTGATGAAGCAGGATCTCGTCGTCAAGGAAGGTCCGCAGTACGTCGTCGTGGACTCGCTGCTGCGCGAGTGGATCGCGCGGCGGACATTCTGATCATGCGCAACTGGCTGGCCCGCATCGGACTCGGACGCCCGGAGCTGCGCGCCTGGGCGATGTACGACTGGGCGAACTCGGCGTTCTGGACCACCGTCATCGTCGCGGTGTTCCCGCCGTTCTTCAGCGACTATGCCGCGGCGGGCCTCGAGCCGGTGCAGGCGACCGCGCGGTTCGCGTGGGCAACGACGATCTCCGTCGCGGTCTCGGCGCTGCTCGGCCCGGTGCTTGGCGCGCTGGCGGACTACCGGGCGTGGAAGAAGCGCCTGCTCGCCGTCTTCATGGTCGTCGGCGTCGCCGCCACGCTGCTCTTCGCCACCATCGGGCGGGGCGACTGGGTGTACGCGGGCGTCCTGTTCGGCGTCGCGAACGTCGCCATCGCGATGACGATGGTGTTCTACGAGTCGCTGCTGCCGCACGTCGCGGCGCCGGCGGAGATGGACCGCGTCGCGACCGCGGGCTACGCGGTCGGGTTCTTCGGCGGCGGCATCCTGCTGCTCGTCAACCTGGCGTGGATCCTGATGCCGGCGACGTTCGGCCTGCCCGACACGGTCGCGGCGATCAAGTTGTCGTTCGTCAGCGTCGGCGTGTGGTGGCTGCTCTTCTCGGTGCCGCTGCTGAGCCGCGTGCCCGAGCCGCCGGCGGCGGCGGAGATCGGCGCCGGCCACGCGAGCGCGGTCGGGGTCGCCTTTGCCGGCGCATGGCGGACGATGCGCGAGCTGCGGGGCTACCCCAACGCCTTCCTGCTGCTCGTGGCGTTCCTGCTCTACAACGACGGCATCCAGACGATCATCCGCATGGCCTCCATCTACGGCGCCGAGATCGGCATCGACCGGAACGCGCAGATCGCCGCGTTCGTGCTCGTGCAGTTCGTGGGCGTGCCCTGCACGATGCTCTTCGGCGCGGCGGCGGACCGCCTCGGCGCGAAGCCGTCGATCTTCGTCGCGATTGCCGTCTACATCGGCATCGTCAGCCTGGCCTACTTCATGCGCGCGACGTGGCACTTCTTCGCGCTGGCCGCGCTCGTGGGGATGGTGCAGGGCGGCAGCCAGGCGCTGAGCCGGTCGCTCTTCGCGCGGATGATTCCCAAGCGCAAATCGTCGGAGTACTTCGGGTTCTTCTCGGTGTTCGAGAAGTTCGCCGGCGTCTTCGGCCCGGCGCTCTTCGCCGCCTCGGTGACGATTTTCGGATCGAGCCGCGCCGCGGTGCTGTCTGTCATCTTTTTCTTCGCGGCGGGCGCCCTGGTGTTGACGCGCGTGAACGTCGCGGAGGGTGAAGCTCAGGCATCGCAGTCGTCATAAGATCGCGGCATGTGGACGGCAGCGCTCGGCGGCGCGCTCGCGCTCGTGATTGCCACGCAGACCGTGCAGACCCGCGCGTGCGACCCGCAGTCGACACCGAGTCCGTCGCCGGCCCCGTCCCCAGCGCCCGCGCCCTCGCCGACGCCCGCGCCCACACCGGGCCCGGCCGCTGAAGTCTTCACGACCGCCGACGGCGTGCGCTTCCGCGCCGAGTCAATCGTCACCAACCTCGTCGTCCCGTGGTCGATGTCGTTTGCGCCCGACGGGCGCCTGTTCGTCACCGAGCGCCCCGGGCGGGTGCGCATCATCGACGCCGCGATCCGCCAGTCCGAGGTGGCGTTGACGCTGGACGACGTCTTCGCGCAAAGCGAGGCGGGGCTGCTGGGCATGGCGCTCGACCCCGAGTTCTCGCAGAACCGGTGGGTGTACCTCTACTACACGGCGCGCGTGGGCAGCGGCGCCGTGAACCGCCTCGTCCGCTACCGCGAAGCGGGCACGCGGCTCGGCGAGCGGGCCGTCCTGCTCGACAACGTGCCGGCGGCGGGCATCCACGACGGCGGCCGCGTCCGCTTCGGTCCCGACGGGCTCATCTACATTACGGCCGGCGATGCGGCCAACACGCGCCTGCCGCAGGATCTGTCGTCGCTCGCAGGGAAGATTCTCCGCATCAACCGCGACGGGACCACGCCGCGCGGCAACCCGTTCAGCGGGCCGATCTACTCGTACGGCCACCGCAACCCGCAGGGGATGGACTGGCATCCGGTGACGGGAGACCTGTGGGCCTCCGAGCACGGCAACACCGGGAACGACGAGATCAACGTCATCGACGCCGGCGCGAACTACGGTTGGCCGACCATTGAGGGCAGCGCGCAGATGAGCGGCATGCGGACGCCGCTCATGACCTATTCGCCGGCGATCGCGCCATCGGGTGCATCGTTCTACCGCGGAACGCTGTTTCCCCGCTTCGCGAACAACCTCTTCGTCGCCACGCTGCGCGGCAACCACCTGCTGCGGCTGATTCCGGAGGGCACCAACCGCCGCGTCGCCTCGCAGGAGCGGCTGCTCGACGGCCGCTTCGGCCGCCTGCGCGACGTCACCGTCGGCCCGGACGGCGCGCTCTACGTCCTCACCAACAACCAGGACGGGCGTGGCTCGCTCACCAGCGGCGACGACCGGATTCTGAGACTCGTCCCCGTCACGTAGGACTTACGCGGTCCGTTTCGTGGATCGCAGCGTCGCCAGCGTCACGATGCCGGCGCCCCAGACCAACAGCGCCAGGAGCTGCGGCCACAGCACCTCGAGACCGATCCCCTTGAGAAAGACGCCGCGCAGGATGACGAGGAAGTAGCGCAGCGGAATCAGGTAGGTGACCTGCTGGATCACGTACGGCATGTTCTCGATCGGGAAGATGAACCCCGACAGGAAGATCATCGGGATGAGGAAGAAGAACGACGCCGTCATCATCGCCTGCTGCTGCGTGTGCGAGATGGTGGAGACGAACAGGCCGAGGCCGAGCGTGGTGAGGAGGTACACGACGCAGGACCCGAGCAGCAGCGTCAGGCTGCCCCGCAGCGGCACGTGGAACCAGCCGACCGCCACCGCGATCACGAGCAGCACGTCCAGCATCCCGAGCACCGCGTACGGCAGGAGCTTGCCGACGATGAGCTCCCAGCGCGCCAGCGGCGTCACGTTGAGCTGCTCCAGCGTCCCGAGCTCCTTCTCGCGGACGATGGCCATCGACGAGAGGTTGGTCGTCACGACGAGCAGCACGAGCGCCAGAATGCCGGGAATCATGAAGTAGCGGCTCTCGAGGCTCGCGTTGAACCAGACGCGGATCTCGGCGCGCACGAGCGGCCCCGAGCCGACGAGCTCGCGGGCGTAGGACGAGATCAGGGCCCCTGCGTAACCCACCGCGACATTCGTCGAGTTGGCGTCCGTCCCGTCGGCGACGACCTGCACCGCGGCCGACTGCCCCGCACGCACCCGTTCGCCGTAGTCGGCGGAAATCGCCAGCGCCATCCACGCGTCCCCGCGATCGAGGTATCCGTCCACCTCGTCGAGCGACGCGAGGCCGTCCACCACGACGAAGTTCTGCGAGGCGTCGAAGCGCGCGACGAGCTCCCGGCTCTCGCTCGAGCGATCCTGGTCCACGACGACCATCGGCACGTCGCGCACGTCGGTCGTCGCCGCGTAGCCGAGGACCGTGAGCTGGATGAGCGGCGCCATGATGACGATGCCGAAGAGGCGCGGCTCCTGGCGCAGCTCGAGGAACTCCTTGCGAATGAGGTGGCGGATGCGCGTCATCTCACGCCCACTGCCGCTTCAGGCGCAGCGACGCCAGGCCGACGATGACCGTCGCGAACACGGCCAGCGCCACGAGCTCCGGCCACAGAACGGCGGCGCCGACGCCTTTCAGGACGATGCCGCGGAGCGCGGTCAGGAAGTACTTGGCGGGGACCACGGTGGTGATCGTCTGCAGCGGCACCGGCATGCTCGAGATCGGGAAGATGAAGCCGGAGAGCATGAGCGTGGGCAGGTAAGCGATCAGCAGCGCGACCTGGAACGCCACCTGCTGCGTCTCGGCAATCGTCGAGACCAGCAACCCCAGCGCGAGCGCGCCGATCAGGAACAGCGATACCGTGGTCAGGAGGAGCAGCCACGAGCCGCGCATCGGCAGCCCGAAGAGCAGCATCGCCAGCGCGACGATCGCCATCGCCGATGCCAGCGACACGACGAAGTGCGGAATCGTCTTGCCGATGACGTACGAGAGCGGCCCGATCGGCGACATCCGCACCTGCTCCATCGTCCCGACCTCCTTCTCGCGCACGATCGAGAGCGCCGTGGACACGACGGCGGTGAGCATGGCGATGTAGGCGATCAGGCCGGGCACGAGGAAGAGCGCGCTGCGGAGCTCCGGGTTGTACCAGATGCGCGGCTCGACCGTGAGGATCGGGCCCGACGGCGAGCCCGCGCGCGCCTGCAGCTCGTAGCGCACCGACATCGCGCCGAGCAGGTTGACGCCGTAGCCCATCACCGTCGTCGCCGTGTTGGCGTTGTCGCCGTTGATGATCATCTGCACGGTCGCGGAGGTGCCGGTCGCGACCTGATC
>Ga0194131_10011698_pt1 | contig 10406 bp, 7 predicted proteins | sample TA2KigO120mmetaG_FD_148631 | JGI IMG/M metagenome (GOLD analysis project Ga0194131, IMG submission 148631) | Freshwater microbial communities from Lake Tanganyika, Tanzania - TA2015053 Kigoma Offshore 120m | ecosystem: Environmental > Aquatic > Freshwater > Lake | place: Tanzania: Lake... | reverse complement strand
CGTTGCGGTTGAAGCGCAGCCGATCGAACGGCTCGACCAGATTGGCGAACTTGGGATCGTCAAGCTTCTGGCGCAGCGACTTGCGCACCGAAAGAATGCTGTCGACCAGCTTGGGATGGCTTTGCGGGCTGACGTTGCCGCGGAATCCGAATTCGTAGATTTCCTTCTCGAAATCGACCAGCTTCAGGAGTTCCGTCACCCGCGCCAGCAACTCGTCCATGTTGGCGACCCCGGCCGCCTGATAGTTGAGCCAATCGGCGGCGCGGTCGAACTCGGCGTTGCCGGTGCGGCGCGATTCGGCGATCGCGCTGTCGCGCTCGGCGATCTCGTCGGCGGACATCTCGCCGCTGCGCTCGGCCGGCCGGTGGCTGAGACCATAGAGGATGTTGCTGAGGACGCTCGACGGGAACAGATAGGTTTCGGGTCCGACATAGCCGATGCGCCGGCCGGTGACCGCCTCGGGCGACTTGCCGACGTCGAGATCGCCGATCGTCACGCTGCCGCCGGTCGGTTTGAGCAGGCCCGCCGCCAGCATGCCGAGTTCGGTCTTGCCGCCGCCGGTCGAGCCGATGACGGCGAGGTGATCCGCTAGGTTGATCGAAAAGGAGACGTTGTCGACGAGCTTGACGCCGGTGTCGTCGGCGTAGGACAGGCTCACTGCAGTGAGCGCGCCCGCGAGCGGCGCATCGCGGCCAGCATCGATCGCCTGCGCCGCCGGATCGAGCATGCGCTCCGGGTTGAACTGCTGGACCACCTGCTCGTACTTGATCTGGATGTCCATCCGCTGCTGGTCCCAATCGAGCAGCTCCTTGAGCGGACCGGGCAGATCCTTATAGGCGACCACGACCGCGAGCAGCGCGCCGACCGACAGCTCGCCGGTGAGCGCGAGATAACCGCCGAGCGAATAGAAGACGAACGGCGTCACCTGGGCGAGGAAGTTGTTGAGCGCCTTGACCGCGAACTTGCGCTGGTAGATTTCGAAGCGGATGTTGTAGATGCGCCCGAGCCGGCTGGCGACGTCGGCGCGCTCGAAATTCGAGGTGTTGTTGGCGCGCACTTCACGGATGCCGTCGACCACTTCGGCGACGCGGCCGGCCAGTTGGCGCGCCGTCAACTGGCGCTCGCGCCCGAGCACCAGCACGCGCTTGCGCAGCTTGGGGATGATGCCGAGCTGGACCGAAATCACCGCGATCGCGACCAGCGACAGCCAGAAGTTTTCGAGCGTGATGAAGAGCAGCGCGGTCAGCGCCTGGCCGCCGAGGAACGCCGGCGTCGCATACGCCTCGCCGACGAAGCCGCCGATCGGCTCGACCTCGTCCTTGATCATCGTCGCCATTTCCGCCGGCTTCACTTTCCGGAAATGCGGCAGAGGGAAGCGCAGGATGCGATCGAACAGCTGGTAGCGCATGCGGCGCAGCAGCCGCTCGCCGACCCGCCCCTTCATGGTGTTGAGTTGAAACTTGAAGCCGTTGTTGACGATCACCATCAACAAGAACATCCCGCTCCACGCCAGCAGGAACGCCACCTGCTCGAGCGCAATACCGGGAAACAGCACGAACGACCCGCCGCCTAGGAACTTCGGCAACGCCAGTTCGAGCTTCAAGAACGCGGCGGTCGCGCCTTCGACGACCTTGCCGTCGACTTTCTGGAACGCACCGCCTTGGATCGCCTTGTTGACGATCGTTTTCGGAATGTCGAGCGAAATGAAGTACGGGATTTGCGAGGCCAGCACCACCAAGAGGATCATGATCTGATCCATCCTGCTGTGCCGCCAGATGTACCGGAACAGACTTTGGTCCATCGCTCGCTTCGTCTTGCCTTATCCAGCCGTCGTTCCGACGCCTGCCGACCGCTCGGTCGGGGCTAGCGCCGGCGGCGCCCGTCACTGCGCCTTCGCCTGAATCGCCCCTATTCGCCCAAAAATCTAAGCGGCCCAGACAATAACGTAGGGTTCCTCACCCGTCACGTGGCAAACGCGGCCCTCAACCGGTGGGCGAGCAGGAAATCGAGCAAGACTCGGTCGACGCGGGACGGCTGCTCGTATTGCTCGAGTGGCCGGCCTCGGGCATGACCGCCATCGTGGCGCCGCCGATCCCGTCGGCGATGCGTGCGGCTTCGCTAGGCGGCGTCAGCGTGTCGTCGACGCGGACCAGCACCAAGGTCGGGGCCTCGATCGTCCGAAGCGGCAGATAGCCGTCGTAGCGGGTCGCCGATTCGACGATCTTGATGTCGCTCGCCTTGTGCAGCTCCGCCATGCTCGCAACTAGACGTTGGAGAACCTCGGGCGGCGCCTTGGGACCGATCAGGGTGTTGGCGACGATCGGCGCGATGTCCTTGGGCTCCTTGCCCTACAGCAACGGGTGGCGCCGGATGCGGTCCCGGAGGTCACCGCCACGCGCACGCGCGCCGGCGGAGTCACCGAGGTTTGCGAAACGCTCGGACTGCGCGACGCCGCGTGACGGACTTTCACCGCCGGTCATCGCCGATTAGAGTAACGGCGTGACCACCACCGGCCTCGATCTCGGCAGTTTGGTTCGCGGCGAACGCGTCCATCGGCGCGTTTACGCCGATCCGGCGGTGTTCGACCTCGAGATGGCCCGGATTTTCAGCCGCGCCTGGATCTATGTCGGACACGAAAGCCAGGTTCGCCGCGCCGGCGACTACTACGCGACCCGGATCGGCCGCGAGCCGGTGGTCCTGGTGCGGAGCGAGGATGGCCGCGTGCGCGTGCTCCGCAACCGTTGCGCCCACCGCGGCGCGCTGGTGGTGGCCGACGAGCGCGGCCACGCCGCCGACTTCCGCTGCGCCTACCACGGCTGGACCTATCGCACCGACGGCTCGCTCCTGGCGGTGCCGCTGCCGCAGGGCTATGCCGCGGCACCGACCGCCGACCCGGCGCTCGGGCTGCAGGCGGTCGCCCGCTCGGCGAGCTATCGCGGCTTCGTATTCGCGAGCCTCGCGGCCGATGGCCCGGACCTCGCTACGTTCCTCGGCCGGGTCGCCTCTTCGCTCGACGACATGGTCGAGCGCGCGCCCGACGACGCGCTCGAAGTCGCGGGCGGCGTGTTCAAGCACGCCTACGACGGCAACTGGAAACTCTACCTCGAGAATCTGAACGACGGCGTGCACCCGAACGCCGTGCACCAGTCCTCGGTCGAGGCGGCGCGCGCGCAGGACGACACCGTCGTCACCGACGGCGCCGGCGAGATCGCGGTGCGGCAGATGCGCCAGAACGGCGCCGCCTACGGTTTCTGGGAGAAGGAAGTCGGCCTTTTCACCTTCCCGTTCGGCCATTCGTATTTGAGCGACTACCACACCGACGAGAAGCTGGTCGCGGCCAAACGCGACCCGGTGTTCGCCGACTACATCGCCGCGCTCGAGCGGGCCAAGGGACGCGAGCGTGCGCGGGCGATCTTGAGCGTCGGCCGCTGGAACACCAACCTCTACCCGAACTGCTCGTTCATGAGCCAGTTCCGCCAGCTCCGCATCGTGCACCCGATCGCGGTCGACCGCACCGAAGTCCACACCTTCAATTTTCGCATGCGCGGCGCGCCGGCGCGGATGTTCCACGACACCATCCGTTTCGCCAACGTCGTGAACGGGACCGGCTCGCCGGTGCTGACCGACGACCTCGAGACCTACGGCCGCATCCAGGCCGGCCTGCAGGCGCAGGGCCCCGAGTGGATCAATACCGCGCGCCAGTTCGCGCGCGAACGCCCCGACCAGGGCGGCGGGCACGTGAGCGACGGCACCAGCGAGGCGCATATCCGCAATATGTTCGCCGCCTGGGTTCAATACATGACGGCGTGAGCATGGCGTCGCGTCGCCGTTCGAAATCGGCGCGGCCCGTACGCCGTGCGCCGACCGGTCGCGCCGCGTCGCTGCGCGCGCGAGCCACGCCGGCGGCGGTCGAGCGGTTCCTGGTCGATGAAGCACGCCTGCTCGACGAGCGCCGGTTCGAAGACTGGCTCGCACTGTTCACGGCGGATGCCACCTATTGGGTGCCGTCCGAGCCCGGCCAGGCCGATCCGCTCGAAACGATCTCGCTCATTTACGACGACCGCCGCCTGCTCGAGACCCGGGTGCGGCGGCTCCGCCACCCGGCGATCCACGCGCAGACCCCGCCTTCGCGCACCACGCGCCTGATCGGGAACGTCATCGTCGCCCCGGCGGCAGCCGGCGCCATCGCCGCGACCTCGACCTTTCAGATGGTCGAGTACCGCCGCGACAAGCAGCGGCTGTGGGCGGGGCGCGCGCACCATGTGTTGGTGCCGGCCGGCCCGACGTTCCGCATCCGCGCGAAACGCATCGACCTGGTCAATTGCGATTCGGTGCTGGACGGGATTTCGGTGCTGTTCTGAGCGGCGATCGAGCGATTTGTCGTCGCCCACCCTCAGGAGCAATAGCGAAGAAGACCCCCTCCCCAACCCCTCCCCCGGCATTCAACCTGCAAGCAGAGGGCGGAGTGAGCGAAGCGAGCGGAGGGGTTCCTAGAGAGCCGCATCGTGAGTCAAGCTGCGCCCCTGCAGCCAAACGATGCTTATGGAGACCACTTGGAGAACGCCGCTTCGACCTCGGCGTTCGATGCGAACTCGCCGGCGTCAGTCCTTGATGGCGGCCTCCACCTCGGCAGCCTGCCAGTCGTTGCTCTCGACTTCGCTCGACATCGCTAACCTCATCATTCGGACATAAATGCCACAGGTGGGGAACATTCCTGCCGACCCGCGAATCGCGCTAGTCTGGCTACCGCGTAACGAGGAGACCGACCATGAACGAGCAGCGCAAGCCGAAGAAGGCCAAACCGCCCGCCAATTACTCGCTCCGCGACTTCAAGTTCTACGAGGAAGGCAAGGTCCCGCAGTACCAGCGCTACCACGCCGAGGTTTCGTACCTCGACGAGCTCGAGCGCATCTGGGGCAAACGCTGGGGCGCGCAAGGGATCGGGCGGCTGCGCGAAGTCGCCATGGTCAAGCCGAGCGAGACCGAGGTGCTCGAACTCTACGAGCAGGACTCCTCGTTCTACGTCTTCGACGGCATCACGCCCAACCTCGACCTGATGCAGCAACAGCACGCCGGGTTGATGAAGACCTACGAGCAGCTGGGCGTCACCGTGCACGCGCTGCGCTGGGCCGACGACCCGCCGATGTCGGCGTACGGGCCGATGAAGCGCTCGATTTCGGCCGCGGCCGGGTTCGTCGTCAACGGCGGCGCCATCATCCCGCGCGAGGCGACGCCCTATTGGCGCGGCCGCTCGAAGTACGTGACCAAGGCTCTGGTCGGCTTGGGCTGCCCGATCCTCTATTCGGTGCACGGCCACGGCGTGTGCGAGGTCGGCGCCAGCACGCGGATGAGCGATGACTTCATCATCCTGATGCTCTCGACCGACTGCAACCGCGAGGGCGCCGAGCAGGTAGTCCCGATCCTCGAGCGCGCCGGCTACAAGAAGGTGCTGCTCGCGCACAGCCCTGGACCGCTCTACGACTATCACGACGAAGTGCCGGGCTGGATGCACGCCGACATGTGGGTGATGCCGCTCGACCGCCGCCTGGCCCTGATCTACCCGCCGTGGTGCGACTACCAGACCGTGCGCGATCTCCACGCCATGGGCTACGAACTGATCGAGTGCCCGCGCGACGAAATCATGAAATACCCGGTCAACGGCATCACCGTCGCGCCCCGCAAGGTGATCATGAACAAGAGCGCGACCAAGACCATCAAGCTCTTGGAGCAGAAGAAGGTCGAAGTGATCGCGATCCCTTACGACGAGGTCCACAAGTACGGCGGCGGCATCCGCTGCAACACCATGCAACTGATCCGCGACCCGGGCCCGCGCACGTTCGACTGAGCTATCCGGCCCGCGCGAGCAGGCAGGCGTCGCCATACGAGAAGAACCGGTAGCGCGCGCGAATCGCGTGCGCGTAAGCCGCGTGCATGCGCTCGAGCCCGGCGAACGCCGCGACCAGCATGAACAGCGTCGAGCGCGGCAGGTGGAAGTTGGTGAGCATCAGGTCGACCGCTTTGAAGCGGTAGCCCGGCACGATGAAGATGTCGGTCTCGCCGGCGAACGGGGCGACCCGACCGTCGGCCGCCGCCGCGGTCTCGAGCAGGCGGAGGCTGGTCGAACCGACCGCGACCACCCGCCCGCCGGCGCCGCGGGCCCGGTTGATGGCCGTGGCGGCCGCCGCCGTCACGTTCCCCCATTCGGCGTGCATGACGTGGTCGTCGGTATCGCCGACCTTGACCGGAAGGAAGGTCCCGGCGCCGACATGGAGCGTGACGCCGACGCGCGCGACCCCGGCGGCATCGAGGCCGGCGAGCAAGCGGCGGGTGAAATGGAGCCCGGCGGTCGGCGCCGCGACCGCGCCCGTTCGTTTGGCGAAGATGGTCTGATAGTCGCGCCGGTCGCGCGGGTCCCCCGCTTCCGGGCGTTCGATGTATGGCGGCAGCGGCATGATCCCGACCCGCGCCAACGCACGCCCGAGCGCCGGGCCGGTGCGGTCGAAGGCGATCTCGACGGTGCCGTCGTCCCGGCGGGCGACGACGTCGGCGGCGAGCGCTTTGGCGAAAACGAGGGCGCGGCCGGGCGTTAGTTTCTTCGCCGGCTTGGCGAGCGCGCGCCAGCGGCCGCCGCCGCGATCGTCGAGCAGCAGAAGCTCGATCCGACCGCCGGTACCGCCCAGCCGGCCATGGAGTCGGGCCGGGATCACCTTGGTGTCGTTGAAGACCAAGATATCGCCGCGCCGGAGCAGTCGCGGCAAATCGCGCACCACCCGGTCCGCCAGGTCATCGCCGACCGCCAACAGCCGCGCCGCGTCGCGCGGCCGCTTTGGATGCGCCGCGATCAGCTCGCGCGGCAGCTCGAAGTCGAAACGATCGACACGCACGCCAACAGCAAGCGCCGGCGCTACTTGATGTCGGCCTTGACCCGCAGGCGCACGATCGAGTCGGGATCGGCGACGATGCCGTTGCGGTTGCGATCCCCCTTCTTGATCTTGTCGACCGCCTCCATGCCCTTCACTACCTTGCCCCATACCGTGTACTGGCCGTCCAAGTGCGGCGCGGCGTCGAGCACGATGAAGAACTGGGCATCGGCGGAATGGGGGTCCGAGGTACGTGCCGCCGAGACGATGCCGCGTACGTGCTTTTCTTTCGAAAACTCCGCCTTGAGCGGCTTGCCGGTGCCGCCGATGCCGTCGCCCTTGGGCGAGCCGGTCTGGGCCATGAAGCCGTCGATCACGCGGTGCCACTTCTTGCCGTCGTAGTAACCCTCGCGCACCAACTCCTTGACCCGGGCGACGTGCCCGGGCGCGAGATCGGGACGGAGCTCGATTTCGACCGAGCCGTCCTTGAGCTCGAGCACCAGCGTGTCGTCCGGACCCGCCGCTTTCGCCTCCGACGTCGCCATCGCCAACCCCGCCGCTAACGCCGCTGCCAGGAAAAATCGCTGCATTCATTCCTCCTCATCGTGCCCCGCTCCCCATTTCCTTGAGCCGCGTCGCAATATGGCGTGCGACGTTCGGCGACACGAACTTCGACGCGTCGCCGCCCAGCATGGCAATTTCCTTGACCAGGCGCGAGGCGATGAAATGGTTACCCTCCGACGCCATCAGGAACACGATCTCGATGTCGGGCGCCAGCCGCGCGTTCATGCCGACCATCTGAAATTCGAAGTCGAAATCGGATACCGCGCGCAACCCGCGCACGATCATGGTCGCGCCGGCGTCACGCGCGAAATCGGTCAGCAGATTGCGGAACGGCCGCACCTCGATCTCGGTGCCGTCCTTGTCGATCGCCTCGAGCTCCTCGTAGAGCATCGACACCCGCTCCTCGACCGAGAACATCGGCCCCTTGAACGGATTGGCGGCGATCCCGATCACCAGGCGATCGACCAGGCGCACCGCGCGCGAGATGATGTCGAGATGTCCGTTGGTCACCGGGTCGAACGTGCCCGGATAGACCCCGACCAGCGTGCGCGCCATCAATCCTCCTCCGCCGGCGGCGCGGGCGCCGCCGCCTCGCCGCCGTTGCCGGCCTCGACTTTGTCGGGCTCGGTGCCGGCCGCTTCCTTGGTCTTGGTCGAGGCCTCGGCGAGCCACGCCACCGAGACCACGCGCTCGTCGGCGTCGGTCTTGACCAGCGTGACGCCCTGGGTATTGCGCCCGGCGATCCGAATATCGCGCACGCGCGTCCGAATCAAGCGCCCGGCATCCGTGATCAGCATGATCTGATCGCCGTCCTCGACCGGAAACGCGCCGACCACGGCACCGTTCTTCCTGGTCACCTCGATATTGATGATGCCCGAACCGCCGCGGCTGGTGATGCGGTAGTCGAACGCCGACGTGCGCTTGCCGTAGCCCTTTTCGGTGACGGCGAGAATGAATTCCTCCTGTTCGGCGAGCGCTGCCGCGCGCGCCGGCGCGATCGTCGGCCCGGCCGGCTCGCCCTCGCCGCTCGCCTCCTCGTCGCGGCGGAGCTTGGCCGCGTGCTTCAGGTAGGCCTCGCGCTCCTCGGTATCGAGCTCGATGTGCGAGATCACCGACATCGACATCACTTCGTCTTTGTCCTTGAGCCGCATGCCGCGCACCCCGGCCGAGCTGCGGCTCTTGAAAACGCGGACGTTCGCGACCGGAAAGCGCACGCACTTGCCGCCGCGCGCCGACAGCAGCACGTCCTGATTCTCGCGGCACGTCGCGACCTGGACGATGCGGTCGCCCTCGTCGAGCTTCATCGCGATCTTGCCGCTGGCGGTGATGTGCTCGAAATCGTCGATCGCGTTCCGGCGTACGTTGCCCTTGGCCGTCGCGAACATCAAATAGAGGCCGGCCCGCGCCGCCGCCTCGGGTGGGTACGGCGTCATCGTCGCGATGGTCTCGCCCTCGCTCAAGGGCAGCAGGTTGACCATCGGCTTGCCGCGCGCCTGCGGCGCCGCCAGCGGCAGCATGTAGGTCTTGAGGCGATAGGCCTTGCCGTTGGTCGAGAAGAACAGGATCGGGGTGTGGGTGTCGACGATGAAGATCTGCGACACGAAGTCTTCCTCGCGCGTCGCCATGCCGGTGCGGCCGCGGCCGCCGCGCGCCTGGACGCGGTAGGCCGAGAGCGGAACCCGCTTGATGTAGCCGGCGTGCGAGACGGTGACCACCATCTCCTCGCGTTGGATCAGGTCCTCTTCCTCGGTTTCGACCGCGGCGCCGACGATCTCGGAGCGGCGCGGGGTCGCGAACTTGGCAGCGACCTCGGCGAACTCCTTGCGCATCACGCCGTAGAGCTTGTCGCGGCTGCGCAGGATGTCGAGGTACTCGTTGATCTTGCCGGCCAGCTCCTTGAGCTCGGCATCGATCTCGTCGCGCCCGAGCGCGGTCAACCGCTGCAGACGCAGATCGAGGATGGCGCGGGCCTGGGCGTCGTTGAGCCGGTACTTGCCCGCGACGATGGTGTGCCCGGGCTCGTCGATCAGCGCCACCAGCACCGCGATGTCTGCGGCCGGCCACGCCTTCGCCATCAACGCCTCGCGCGCCGCTTGCGGGTCCTTGGCCCTGCGGATCAGCGCCACGACTTCGTCGATATTGGCGACGGCGATGGCGAGGCCGATCAGCACCTGGGCCCGCTCGCGCGCCTTGGCGAGGTCGAACTTGGTGCGCCGGGTGATGACTTCTTCGCGGAACTCTACGAAGATCTGGAGCAGCTGCTTGAGGTTCAGGAGCTCCGGCTTGCCGCGGTTCAACGCCAGCATGTTGACCGGGAAGTTGGTCTGCAGCGGCGTATAGCGGTAGAGCTGATTCAAGACGACGTCGATGTTGGCGTCGCGCTTGACCTCGATCACGACGCGGACGCCGTCGCGATCGGACTCGTCCCTGATCTCGGCGATGCCGTCGACCCGTTTTTCGCGCGCGACCTCGGCGATCTGCTCGACCATGCGCGACTTGTTCACTTGGAACGGAATCTCGGTGACCACGATCGCCTGGCGGTCGCGGCCCATATCCTCGGTGTGGACCTTGGCGCGCATCACGACCGTGCCGCGCCCGGTTTCGAACGCTTCGCGCGCCCCGGCCTGGCCCATGATCAGCCCGCCGGTCGGAAAATCCGGCGCCGGGATCACGGTCATCAGTTCGGCGATGGTGACGTCGGGATGGTCGAGGTAGAGGCCGATCGCCGCGAACAGCTCGCCCAAATTGTGGGTCGGGATGTTGGTCGCCATGCCGACGGCGATGCCGCTGCCGCCGTTGACCAGCAGGTTCGGGATCCGCGCCGGCAGCACGATCGGCTCGCGCGCGGTGTCGTCGTAGTTGGACTGATCGTCGACGGTATCCTTGTCGATGTCGTCCAAGAGCGCCCGCGCCGATTCGGCCAGGCGGATCTCGGTGTAGCGCATCGCCGCGGGCGGATCGCCGTCCATCGAGCCGAAATTG
>Ga0194131_10011697_pt1 | contig 10407 bp, 9 predicted proteins | sample TA2KigO120mmetaG_FD_148631 | JGI IMG/M metagenome (GOLD analysis project Ga0194131, IMG submission 148631) | Freshwater microbial communities from Lake Tanganyika, Tanzania - TA2015053 Kigoma Offshore 120m | ecosystem: Environmental > Aquatic > Freshwater > Lake | place: Tanzania: Lake... | reverse complement strand
TTTTAGGGAATTAGCAGAGTTTATATCAGGGCAAAATAAATCAAGTGGTGCCATTAAGGGGACTGTTAGATCTTGCAAGATGCCGCATAACGGATATAGGGAATTCAAAACTTCCATAGCAATCGAGCTATTCTCAGGTTTTCGATTTAAAGGTTGGGAAGAGGGTTTATCAGATGTATATCAAAATCAGAAATTAGAAAATATCAGGGAAGATTAATGTCCAAGCCAACTATAGGATTTGCGGGGATGACCCACCTTGGTTTGGTTTCTGGTGTGGCTGCATCACAAAAAGGATTTCAAGCTGTTTGTTTTGATACTGATAAGGCGAAAATAAATAATCTATTATCTGGAAACTTACCTATTTCTGAGCCTCGATTGGAAGATTTAATAAATATCAATTCAGACAAACTTACTTTTACAGCAAGTTCAAATGATCTTGGTAAATGCGATGTAATTTATGTAGCACCAGATGTAAGCACAGATGATCATGGTCAAAGCGATCTGAGTGTTTTAAATAACCTGCTTGATATTGTCTTTGATGCCTCAAATCCAGAGGCAACAATAGTGATACTTTCACAAGTTCCCCCTGGTTTTACAAGAGGAAGGTACGACGGGAAGCGATCGCTTTATTACCAGGTTGAGACCTTAATATTTGGAAAAGCTGTAGAGAGGGCATTGTTTCCCGAACGTTATATTGTTGGGTGCGCTAATCCAAGGGATTGCTTGCCAAAATCCTACAGGGAATTTTTAGAAACTTACGATTGCCCAGTTCTCCCGATGCGATATGAGAGTGCCGAATTAGCAAAAATTTCAATTAATATGTTTCTTGTAGCATCAGTAACTACTACCAATACCTTAGCCGAACTTTGTGAAAATATTGGTGCCGATTGGTCTGAAATTTCGCCAGCATTGAGATTGGATAAACGCATCGGATCGCATGCTTATCTATCTCCAGGCTTGGGTATCTCTGGAGGAAATTTAGAGCGTGATCTGGCAACTATTTGTAAGTATGCAAAACGGCACAAGCTCGACGCCGGTTTGGTGCTTGCATGTATCAAAAATAGCCAGCGTAGGAAGGAATGGCCAGTTGAGCAATTAGAAAAGTTAATTGATCTTCAAAATGCTTCAAATGTAATTGGAATATTAGGATTGGCGTATAAAGAAAACACGCATTCCACTAAGAACTCTCCAGCGTTAAAGGCGATTTCTCAATTGCAGGGAGTTACTGTAAAAGTATACGATCCGATTGTGGTTTGGAAGAATAGTTGGCATAAACATTTCATTTTGGCCACCAATCCTCGAGAGGTATTAGATGGTGTCAATGCGCTTATGATTCTTACTCCTTGGCAAGAGTTTAAAGATCAAGAATTTCTGAGCATACTTGCTAGTCGGCTAAAAGGTATTCCGATAATTGATCCCTATGGCTTGGTACCATTGATTTTAATTGAGAACAATAAGTTGGAGGTTTACTCCTTAGGAAAGTATTGTAATCACGACGAAAGTAAATAAAGTGGCTGAAATTAATCTTTTGCGATCATTACCAAAAGTAAAAAGGAATATTGAAAAGCGATCTAAGGCAAAGGATCCTGCAATCATTGCCATTGCCAAGCAGTTTGGTGAGATGTATTGGGATGGTCCTCGTGAGTATGGCTATGGAGGATATCGTTATGATGGGCGGTGGAGGTCAGTAGCCAGAGATATAGTTTTTCATTTTCACCTTGTCCCAGGCATGCGAGTCCTCGATGTGGGGTGCGGCAAAGGTTTTTTAGTAAAGGACTTAATGCTTGAATGTCCAGGCCTAGAGGTTTTTGGTTTGGATATTTCGCAGTATGCGTTGATGAATTGCGAGACAGAAGTTATTGGTCGACTGCATCTAGGCACTGCAGAAAAGATGCCATTCCCAGATGATAGTTTTGATTGCGTCATTTCATTAAATACGGTACACAATTTCATTAGATCAAGGGCGGTTGAAGTTATGAGAGAAATTCAAAGGTTATCTAACGGTAAGGCGTTTGTTCAGGTTGATAGTTACTTTACGCCAAAACAAAAAGAGATATTTGAAAGCTGGGTTTTAACTGCCGAGTTTCATGATTATCCTGAGGGCTGGATTAAGGTTTTTAATGAAGGTGGATATACTGGTGATTATTACTGGACAATCATTGATTAATTAATAAAGAATTAAAGATGAAAACTTACGTTATTTTAGGTGGTGGCGGTTCCTTTGGAATACATGCAGCGAAGTATCTGCTGCAACATGCAAACCCAAAGCGAGTAATTGGTATTGGTCGAAATCCTCTAAGGCCAGAACCTTTTAGTTTAAATATCGATAAGCTTTTCGGATACGAGTATTATGCCTATCACCTTACTTATGAGATGGACCTGCTGCTAGAGTTGTTAGACAAAATAAAACCAGATGTCATTGTAAATTTTGCCGCACAAGGGGAAGGTGCTGTTTCTTGGAAGCATTCGTGGAGATTTTTCGAAACAAATTCAATGGCTTTAGCAAAGCTTTGTGAAGAATTAATGAAAAGAGATTGGTTGGCTCGTTTCATTCAGATTGGCACATCAGAAATGTATGGCTCAGTTTCTCATGCAACAAAAGAAAATGAGCCTATTAAGCCTACAAGTCCGTATGCTGCATCTAAGGTAGCTTTTGATATGTATTTAGTGTCAGTTCATCAGTATCTGAGTTTCCCAATGAATATTATTAGGCCTTCTAATGCATATTGTCCTGGTCAATTATTGCATCGAGTAATTCCAAAAGCCATTATGTGTGGCCTGACTGGAAAAAAATTACCACTTCAGGGAGGCGGACGTGCTGAAAAATCCTATATACATGCAAGGGACTTGGGTCGCGCAATTCATTTAGTCGCAGAGGGTGCCCAGCTAGGGAAAATTTACAACGCAGGTCCAACTCAACCTACTAGCATTAGGAGAGTTGTCGAACTGTGTGCAGAAGCTTTGAATATGCCATTTGATCAATTGTGTGAAATAGCGCCAGATCGTTTGGGGCAAGATTCTCGTTATTGGCTTGATTCCAGTGCAATTAAAGCGGACTTGGGTTGGGTGCCGCAGGTATCGTGGGCTGAAGGACTTCAGGAAATGGTCGAGTGGGGGAAGCAATATAAGAATCAACTAGTAGATTGGCCAATGGACTATACCTTACGCGGATAAAGTAATATTAAATTTAAGGTTTAGCAGTGACTAAAAAAAAACCGAACTTTGATCAGCTGGCTGCTCGTATTCGCTGTGTTTCTTATCGCAAGAGAATTCTAGAGATCTCGCAAAGGGTAAGTGCGCTGCATGTGGCACCAGCATTTTCTTGCATTGAAATTGTTGATTTAATTTATTCCAGCTTGATGAAAGTATCTGGGGTGAGCAAGGAGATAGGCGATTCTTTTTTAATGTCAAAAGGACACGGCTGTATGGCTCAGTATGTAGTCCTAGAGGCTTTGGGTATCCTGCCAAAAGAAGAGCTTGACCGATACTGCACACCAGAAGGAATACTGGGAGCGCATCCAGACAGAGGGAATCCTGGAATTATTGCCTCCACAGGGTCATTGGGGCATGGGCTCGGGTTAGCGGTTGGTATGGCATATGCGGAAAAATTAAAGAAAACGAATTGTAAAATATTTGCCTTGCTCTCCGATGGAGAGCTGCAAGAAGGATCTTCTTGGGAGGCTGCCATGATGGCAGCAAATCTGAAATTAGATAATCTTATTATATTTATAGATGCTAATGACTTTGGAGGGATGAATCGAATGAGTGAGACTCATTGCGCTTTTTACCCTCTACGAGATAAGTTTGATTCGTTTGGATGGATATCTGCAGAGGTAGATGGCCATGATGGATTAGCCATGAAAAACGAATACTTAAAGCGAAAACGAGAGAAGCCGTTCGTGATTATCTGCAATACAATTAAGGGTAAGGGCGTATCATTTATGGAAAATGTTCCGATCTGGCACTATCGCTCACCAGATAAAGACGAGTATCTTCAAGCTGTTGCAGAATTAGAGGGCGGTTTGCAATGAGAAATATGTTTGCGAAAACTTTTCATGAAGCGGCTAAGCTAGATGAGCGACTATGTATGATTGTGGCAGATATTTCACCTGCGGGTGCAATGAATGAGTTTCGCAAAGAATTTCCAAGGAGATTTATCAATACAGGTGTTGCCGAGCAAATTATGATTGGAATGGCAGCCGGGATGTCAATTCAAGGATTAAAACCATTTGCATATACGATTGCAACGTTTGCTCTATATAGACCATTTGAATTTATTCGAGACGATCTTTGTTATCAAAATTTACCAGTTACTGTGGTTGGCATTGGAGGTGGAGTTACTTACTCAACGCTAGGCAGTACACATCATGCTCAAGAAGATATTGCGGTTGCATGCGCCATTCCAAATCTGAGGGTATTAGCGCCTTGTGACCCAGAAGAAACAAAATCTGCTACTCAATGGTGCATCAATCAAGAAGAGGGGCCAGTCTACTTGAGATTAGGCAAGGCTGGTGAGCCAATGCTTGGAAATGATCAATCAGATTTATTTGTGTACGGAAAGTTACGATATCTTTCGCGTGGTAGAGATGTGGCAATTATTGGATACGGCCCAATACTAAAAATGGGTTTTGAGTGTGCACAAATAATTAGTAAACAAGGCAAAACGTGTTCAATCATTTCAGCGCATACTATCAAGCCACTAGATATTGATGGAATAGTGAAAATGCTAGAGACCCATGAAACAATAATAGTAATAGAGGAAATGATACCCAGAGGCGGGTTGTCTGATTCTATACGCATACTAGCCTATGAGAAAGATATCAAATGTAGGATCGAGGTATTTACTCTTAAAGATAAGTTTACTCATATATATGGTTCGCATGCTGATATCTTAAATTCCCATGGGCTTGCTCTTAGAAATGTGATCAACAAAATTGGCTGTGTTTAAACATCTTTATTTAAAGCCTTTCGATAGAGCTGTGAAACCTGCAAATGCAGTAGCGGCAGTTATCACTACAAATAAGAACGAAATATTACTGCAGCACCGTGATGCAATACCTAATATATTTTATCCAAATTACTGGGGGTGTTTTGGCGGGGCGGTTGAGATAGGGGAAACAGATGAAGAAGCTATATCGAGAGAGTTATGGGAAGAGATAGGGCTTAAGAATTCTTCATACAAATACTTTACAAGGGTAAGCTTAGATTTTTATCCCATCGGAGGGAAAAACGTCTATAGAACATATTTCCATATTTTAATTTCAGAAAAAGAAGTTTCGCAAATTAAGCTTAGTGAGGGAAGCGAATATGCATTTATTCCTGAAAATAAAATGAGAGATTTCTTAATAACACCATACGATAAGTTTGCATTGGATCTTTATTTTTCATCAATTACATTGTGATTTACAAATCACTAATTATTGGCGGAGATGGATTTATTGGAAAAAACTTAAGACATGCTCTTGAAACTGAGAATAGAATCGTATATGCAACCACCCGCAAAACAAATACCAATGATATTTACTTTGACTTAAGCATTTCTGACATCAAAAATGTTAAGTTTCCTGTAGTTGATACTGTGTTTATATGCGCAGGATTGACTGGATTCAAAAAGTGTCAAGATAATATTGGATTAGCTCAAAAAGTTAATGCTGAAGCGCCTGCAAAGCTTGCCGAACATTTTTCTCAACAGGGTGCACACGTTATTTACCTTTCTACTAGCGCGGTTTTTGACTGCAATCACTCTAAAATTCGGAGCGATTTCTGTAAATCACCAAAATCAGTTTATGGAAAGACAAAATCAGAAGGTGAAGATTTAATTTTAAAAGTAGGCGAAAAGACAACCGTATTAAGGCTCACAAAAGTAGTTCATGAAAATCTATCAATTTTCCGAAAATGGAATAATTATTTAAAAAAGCAAAAAAATATTCAGGCTTTTGTAGATTTATATTTCTGTCCAATAACAATCGAAGAAGTAATAAATTCCCTGACAATCATAGCTGAAAAACAATTCAGTGGTGTTTATCAAGTATCCGGAGAATCTGATATCAGTTATTATGATGCAGCTATTGAACTTGCTCATACTATAAAAGCTAATCCAATGTTAGTACGTCCATGCAAAGCCATAGAAAACGGTGTAGCAGAAAACAATATCCTGAGGCATACCTCATTAGATACATCCTCTTTACCATGTGAGTTCAATTTCAAAGCTCCAAATCCAATTAATGTTTTAAGGAAAATATACAAAAAGCTAATATGAGTAAGATCTGTGTTAGTTGTAAGTCAAGCGAATTAGAAGAATTAGAATTATTTTCTAGTTTGCCTAGAGTAAGTTCAGATGGAAAACCATTTAAGAAAAACGGGAAAATAGGAATATGCAAAAGATGCAGTCTTGTACAAAAAATTATTGATAGGAAGTTTTTAAAAGAAATCAAAGAAATTTATAGTGGTTATGAAATGTATAGTGAGAACGTCTCAGATCAGCCTTTATTTTTAAATGGCACATATTCAACTAGATCAAAAATATTAATCGAAGAGCTTACTAAACTATTTAATCTACCTTGTAGGGGAAAACTTCTTGATATTGGTGCGGGAAAAGGTGCATTTTTAAATGAGTTTTCAAAATATTTTCCGGATTGGGAGTTAAATAGCTTAGAATACGACAATAAATATAATGAATATTTAGCGAAGATTAATAAATTTAAGAAAAACTATATAAATATTGATGATATAGAAAATAATAAATTTGATTTAATCGTATCTATTCATACAGTCGAGCACTTGTTAGATCCAATTGTGTACTTAAAAAAAATAAAGCAACTGTTAAAGAATAGCGGTCTATTGTTTTTTCAAGTTCCAGATTGTTCTAATTCTCCTTTTGATATTGCTATTGCCGATCATGTTTTGCATTTTAGTCGACACACATTCAAAGAATTGTTAACAAGAGCAGGACTCGATTCACAGATACAAGTTATTATTACAAAAGAAATTACCGCGTTTTGCGGATTGAATATTGTGAAAAGTGAAAAAATAAACGACGATTTTTATATTTTACAAAATATAAATTATTTACATCGAGTTGGAAGTTTAATAAAACATTATCCTATAAATTACACAGTAGGAATATACGGAACAACAATAGCGGCAAACTGGCTTTCGAGTCAGATGCGGGAAATCGATTTCTATGTTGACGATGATGAAGCAAAAGTTGGCAAATTATTTTTAGGAAAAAGAATATTTAGCGCAAAAGACATTCCAAAGCAATCGCATGTTTTTTTACCATTTTCTCCCTCAAACAACGCAGCTATCATTCAACGATTGAGTACAATTAGGCAATCAAAAGATATAACCTTAATACCAATAGCATAATGAAAATCGCAATTATTGGGACAGGAGTCCAGGCATTAAAAAGAATTGGGGTCATTAAGCAATTTGCTGAAGATGAAATTGTTTTTATTGCATCATCCGACCCTAAGCGAGCAAGCCTCATAGCTAAAAAACATAATATTGCATCGTATGGGTCACAGCTTGATCTGTTAAGCAGGAAAGATATAGAGGCCATAGTTGTATGTGCAACTACCGATAAGCACTTTCAGTCATGCTTAGACGGAATTAATCTAGGTATGCATATTTTGTGTGAGAAACCACTTACAAAAACAGTAACTGAAGCAAAAGATTTAATAATTAAAGCTAACAAGAAAAAAGTACTTCTAAAATGTGGATTTAATCATCGTCATTATCCAGGAATAAGCGTTGCCAAAGGTTTTGTAGATGGATTAAAGTTTGGTAAAATTCTTTCGATTCGATGCAATTATGGAATTTGTGGAAGAGAACATTTCAATCATGAATGGAGAGCTAATCCAGGCAATACAATGGGAGGGCAATTAGTTGAGCAGGGGTTGCACGCAGTAGATCTTTTTCATTTTTTTGGACTCGAAATCGAAAGCGTGTTTTGCGTAGCTTCAAATTTACATTATAAAACCACCCCAATTGAGGATAATGCAGTTTTAATAGGTAAGTGTAAAAACAATATCATTTGTTCTTTGAATACTAGTTTTACGGAGTGGATAAATAATTTCGATTTTCATATTAATTTCGAAAGTGGGTACGTAAAGGTAATAGGGCTGGGACCAAGCTATGGCGGACATAGTGTTGAGTACCTAAGGAGAGATTTTAGAGCTCCATTTAAAAAAAGTGTAATTACCTACAACCCAACTGATATAAGCTTTTTTAACGAATGGAGCGAATTTAAGAAAGAAATAAATGATTTTAAAAATGGTAAACGATCAGTAAATGATATAGCGCCAATAAAAGCTCTTGAAGTTGTCGAAAAAGCATATAAATCATCTGCATTAAACAAATCGATAAAACTATGCTAAATGAAGATTTAAAAACAAAGTCTTTGATAACAACAAGAATATTTAGGGTATGCCCCGTAATGCCTTATTTAAATTTATTTCAAAAAACACTTAAGGGAACAGAAACGTTTAGAGATATCCAGCAAATTTATGAAAAAGAAAATTTATATTTTCCAAAAGGCTGGCTAAAAAGTAACCAATGTAAAGACTATTTAGTTGAGAACGTAATTTATGGGGACATGTTATCGCAAATGACATGGGCTTTAGAAAATAATTTTGAAAATTTACTAAGTAGAGAAAATTTTCTTGAAGAAGTTTTACTTAAACAAATATCTAATTTCAAAGCAGATATTGTTTTTTTTAATACAGGCGCTTTGTATCGTGTTAACAAAGAAGCACGAAATAATATACGAAAAAATTGTACATCTGTTAAGGCAATTATTGGGTCATGGGGTGATCAGCTGCCACCAAATGAATCTTATGTCAGTTATCTCGGTGACCTAGATTTTATTTTTTCTTGCACTGTAGGGTATTACGACGACATAAAAAAAGAAGGTCTTAATACTATATATTGTCCATCGTCATTTAATGAATATATCAGTTATGAGAAAACGGAAAAAAATATTGACGTTTCTTTTATAGGTACTACTGGGTATTTACAACATGATCATTTTGAACGTTTTATAAAGCTTAATTTAATTTTTAAATTACTTTTAAAAAAACAAATTAAATTTGTGTTAGTCGCGCACGAAATAAATGCAAGTATTTTATCAATATTAAGTAAGTCTTTATTTTTCATTTACCCAGCAAGTTATTTTCCGGTAATACTTCTAAGAGCAATCAGAAAATTCGCTCGGATTTTAAAAGCAGGTAAACTTGAAAATTGGATTAATTTAATAATCAGTTTTAAACGGTATAAATTTAAATATTTAGATTATGAACGATTTTTAAGATTTGATAAAACGAGTGTTTTTCTTAAGATGAAAAAGCTTACATCCAAATTCAAGAAACATTCATTGCATCCTTTTCTTTTTGCTAGTGAATATTATTCTGCATTAGCTAAAAGTAAAATAGTCATAAATTTGCATCGAGATGAAGATAATGACGTCGGTAATATTCGTTGTTTTGAGGTCACTGGAGTAGGAAGTTGTTTGCTCACTGACAGGGCAGATAAGTTAGTAAATCTTTTCACAGAAGAAGAGGAAATAATTGGATTTCAAACTGCAGAAGAGTGCGTTAGAAAAATTGAGCAGTTACTCAAAAATCCTGAAAGATTAAAGCATATAGGTTACAAAGCTCAGGAACGAGTGCGTAATTATCATTTGCAGACTCATAGAGATAGTATTTTATTAAATGTTATTTCAAAATTAACTGATAAACGTTTAGTTAAAAAAGAAAAAAGTTTGTTTATTTATGACTTAAGAAAGTATCCACTTTCGTATGATTATGCATACTTTCTTCAATATTGTCACATAAAGTGTCAAGATTTAGGAACTAAGGGAGCTATAAACATTGTACTTCCTAATTTAAATGAACTTCCTGCAGGCTTTGATTGGACTCCAGAGGAATTTACACTCCGGAAAGCACGAATTATCGATCAATTAAATTCATATTTTACAGATTTCGAATTTTTTGTAACAACGGACAAATACTATAGTGATGTTGGGTATAGATGCGTTCATTCACCTGATGAATTGCCGCATCACACAGAGTACTATAAATATGTTAACGAAAAGTCTAATAATGTTAAGCCGTTGTTAGCTAGGCATGATTCCAAGCAATTCATTGCTCGGTGGAAGGAAACAAATAAAATCGATAAATTTATTACCTTCTCACTACGTATGACTAAGGTATCACCAGAGCGCAATACAGATATCGAGTTGGTTAAAAGTCTTGCTTCTTACTATATTAAGCAAGGCTTTTCGGCAGTAGTAATTCCTGATACTAATTCACTCGACTCGATAGAGGCTTTTACTGATAAGAAATTCATAATATTCATAGCGCCTGCTTACGATTTTGATCTAAGGCTTGCGTTATATGAAAAAGCATC
>Ga0194131_10011694_pt1 | contig 10411 bp, 8 predicted proteins | sample TA2KigO120mmetaG_FD_148631 | JGI IMG/M metagenome (GOLD analysis project Ga0194131, IMG submission 148631) | Freshwater microbial communities from Lake Tanganyika, Tanzania - TA2015053 Kigoma Offshore 120m | ecosystem: Environmental > Aquatic > Freshwater > Lake | place: Tanzania: Lake... | reverse complement strand
GGGCCGTGACTTGCTCGAATGCTTTGACGAGATGAACACCGCCTTCATCAAGGCTGGGTGGAGCGACGGGATGCCCCTTGTGCCACCGACCCGAGAGAAGGTGGATGCGATGGTCGCGGCTTCCGGACGCAAGGGCGACGAGATCGTTGGTACCTTCGATCCCGGCTTTGGCATCGGGACCGTTGAGAAGATCACTGTCAATGCGGTCATGGCCGGATGCAAGCCCCAGGTCATGCCCGTCATACTTGCCATGGCCGAATGCATCCTGGACCCCTTGATAGGGCTTCGCTCCTTTGCCATGTCCACCGGCCCCCAAGCGCCTGTAGTTATGGTCAGCGGGCCGATTACGGAGGAGATCGGGATGAACCATGGCGTATGCGCCTTGGGCCCCGGCTCCATATCAGCCGTTAATGTGAGCATCGGCCGGACGTTGAGGCTCATATTGATGAATATCGGCCATTCGTATCCTGGCGTGAGTGATATGGATACTATCGGAAGCGCAATGAAGTTCAGCGCCTGCGTCGCCGAGAACGAGGCTGCGAACCCTTGGGAGCCGTATCGCGTGGCGCGCGGGTATCCGCGGGACTCCTCCACCGTGACTGTCAACGTCCCTTACGGCGTGTGTGAGCTCTTCGACTTCCAGAACCACGACCCGAATCTTCTCATTGAATCTTTCTGTTCCGCGATCCGGAACGGCGCGCAAACAGGCTCAGCCAACTGGCTGCTCGGCACCTCGGATGAAGGTGGCCCTCTCCATGGTGAGCGCCAAAACCTTATCTTGCTCTGTCCCGACCACGCCACCGTCTTTCGTAACGCCGGTTGGAGCCTCCATGATGTGAAAGCGGCTTTGTACAAGCGTTCGCGCCTGCCCTTCCGCACCCTGATGCTCAACAAGCCAAAGCAGGCCTTTCAGGTTGCGCATCCGCATCTCCAGTGGCTCTGGGACCGTCCTGAGACGGAGATATCCATGTTCCGCAACCCTGATTATTTCGATATCTTCGTCGTTGGCGGCGATGCTGGGCGTAGTCTCTACCACTTCGGCGGCTCCCTCTCGATCACTCGTCAGATCAAGAGGCCCCGGTAAGTGAAAGGCCTCCGAACCTGGAGGCCCTTTGGAGTTCCGCCTGTGGCCCGCAACGGCGGGAGCCGGATGAGAGCACCCTGTTGCACCGCCTAGTAAGCCACAGGGAGATGAGGTATTCCCATCATATTCATTGCCTTTGCCAGGTCTTCTGGGGTCCACATGCCATCCTTGTAGATATGCTTTGTGATAGTTAGCGGCTGAAAGAGGCCCACAAGGCTTCCCTGGACAAGGAAATACTGGCCGCTGATGTGTGCGGCCTCCTGGGTGCAGAGAGCGGTCACAACAATCGCGATGTTGTCGGGGTCTTGCGGCACGGTCTTCATGCGTTTGGCTTCAGTGGGATTCGGGCCCGCCTGCTTCCAGCGTGCCCGGCTTTCGGTGACCATGCGCGTGTTTGCAGCATCCGGGTTGACGCCGTTCACGGTGATGCCGAAGGGGGCGAGATCCCGGCTTACGACGTTCGTGAAGCCGAATATCCCGCCTTTGCCGGCTCCATAGGCAGAGTTCCCCACACTGCCGATGAGACTCGCGCGGGAGACCATGTTGACGATGCGTCCCCACTTCTGGTTTTTCATGTAGACGCAAGCATGGCGGGTGCAGTTGTACGTCCCGGAGACGTGGACGCCAACGACGGTGGCGAACGTCTCTGGCGTGATTTCGTAGATGGGAGCGCTGATATTGACGCCGGCGTTGTTGATGAGGATATCAATCTTGCCGAAGGTCTTTACGGCAGTCCCGATGATTCGCCCTGCCGCTTCAAAATCGGCGACGCTATCGTAGCTCGCGACAGCTTGACCACCTTTTGCCCGTATCTCCCCGACAACCTGGTCGGCGGGAGAGGTATCCGCGCCCGTGCCGTCCGTTGATGTCCCAAGGTCATTAATGACGACGGCCGCGCCCATCTCCGAAAGCCTATGGGCAACCGCTCGACCGATGCCCCTGCCTGCACCCGTGACGACCGCTACTCTTCCTTCCAACAGGCTCTGCATCACGTGCTTCCAATGCCGTCGCTACGGGACGCTGCGGACGGCCTCAGGTCACATCCCCGATTGTCCGCCGTCCACAGTGAACGACCCGCCGGTCATGTATGAGGCATCTTCCGAGCAGAGAAATAGGACCAGGCTGGCTACTTCCTCGGGTTTCGCCCACCGGTTCTGCATGTTCCCCTTTGGCATCTTGCCGTCTGGCGGAAGGCCCATGGCGGCGCGCACGTCCGTCATGATGGGCGTATCCACAGGCCCGGGCAGGATCGCGTTCGCGCGCACGCCTTTAGCCGCATATTCGACGGCGATGGTGCGCATCAGCGCCAATACTCCCCCCTTGCTTGATGAATATGCCGTCGTTGACGCCGCGGCAAGCGCGCCGATGGAGGAAGTCATCACAACAGCCCCGCCTCCGCTTTTTACGATGTGGGGCAACGCATATTTCGCCGAGAGGAACATCCCTTTCAAGTTGACATCTATGACTCTGGCAAAGACATCGTCATCCAGATCCATGACCCTGGTGTCACTCTGCGCATAGATGCCGGCGTTGCTAAAGAGGATATGGACAGCGCCGAAGCTTTTCACTGCTTGGTTCACAAGGTTCTGCACATCGGCTGCCTTGGAGACGTCCGCCTTCACGAAGATCGCCTTGCCGCCTTCCCGTTCTATTGTCTGTGTCACCTCGGTCATGCCTGCTTCGGAAATGTCTCCTATCGCAACATTCCCTCCCTCGCGAGCGAATGCGAGCGCCGTCGCGCGCCCGATCCCTGAGCCCCCGCCGGTGATGATGACTCCTTTGCCTTCGAACCGCCTCCGCTGCGCTGCTGTCATAACGCCGTCAGCCCCCCGTCTACGAGGAATACGGCCGCGGTGATATACGAGGCCTCATCGGAGGCAAGGAAGGTCACGGCCGCTGCGATCTCCTCCGGCTGGGCCCTGCGCTTAATCATGGCCGGTATCTTTGCCGGGCCTTGACCGGCGGGAGGCACGCCTTGGCTGTGGGTTAGCGGCGTATCCGTGCCGCCGGGGCAAACCACGTTCGCGCGCACGTTGTCTTTGGCATGCTGGCGGGCAAGGGCGCGCGTCATCGGGATAACCGCGCTTTTCGAAGCGGCATATGCAGGGCGGTTAAAGGCGATCGCGCCTGCCGTTGAAGCGATCGTCACGACCGCGCCGCCTCCGGACGCGATGATCGCAGGAAGGGCGTACTTGGAGCAGTAGAAAACGCCCTTCAGATTGACGCCGATGACTGCGTCCCATATCTCTTCCGGCACTTCTTCCACCAATGCATCCTCCAGTTTGAGGATGCCGGCATCGTTCACCAGGATATGTAGCATGCCGAATCGAAGGGTGATGGCGGTGACGGCTTCTTTTACGTCCGCGGGCCGCGAGACATCGCATTTGATGAACTCCGCCTCCCCCCCGCGTTCGCGCACCAGGCGGACCGTCTCTTCACCGCCTGCCTGATTGACATCCAGGACAGCGACCTTAGCGCCCTCTTGAACAAAGCGTACCGCGATGGCGCGTCCTATTCCGGAGCCTGCGCCCGTCACCATCGCTACCTTGCCCTGCAATTGCATGGATGCTACCTACGATTGCTCAACGTAGTTCTCTCGCCCATTGGGAGAGGCTCTAAGGAGAGGCGGTCGCACGGCCAATGGTGACAAAGGGGCTGTCAGGAAATCATCTCGGACGGGAACTACGCGGGATGCCCGGTTGGAATCCTGATAATGAGGTCCGGCTCCCTGCAGCGCCTCATGGATTGTGCGCGAGTCTAGCACACTTGTAAACGGGCAACAACAATACACGCTTGGCTGGACCTACGGGCATCGTCTCTCAAGCCGCCTCCCGCCTAACCTATACTTAGCAGGCTCCAAGAAGTCGGATGAAGTTTGGGATGGAAGGCTCTAGCGGTTTCCCCTCTGGGATGCCCGCGTACGGATAAGTCGTTTGACTGGTTACGGGAGGCGTTCAGGTGAAGATAGATCTCGCAAAGGCCGTGCTACTTGTGATGGACGTTCAGAACGATATGGTGAGGCGGTTTCTGCCAAGCGACCCGCAATTTCTCGTTCGTCTGAGTGGGGTTATCCAGCACGCCAGGGCTGCTGCTATCCCGGTGCTCTACATTGTTGTTGAGTTTCGTCCCAGTTTGCCCGAAGTCGTTGACCGAGGCTACTTTGCCGACGTGAAAAAGTCCGGGAAGCTGATCTCGGGAACCCCCGAGGTCATGGTACACCCGGCGATAGCCCCAAAAACAAACGATATTATCGTCACAAAGAGGCGGATCAGCTCCTTCGCCGGTTCAGACCTCGAGGTGGTCCTGAGAGGGCTCAACCGCGATCTGCTGATCCTGACCGGCATCTCAACGAGCGGCGTTGTCCTGTCCACGTACCGAGAGGCGTTCGATAAGGACTACTCTCTCGTAGTGATAGCAGATGCCTGTGTGGACAATGATCAAGAGGTGCACCGGGTACTGGTGGAGAAGATTTTCCCGCGCCACGGCATAGTGTTGACTGCCGCGGAGTTTGCTCAGGCTATTCGGTAGGCCCTCTATCTATCAGGCGGGCATCCCGGCACTCTCTCCCAATTGCAGCTTGAGCTTGTCCCTAATACCGGAGGCCCCATGTGCAGCTAGATTTTCTCAGTGGGGATAATGCGATCCGCCTGTGAGGCTTACATAACAGATACGCCGGGATAGACGGCTCATGCAGCCCTGGTCGCTTGACGGGCATATAGACACGCCATAAGCACCCGGGGCAGCGGCAGAAGCGGCTAAAGGAGACAGCCATGGCGGTTGCGAAGACCAGCCCTTCGATGAAGGTCAAAAAGAAACTGGCGCATCCGATCATTGACTAGATGCGAAAAAGCATCGAAGGCTTGTCATAACCAGCCTGCAAAGATGTCTTTAGCATCTTCAGGCTGATTCCTCAATAGCTGGCTCGCCCCGCCTGCTTCCAGTCAAGCGAACGGGCGCTGGCGGCCTGGCAGTCATTGGCTGCGCGGAACAGCATAAATCCCCCTTCACCTGGGGTGCTCAGTCGCGAGGATCGAGCCTTTCCCCTTTGACGATCTCCCAGCCTGGGAAGTCGTCCCGCCGCCACTTGGCGAGCAGTTCTTGATACCCGAAGACGTCACCCCGGCCCCCGCCATAGGAGCCGTTTCTGGGGTTGGCCGCCTCCGGATGGCCCTCGTAGTTGAGGCGGGAGGGTGTGCAAGCGGCCATGAAGTCTCGGGTATCGCGGAAGCAGTTGACGATGGCCTCGGTCCATGCCCTCTCGGCCGCCTCGCTCACGTCGAACACGGCGATGCCGAGCTCATCGAGTTTCGCGATGGTGGCGGCGATGTGGTCGGCGCCGATAACTGTCAAGTGTGTGTAGTTGACTGTGGTGACCGACTGCTGGGACGGCGCAGGCATGATAAAGAGGTTCGGGAATCCCCGGGTTGTGAGGCCGTGGAGGCTAATCATGCCGTCCTTCCACTTCTCCTCTATCGTGATGCCGCCGCGCCCGATGATCGGGTGCCCGGCCCGGCGGGCGAACCGCGTGATCTCGGCCTCAAAGCCGGTGGCGTAGACGATGCAATCGAGGGGGTACTCGACGCCGTTAGCGACCGCGCCGCGCGGGGTGATCTGCTCGACGCCCGCCGGGCAGTCAACAAGAGTAACCTTCGGGTTGTTGAAGGCCGGCAGATACTCATCGTGGAAGCACGGGCGCTTGCAGAAGTAGCGGTAGTACGGCTTGAGCCCCTCGGCCACCCGAGGGTCGGCCACGATCGCCTCGATGCGCTTTCGGTGCTCCTCCATGACGCCGTAGTCGGACTGCTCCACCCGTGCCGCGATCTCCTCAGGGGTCATCTCCGGGCCGCTGGGAGGGATGAGCCTAGCCTGGTACTTGGTCCAGCCATCGTCCACCAGATCGCGCTTCACTGGAAGCCCCAGCATAGCGGCGCTGAAGTTCTCCATCCGCTCCTTCTGCCAGCCTGGGTGGAGGTGCTTCGAGAAGTCGGCGTCGGTAGGCCGGTTTCCGCGCTCGCTGATTGCCGAGGGGGTGCGCTGGAAGACATACACATGCTTCGCGGACTCTCCGAGCGGCGGCACGGCCTGGATGGCGCTGGCCCCGGCCCCGATGACGCCCACAACCTTATCTGTCAGTTTGGCGAGGTGAGGATCGTTGGGCCCGCCGCCCGTGTACTCGTAGTCCCAGCGGGCGGTGTGGAAGGCCCGGCCTTGGAAGTGCTCCATGCCCGGGATCGCAGGCAGCTTCATGAGGTTCAGGATGCCGGTGGCCATGATCAGTCGGCGCGCTCGCACCTCGTCGCCCCTGTCCGTGCGCACGATCCACCGCTGTCCGGCCTCAACCCATCTGCTCTCCTCGACGCCGGTGTGGAAGAGGGTGTCTTTGACTAGGCCGTACTTGATCGCGATGGACTCAAGGTGGCGGCGGATCTCATCCCCGGGCGCATATTTCGTCGTCGGGATGTAGTTCATCTCCTCGAGCATCGGCATGTAGATATACGACTCGACATCGCACATCACCCCGGGATAGCGGTTCCAGTACCAGGTGCCGCCGATGCCTCCCGCCTTGTCAATGAGGCGGATGCGGCGAACGCCGGCCTGCCGCAGCTTGGCTCCGACGACCACGGCAGCCAGGCCCGCGCCGACGATGGCGACGTCAACCTCGTCTCTCACGGGCTTGCGCTCGATGAATGGCGTGAATGGGTCCTTCAGGTACCCCGCGAACGCCTCCTCGCGCCTGAGGTCGTGGATGACGCCGCGCGAGGGGGTCATTCGCTTGGCTCGCTCTTGGGCGTACCTCCGGCGGACGCCGTCGCGGTCAAAGCCGGGCGCCGGATTATCGGACGGTGTCATGCAGTTCGCCTCGCTCTATGGTCAGGGTACGTCGCCGGAGGTGCTCTCGATTCGAATTATGGATTGCCACGGCAAGTGTCGCTTGCCTACGCGGCCATGTCAACGCTGGCGCTCGTAACCCGCGATGGCGTCGTCACCCGACCGGGGGAGGCGCATCCGTAGACCTTCGGCCTTCAGCATCCAGGCCGCCCCGTCGGCGCTCTCGCTCCAGATGGAGCGAGCATGTCAGAGGCCCTCCGCCTGTCGTCAGCGCCCTTTTCCGTCACTATCGCAACTCTTCCCCTAAGAAAGCCCCCTTGAGGTCCTGTATCTATTCCCCTCTGTAAGTACTGCAGTACCGAAATGGGCCCCTTGCGCCGGCAGCCGGCTTGGACCGATATGAAAACTATCTTTTTCGTCACGTAGTCTCGCATGCTCACGAACAACAGATGGCATGCCTGGAGATGCTCTGTGGCGGCGTTCTCGAGCGGCATCCAAAGCTTAGGGTCGCGTTTATGGAATCTGGCTGTGGCTGGATCGCTTCGTGGCTTGAACGCTTAGACAACCATGTGAAGAATTGGGGACATACAAGCGTGAAGCTGCCACACCTGCCCTCCGAGTACTTCAAACGGCAGTGTTGTATTTCCGCTGACCCAGACGAAGTCATGATTCCTGGAATCGTTCAGGTCATTGGTGATACAAATATCCTTTTCGCTTCTGACTATCCCCACCCAGATGGCATATTCCCCGGCGCTGTTGCCGAGATGGCCGAGCGAAAGGATATCTCTGAGGCGAGCAAGTCAAAAATTCTAGCCGAAAACGCCGCCCGCTTTTTCCGAACTAACCCCAAAACGAAGGCTCAGGCCAAAAAGTCCAAACGCTAGAAATCCTCTTGTCGGAGACTTCCGCACTGCCCCTAAATTCTTGGCGGAGAGAGGGGGCTCCGAACTCTGCCGCGAGCACGGGTGCTGGTAGCGGCGTGAAGCGTGTATGCGACTGAAGTGGATTGGGGGCGCTTTTCGCTCCGGTTGACGCGCCAAACTCCTCCAAAATCCGCTTGTCCCCGCTTCGCAAGACGAATCAACGGGCTTTGGCGAAGACCTTCACTTCTTGTTCTAATCGGGCGCCTAGCTTGTCCGCTTCAGCATCGAGGTCATGCTGAGCTTGGAGCCCAAGCCAAAACTCTGGAGACGTGTTGAAATAGCGGGCCAGGCGCAGCGCTGTATCGGCGGTCACCCCCCGCTTCCCCAAGACGATTTCATTAATCCGTCGCGGGTCAACCCTGATGTCCAGCGCCAGTCGATGCTGGCTGAGACCCAAGGGCTTTAAGAACTCCTCCTGGAGGACCTCTCCCGGGTGAAGGGGAGCCATTTTTCCTTCTACCATTGCTCGGGACTCCTAGTGATAATCTGTGATTTCGACCTCAAATGCGGCGCTTTCGCGCCAGACGAAGCAAATCCGCCATTGGTCGTTAACACGAATTGAATGCTGTCCCCTGCGATTCGCGAATAGCTTCTCCAAGCGATTGCCCGGAGGCGACCGAAGATCCTGTAGCGAGCGCGCATTGTTCAACATGCGGAGTTTCCGTAAGGCTGTCCGTTGGATGTCGGGTGGGAACCCCCTCGAATAGAGACGCCGGTAGATCCTCTCCGTGTCCTGATCCTTGAAGGACTTGATCACAACCAAACTCTATAGCGCTTCACGCTAGGCGTCAAGGGCTATGCCAATGGTTCCCGCAGCGCGAAGGCCACCTGCTCCGGACTGTTCAGAGAAATGGAGCCACCTCTTTCCGACTGCTGATGTTGGTGGCGACTACGAAGGTTAATTCGAGTATCGAGCTGATACAGGAAGGGGCCCCCGGCGCGTTCCGGAAGGCCCCTGTGTTCCAGGTGGAGACGGGGGGGAGTCGCACCCCCCGTCCAGATGAATCCTGACCCGAAACGTCTACGAGCGTAGCCGGTGTTTGTGTCTCACCCTGAGGTTGCTCACCCGGCATCGCTCCTCAGGACCAGCCGATGGGCCTTTCGGCCCTCTTCAGCGCTGCCATCGGCGTTACAGCGCCAGCACCTCGATATAACGGCGCCTGTCCTTCGGCCTCGAGGAGGGCCTCCGGCAGACGTCACAGCCTAATTAGGCTGCGAGGGCGAGTTGTCTGTCGCCAGTTACTTGTTGCCACTTGTTTAACGAGAACAGTGACGATCTCGGCTCGCAGTCTCGGCAGGGCACTCACCTGTCGAAGCTACGCGTCCCCATACCCTTTAGATTCTAACACCCGGGGGAAGGATTCTTGGCCTCCCCGGTTTGCTTCCCATCCCTTGCCCCTTCTCCTACGCCTTTACCCGGACGGCCTGCTGGATGCGCCGCGCCGCCTCCCGCTTGGCGATGGCCTGGCGCTTGTCGTACTTCGCCCGGCTCCGCGCCAGCCCAAGCTCGATCTTGGCCCGGTGGTGCTTCAGATAGAGGCGCAGGGGCACCAGGAGCAGGCGCTCCGTGGAGATGCGCTCCACCAGGTTGTTGATCTGCTTGCGGTGCAGGAGCAGCTTCCGTGTCCTGGTTGGCTCATGGTTCTGGTAGGAGGCTGATGTGTAGATGGGGATGTGGACGCCGTAGAGCCACAGCTCGTTCTTGTACGGGCGCGCATACCCCTCCGCGATGTTGATGCGGCCCTCTCGGATGGACTTCACCTCCGAGCCCATGAGGGCGATGCCCGCCTCTATGGCCTGGAGGATCTCATAGTCGTGCCGCGCCTGGCGGTTGGTGGCGATGACCTTGAAATCGCCGCCGTCAGCCTGCGCTTGGCGCGCGGCCTTGGCCTGCCGACGCTGTACTTTGGATTTCACTCTTGAGCACCTCGATGGCCTTGGCGATCTGGGGGTCTCTCCCGGCCGCCTCGTCTTCCTGGGTACGATCAACGATGATATCAGGCGTGATACCCACTTTACTGATCTGCAGGCCGTTCGGCGCGTGCCACTTGGCAGTGGTGAGGCGCACGCTCGAGCCGTCGCTCAGGGTGTAGGCCTGGTTCACGGAGCCTTTGCCGAAGGTCTGCGTGCCGATGACCTTCGCCCTAGCGCGCGCCTGGAGCGCCCCGGAGACCACCTCGCTGCCGCTGGCGCTGCCGTGGTTCACCAGCACCACCAGGGGCACCTTCTGCGCCAGCCCGCCGTCGTTCACCTTCCAGTCGGTGCGCTTGCCGTCGCCGTCCACGTCATACAGCACCAGACCGTCCTTGAGGAACTGGCTCGCCACGTCCACCACTACATCAAGATAGCCGCCTGGGTTGTTCCGCAGGTCAAGGATCATGCCGGCGGGACGCTTCGCCATCACGTCCTTCAGCTGCTCCTTGAACTCCTCGTCCGTGTTCGGCTGGAACCGGGAGATGCTGATGTGGACGATGCCGTCCGCCAGATCCTCCGTGTCTACGGTGATCCGGCGTATCTCATCGCGCGTGAGGGTGAAGGTGAGAGGCGTGGTCTGAGGCGGGCGCAGGATTTCTAA
>Ga0194131_10011690_pt1 | contig 10412 bp, 8 predicted proteins | sample TA2KigO120mmetaG_FD_148631 | JGI IMG/M metagenome (GOLD analysis project Ga0194131, IMG submission 148631) | Freshwater microbial communities from Lake Tanganyika, Tanzania - TA2015053 Kigoma Offshore 120m | ecosystem: Environmental > Aquatic > Freshwater > Lake | place: Tanzania: Lake... | reverse complement strand
GAGGAAATGCTTGATCGAGGGCTTGAAGTTGCCGAACCCGTCGACCACCGGATTGGAATCGCTCAGCGCCCCGAACACCAGCATCGACAGCGGATAGATCACCAGGAACGCCAGCACGATCAGCAGGGCGCCGACCCACAGGGGAGCGGCCAGGCGGCGCGGCGCCTCCACGGTCTGCTGGGCGGCCGGCAAGACTTCAGCACTCGTTGCCGTCAACGCTGAATTCTCCTCCCTGAACGGCTGCCTGGCGGAGCCGACTGTCTCTTTCATTCGCTGTGTAACCGTAGCCCATCGGGTTTTCCGACGCTACGCTTTGCTGATGCAGATCAAGACGCACGACCGTTATCACTATGTGCCTTTGCGGGGACGCGTCGGCTACACGTGGCCCCCCGATCAGGCAGCCGGGCGCCGGTTGGCCGTCTATTTCGCCCTCAATCTCGAGCACTTTTCCTATGGCGAGGGGCTGGGAGCGGAATTGGCGCCGGGCGGGCCCCATCCCGACATCCTCAACTTTGCCTGGCGCGACTACGGCAACCGGGTCGGCGCCTGGTACCTGCTCGATGCTTTCGACGACCTGCGATTGCCGCTGGCGGCGCTGGTCAACAGCTCGATGTATGACTACGCGCCGGGACTTGTGGCGGCGTGCCGCGCGAGGGGCGACGAGATCGTGGGCCATGGCCGGACCAATGCCGAGCGCCAGGGTGAGCTCGACGAGCCGGCCGAGCGCGTCCTGATCCATGACGCCACGACGCGCTTGACGAAAGAAGAGGGGCGCTCGCCCGAGGGCTGGCTGGGCCCGTGGATCTCGCACAGCCATGTCACCCCCGATCTGCTGGCCGAAGCCGGCTATCGATATCTTCTCGATTGGTGCATGGACGACCAGCCGGTGTGGTTCCGCTGTCGCGGCGGACGCCGCATCATGTCGGTGCCCTATCCCCAGGAAGTGAATGACATCCCGGCCATCGTCGCCCGCAAGATGAGCGCCGCCGATTTCGCCGACATGATTGTCGACCAGTTCGACGAGATGCGGGAGCTGTCGCAAGGGCGACCATTGGTCATGGGTGTCGCCTTGCACGCCTATCTGGTGGGGCAACCCCACCGACTTCGTCATCTCAAGCGCGCGCTGCGCCACATCGCCCGGCATCGCGAGCAGATCTGGCTCACGACTCCGGGCGCCATCGCGCACCATTGCGCCCTGTTGCCGGACGGTGTCGTGCCGAGCGGGCCGAGCCCATGAACCAGGACCCGACCCGGCCGCGGCCCGGCACCACGTCGGATGCACCGCGCGGGCCGCTGTCGGCTGAGGAGCAGCGCGTGTTCTTCAAGCGTCCCTTGCTGGCGCGGCTCGCGACGGTGGCGCCGGACGGCGCACCCTATGTCGCGCCGCTGTGGTACGAATGGGACGAACATGACGGCTCGTTCTGGTTCGTGATCCGCGAGCGCGCGCGCTTCATGCCGCACATTCTGCGGGAGCCGCGGGTCTGCGTGTCGATCGCCAGCGAAACACCGCCCTATGTGCGCGCCACGGTCATGGGGCGCGCCGAGATCGTCGACCAGCCGGGCCAATCCGACGCGTGGCGGCCGATCGCCGAGCGCATGGCACGCGCCTATGTCGGCGAGCGCGGGCCGGGCTACATCGACGGCACCGCGCACTTGCCGCGCTGGCTGGTGCGCGTCGTGCCCTTGGCGATCACGACATGGCGCGGCGGCGGCTGGGCCCGCCGCTATACCGCCGGCCCGTGAGCCGCACGCCTTTACAAGACGCGATCGATGCTGGTTTACTCGCGAACGCCTTCACAGCCTGCGGCGCAAGTTTGGGGGCGGCGCCGCGCGATGGAGTTTGTTTGATGAAGCCAATCGGACCGGACGAACCGAAAGCGTCAGCAGCAACCCGGCCGTCCCGCCGCGCCTTCCTTGCCACCGGTGCCGCGATGGCAGCCGTGGCCGGCGCGCGCGATGCCTCGGCGGCCAACCACACACTGGTTTGGGACATCGCGGCCGGTCCCCAGTATGTCGACCCCGTCCTGGGCACGAGCGCCCAGGCCAACGTGATGGTGCTGCAGAACGTCTACGAGCGTCTCGTCTGGTACGACGGCCCGAAGATGGAGCCGGTCCCCTGGCTGGCGACCGGCTGGGAGGTCAAGGACAACGGCCAGCGTTACGTCTTCAAGCTGCGCAAGGGGATCAAATTCCAGGACGGCACCAACTTCGACGCGCAAGCGGTCAAGTTCAGCTTCGACCGTGCCGTGCTGCTCGACGATCCGACCGGCATCGGCTCGTTCTTCCCGACCGGCACCGCCGAGCCCGGAATCTTCAAGGGAGCCTGGGCATTCAGCAAATCATTCGGTGCCGGCAAGGACTATTCGCAGGCCGCGGTCGACGCGTACCTCGCGGCCGGCGCGGTGAAAGTGGTGGACGCCGAAACCGTCGAGTTCAACCTGGCGCAACCCTATGGCGCGTTCCTGTCCGACATAGCGACGTTCATGGGATCGATCGTGTCGCCCTCCTATGTCATCGCCCATTGGAAGAAGCCGAGCGATCCGCAGCGCGGCTTCGTGCCCGGCGTCACCGCCGGCCAGCGCGACGACTGGATGCTGGCCAATGCCAGCGGCACCGGTCCCTACACGCTTTCGATCTTCGACAAGGCCACCGCCAACGTCGTGCTGAAGGCCAATCCGCAGTACTGGGGCGGGCCGGCCGGCAATGTGAAGCCGGCGCTGCAGAGCGTCATCGTCCGTACGACGCTCGACCAGGCGACGCGCTTGCTCGACATCAAGTCCGGTTCCGTCGACATCGCCGACATCGCCACCGCATCGGTCTTCGATGTCGTCGACAAGGCGAAGTGGCTCGACCAGAAGAAGCTTGAGCCGCTCACGCCCGGCGTCAGCGTGCCCGGACCATTCCCGTGGCTGACGATCTACTTCGCCAAGATGAATCTCAAGATCAAGAACCCCGACGGCAGCCTGGCGGCCTTCCAGCCGTTCCAGGATATCCGCGTGCGCAAGGCGTTCGCCTCGGCGGTCAACGATGCCGACATTCGCCGCAACGTGTTCAACGGCTTTGCCGAGGCGATCCCGTGGGGATTGACCCCGGCGCAGTTCGGCTACGACCCGTCGATCAAGAAGGCCTATTCGTTCGACCTGAAGGCGGCCAAGGAGATGCTCGAAGCCGCCGGCAGCGATCTCGGCTTCTCCGCGGCCAAGCCGCGCGACATGGTCCTGATCACCAACGCGGCCGCACCGTGGCAGGGCTACATCGCCACGCAGGTCGCCTCCAACATCAACCAGCTCAATGTCGGTCTGAAGCTCGACGTCAAGGCGCTGTCCTTCACCGAATACGTCAATTCGTGGCGCGCCCAATTGACCAGCTTCAGCATCCACAGCACGTTCTCGCTGACCGCCGATCCGAACTCGTGGCTCAGCATGTTCGGCACCGCCGCCGGGTTCTGGGCGAGGACGAGCTCCTACGACAACCCCAAGGCGGGCGCGCTGTTCAAGGAGCAGTTCCAATCGATCGACCCCAAGCAGCGAGCCCGGCTGATCTCCGAGATGATGCAGCTGGTCAACGACGACGTCGCCTGGGTCTGGCTCGGCGCCGCGACGGCCTACGGGCAACCCACGTTCAATCCGAACGTGCTGCGCAGCACCGTCAAGGGTTTCTACTACAACCCGACTTACCAGGGCTTCTACTTCCCGGCCTTGAGCAAGGCGTAAGCCGCGCGGGGATGGGTCTGACGGGGGGCAACCGGTTGGAATTGCTGGGCTACACCGTCAGGCGACTTGGCGGTCTCGGGTTGGTGCTGCTGGGTGTCAGCATTCTCGTTTTCGTGCTGCTGCGCGGCATGCCGGGCGTCGACCCGCTCTCCGCCTACCTCACGCCCGGATTGCCGATGAGCCCGGAGGCCCTCAAGGGCCTCAGGCAGGAGCTGCACCTCGATGAGCCGCTGCCGCTGCAGTATGTCTATTACGTGATCGACCTGCTGCGCGGCGACTGGGGATTTTCGCGCACCGCCGCGCAGCCGGTCATCCCGGCGCTGCTCGCCCGGTTGCCGGCCACGATCGAGCTCGCCGTGTCGGCGGTGCTGCTCAGCAGCGCAATCGGCGTGCCGGCCGGCATCATCGCCGCCCTGCGCCGTGACCGCATGCCGGATATCGTGGTGCGCGTGGTCTCGATCACCGGCATCTCCTTCCCGGTGTTCTGGTTCGGCATCCTCCTCCAGCTCGTCTTTTTCTACTATGCGGGCCAGCTCGGGCTGCCGGCGCTGCCGTCGCGCGGCCGCGTCGATGACCTGGTCGCGCTCCAGTATCCCCTCACGCCGGTCACCGGCTTCTTCCTGATCGATAGCCTGGTCACGGGCAACCTGCCGTTTTTCGCCAGCGCCCTGGCACACCTGGTGCTGCCTGCCTTCACCCTGAGCCTGATCGGGCTGGCGACCGTCGTCAGGATCATGCGGGCCAGCATGCTCGAGGTGCTGCGCCAGGACTACATATTGCTCGCGCGCTCCAAGGGGCTGCCGCTGCGTACGGTGCTGCTGCGCCACGCACTGCGCAACGCCATCACCCCGGTGCTGACCACGGCCGGCACCACGCTCGGCATCCTGCTGGGCGGCGCGGTCGTGGTCGAGACGGTGTTTTCCTGGCCGGGCATCGGCCGTCTCGCCGCGCAAGGCATCCTGAACAACGACAGCGTCCTGGTGGTCGGCTTCGCGCTGTTCGTCGCGACGATGATGGTCGTGGTCAATCTCGCGGTCGACATCCTGTACGCGGTCGTCGATCCGCGCGTGCGGTACTGACGTGGCGGCGATCGTCACCACGGCGATGTCGGCGGTCGGGCTGCTGCGCCGCAGCAAGCTGGCGATGGCGGGCGCCGGGATGTTCCTGGTGCTGCTGCTGGTCGGCGCGGCGGCGCCCTCGATGATCTCCGCCTCGATCGTGCGCGACGTCCACTTCGAGGGCAAGTTGATGCCGCCCGATGCGCGGCATTGGTTCGGCACCGACGACTACGGCCGCGACCTGTTCTCGATGGTGCTGCTGGCCGCCAATCTCGATCTCAGCGCATCGATCGCGATCGTCGCGGTCGCGACCGTGATCGGTGTCGTGCTGGGCGCGCTCGCCGGATTCGTGCCGCGCCTCGATCAGCCGTTGATGCGGATCACCGACATTTTCCTGTCGGTGCCGAACCTGGTGCTGGCGATGGCGATCGCGGCCGTGCTCGGCCGCAGCATCGGCAACCTGTCGATCGCCCTGGTGTTCGTGTGGTGGCCGATCTACTGCCGGCTGATGCGCGGCCAGGTTCTGAGCGAGCGCGAGAAACCCTACGTCAAGGCGCTCGCGGTGCTGGGCGTCGGCCGCTGGCGCACGATCTTCCGCCACGTCATTCCCAACGCGATCTTCCCGGTGATCGCCCGCGCCCCGGCCGATGTCGGGCTGGTGCTGATCACCATGGCGGCGCTGAGCTACATCGGCTTCGGTCCCGGCCCCTACGTGCCGGAATGGGGCAGCCTGATCGCGAGCGGCCAGGCCTACATCTTCCAGGCGCCGTGGTTGGTGATCTTCCCGGGCGCCGCGATTTTCCTGACGTCGCTGTCGCTCAACCTGATCGGCGATTGGGCACGCGACGCCTTCGATCCGCGGCTGCGCAGTTGAGCGGTGTGGCGCAGCCCGGCGAGACGGCGACGCTCGAGGTCGAGGGTCTCAGCGTCGAGCTCGGCATCGGCGGGCGGTGGGTTCGCGCGCTGAACGATGTCAACCTGACCGTTCGCCCCGGCGAGGCGCTCGGGCTGGTCGGCGAATCGGGTTCCGGCAAGTCGCTGACGGCGCTCGCCGTGGCAGGCTTGCTGCCCGACAACGCGCGGGTGGTCGCGGGCTCGATCCGCCTGCGGGGCGAGGAGGTGCTGGGCCGCAGCGAAGCCCAGCTCAACCGACTGCGGGGGCGCTCGCTCGCCTTCATCTTCCAGAACCCGACGAGCTACCTCAATCCGCTGCTGACCATCGGCGCGCAGATCGCCGAGGTGTTCGAGGTCAGACCGGAGCTCCTGCTGGCCGAGGGAGGCGACCGGCTGGGCCGAGGCGCACGGCGCGAGCTCGCCTGGCGCAAGGTCGTCGAGCATCTGCGGCTGGTCCACATACCCGATCCGGCACGGGTGGCGCGGCAGTATCCGTTCGAGCTCTCCGGCGGCATGCAGCAGCGCGTGGTCATCGCCATGGCGTTGATCCGCCGGCCGAGCCTGGTGATCGCCGACGAGATCACGACCGCGCTCGACGTGACCGTGCAGGCGCAGATCCTGAGCCTGCTGGCCGAGCTCAGGGCCTCGCTCGGCATGACCCTGCTGCTGATCACCCATGACATGGGTATCGTCGCGCAGCTCGCCGACCGCGTTGCGGTGATGTATTCGGGCAGTGTCGTCGAGGCGTCCGACGTGATGAGCCTGTTCGCCGAGGCGCGGCATCCCTACGCCAGGGCGTTGCTCGAGGCGGTGCCGCAGATCGACGGCGACGCGACGACATTGCGCGCCATCCCGGGCGGCATCCCGGCGATCACCAACCCGCCGCCGGGCTGCCGCTTCCACCTGCGTTGCGCGCGCGTCTTCGAACCCTGCGTCCTCGCTGTACCGACCCCGGTGACGCTGGGCGAGCGGCACAGCGTCGCCTGCCACCTCTATGGCGAAGGCCGGGTGTGAGCGCGCCGCCGGTCCTCGAGGTCAACGACCTCGCCAAGCACTTCCCGCTGCGCGGCGGCCTGTGGCGCCGGAGCACCGGCTCCGTGAAGGCGGTCGACGGGGTCGGGTTCGAGATCGGCAACGGCCAGACCTTCGGGCTGGTCGGCGAATCGGGGTGCGGCAAGAGCACCCTGGCGATGCTGCTGGTCAAGCTGCTGGAGCCGACCGGCGGTCGCATCCGCCTCGACGGCAAGGACATCGCGGGGCTCGACGGCGCGGCGATGCGGGAGTTCCGCAAGCGCGTGCAGCTGGTCTTCCAGGATCCCTACGGCTCGCTCGATCCGCGCCAGACCATGGCGAGCGCGCTCGCCGAGCCGCTCGGCACGCTGGGCATCGCCACCGATCGCGGCGATGCGATGCGGCGGGCCGAGGAGGCGGTCGAGCTGGTCGGGCTCGACGCCGAGGTGATGCGGCGCCTGCCGCACGAGCTGAGCGGCGGCCAGCGCCAGCGCATCGTGATTGCCCGCGCGCTGGCACTCGACCCGCGTCTGGTGATCCTCGATGAGCCGACCTCCTCGGTCGATGTCTCGGTGCAGGCGCAGATCCTGGGGCTGCTGCAGGATTTGCGGCGGCGGCGCGGCCTCACCTATCTACTGATCTCGCACAATCTCGTGGTCGTGCGTTTCATGAGCGACGTCGTTGCGGTCATGTATCTCGGCAGGATCGTCGAGCGCGCGCCCGCGGCCGAGCTGTTCACCGCGCCGAAGCATCCCTATACCGCCGCCCTGATCTCGGCCATCCCGCTGCCCGATCCCAAGCGCCGCCGGCTCGCGGCACTTGCCGCCGGCGACGTGCCCAGCCCCGTCAACCTGCCCTCCGGCTGCCGCTACCATCCGCGCTGCCCCTACGCCGAACGCCTGTGCCGCGAGCAGGAGCCGGCGCTGAGGGAGATCAAGGACGGCCATCTCGCTGCCTGCCATTTCCCGGATCGGGCGGCTGGAGGCGCAAGGCCGGCCGTTCCTGTTACCGGCGAGGTATCGTGAAGCTGCCTTTCGCAATATTCTCGCGCGCGCCAGTGTTCTGACCGAGGTCCCATGCGCCTGTTCACCGCCACGCTCGCCACCGAGACCAACACCTTCTCGCCGCTGCCGACCAGCATCGAGAACTATCGCGAATCGGTGTTCCTGCGGCCAGGCGAGCATCCCTCGGATGCGCCGCGCATGTGCACGGCGCCGTTGTTCGTCGGCCGGGCGCGGGCCAAGGGAGAAGGCTTCGAGCTGATCGAAGGGAGCTGCTTTGCCGCCAGCCCGGCCGGCACCACCAACCGCGCCGACTACGAGACCATGCGCGACGAGATCCTGGGCCAGCTGAAGGCCGCGCTGCCGGTCGACGGCCTGCTGCTCGGCCTGCACGGTGCCATGGTGGCGCACGGCTACGACGACGTCGAAGGTGACATCATCGAGCGCGCGCGGGCGATCGTCGGGCCGAAGTGCGTGATCGGCGTCGAGCTCGACCCGCACTGCCATCTCACGCTGAAGCGCGTGTCGGGCGCCGACATCATCGTGCTCTACAAGGAGTTTCCCCACACCGACGTCGTGGAACGCGCCGAGGACGTGCTCGATCTCGTGCTGGCGACCTTGCGCGGCAAGATCAAGCCGGTGATGTCGGTCTACGACTGCCGGCAGATCCAGAGCTATCCCACGACGATCCAGCCGATGCGTGGCCTGGTCGATCGCATCAAGGCGATGGAGGGCAGGGACGGCATCCTCTCGGTGTCGATCGCCCACTGCTTCCCCTATGGCGACGTCGCCGAGATCGGCACACGCGTGCTGGTGATCGCCGATGGCGACAAGAAGAAGGCCGATGCGATGGCGACCAGGCTCGGCGAGGAGCTGGTGTCGCTGCGCGGCAAGACGGCGCCGCCGTCGTTCGACGTGGCGGGAGGCATTGCCCAAGGCGTGGCCTTCAACGACCTGCCGGTGGTGATCGCCGATCCGGCCGACAATGCCGGCGGCGGCGCGCCGTCGGACAACACCGACATCCTGCGCCATCTGATCGCGAACAAGGTCGAGAATGCCTGCCTCGGCCCGGTGTGGGATCCGATCGCCGTGCGCATCTGCTTCGACGCCGGCCTCGGCGCCAGGATCGGCTTGCGCTTCGGCGGCAAGATAGCGCCCAGCTCCGGCCAGCCAGTCGACGCCGAGGTCGAGATCGTCGGCCTCAAGCGCAACGCCTGGCAGCGCTTCGGCCCGACCCAGGTTCCGGTGGGCGACTGTGCGGCGGTCCGCGTGGGCGGCGTCGATGTCGTGCTGATTGCGAAGCGCACGCAGGCGACCGGCCTGGAGCTGTTCACGAATCTTGGCATCGATCCGACGCAGAAGAAGATCGTGGTGGTCAAATCGACCAACCATTTCATGGCGGCCTACGGGCCGATTGCGAAGAAGGTGGTCTATGTCGAATCGAGCGGCCCGCTGCGCCGCGACCATCGCAAGGTGCCGTACACCAAGGTGGAGCGACCCATCTGGCCGCTCGATCCCGAAGCCAAGCCGCGCGGCTTGATTTGTTGATTCAGAGTCCTCTCCCCGAAGGGGAAGAGGAGCATGAGGGTTGGATCATGAGCGGGCCTGGAGGCCCGCGGTCCGATGAGATGACAAGGGCCCCTGCTTTGCATAGTTTGTGCATGGGATCGGGGAGTTTTAGAGGGAACGCATGATGCTTCGAATATTGGCCGGCCTTGCTGCGCTCACGCTGCCGTTTTCGGCAATGGCGCAGGAGAAGGTCCTGAAGGCGGTGCTGCACGCCGACGTTCGGGTGATCGATCCGATCTGGACGACCCAGACCATTGCCAACATCCACGGCATGCTGGTCTACGACACGCTGTTCGGCAACGACGGCAACCAGAAGCCGCAGCCGCAGATGGTGGGCAAGTACGAGATCAGCCCCGACCGGCTCACCTATACCTTCACCCTGCGCGACGGGCTGAAGTTCCACGACGGTTCGCCGGTCACCACCAAGGACGTGATCGCCTCGATCAAGCGCTGGGGCGCCAAGGACGGCGTCGGCCAGCGCCTGATGGGCTACGTCACCTCCCTTGCGCCAGTCGACGACAAGACCTTCAAGATGGTGCTGCGCGAGCCCTACGGCATGGTCCTCGAATCGCTTGGCAAGAGCGGCAGCTCGGTCGCCGCCATCATGCGCGAGAAGGATGCGCTCACCGATCCGCAGCAGCAGGTCAAGGAATCGATCGGCTCGGGCCCCTTCACTTTCGCCAAGGAGCAATGGGTTCCGGGCAGCAAGGCGGTCTACCTCAAGAACAAGGACTACGTGCCGCGCCCGGGCAACGAGCCGCCGTCGTCCTTCGCCGGCAGCAAGATCCCGGGAGTCGACCGCATCGAGCTGATCTGGATCTCCGATCCGCAGACGGCGATGTCGGCGCTGGTCAACGGCGAGATCGACTTCTACGAGAACCCCAACACCGACTTCCTGCCGCTGCTCACCAGGGCGCGCGGAGTGAAGCTGATGAAAACCGGCAAGATCGACAGCACGCAGGGCATGATCCGGCTCAATCACCTGCATCCGCCCTTCAATAACGTCAAGGCGCGGCAGGCGATGTACCACCTGATCAACCAGGAGGACTTCCTGCGCGCCATCATCGGCGACCCGAAGTACTACCGCGTCTGCCACGGCCTGCTGACCTGCGGCGGACCCTACGAGAACGACGGCGGCAGCGCCTTCTTCAAGGACTACAATCCCA
>Ga0194131_10011688_pt1 | contig 10413 bp, 7 predicted proteins | sample TA2KigO120mmetaG_FD_148631 | JGI IMG/M metagenome (GOLD analysis project Ga0194131, IMG submission 148631) | Freshwater microbial communities from Lake Tanganyika, Tanzania - TA2015053 Kigoma Offshore 120m | ecosystem: Environmental > Aquatic > Freshwater > Lake | place: Tanzania: Lake... | reverse complement strand
CTATCGACGTCGCAAGCGTTCGCGGCGGATTTGTCAACGCCGCCGCATCCGTGTTGCGGCGCGTGCTGGGGATCGCGGCGCCCGCCACCCTGGCTTTTCAGGCCGCGCCGCCGCTCCTGTTCTTTTCGTCGCCGCCGGCCGGGCTTCCCAAAGCCCTCTGGAAAGCCTGCGGCAAGGACGAGAACGAGACCCGCGCGCACTTCGAGCGCATTCAGCGCCTGGGCTGCTCCGACGCCGAGCGGGAGCGCATCCTGGAACGTTATCCGAACGTACACAAGATCGTTCTCAACGAGGGCTACGGATTCGAGGAAAAGACCGTGCTCGCGCACGTCGACAAGAATCCGCAACCCGCCGAGCGCTTCGAGGTGTTCGCCGACCTCGTCGACGCCACGCTGCGCGGGAGCCAGGGTTTCGACGACCTGCAGATGCTGGAGGACGCCTGCAGCAAGACAGGCGCGCCGCTCGTCGAGGCGGGCAGCCACCTGGCCGTCCTGCGCAAGGTCGACCACGCGCGGGACAGTTCGTACTCCCAATTTGAGAACGCGCGCGCCACCATGGACTTTATCCTGGCTGGAACCGACTCGACCGCCCGATCGGAGCGGCGCGCGCTGGTGGAATCCGCCCGCCGCGGCACGCATTCGCTGGACGATGCCGTGGAGCACGCGAAGATATTGCAGGGGTTGCCGGAGAAACTCCGCAAGCCCTGGTTGAGAACCCTCAAGACATACCGCGACAACGGCCTGCTCGCAGGGCTCAAGCTGGTGGCTGGCGCGAAAAATCCGCAGCAAGCCTTCGAACACCTGTCCACGCTGCTGAAGGCCACCCAGCGGCCGGCCCAGGCCGTCACCGACTTCGGGCTCGCCGAGCGGATGGCCGCGAAACACCATTCCGATCGCGGTACCGTGATCGAAACCATGGAGGCGTTTCGCAAGAGCGATTCTGCCCGCGACGACTCCTACTCGAGTTTCGGGGATATCGAGCCCACGCTGGAGCACGTGCTGTCCGGCCCCACTCCGAACGATCGTGAGCGACGAGCCGAAGCCGTCCTCGGCCTGCAGCTGCAAGGCCGCGGGCCCCAGCGGGCGCTCGCGCTGCAAGAGCAGATCCAGGCGATGTCCTGCGACGACGCGCAGAAGCGCGCGGTGTACGAGCACCTCCGCAAGCTGGCGAAACACTGGCACGAGGCCCAGGACGTCGCCTTCCTGAACGCGCTGCAAGCCTGCGACGGCGCCGCCGCGGTGGCCTGCTACGTGGATCTGGTGGACGCCACCCGGCGTCCCGAGCAGGCCACCGAGGACCTGAAGCTGTGCCAGCAGCTCGCGACGCAGCACAAGTTATCGCTGTCCGAGGTGACCGAAAACGCGGTCTCCCTGCGCAAAGGCGATCCCGCGCGGGACGATTCCTATTCGCAATTCGCCGAGCTGCGGCCACCGCTGGAAGCCACCCTGGCGGCCGGCGACAAGAAGGCACGCGCACGCGCGCAGAAATCACTGACCGCGCTGCAGATTCGAGGACGCGACACAAGCGCCGCCCTGGCCTTGCAGCAGGCCGTGCAGAAAATTCCCGCCACCGCGGAGCAGGCCGAGCGCATCTTCGACACGCTGCGCGGCGTCCTCAAGCACACCTCCAGCTCGGCGGACGGGTCGATTCTCTCGGCGCTCCAAGACGTGGCAAAAACCCCCGCGCCGGATGAGGCGTTCACGGAATTTGCGCGGCTGGTCAAGGTGACCAACCGCGCGGCCCAGGGGCTGGACGATTTCCGCCTCGTCGCGGGCCAGGCGGCGTCCAGCGGATGCCCGCGAAGCGCCGTGTGCGACATCGTCGAGCGCCTGCGCGGCGCCGATCCGGCGCGCGAGGACTCGTACTCGACGTTCGCCGATCTCCACGAGACCATGGACACCTTGCTGGCACCCCGCGCCGCGGTTTCCGGCGGCAAGCCGGCGCCGCCCGCTTCGACCGAGCTGGATCAGGCGGTGGAGCGGTTTCTTCGGCTGCAGAAACACGACCGCAACCCGGTCCACGCACTGGCCTACGAGAAAGCGCTGGCGGCCCTCCCCTGCTCGGCCGAGGAACGGCAATATGCCCGCGAAGCATGCGAGCGGCTGGTCAAGAAATGGCACGCCTCGTCGGATGCGGATATCGTGGGGATGCTCGGGGACACGGCGTCCGGCGCGATCCGACCGCGCATCAACAATTTTCTGACCCTGCTGGACGCAAGCCACCGCCCCTCGCAGGCACGTGAGGATCTCCGCCTGGCGGCGCGGGAGGCGGGCCCCCGCAAGCTCGTCCTTGAGGAGTGCGCGGGGCTGCTCGGCAAACTGCGCGAGAAGGATCCGGCGCGCAAGGAAAGCTACTGCAATTTTGACGACGCGAGCGCGACGCTGGCCTGGGTCCTCGACGCGCCGAGCGCGGCCGAGCGCGGCAAGCGCGCTGAGGAAATCACTGAGCTGCAGAGCGGCAGCCGTAAGTTGCAGGCGTCGCTGGATCATCTCATGCGCCTGCATAAATTGCACTGCTCGCCGCAGGACCAGGAAGCCGTCCGCAAGAGCTATGTGAAAGCCCTCGGCAAGGCGCGTTCGGATGCGGACCAGACCATGTTGGCCGCGCTCGACGCCATTGACGGGCAGCCGGACGCGCCCGGCCAGATGGAGATTTTCCGCGGACTGCCCGGAATTCGCAGAAGCGCCGACACCGCGCTCAAAGATCTCAAGAGCGTGCAGACCGGCAGCAAGCACCACAATATCGGAGCTGACGACGTGGCGTCGTTGATCACCACCATGCGAAAAGCCGAGCCGGAGTACGTCTACCGGCCGGAAAGCCTGTCCGCGCCGCTGGAAATCGTGCTGCAGGGTACTGACGATAACGCACGCGAGGCTCGCGCGGACGGATTTGCGACCCTCTGGAAAAAGGACGACAATCTTGCGTCCGCCACGCAGTATCTGGAGTGGGTCGTGGCCACACCCGCGCCCCGCGGCATTGCCGACGGTGTGCGCAAACTGAGCAACCTCGTCGGTCGAACGAACCGCGACGCGGGCACGCTAAGAACGCTCTACGAGCGCATGCAAGCAGCCGCGAAAGACGAGCCCTCGCACTGGTGGACTCGCCTGCTTCGGCTGCACGGACCCTACGAGCGCACGGTGTATAAAGTGGCCGCACTGAACTCCGACGCCGAGCAGATCGTTTCGGTCATGGACACGCTCACCGCCCATCGACTGCCGGACGAGTCGTTGCGAAAATCCCTGAAGCGATTCAAACAATTGCTGGCCTGCCACGGAGAATACGAGGATCCCAACGTGAAGGCCGCGCGGCAGGCGTTCTCCAACGTGGACGTCCCGGTGGCATGGGGACAGTGGAGCCCGTCCTCAAAGTGGGATCGCATGCTGGCGCTGGCCCGCGAATGGCACTCCCCGGAGGCGGCGGACGCCTGCTGGAAGGGCATGGCCGCGGCCGGCAGCGAGGGTGAGTTCAACGCGCGGCACGACGTGTTCGCGAAAATCATGTCCGCAGTAGAGCACCGCCCGGCTTCGGCCGCGCGGGTGTTCAACGCGCTGATGACCAACGTGGGCGCGAGCGACTCGCTGGCCGCGCTGCTTCCGACGATGGAACAACTGCTCAGGATGCAGACCCCTGAGGTGGCGGCGGAAACCTGGCTGGTCACGCTGGGGACAAAGCACCTGGGCCCGGACGAGCGTGCCGCGGTAACCCGCGTCCTGGATTTCGCGCGCAGCGCCGACGAGATCCACGGACTGTTCGCGGCGGTGCAGAATCCAGTGGCCGGCGAGTCGTTCGCGGTACGGGCGCAGATACTCGAGCAATTGTTGCACGGAAATCGGCAAGCGAAAAGCGCGCTGAGTGACTTCGCGGCGATTCGCGCGGACCTGCAGGCGCCGGGCGCGTTCGAGTCGACGGCGACAGCGTACGCCGGGCTGATTTCCGTGCTGCGCTCGCGGGACCTCGGCCTGGATGAAGGACGCGACCTGCTCAAGTGGGTGCGCGATCTGACCGCTGACGATCCAGACGCGCCGTCCCTGAACGACTTGCTGATGACCCTCACCAGCCACCTCGTGATGGGCGCGGATGTTGACAACGCAAAACACCTGATTCGAGTCGCCGAAGACCGCCGCCGCAACATGAAAATGAGCGGCGGAAAAGGTGGCCGCATCGAGATCGGTGAGGAAGAGATCAACGTGGGCGGGGTCAAGGTGAAGGTGTGCAAGGACGGCTGATCGTATTCCCCGGGCATGAGAGTGCTGCTGTTTCTCCTGGTTCTTGCCGCGCTCACTGCGTCCGACGTCCGGGCGCAGCGAGATCCTCCCAGGCTGGGCGTGTCGCTGGTTGCCGAGGGCGAGGTGGTGCAAGGCCTGCTTTGCCCGGGACTGTGCGTGGCCATCGTGAACAACCAGCGCCACCCGATTGCCCTTCGCCGGGTCACCTGGACGGACTATCCAGCCGACGAGCGCCCGTGGCTGGCCCCGGTGATCGGGGACGCACGGCGCGACGACGAGAAAATTTCCCTGAACCCCATGATCAAGGGCGTCAGCAAGGTGGAATTCGAGCGCGGCCTGCTCCTGCCGGGAGAGAAACTGGTGGTGCCCACGCCGATGACGCCGCAGGCCGATGTCCATGAGGTGAAAATCGAGTTTGTCGACCTGGATCGGAGCGCTCGGATATTTTTTCCCCAGGCAGGGGAAACGGTGTTCGTGCCCCTGGCCCCCGACGCAGTGCGCAGCCGCGCCCACGCCGGCCGCCTCGCGGTGGTTGACTTCGGTGCAACGCCGCAGGTCTCCACCTGCGCGGAAACCTTGAAGATCCCGCTGCGACAGGATCACCAGAAGACCGGCGGCGCCTCCGCGGAGCAGGCCGCGCGCGCGGCCGGAATCACCTTTCCCGAGGGAAGCCTTTCCTGGTATCGTCCCGCGCTCGGAGCGTGGATTTTCTGCTTGCCGGATCAGGCCATGGTCGCCGCGGCGCGGGACGGGCGAAGCTGGAAAAAGCGGGATTTGCCGAAGATGTCCCCCGCCGCGCCAGACCTGCTGGGCGCGGAGCCGGAGGGCATGATGCGAGTGGATCTGCCGTTTGGGGGCTTCGAGGAAATTCGCGCGAAATATACGCTGAAATCCCCGGAAATCGGCGCGGTGGACGGCAAGACTCTGCTCCCACCAAGGGTCGCGTGGGACGTGTTAAACGAGTGCGCGCGCAACAACTGGCGGGTGAAAGTCACGACCAATCCCTACGCGCGCGGGTTGACCCGCGTGCTGGAGGTGGTGAAGGGAGACGCCGGGGGCTAACGGGAATTGGCGCCCGCCAGCGCGAAGCGGCAGCCACATGAAGCAGCGCGTGGCGATCCTGGGCAGCGGGAATATCGGGACCGACCTGGTGGTGAAAATCCTGCGCACATCCAAGAACATGGAACTGGCCGCCCTGGTGGGGATCGATCCCGCCTCGGACGGTCTGGAGCGCGCCCGCCGCCTTGGCGTGGAGGCCGTGGTGGGCGGCGCCGAGGCGTTCCTGGCGAGCCCCGCCAGCCGCGACGTGGCGATGGTGTTCGACGCCACCTCAGCCCGCGCGCACGTGGCGCACGCGGGGATCTTGCAGGCGCGGGGCATTCGCGTCATCGACCTGACGCCGGCCGCGCTTGGCCCCGGGGTCGTTCCGGTGGTCAACCTGGACGCCCACGCGAACGCGCCCGACGTGAACATGATCACCTGCGGCGGGCAGGCCACGATTCCCATGGTGTGGGCGGTGAAGCGCACCGGCGTGGACGTGCCGTATGCCGAGATCGTGTCGGCCATCGCCAGCCGTTCGGCGGGGCCGGGGACGCGCGCGAACATCGACGAATTTACCGCGACCACCGCGCGCGGGCTGGAGACCATCGGCGGCGCCCGGCGCGGAAAAGCGATCATCATCTTGAATCCGGCCGAACCGCCGGTCCTGATGCGCAACACGGTGTACGTGCTGGCCGGGCCACTGGCCGACGTGGCGGCGGTCACGGCGTCCGTGCGAAGCGTCGCGGCGGACGTCGCGAAATACGTGCCGGGCTATCGGCTGGTACAGGATCCTATTTTTGAGGAGACGGTCACGCGCATGCCGGGCGAGCCGCCGCGGGAGGGTTGGAAAATCACCTGCCTGCTCGAAGTGCGCGGAGCCGGACATTATTTACCGGAGTATGCCGGAAACCTCGACATCATGACGGCGGCCGCGCTGCGCGTGGGCGAGCGCCTCGCGGAGAGGGTGCCGGCATGATCGTCAACGACGTGACCCTGCGCGACGGGATGCACGCTCTGTCGCACCAGTACAGCGTGGAACAAATGGTTTCCATCGCGCGCTGCCTGGACGAAGCGCGCGTGGACTTGATCGAGGTTTCCCACGGGGACGGCCTCAACGGTAATTCGTTCAACTACGGATTTTCCGCGCACACCGAGATCGAGTACCTCGAGGCGGTGCGCGCGGTATTGCAGCACGCGCGGCTGGCCGCCCTGCTGCTGCCGGGCATCGGGACCATCGACGACATGCGCATGGCGCGCGCCGCCGGCGTGGACACCATCCGCATCGCCACGCACTGCACCGAGGCGGACATCGCGGCGCAGCACATCGAGACGGCGCGCGAGATGGGCTTCGACGTGGTGGGATTCTTGATGATGGCGCACATGATTCCGGTCGCGGAATTGCTCGCCCAGGCGCGTAAAATGGAGTCGTACGGCGCGCACTGCGTGTACGTGGTGGACTCGGCGGGCGCGCTGTTGATGGACGAGACGCGCGAGCGCATTCGCGCGCTCAAGAACGGCTTGTCGTGCCAGGTCGGATTTCACAACCACAATAATCTGTCGCTGGGCGTGGCCAACACGGTCATCGCCGTGCAGGAAGGCGCCGACCGCGTGGACGCGTCCCTGGCCGGAATGGGCGCGGGCGCCGGAAACTGTCCGCTGGAAGTGCTCATCGCGGTGCTCGATCGCATGGGAGTCGAGACCGGCGTGGCGCTGTATCCCCTGATGGACGCGGCGGACCGCCTCGTGCGCCCGCTCCAGGTGCGCCCGGTGCAGACCGACGGCAACGCGCTGATGCTTGGCTACGCGGGCGTCTATTCGTCGTTCCTGCTGCACACCGAGCGCGCCGCGCGCCAGTTCGGCGTGGACGCCCGGGACGTGCTGGTGGAGTTAGGCCGACGGCGCATGGTGGGTGGCCAGGAAGACATGATCGTGGACGTGGCATTGCAGCTCAAGGGGTGAAATGAGGTAACCGCGCTCAGCGTGGTAATATTACCTCGCAATGAGCGGTTACCCTTGCCCTGCATGGTTGTCTACGCCGTGAGCACACCGTCAAGCGCGTCAATGAGGACGGCTTGCTCGGGAAACCGCATGGAGGCCGTGACGGAATTCGGAAACACGTAGCAGCGGAGCCCCGCGGCCAGGGCGGCGGCGGCGCCGTGGGCGGAGTCCTCGATGGCGATGGCGTCGCCCGGGTGGATGCCAAGGTCGCAGAGCGCCAGCTGGTAGAGGGCCGGGTCCGGTTTCACCTGCTTGACCCGCTCGCGCGTGCAGACGCACTCGAAATAGTCGCGGAAGCCCAGTTTCAAGAGCCAGGTCTCCACCCAGGCCGAGCCGCTGCTGGAGGCCACCCCCATGCGGATGCCGCGCCCGTGCGCCGCTTTGATGAGCGGTTCGATGCCGGGCCGCGGGCGGGCGCCCTGCAAGCGGGCGGTCACCCACTGCATGCGCCGCGCGCGGATCTTCTCGTGCTCGCCGGGATCGAACGGCGCGAACGGATCGAAGCCGTCGCGCGTGCCGACCCCGCAGTGCCAGTCGGAAAGCGCCAGCGTCAGGCCGCGCTCCTCGTACAGGGCGCACCACGACTCAAAGGAAGGCGTCTCGGTGTCGAGGATGACCCCGTCGAAATCGAAAATGATTGCTTTCAAGCGTCTTGTTGCAGGACGTGCAGCGCCTCGGGCCACGAGGTTTCGCGCGCGAAACGAGTATCGGCGTACCGCTCGGGAATGCCGTGGGTGCTCGCTTCGAGCGTGAGGCCCGTGGCCCCTTCGTTGACCGGAGCGTGGGTCTGGGCGATCACCGCATGGTCGAGCGCGCCGAGGACCTCGTCGGCGGCGCCGCGGATGCCCTCCGGAAGGTCTTCATCCTCGGCCAGACGCCCGACGAAATCCCCGGCGTCGTGGAACGTATCGAAGGGTAACGACGCGTCGGCGTGCTCGCCCACGGCGGCCGCCGCCGAAGGGTCCGCCAGGATGGCCTTGCCCAGCGCGTCGAGCGACGCCGTCAGCGCGGGCACTTTCGCGGTCTCGATCGCGGACATGGTGGGCAGCTCCTCGGGATTTCCGGCCGCGTGCCGCACGCACTCGACGGCCAGCGTGCGCGGCTCCACGGTCACCGCCCAGGAGTGCATCTTGCGCAGCCGGCCCACCATCGCCGGGTTGAAAATGCGACTGTAGGGCCAACCAGACGAGCCCTCGTAGTCCTCGCTGCCAATGACGAAATCACACACGTCCTTCAGCTCGTGCGCGACCTCGGTGGAAGCCATCGAGCAAGCGTCGAAGCCGACGATGTCAATTTTCGTTGCGGTCTTCTCCTGGGCCGCCTCGAATGCGCGCCGCAAGTCGGGAATCGACATCCACCCTTCGTGGCTGTCGTCCTGCATGGCGCCGCGCCAGCCCTCGCCGTGATCGGAAATGATCACCATGTAGTGCTCGGCGGGATAGTTTTTGATGCCCCAGGTAAGAAAATCGGTCAGGTTCTTCGGATCGCTCATGTTGAGCGGGCCGCGGGTTTCCAGGGGCGGAGTCTGGATGTTGTCCGGGTCCGGACGCGCGGCCTTCTCGATCAGGTAGCGGCTGGAGCGGTCCCCGAAGTCGACCTGCGCCACCAGGCTGGTGTGCGAATCCGAGCCCACTCGCTCCAGATCGGCGACGTTCTGCAGGTGGTACTCCTTCAGGTCGTTGTCGGCGGCCGAGTAGAGCAGCAGGGTCCATTTTCTGGGGGTAGCGGGCGTGGTGGTGGTGGCGGGCGTGCGCGCAATCATCACTCGCAAGTGTACGCCAGCGCGGCCGCCGGGCGATGTCCACGATGTTAAATTTCGGGAAAGGGGGGCCGTCGAACATGGGTGGGTGATCATCCGCTCCGAGCCTGTTCCCCCCGGCCGAGACGGGCGTGGCAGCGCGCCGCCGCCTGAGTCGGCGCAGCCCGGCGATCGGTTCAGCGCGGCGCCGAAGGACACCCTGGGGCTGATGCCTCCCGCGGTGCGCCGCGACGGCGGGCGCCCGGGCGATGCCCCATCGGTGCCGCCCGTCGCCACACCCATCATCGTGTGGAAAGTGGACGGGCACCTGGACCGGTTTTACCTGCCGGTAAAGCCCGCCGAAGGGCCGCCCGGGGTGATGATCGTGGACTGCGGCACGCCGCGCAGCTGGCTCCATTCCTTCGGAGAGGGCGCGGAATGGGTGGAGGGCGCGCACCGCGCCACCATCGCCGGGCGCGGCTACGTGCTCCCCGGACGTCGGGTGCCGCCTTTTGACGAGGCCGAAGGACTTCCTCAGAAAATCATTGGCGCCGTGGGAAACGATTTTCTGCTGGCCGGCAGCGTGATTTTTGACGTCCCCGGCACCTCGATGACGCGGCTGCCGGCCGATGCCGCACTGCCGCCCACCGATGGATGGCACGTCTTCGCGGTCGAGATCGTGAACGGCATGATTTTTCTCGACGCCGAGCTGGACGGCGCCATCCGCCGCGTGCAGCTCGACAGCGGCGCGCCGGCCAGCATCCTGCTGCGCGACGCGGGCGATGCCGACGACGCCGAAGCAAGCGGCCGCGACGTGCTGGGCAACGCGCTTGCGGTGCGCAAGTCGAGCGGAACATTCAAGGGCCGCACGGTCCCGCTGTGGAAAATGCGGACCTTTCCCCACCTGGAAGCGGTGGGCGCGGCCACCGGCCAGAAACTGGAAGGCATTTTGGGCCTGTCCTCGCTCGGCCAGAAGCGGATCGTCATCACCCAGACACGCCTGTTCCTGGAGCCGTAACAAATCGGCAACATCGTGTTTAAATCGGCAACCTTGCCGTGCTTTTCTCCAGGTCCCCACTCCCCTACTGTGAAGCACAGAGGAAGGGTGCATTTGAGAAAGGACGAGTGCAATGGCGGATGATAGCGTAATTCAGAAGGTGGAACCGGCCGGCAAGCAGTCCAACAAAGTGGTCTTCGACAACCTCAAGCAGATTGCAAAGTCGGAGGACAAGGCCGCGAAAGAAGGCGGCAACAGCGAAGGCGACGGCTTCTCCCCGAGCGAAGGCCTCCGCAACGGCGACGAAGGCTAGGAGCGCGTCGCGGGCGGCCCCGACGACGAAAACGGCTTCTTCGAAGACTAGCGGGTAAGTCCGGCCCTGCGCGCCACCGGTGGCGTGATCCCGCACTCGC
>Ga0194131_10011687_pt1 | contig 10413 bp, 7 predicted proteins | sample TA2KigO120mmetaG_FD_148631 | JGI IMG/M metagenome (GOLD analysis project Ga0194131, IMG submission 148631) | Freshwater microbial communities from Lake Tanganyika, Tanzania - TA2015053 Kigoma Offshore 120m | ecosystem: Environmental > Aquatic > Freshwater > Lake | place: Tanzania: Lake... | reverse complement strand
TCGGCCGGACCCACCACCTCGGCGGAGATGGGGTCGAGGCCGCTGTAGCCTCCAGGCGCCGCGATGAGGGGCAGGGGCTCGGGGGCGCTCGGCTCGGGGGCGGCCGGCTCGGGGGTGCTCGGCTCGGGCGGCGCGTCCTGCTTGAGCGCTCGCGGCGTCGGCGCCGAGATGCCGGCGGTGCCGGGGGGCGGGGCGAGCACCGGCATCTCCTCGGACGCCAGGTCATCGACCGGGGTCGGCGCTGCCACGATCATCGGCGTTACCGACCCGGCGGGGGGGCGCTCGCGCTTGCCGGCACGAGGGCTGGCCGCTGGAGAGCGCACCGGCTCCGGGTCCGCGGCGGGAAGCTTGGACACCGCGGCGACGCCCGGGGGGGCGGCACCGATGCGCGTGGGCTCGTCGTCGTAGCCGTCGACCCGGGCGGACTCGGGGGCCTGCGCCGTTGAAAGCGACGGCCCGGGTGTCGACACCACGGCGGGCTCGGCCTCCGCCACGGCCATCTCGGCGAGCGCCGCCTTCCTCAGCGCCTCCCAGCGCGCGTCGTCGCGCGGAACGTCAGCCACGGGGCCGTCGGCGCGCGGCGCGTCGGCGGTGGCCGGGGGCGTGCCACCGCGGTCGACCATCTCGCCCGACCCAAACAGAGTGCCGTCCTCCGCGAGCACCTTCTCGGTGAGCGGGTTGGGCTCGCGCGGGGCCCGCGACTGCGCGGCCACCAGCGGCCTCACCGCCTGCTCGGCGAACTCGGCGAGGGCGGGCCCCGGCATCTGGCGCGCCAGGTGCCGCCCCCGCGAGACCAGCGCCTCCGCCGACGGACGGTTATCCGCGTTATATGCGCACATATCGCGAATAAACTTCGCGAGGTCCCCGCTCTGGGGATTGGGGAGCGGGCAGCGGGCAGCGAGGTAGGAAAGGCGATCTTCCAGGAACGCCGCGTGCTTCTCGGCGCGCCCCTTGGCCTTGCCCAGTCGCTCACCGGCGAGGAACTCGAACAGCGTGGCTCCCAGCGAGTACACGTCGGCCCGGTCGGTTTCCGGCTCGAAGAAGAGACGCTCCGGCGGCATGTACTCGACGGAGCCGAAGTTCAAATCCTGCGTCTGGCTCTCGCGATTCTCGAACTCGCCGCGAGCCACGCCGAAGTCGAGCACCTTCACCGTGCCGGACTCGTCGACCATGATGTTGGAGGGCTTGATGTCGCGGTGGATCACCCGCAGCGGCTTCTCGCCCTCGTAGGGCGGCCGGTTGTAGGCGGCATCGAGGGCGCTGGCGACGAAGCTCACGATCTCCAGCGCCGCGTAGGGCGGGATGCGGTCGCCCCGGTCGGAGAGGTCTTGGACCACCGACTTCAGGTCGACGGCTTCCAGGTACTCCATGATTACGGCCGCGCGGCCATCGATACTGGTTAGGTCGATCACGTCGACGATGTTGCGATGGCGCAGCCAGCCGAGCAGGCGCGCCTCGTCGCGCATGCGCTGCGCGATCTCCTTGTTCTCCGACCACCGACGGTGGAGCAGCTTGATCGCCACCAGTCGCGAGAAACCGTCCGCGTGCATCACCTTGGCCAGGAACACGCTCCCGAAGCCGCCCGACGCGATCTCGCGCAGGAACTGGAACTTGCGGGCGCTCTCGCGGCTGGCCATCGCGCCGCCTCCTATCACGCCGCGAAGAACTAGGCGCTCGGGAGGAGTCCCGTCAGCGCAGCGACCGGCCCGAGGTCACCCACGCCGAGCAACCGGGCGGGTGGCAAGGGCATCGCCGCCGACAAGAGCGCGAAGATCGCGCCCTCTCCCGGCGGACCCGACAGCCCGAGGCGCAGGCGGTCGCGGGCGCTGGCGAGGTCGACGGCCGAGTAGGCCGCCCCTACCAGCACCACCTCGGCACGCCCCTCCCGCAGCATGGCCGAGGCCTCCTCGAAAGCGTGTCGACCCGCCTCCTCCCCGCCGGCAAAAACAGCGTTCTCCCCGCGAATACCGTGGGCGATGGCCAGGTGGGCGAGAACCATGTTGGGCAGCGTCCGTAGAGGCAAGAGCGGCGGGTAGAGCGCCCGTCCCTCGCTGCCCAGCCGATCCCTGGCCAGCGCGCCGTCGCGGCACATCGCCGCCAGCGAGGCCTCGGCCTCTCCCTCGTCGGGCGGCTCCCGGCCCACCGCCACCACCAGGCCGAGCGCCTCCGGGTCGCCGGCAAACGCGGCCATGGCAGTGCCGGCCGCCGGCAGGGCGAGCTGGGCGGCCCGCGGCAAGAGCCGCGCGTCCTTCTTCCGCCTGAGCCAGGGGCCGAGGTCTGGACCGTCCACCACACCGGCCCGGGTATCAGTCATGTATCGCAATGTATCGGTGGGCCGGAGTGCACCTGGAAGCAGGTATCCCACTGAGACGAGCACTACGCTCTCCCAAACACGAGCGTGCCGTTGCTGCCACCGAAACCGAAGGCGTTCGTGAGCGCATGTTTCAGTGATACATGTGTCGCGACACGAACAAGATTAAGGTCGCAAGCGGGATCGGGGTCGTCGAGGTTGCGTGAGCCCGGCATGACGCCGTCCCGCAGCGCGAGCACGCACAGGATGGCCTCGACGGCGCCGCAGGCGGCCACCAGGTGTCCCATCATCCCCTTGGTGCTCGACACGGGCACGCCGCCGAGCACGCGACGAATCGCGGTGGACTCCGAGGCGTCGTTCTGCTGGGTGGAGGTGCCATGGGCGTTGACGTAGCCGATGTCGGCGGGGACCAGTCCCGCGTCGGAGAGCGCCATCGACATCGCGTCGGCGGCGCCTCGGCCGTCGGGAGGGCTGTCGGTGATCCGCCACGCATTACAAGAACAACCCCATCCCTCGGCCACCGCGAGCACCTCGGCACCGCGCCGCGCCGCGGTGGTCTCGCGCTCCAGCACGAGGAGCCCTGCGCCCTCGCCCAGCACGAAGCCGTCCCGATGCACGTCGAAGGGGCGCGAGGCGAGCTCCGGCGCGCCGTTGCGGGTGGAGAGGGCGCCGAGCTTCGCGAAGCCCACGACCATCAACGGGTCGGAGAGAGCATCGACACCGCCACAGACCACCGCGTCGACCTCGCCGCGCCGGATGCGGAGCATGGCCTCGCCGATGGCCTGCGACGACGAGGTACAGGCCGTCGATACCGTGCTGCGGGGCCCCCGGGCACGCGTGCGCGCCTCCACCTGTCGCGTGGGCGCGTCGGGGGCGAGCGCGAGGAGCTCCGGCTCGGAAGGGGGATCCCCGCGCCACAGCCAAGTCCAGGGCGGCCGGCAGGCCTCGCTCCCGAGGCAGGTGCCGAGGCGCGCGGGATCGTAGGCGCCTTCAAGCTTCGACTGCCCGAGCGCCTCGTCGAGCGCCAGCCGCACCAGCTCGGCCTTCAGCGCGGGGCCGTCACCGGCGACAGGCGCCTCCGCGGCGAAGCGCACCGGGAAACCGGTCGGGTCGAAGCGGCGGATGGGACCGACGCCGTTGCGCCCCTGCAGCACGCCCGCCCACGAGCTCTCGCTATCGCGCCCCAGCGGCGTCACCATGCCGATACCGGTGACGACGATGCGCTCAGTCATCCGGGTACCCCGCCCATAGTCGCCTCAGCTCCGCCCGCTCGAGGCGCTCGAGGATGTCGACTTCCTCGGCCGAGGCCAGGGGCACCGCGTTGAACACGAAGGTCTGCTCGGCCTGAGCCACCCGCCGGCCGCTCACCCACGCGCAGACATCGACGATCGCGCTCTCTTCGCGCAACGCCACGAGCCGAGCCTCCAGCCGCACCTCCTCGCCAGGCCTCACGAACTTGCGGAACTTCACCCCCTGCATCATCGAGAGGATGGGGAAGGGCCAGTCGCCGCGGTTGAGACGCACCGAGTAGCCGATGAGCTTGCCCGCGAGCTGCGCCATGGCTTCCTGGAGCAGCACGCCCGGCACCACCGGGAAACCCGGGAAGTGGTCGATGAAGAACTCGGCTTCCGGGGAGAAGGAAACCCGGCCCGCCGCGAAACGATCGCGCTCGAGTTCGTCGATGGCATCCACGAGGCGCCAGCGCATGAGGGCAGAGCGATCTAACCTCAGCTAGGCTAGGGACAGGTCAAGACCGTGTCCGTCGTTCACTCCAGCGCCATCTCCGTGCGCCACGCGATCGCCCGCGCGCTCGCCACCCACAATCGTTCCCCCGCCGACGCCACCTGGCGGGTACTCTCGGCCCGGGCCACGGTCGATGCGCGGGGCCGCGTCACCCGAGCCGACGTCACGGTCCGGGTGGAGGAACCCGTGACCACCCTCGCCGACAGCCGCGCGCGCGGGCTGGTCAACCCCACGGGGCAACACCCGCTCATGGCGATGGTGCCCGGGCGCAGCGACGTGCTGCTCGACGTGCTTCCCGTGAGCTTCGATCGCTGGCTTCGCGTGAAGCCGGGCTCGCTGCCCGGCGACATCGACCCATGGACCGCGCGCACCGGCATCGAGCACGCCGAGGCGTCGGCCTGGGCGCGCGCCGCCGGCAAGCGGCTCCCCACCGTGGCCGAGTTCCGCGCCGCCTGGGGCACGGGGAGATTTCCCTGGGGCGAGCAGGGCGACCCGTCGCAGGGCATCGCCGCCCCACTCCGCTATGGCGAGGTGCCGGAAGCGGCACTGCTCCCGCCCAACAAGCACGGCTTCTTCGACCTTGGCTGCGCGATCTGGCACTGGACCGACGACGGGCAGTTGCTGGGCGGCGAGCCGGGGCTCGTGGCGGGCGGGCCCGGCGCCGCTCCGTGCGGCCTGCGGTGCGCGCAGGAGCTATAGTAGCGACGCGGAGCGCCCGTGCCGACCCTCCTTGCCCTCGTCGCTTGCTTCACGCCCGGTGCCGATCCTCTCACCATCGAGAAGCTCAGTTTCCAGAACGCGTATACGGAGCGCGACGACCTCGTGCTCCAGCCCTTTCACTACGACGGCCTCACCTGTCCCGACGGCGAGTCGGCGACATTCTACGCGGTGTACGCCGAGGATCTCGACGCCTCGGTGGCCATGCCCATCGTCATCGTCTTCCATGCCGGCGTGTTCGACTACGTGGAGAGCAGGGCCGACGGTTCCGTTCCCGCCTTCGACTCCTCCGACGCGGTGTTCTACTCCGGGGAGAACCGATTCTCCTCAGACTGGGCGGCCGACAAGGTGTTCGAGACCCTGGGCCTGCTCGACGAGACGATCGACCCCACCGAGACGAACCTCGGTATCCTCCCCGCCAAGCTCGCCGACGCCGGTGCGTTCACGATCTACCCCGCCAACTGCTGGGCCGACCTCTGGCACAACGAGACTGGCGCCCGGAACAACAACTGGGAGGCCGACGGCGGCGTGCATCGCGACGGCCGCTACCTCGCCTGGGTGATGACGGCGATCGCCAACCCGAATCCCGACATCGCGACGGAGAAGCGCGCTGAGCTCGGGCTCGACACCCTCCCGATCTCGCTCGACGCCTCGGGCGTCTACATCGTCGGCCTTGGCGAGGGCGGGCGCGCCGCCGCTGAGCTGAGGGCGCGCGACCTGCTCAACGACGTGCCCAACCAGGACGCGGCGGTGATCAAGGGCATGGTCGTGGACAGCCACATGGACAACCTATGGCGCATCACGACGCACGACGAGCTGTTCCAGAAACTCAACGACGGCCTGGCGCGCATCTACCCCGACCACGACGACGACGATGGCGACGGCATCGTGTACGGCGACATCCGTAGCGACGACACCAACCCCAACCAGCGCGACGACATCGAGGGCACGATCTACTTCTACAGCCTGAACAACGCGCTGAAGAACGAGGGCCTGAACTACCCGCTGGGCGTGTGGTACTCCTCGGCCGACCCGCTGGTTCCCCAGGAAACCAACGTCGACCTCCTCTCCCAATACCAGGCCCACGCCGACTTCATGTCGGTCTACGACTACGGCGACGCGCTCCACACGGTCCTCAATCGCGACGAGGAACAGGCCGAGGCGGCGGTGAGGGTGTTGCTGGGGAGGTAGTTCCGCGGGAGGCCGGAGGAGGGAGGCCGGAGGTCCTGTGCGCTCGCACTTGCCGCTCGGCGCCCCGCCTGGGTCCCGACCGACGGTGGCCCCACCGCCAAGGGGCCTACGGCCTACCCCCTAGAGCCTTCCTAGTAAACTCTCCCCTTCCAAGTCCGGTTCCCCGCCCGCGTCCGGCGCACGCTGTCGAGCAAGAGACCCAGGAGCATCAGCGCGCCGAGCGGCTGCAGCAGCCCGTAGCGCAGCTCCTGCTCGAAGATGCGGTCCATGTAGGCGCGGACGGCATGGATGAGCGCGAGGAGCACCATCGATGTCGCGATGAGCGGAACGTCCTCCGTCGCCAGCGCGTAAAGGGCGATCGCGTAGGGGGACAAGAACTCGAAGCTGACCATCACCACCAGCACGGCGACCACGTCGAGCCGGTAGCGCATGCCGGGAAAGAGGTTCTTCGTCCAGCCGTGCCACAGCTCGGCGAACCCGGTGTACATGCGGCAGCTGAAGAGCTCCCGCATGAACAGGCAGCGCGCGCGCAGGCCGCGGGCGGTGAACGCGAGCGCTAGGCCGATGTCGTCGAGGATGTCGTCCTTGACGGCCTCGTGGCCGCCCACGCTGCGGTAGGCCTCGCGACGCACGAGGATCAACTGCCCGTTGGCGATCGCCTTGTCTGGTCGCTCGGGATCGTTCACCACGGCGAGGTCGTTGCCCGCGATGATGAGGCCACCGACGGAGGGCTGGACGACCTTCTCCCAGAAGCTGCCCATGAGCAGCCTGCCGAAACCCGACACGAGGTCGCAGCCCTCGCGGATCGCGTAGCTGTGCACCCGCGCGAGCGCCCCGGGATGGAGGCGCACGTCGGCATCGACGAAGGCGATCCATTCGGCATCGACGTGCTCCACGGCGCGGCGGAGGGCCCAGGGCTTGCCCTTCCACCCGGGCGGCAGGGGCTCGTCGCCCCCCTCCACCACGCGCGCCCCGGCACTGCGCGCGAGGGCGCCGGTACCGTCGCGACTGCCATCGTCGAAGACCAGGACCTCCAGGGCGGGGTGATCGGAGGCCCTGATACACGTGATACATTCCTCGATGTTCCTTGCTTCGTCGCGGGCTGGCACCACGACCGCCAGGCGTGGGATGTTCGTCGCCACGGGCGCGTCCGTTCCCAGTCGGTAGCGGGTGTCGGCCCTCCCCTTCCGCACCCGGGCGAACACGCCGAGCCAGAACAGCGCGATGCCGAGCACGGCGAGCTGGAGGGCCATCAGGAGCCCGACAGACTAATCAGCTCGTCCCAGCGCTCGGGCGCGAGGATCACCGGGTCTTTCACCTGCGCCTCGGGCGCGCCCTCGGCCACGCGCCGGGCGCGCCAGGCGGTGAAGGCCGTGTCGCTGATGCGCGACAAGACCGGCAACCCGAGCCGACCGGTGGCACGCCGGTCGTCATACTCCAGGTTCTCGGCGCGGAGTCGCAGGTCGAAATCGGCCGCGGAGACGTCGGTTGCGCCGGCATATGCCAGCCTCAGCCAGGGCACTTCGGCCCAGGCCAGGGAAGCGGAGAGCGCGGACAGCCCGAGGGCGGACGCCACCGCGAGCAATTGGGATTCCGTCACCCGCTCGCCCACCGCGGAGAGCTCGTTGCCCGCCCGGCGGACGAACACCAGGCGCGGCGCGCGGCCTGCTAAGCCGGTCACGCGCACGATGTCACCTAGATCGTAGCGATACAACCCGGCCTCGGTGCTCACGACGAGCCGGTACTCGCGCCCCAGTTCGAGCTCCCAGGCCCAGCGCACCTGGCCGCCGCCGTCCACGAACTCCAGCAGGTGCCCATCGAGGAAGGCCACCGGGTCGCCGTCGTCCACGGGCGTGGCGAAGAAGCCCTCCGAGGCGGTGATGCCTGCCTCGCGGATGGGCACGTCGACGCCGAGGGCCGCGGGGAGGCGCGCCACGAAGAAGGCGGCCGGGCCACCCTTCCACGTGTTCACCCGTCGCAGCGACCAGGGCAGCGCGGGCTCGTCGCCGAGTCGCCGCCGGGCGAGCCCACGCTGGCCCAGTCGCGAGAGGGTGCCGTCGGCGAGATCGCGCTGGAGCTCCGCCCAGTCCTCCCGGAGCCGGCGCATGTAGAGCAGGATCGACGAGGGGTTCGCCGCCGTCCAGCTCCGCACGTCGGCCGCCAGCGCGTGGCGGAGGATCGCGTACTGGCGGGTGGGAACGTCATCGATGCCGTACACCTCGTAGGGGACGGGCGCTCGCCAGCGCACCCACCAGGGCTGGGCGAGGAACATGCGGCCCGTGTTGCTCCCCACCGGCACGCCACCCGAGGTGGCGCCGGTGACCGCCGGGGAGACAATCGACAGGGCCGCGCCGCCCGCGAGTTGCTCGTCGTCGCGGAGCAGGCCGAGCACCCAGAGGCCCTGCGCGGCGCCCACGCTCTCGGCCCATGGCATCGTGACCGGCAGGCGCTTCGGCGCGCCGGACGTGCCGGACGTCTGCACCATCTGGATGACCGGGAGGCGGCTGAGCACCCCCGGCTCAGCCGACTCGACGCGGTCGAGCCAGGGCTTCAGCGAGGCGTGGGCCCGCAGGGGGACAGCGCCGCGGTATTGCTCCAGACTCATCCCGGGCGCCAGCCCGTGCTCCCGCGCGAAGTCGCTGCCCTCGGCACCGGCGAGGATCGCGGCGAGGCGGGCTCGCTGCGCCGCCTCGGGCGTCTCGAGCGAGCGCTCGAAGCGCGCCACCCGCTCGCGGTGGAGCCAGCGCAGCAAGGCGTAGGGGGGGTGCCCGCCGGTTGGGAAAATCACGGGGCGCGCGTATCGAGATGCAGCACGAGCGGTTGCCGCGAGGACGCGGATTCGACGTGGCGCCGCCCGCCGCCCGCCGTTAGTTTTCACGACCTTTTGGGTTTGTGATGAAGACGGGCGACACCGTCCGCGACGGGCAAGGCAACGCCTACCAGGTCGGCAACCTGCTGGGCGTCGGCCTGTGGGGAAAGAGTTTCCTCGTCCGCCGCGAGTCGAACGACCAGATCTTCGTGCTGAAGGTGCCCCTCGCCCCGGGCGACCTCCGCCCCGACGCCCCCGCTCCCGAGAGCTTCTTCGCGGCGGCACGCGAGTGCCTGATGGAACAGGCGCGCCTCTACGAGCAGGGCCAGATACCGTGCTTGCCCAAGCTCGAGGCCCGCTTCACCACCCCAGACGGGCAGCCGGCGCTGCTCTTGCCGCGGATGGCCGACAACCTCGAGCGGCGCCTGCGCGAGGGCATGCCCGTGAGCGCGGTGGTCGACGTCGTGGTGGCCGTCGCCCGGCAAGTTCGACAGCTCGCGCAGAACCCCGCCGTTGGCTCAGGCATGCACGGCAACATCCGCCCGGGCAACATCCTTTTCAACGAGCGCGGCGACGTCGTGCTCGCCGACGTGGCCACCCCGGCCGTTCGTCGTAATATCGCCGCGCTCGCACAGGCAGCGGCGGCGCTCTCCTCGGCGGTTGGCGACGCGGCGTCCGACCTCCCCGGCGCGCACCTCCCCCCGGAGATCGCCTCGGGCCAGGAGAGCAACTGGGCGCCGGTGGTCGACACCTGGGCGCTCGCCGCGATCCTGTGGCGCGGGGTGATGGCGGGGGAAGCCGAGTTCCCCCGGCGCGGGCTCGACAGGCACCTCATCGGCGCCTTGAAGGACAGGGTGATCGACCGCATGAAGGAGGAAGACAGCAACCCGCGCTTTCACGGGCGGCTGTCCGAGCGCGTGGGGGTGCTGCTGTCGCGGTCGCTGTCGCTGGAAACCAGCCCGTCCCCGCCCTTCCGCTTCGCCCGCCTCGACGAGTTCGCGCAGCGGCTCGACGAGATCGCCGCCTTGAACCGCCCCCAGGTCACGCAGGTGGGCAAGGTGATGCATGATCGCCCCCCCAGCAAGCCATGGTTCGACACCGACGAGGTCGTGGCCTTCTCCTGCACCGTGGGCGCCAGCGCCGGCGTGGAGGGCAACGAGGAGATCGGCGTCGGCATCGCCGTCTTCGACGCCAGCACCGACGAGCGCCTGAAGAATCTCGAGCTCGGCTACACCAGCGACAAACACCCCACCGGTCGCTACCGCTTCGCGTTCAAGATCGGCGGGCTAGGTGGGGCCAGCCTGATTCCTGGGCGCTACCGGGTGCGCGTGGCCTTCGCCATCCGAGACAGCGGGCAGCCGCCGGCCACCGCGGAAACCGAGGTGGAGGTGCGCGCCGCCCCCGGCTGGGTACCCCCTCCCGAGCCCCCGCGCGAGGCCATGCTGGCCTTCACGCGCGAGACCACCGGTCTCACCTCGCCGCGTGTCGGCGGCGGTGCTACCGACGCGGCGCCCGACGCAGCGCCCGACGCGGTGGAGACCCCGGCGCTGGCCGAGGAGCTGCCGGCGCCGACCCCTCCGTCCGTCAACGCGCCCGCCCCGCTGCCCTCCCCTGCAGCCGCAAGCGACGCGCCTCCCCCGCG
>Ga0194131_10011684_pt1 | contig 10415 bp, 7 predicted proteins | sample TA2KigO120mmetaG_FD_148631 | JGI IMG/M metagenome (GOLD analysis project Ga0194131, IMG submission 148631) | Freshwater microbial communities from Lake Tanganyika, Tanzania - TA2015053 Kigoma Offshore 120m | ecosystem: Environmental > Aquatic > Freshwater > Lake | place: Tanzania: Lake... | reverse complement strand
ACGCAGCAAGAACTGAACGAGGCGCCCCGTCACGTGCGGGCGCAACTGAGGACACCGAGAACGGTCCGGCGCCCGGCATGACGCGGCTGGTCTATGACGCCAGCATACTGGTGGCGGCGGACCGCAGCGACCGGCGTGTTTCGTTGGCGCACGCCCATTTTCGGACGAGCCGATTATCAGAGTGTTGAGCCCCGCCGCAGTCAAGTCAACGCCATGGCGTTAACGGGTTCTATCGAGTCTCACGGTGCCCGAACCTCTGAGCCGAAATTTCGGCCCGCCTGCCTGAGCGAGACAATGTCAAACCTTGACATATTGCGCTATCCGGCGTAGGCTCAGACTGTCGACCTCCGAGGAGCCCCATGAACGTATCATTGACCCCTGAACTCGAGAATTTCGTACAAGGCAAGGTTTCAACTGGCCGCTACACCTCGGCCAGCGAGGTGGTCCGGGAAGCCTTGCGCCTGCTCGAAGAGCACGAGAAAGTTCGCGCGAGCCAACTCGGCGAGTTCCGCGCCGAAGCCGACCGGCGGCTTGCTTCACTGGACCGTGGCGAAGGCATTGACGGCGAGACGGTGTTTGCCCGGATTCGGGAGAAGTCCGATCAGCGCCGCCGGAAGCGGGGATGAAACACTACGTAGTCGCACCCGATGCAGCCGAGGATCTTGACGAGATCTGGGAGTACATCGCCCGCGATGACATCGACGCCGCGGACCGTTTTCTCGCCAAGCCTCACCAGCAGATCCGGGCCCTGGCCGAAACGCCCGGCATGGGTCACCGTCGGGAAGACTTGGCCGAAGAGCGCCCACTTCTGTTTTGGCCCGTTGGAAACTACCTGATCCTCTATCGAGCCCACACAGGCTTCGTTGAGGTCGTTGCTGTCGTCCGCAGTCGTGACATCCCTTCACTCCTTCGGCGTAGAGGGCTCTGATCGCCGCGCGCCCTGGTGGCGGCGGAAAGGCGAACCCAGGAGTTTGCGTTAGTAGTCGCCAGCGTCTCTGAATACAAAAACATGCCTTGCGGCGCATAGGCCCACTCGCAGAACCGCATGAACGGTTCGGACCCGCACGCGGCGGGACGCAGCCAGACTCGTCCGGCGTTACACCAGCTCCCGGACCGGCTCGCCCGTCGTGTCCTCGAACGAATTCGCGATCTTGATCGGCCTCCCAATCGGCGTCATCAGCTCCGACGTCCAATCGATGCCCATCGCTTTGTACACCGTCGCGAACAGGTCGCCGATTGAGGTCTTGCGGTCAAGCACCGTCGCTGCCTGATTATCGGTCTGTCCCACTGCAAGTCCGGTCTTCAATCCACCCCCGCCGAGCGCCAGCGACCAGCACCGCGGCCAATGATCACGGCCCAGACCCGGATTGATGTGGGGCGTGCGGCCGAACTCGCCCATCGCAATGATGATCGTCTCCCCGTAGAGTCCGCGCGCAACAAGATCGTCGATCAGCGCTGTGAATCCACGGTCCAACGGCGGAGTCAGCCGGTCGCGGTGTCCCTTGTCGTTATCAGAGTGGGTGTCCCACGAGTTGCCGTGATAGCCGGCCGCGGTGACAAAGCGCGTTCCCGCCTCCACCAGGCGGCGGGCGAGCAGCAGGCTTTGTCCCACCGAATCGCGGCCATAGCCATCCCGCGTCTTCTCGCTTTCCTGCGAGAGATCGAATGCTTTGCGGACGCCCGGCGCGAGCACCATCTCGAGAGCCTTCTTCTGGAACGAATCGAGCTTGGCGTGCTCAGCGCTTTCCACTCGCGCCCGGTACTGCTGGTCGATCACGTCACGAAACGCACGCCGGTTGTCGATCGCGGCCTCTGAAAGCGATTTCGGCAAGCTCATGTCGGCCACCGCGAAGCCGCTCTTCGACGGATCGGGGATCAGCATCGGATCGTAGTCCGGACCGAGAAACGCCGACCGGAAATAATCCTGATACTGCCGGCCGGACTCCCAGCGTGGCGCGATCACATACGGCGGCATCGCGTTCCTCGGTCCGAGCTCTTTGCCGACGACCGCACCAAGGCTCGGGAACTGCATCGCCGGATTGTGCAAGTGGCCGGTGGCCGCGTAGTGAACGGCTTGCGGATGATCGTCGCCGAACGAGCTCATCGAGCGGATGATCGCCAGCTTGTCCATGCGCTTGGCGAGTTTCGGCAGCAGTTCGGACACCTGAATGCCCGCGACATTGGTCGCGATCGGGCGGAAATTGCTGTTCGGCTTCGGATCCCAGGTATCCATCTGCGCGGGTCCGCCTTCAAGCCACAAAAGGATGCACGACTTCGCCTTGCCCTTGGCCGCGCCTTCCTTCGCCGCCGCGGCCTCCAGCCGTAGCGTGGTGGCGAGATTCATGCCGAGAAATCCGAGCGAGCCGGCGCGCAGGAAGTCACGGCGGGCCCACTGGAGGTCCGTCTGGGTCAAGCATCCGATTTTCCGCATTCTCTTATCTCCTCCTAATGATTCTCGGCGAATTCACGCGAACTGATCACGGCCCACACCAGATCCCGCACCGCCTGCTCGCGCGACGGAGTGGCGGCCATCAGCCTGTCGAGCGCTTCAGCTTCGGCCGTGGATGGCGCGCGGGCGAGCGCCGCCAGGTAGAACTCAGCGATGATCTCGCGGTTCGGCGCTTGCCGGTCGAGCAGCTTTTGCGCCCGTGAACCCTTGCCCGTGAGGCGCTCGTTGTAGGTGTCCCCGGCGAGCTGGTGGAGCGCCTGCGCGAGCTTCGGCGACATGTCACGCTCGGGCACGGAGTAGCGGTTCGGACGTCCGTAGGCGTCGAAGAAATTGTTCGCGTAGATGTCGCCTTCCTTCAACTCCACGGCGCGCGTTCCAGCAGGCGTCTTGCCGCCACGCCACTCGCCGCGATTGGTTCCCACCGTGAATCGCTCCTGGACTCCGGTCACGTCGCTGATCGCATCGAGCAGAACCTCGGCGTCAAGCGCGCGCGGCAGCGCATGCGAGTAGTTGATCTTGTCGGCCGAGTTCGATGGCGTGGCCGAGCTTGCAAGTTGATAGGCGCGCGAATTCGTAATCACGCGGATGATGTGCTTGAAGCGGTAGCCGCCGCGCTGGAACTCCGCCGCCAGCTTGGCCAGCAGTCCGGGATGGCTCGGCGGATTCGTCGACCGGAAATCATCCACTGGATTCACGATGCCGCGCCCGAAGAAGTTGCTCCAGATCCGGTTCACCGACGCTTCGGCGAAGTACGGATGCGAGGTCATCCACGCGGCGAGTTCCCGGCGCGGGAACTCGGTGTTGCCGTACGGGAACGTCTTTCCGTCGAGCAGCGCCGGCTGCACCGGAACCTTCGTGCGCGGATGAAGCACGGCCAGCGGCGTGGGTGGCGGAACGTCGGGCGCCACTTCCTTTCCGCCAGGAAAGTCGAAGATCACCGAGTCGGGGTTGCCGCCCAGTTTGAACATTGGTCCAAAGAAGGCGGTGAGACCCCAAAACTGATCCTGCGTCCACTCCTCGTACGGATGGTCGTGGCACTGCGCGCAATCGAGCCGGCGGCCCATGAAAACGCGGATCTGCTCGCCCATCGTGTTCTCGGGAGGCGGAATCACGAGGTACGGAAGATAGTGCCGCGACGCCGGACTGTAACCCTGCGCCGCGATCCGCTCGCCCGCCAGCTCGCTGTACGGACGGTCACGATCGACGCCGTCGCGGATCCACTCATAGTAGTCCTGCGTCCATTTCGGATTGATACCAACCGGGAAGATCGACACGCGGAAAAGATCGGCGAGGCGGAAGGTCCAATAGTCGACGTATTCGGGCGATTCGAGCAGCGCGTCGATCACTTCGGCGCGCTTGCGCGGATTCCTGCTCGCCACGAACTGCTCCACCCGCCCGGGTGGAGGAAGGCGGCCCGTGATGTCGAGACAGACGCGGCGGAGGAACTCGGCGTCACTGCCCAGCTCCGACGGCACGATGTTGAACCGGCGCAGCTTCGCGAAGACCTCGTCATCAATGAAGTTGTTCGATACGGTCTTCGGATAGTCCGCCACTGGAGCCCCGATCACGCCGACGCCAATGCGGGCGTTGCGTCCGGCGGCCTTGATCAGGATCGCGGTCTCCCCGGGCTTGACCGTTTCGATCTCGCCCGCGGCTGTGACCGCCGCGATCTCGCGGTCGTTCGATGTGTAGAGCACGCGGTGCGTGAAATCCTCGGTGCGCCCGCCGGAATAGTGTGCCGTGACAAGAATGCGTTGCTTGTGTCCGGGTGAGAGAACGATGTCTTTGGGAAATGTCTCGAGCTTGACCACGCGCGCGGAGACCGTCGACGCGGCCTCGCCGAACGGAGCGCCGGCGCGGATCCAGGCAAGGATCGCCTGGTAGTCGTCGGAATCCTTCGTGAAGCGCCGTCCGCCGCCGTGTGGAACCTCCATGGTGGCCTTGCGCAGCAGCAGACTCTGCTCCGGATTCGCCTTGTCGATGCGCGGAACCAGCGGTCCTTTCGATTCTGGCGACAGGACCTGGAACACCCCGCCCTCGACGATCCATCGAAAGTCCTCGCGGGGATGGATGCCGTTGCTGGAAAGCTTGAAGCCGGCCTGTCCCTTGACGCCGCCGTGGCACCGGCTGCCTTCACATCCGCGCCGGGTGAAGATCCCGCCGATGTCCCGCTCGAAGCTGAACGGTTTCGCTTCAGCCGACTTCTCCACGCGAAGGGCTGCCCATCCGCGAACTCCATCGGCACGGGCTTCGAGCGCCGTCTGGCCGTCGCGGGCCGCGAAGACACGGCCCGTGTCCCGCACCGCCGCCACCGCCGGATCCTGGACCGTGAAGGAGGCCCTCGACGTTACGTCAGTCTCGCCGCCATCGCTCATCTTCGCCATCACCGCGAACTGCTGCGAGGCGCCCTTTCCGGTCAACGTCACCTGGCCGGGCTCCAGGCGCAGGCTCACGATCCGCGGCCCGGCCGCGGCCAACGATGCCATCAACAGACCGGCCGCGAATCTCATGACGCTGCCTTCACCACCATGATTGGAATCTCCTTCACCAGGAATCTCGTGCCCAGTTCGCCCTTCACAACGGGCTGGGCGTAGATGCGTCCGATCACCGGAGCCCGGGTTGCGGGCGCGGAGGAATCGGGCGCCAGCACCAGGGTCGCCTTCTGATTCTTGGTGACGAACCGCTCGCGCTTGCTCATCACCGGCTGCGGCGGACTGTCCGGATCCACCTCTGTCGCGGTCACGGCACGGACGCCCTCCGGCAGCCCTTCCATCGACACGATCACGTAGCCGTCAAAGCCTTCTTCCTGATCGGTGATGATGCTCACCTTCTGCGCCTTGCCGGCCTCGAGGTTCAGGCAGTCGAGGTTCACCTTCACTTCGCCCATGTGGGGAACCTGCGGCCTCACGAGCACCTTGTAGCGCATCTGCCGGTCGCCGTACACCGCCGTGATATCACGGATCTCGAGGGTGAACTCACCGCCGCGCGGAAAGGTGTACTGCGTTTTGGGATGGATCTGCTTGGAGAGGTTGGTGTTTGAATTGACGAACGACAGGATGTTGGTGAACGCTTCGACGCCGTCTGAGTCGACGATGCGCAGATACGGATTCATCAGCGGAACCGTCTTTCCGGGCGTCTCGATCTCGATCGCGATCCGGTCGCCTTCCTTCACCGCAAAGCGCACGCGGTCGATGTCGCCCGGCCGCTCAATCGAACCCGTGACCATTGCGGGCAACTCGATCCTGTGCGGCTCCACGGGGACCTGTGTTGGCTCGGCATCGGCGTCCACCACCGGGACTAGCTTCGCCGCCGCGGCCAGCGATGGAAGCGCCCGGGCCGAGAGATCGCGCATCCGTTCGGTGGACAGCGCGCGGGTCCAGTTGCGCTCACTCCAGCGGGGCGCGTCGTGATCGCCGCCGTGGGTGGGAGCCGGTCCACGGATCACGCGCAGCACGTATTCCTGGCCCGCGCCGCCGTGGCCCCAGAATCCGTTCACGCGAATGAAGTACTCGCCCGCTTCCTTGAAACGGTAGGTGAGCACCGCTTCCGTGCTCAGGTTCGGATAGGAGACCGGCTCGTCGGTGAAGGCAAGCCGTGCCGGCCGGTCCGGATCGAACCAGCTTCCGGTGGGCTTGTAGAGCGCGAGCCCGGGGTCGAGCGCCTCGCTCGATGTGGTGATGAAGGTGATCTCTTCGTCCGCCGCGGCGCGGAACGAATAGTAGTCCACCTCGCCCACCTGCGCGATCTTGCCTTGCACGGCGGCAGGGATCGAAGCCAGGGGCTGCGCTTGCTTTGGAAGGTCGTGAGGTTCCGCGCTCTCGCGCAGCGAAGGTTCCGCGTGCAGGAAGAGATTCAGCGCGTTCGAGATTCCGCCCGGCGAGAGCACGCGGAACGGCAATGCGCCCTTGGCGCCGGCGTCCACCTGGATCTCAATCTTAAGGAGGTCGGCGGGCTTGCGTCTGGAATCACCGGATCCGGCCTCGGTTTCGACACCGGTCATTTTCGCCGACGCGCCGGACTTCTCAAACCAGATTGCATAGGCGCCCTTCAGACCGGAACCGCGGATTGTGGCTTCGAACGATGTCCCAGGATTGGCGCCAAGCGGAAAGATCGACTCCGTTTTCGGAGGCGCGGGTGGCGCGGCGCACACTACCCCGCAGCAGGCCAGCGCCAGCAGCCGGGGCAACGTAGAATTCATCCCGATGCCAATATCATACTGGTTCGGACGATGGTGTGTGCGCGGAACTTCACACTAGCCGTTGATGATTCCCCCGGTGGGTACGGTGGGGTACAGCATGCCGGGCGTTCCGCTTCTCCTCAGCGGAGACCTGCCTCGACGAAGCCACAGGCGTGCATCAGCGCCCCGCGTGCTTCGGGCCAACGTGCGTGCGGCACGTGATCGAAATTCGAGACGCCAACCGCCATCGGTCAAACTGCTCAAACGGTCAAACGGCACGTTTTTGTGGGCCTGTCGCTCGTCCACCACAGCTTGTGCGTGTCTTGGTCCGAAACATTTTCACGCACTCCCGTAAGTGGGCGAAAGGTTGCCTATGGGTCCATGCCGCCGATGGCTCTACACTTCGCGGCTTCTCGCGAACCACTGGCTCCAACCGTCGAGTTCCCAGGCAGTTAGAATAACGGAATGCGCCAAACGATGGCATTATTGCTGATGTGGTGTGCCTTCGGCCAGGCTCAGGACACCGACGCTGGACGCCGCCTGAAAGCTCTCAACGAGAGCTTTCAACCTCGCATTATTCGCGTGTCCAACAGCGTATACAGCGCCTTCGGCTACGGGTTTTCGAACTTCTCCGCCGTAGTCGGACCGGAAGGTGTAGTCCTGATCGACGCCGGCCAGACCCCCGAGGTGGCCAGGTTGGCATTGAGCGAGTTTCGCAAGATTACGTCCTTGCCGATCAAGGCAATCATCTACACTCACGGGCATGCCGACCATTCGGGCGGAACGCCTGCGTTTGCGACGCCGGGAGACGATGTTGCACTCTGGATCGGACATGGTGGCATCTCTGGCGCTCTGTCAAACGAGGAGGCCGACCTCACGCATGGGGCTGTTCGCAATGGACGTCAGTTCGGATATAGCCTGCCGAAGGGCCAGCGAATCACGAATGGAATCGGACCACTCACCGATACGAGCAGTCGATATTCGGGCGCCAAGCAGGACCTTGGTTCCAGGAAACGAACTCTGCAGATGGCCGGTCTGGAGTTCGAAACGAGTCCTAATCGAGGAGAGACAGACGATCACATTTACGTCTGGTTTGCCAAGGAGCGGGTCCTCTTCTCCGGCGATAACTTCTATGCGGCGTGGCCCAATCTATACGCGATTCGGGGCACACCTTACCGAGACGTACGTGAGTGGGGAGAATCCAACGATCGTATGCTCCAGCTTGGCGCCGAGCATCTCGTGCCCGGTCACACGCTGCCCATCTCGGGAAGGGACCACGTTGCGCGCGCGCTTACGGACTACCGGGATGCAATCCGCTTGGTCTTCAGCAAGACTATTGAGGGGATGAACCGCGGCCTCACTCCGGATCAGTTGGTGGAATACGTTCGGTTGCCCGATCATTTGGCGCGGAGCCCCTACCTTCAGCCGTATTATGGACATCCGGCCTGGGCGGTGCGCTCGATCTTCAACGGATATTTCGGCTGGTTTGATGGCAATCCTACCAACCTCTTTCCCCTTCCTCCGCAGGAGCGATCCTCTCGTTGGATCAGGCTATCGGGCGGCCACCAAAAGCTGCTCGATGAAGCGCGGCGCGCATTGGCTTCGAATGACGTTCAGTGGGCTGCCGAAATCTGCGATGTGCTTCTGGACGCCAATCCGGGTAACGGCGAAGTTAAGGCGCTCAAGGCCAGTGCGCTCGAGGCGCTTGCTGCCCAAAACATCAACCCTCTCGCTCGGAACTACTACCTTTCGGTGGCGTTAGAACTTCGCCGTTAATTGCCCAAGTCCTCCCTGACGCCATAGCTGGAAAAGACTGGCGGTGTCCCTCCGCGCGTACCGGCAAGCAGTGTCGGGCAACGCGCCGCTGAACACAATCCTTTGGTGCACAACCTTGGTCCAATTCGGTTCCGGTTCGCCACTGAGTCTCGTCGGCTTGTTCGGGGTCCGTCAGCAAATGGCTACACTCAAAGAAAGATGCCTGCCCGCCCTCCTCGATTCGTTGCCGGCGGCCATCCGGGGCCGGCGGTCAAGTGATCGCCGATGTCCTACGAATTCGATGGGACCGCTCCAAGGCTTCAGCCAACCTGACCAAGCACGCGGTAGACTTCAGTTGGCGGCCACCGTTTTCAAAGACGCGCTAGTACCGGCGACGATCTTCGACGGCAATTTCGGCGCGCCGCCCAACCAAAACGGAAATTGCCCAGTACGAAGAGACATACCAATGAAGCCCGAATACGATTTTTGGAGCGCTGAGCGGGGGAAGTTCTTCCGGCCCGAAGCCGTCTTGCGGCTGCTCATCTATCTTGATCCGGAAGTGCAAGACTATTTCGCTGCCAAGGCCCAGGCCAAGAATATCGAGCTTGACGACCTGGTTAACGATCTGTTGAAGAAGGATGGCAGGCGGGGTGGGAATAGAACCCTCGTTCCCACGCTCAACACATTGGCGCCCTCTGGGACGCTCGAGAACTCGTCACGAGCGCCTGGCGGATCCGCGTAAACGAACGAATCGTATCACCAGGTGCGTTCACCGCCCCGGAACATCCACCACCGGCAGCACAATGTGCGACGCCCGCGCCGCGGAGTGGAACACCGTCTGCCTCGCCACCCGGACCCGGGTAGCCGCCACCGGATCCTCGCCCGTATTCAGATTCCGGTCAAACTGCGGGAAATTCGAGCTCGTCACATCCACCCGGATCCGGTGTCCGGGCTGGAACACGTTCGCCGTCCCCCGCATATCGATCTCGAACTCGTACGCCTCGCCCGGCTTGAGCAGCTCCGGCCGCGACAGCCCCTTGTGATAGCGCGCCCGCAGCACTCCCTCGGCGATATTCATCGCGGACCCGTCCGGATACACATCCACCAGCTTCACCACCCAGTCGGTATCCGGACCATCGGTTGCCGCCACCAGCTTCATCTTCACCGGACCCGCGATGGCCAGCGGCTGCTCCAGAAATTCGCTCGTGTACACCAGCACGTCGTTGCGCGCCTCCACCGGCCGCTGATCCACCGGACCCGAAGACACCGGCATCCCGCAGCAATCGTTCCCGCCCACGGTCGGCACCGGATCCTCGGGATCATAGCGGTAGTGGTCCTCACCGGTGCCGCCCGCGGGTTTCGGGGCTTGGAGCCGTCCGTCGCCCCGCAGCGAATTCGCTCGGCCGCCGCTCGCGAGATAAAACGGCGTGTAGCGCGTGCCGGGAATGGGCCAATCGGAGTAGTGCATCCAGCGGTTGATCCCCATCAGGAAGATCTCCACCGGCGGCTCGGAGCCCAGCCCGTTGGCCGCGCCCATTAAGTGGTGGTCGAAGAAGTCGATCTCGCGGTCAAAGATCTGCCGCATGGCCCCGGGCCCAAAATCGATGTCACCGAACTTGCGGCTCGGACCGTGTCCCCACGGACCCACGATCATGCGCGCGCCCTTCCGCGCCGCCTCTGTCCCGCCGCTCTGCCGCATGCCGGTGTAGCCGTTGAGGGTCCCGTTGAGCAGCAGGTCGAACCATCCGCCATGGGTGTGCGCGGGAACTTTCACGTTGGCGAACCGCTCCTCGACACTCACCTCGCGCCAATACGGGTCATAGCTCGCGTGCCGGACCCAATCGCGCCAGTGGCGCACGGACTGGTTCGACGATGCCAGATCCAGCGTCCCCAGCGGCAGCTTCCACATCAGCGCCTCGTACTTGAGCTCGGCGGGCGACCACTTCTCAAGGTGCCAATACTGCGGATACATGATGCGCAGCGGCATCCGCACCACGCCCCATCCGTAGGAGACGGCGAGCTTGAACGCACCGC
>Ga0194131_10011676_pt1 | contig 10417 bp, 7 predicted proteins | sample TA2KigO120mmetaG_FD_148631 | JGI IMG/M metagenome (GOLD analysis project Ga0194131, IMG submission 148631) | Freshwater microbial communities from Lake Tanganyika, Tanzania - TA2015053 Kigoma Offshore 120m | ecosystem: Environmental > Aquatic > Freshwater > Lake | place: Tanzania: Lake... | reverse complement strand
CTCCTTGCCGATCTCGCCACGCTGACTCAAAATCAGGTTCGCATGCGCGACCAGTCCTTCCAAATGCTTGCCTCGCCTACCCCCGTTCAACTCCGCGCTTTTCACCTCCTCGGCGTCACACCCTAACACTTTGTTCCCAGCGCCGCACACCCTCCTCTTCGTCTAACTCGTTTGGAGTGTGTCGATTGCCCCGTTTTGCCAAGGGGAACTTCGGGCTAGTAAAATCGGGCCTACCGCTTCCGGCGCGGACATCGTCGCGGCGAGTACGATCTTGACTTCCGCAATCCCTCACACGGGCCCGACCGAGCCATACATCTCGGTGCTCACATTGCCTGGACTCGCGGCGGGCGACTACTTCCTTGTATTCTCCACGCAGGGCCAGGCGCTTTGGCAAGGTTTCTCGCAGGGCGCCTTCACGACAACGACTAGCCCCGAAATAACAGAGGTGACCTTTGCCGTCGCCGCAACTTCGCTGGGCGGCTATAATGCAGCCGAGCCCTATCGATCCGTCTTCACCGGGCTTCCAAGCTACCGCGCCCACGGTATCCGAATCACAACCGCCGACGCCACCTCCGGCGTTCCCGAGCCCAGCGCACTCGCTCTCACCGCCTTCGGCGCTACTGCGCTTCTCCTACATCGTAGGCGTCGCTAACCCGCAGTGTCACCCGGTACGAGCCCAGATTATTCTGCCAGTGCCGGTTGTCGTTGATCGCCAACTGCAACCGCGCCAGCGGCAGTCCGGCGCCATTCCACTTCATACCGACTAAGTAGACGGCGCCCTTCGCTCCTCCACGGCCGACCAATGCGCCGAACGGATGTCCGTCGACGAGGTTTGTCTTGTATCGCGGGCCCGGGACTTTCAAGCCGTCCGGATCGGTGGCCCACCCATCTTCGGCCCACGACAGCCGCGTGAATCCCGACGCGCTCGAGGACGCCTTCGACAACGGCGACGGAACCACAGCGGTGTCGAAGAACTCGATCTGCGTCGAGTGCTGAATCGAATGCACATTCACGCGCCGCGCCACCTCCTTCCGCCGCACTGCGAAGCCGCGCACATCGCTGAACTTCACTTGCCCGTTCAGCGAAAAGCTCTCGATCTTTCCGCGCACAATTTCGCCACCCGCCAGCCGCACCATGGACAGCCCGCGATCGAGTCCGTCCGCGTTCACCGGCATAATTCGTTCGAACAGACGATACAACGGGCGGGGCTCATGTTGATCGGTGTCTTTGTACGCAGTCAGCAGTGGCGTAATCACCGGCACACCAAGCGTGGTCAGATCTTCGACAGCCGCGTCGCTCGCTTTGCGGTCGGTCCCTTGAATTGCCCCGATGCCCGCCTTGATGCGCGCCGATTCCGCCTCGGTCGCGGCTTCGCCCGAATGCACCGAGAGAATCGATCCGATCGGTATGGCGCGAGTGCCCATTTTGATCGAAGACGCCGTCGCCGCAATCTCTTTCAACGTGCCGTCCTTCATCCATACCAGCACCGGCGTGTCTTTGGCAGCCAGCGACAGGCTGGCAAGAAAGAGGAGTGAAATCCGCATCGTCCTACTATACGCGGCCATCAAGTTCGCTGCAGCCAGATTCGATTGATCGCCACTTCCGCTTTTGTCGCCCTCGCCTCCATGACGCACGGACCCTTCGGCAATCGAGTTCTTCCCATCGTCGCCACAGCAAACACGTTCGGTCCAGCCGATGGCGCGATTCGCGACGTAACCTCCGCTCCACCGATCCGAATCGCAATCGCGGCATCGCCGGCCTCAGCGGCCAGAGCGTACGAAACCCGGATCTCATATCCCCCCGGCCGTACGACATCGAGCTTCCACTTCGCCACGCCTAATTTCTCAACCGAGTCCCAGTCGTAGCCCAGAAACGTGTACGTCGCTCCTTCGGAGATCGCCGCCCAACTGGCCTGCACCTCCACCGGATTCTCATCGTCGCGGCCCACTTCAATCGGCACGGGCTCGAATACCTGGCCCTTCGTGACATCCGCGAACCACTCTTCGAGTTCCCGCCGCAAACCGGCAGCGATGGCGGGCTCTTTGGCAGAGATGTCCACCTTCTCGGCGGGGTCGTTTTCCAGGTCGAAGAGCTGACCACGCACCCATTTGTATCGCTGGCCGCCGATACCTAGCGCATTGGATCGCAGTGAGGGCGCGAACCGGTCCCAGATGTGAAACACGCGGCGATTCGGGTCCGCCGGCGACTCCCCGCGCAAGTGCTTCGCGAAGCTGACGCCGTCGATCTTTCGATCCCTCGGAACCTCCGCTCCCGCCAATTCGCACAGCGTAGGAAAGATATCGATATGCGCCGTAACCGCGCTGACTGTCCGCGGCCGGAAGTCCTGGCCCCGCACGAACAGTGGCGAACGAACTCCGCCTTCGAACGCCGACGCTTTGAAGCCGCGCAACCCCGCGGTGAAGTGCTTCGAAACGCCGCCGTTGTCGCTCATGAAGAGAACAATCGTGTTGTCGTCGACCGCTTCCAGCAACCGCCCGATCGCCGCATCCATGTGGCTCACCATTCCGTACATGTGCGCATCGGAATAGGACAGCCCTTTTTTCAAATACCTCTCCGCGTACGCATCGGGAGCATAGAGCGGTGCGTGTGGCGCATTGAAAGCCACGTAACAGAAATACGGCCGTCCGCGATTGGCCAGCAGATACGATCGCGCGGAATTCGCGATCACATCGGAAACATGTCCTCGCGCCTCGACAGGCGTTCGATTCCAATTCAACTGATCCGGATGCGTGTAGCGCTCCAGGTGCCCTTGCGAAAACGTGAGCGCCTCGTCGAATCCGCGCCGCAACGGGTGATACTTCGCATAACGCCCCAAATGCCACTTGCCGAACAACGCCGTCTTGTACCCGGCCTTCTTCAGAACTTCCGCGATCGTGATTTCGCCGGCGTGCATCGTATCGCCGCCGAACCGTGTATTGTACACACCCGTGCGGAGATAGTGGCGCCCGGTCATCAACGACGCTCGCGTCGGCGCGCAAACCGGCGACACATAGAACCGGTTGAATCGCACGCTAGCCGCGCCGAGCTTGTCGAGCGCCGGTGTCTCGATCACGGAATTTCCGTGTATGCCTAAGTCCCACCAACCCTGATCGTCGGTAACGATCAAAAGGATATTAGGTTTCGTCCGGAGCTGCGCCAAAGCACCAAGCGCGAACGCCCGCCGCGTCATCATTTCATCGATTCTCGCAGCATTCGCATCCACTCGCCAATGAAGTACGGGTTGTCGTGCCAGGTGCGCCCGGAGACCATGTTGCCATCGCGCACGCATCGGTCGTTGACGAACGTACCTCCGCTGAATTCAACATCCAGTTTGCACTTCGGCACCGTGGCCATGCGCCGGCCGCGAATCACATCGGCGGCAGCAACAATCTCGACACCATGGCACACAACGGCAACCGGCTTGTTGGCCTCGAAGAAGTGCCGCGTGATACGCAACAAATCTTCGTTGTAGCGCAGATACTCCGGCGCACGGCCTCCACTGACGAACAGGCCCGAGTACTCCTCCGGGTTCACGTCACGAAACGCGATCGACGCCGGCCAGTGGTAGCTTGGCGACTCTTTCGTCAGATCCCAACCCGGCGGGATTTCGTGCATCACCAAATGGTAGATTCTCTTTTCCGGGCCGGCGACGACCGCGTCCCAGCCTTCTTCAATGACCCGCCAAATGGGGTAAACGGTATCAAGCGCCTCAGAGGCGTCGCCGATGGGAATCAGAATTTTCGGTTTCATTACAGTTTTGCTCTTTTCAGCGCCTGCTCTAGCGCGGCGGCGGAAACTTCGAATTCGGTCATCCCTTTGCCACCTTTGTAGTCCACATCCTGATAGCCGGCCGGGTGCGTGTAGAACGCGTCGATAGTCATCTTACGGGCCCAATCGAAGAATTCGACACCCGGCCCCTTGGCTTTGCGCCGGTCGCAGATGCTGTCGAGCAACTTCGTCTGGGCTGCGGCCGAAGTCTTGGCAAACGCGCCGCCGGACTGCGCGTTAAGCCAGGCCAGACCGGCGCGGAACGTCTTCGCCAGTCGCGCGTTGTTGGCGCACAGCCGTTCGATATACTCCGCCGCCCCGGCCGTCGACGCCGCTGGCGAGACCTCATCGGCAGGCACGATCAAGTCGCAGAGTACGCGCAGGGTCTCGAACTCATGCGCAGAGAAAAACACAGTCCGAGGATGCGCACTCGCGGGCGCTGCCGCGTGTTGATGCACCTGCGCCGCCAACGGCGCCGCCGAGATTTGAACGAGGGTCCTTCGTGTGAACTTAGACATTATCCTTCCTCATCTCCTCGGCCAGATACTCGCTCATCCGCCACGCCAGTGCAATGATGCTGAGCGTCGGGTTCTTGTCCGGGTTCGAAACAAACGGCGCGGCGTCGGCCACAAACAGGTTCTTCACTTCATGCGCCTGCTGATACTTGTTCAACGCGGAGGTGCGGGGATCGTCGCCCATTCGGATGGTGCCCACTTCGTGAATGACCTCGCCGCCGGTCGTAATCTCGCCCGCGGAAATCGTCTCTGGCCGTCCACCCAGATTGGTGATGATCTCCGTAAACGTCTTCTTCATATGGGCGGCTTGCTTCCGCTCGTGCTCCGACCATTGGAAGTGGAATCGCAAGACCGGAATACCGTACTCGTCCACGACGTTCGGGTCAATCTCGCAGTAGCTCTTCGCGTTTGGAATCATCTCGCCGCGCCCGGTAAACCCGATACTGGCGCCGTAGTTCTCGCGGATCTGCCGCTTCAACGCTTTCCCGTATGACTGGTACCGGCTCGCGGTTCCGTGAAACGTCCCGACGTGCGGCTGACCAAAACCGCCGCCCATCTCAACGTGATATCCGCGCGGGAAATCGAGCTTTTCGCCGAACAGCCACCACGGGATGTACATATGCATTCCGCGAATTCCATCGGTGTCGTGTCGCGGCAACCCTTCGAGCGCCGGAATTTGCCCGCGCACCGAAAGCCCGACGGTGTCGGTCAGATTTCGTCCGACCATGCCGCTGCCATTGGCCAGATTGCCCGAGTTCAACAGCAGCCGCGCCGACTCGCACGCGCTCGCCGCCAACACCACTACCCGCGCGCGGACCCGCCGTTCTTCGCGCGTTGTTTTGTCGATGTAGACGACCGAGTCCACGCGTCCGTTCTTCGTCTCCAGTGCGCGCACCATCGCGTTCGTGCGAATTTCCAGCCGCCCGGTTTTCATCGCGGGAAAAATCTGCACCTGGCTCGACGAGTACGCCGAAGCCGTCAGGCATCCGCGCCCGCAGTGTCCGCAATAATGGCACGCCGCGCGGCCGTTAAGCGCGCGCGTGATCATCGCCTTGCGCACCGGAATCACCGGGATACCCAGCTTCTTGCACGACTTTTGAATGAGCACCTCATGCACGCGCGGCGCCGGCGGTTTCATGAAGATCCCATCCGGAGCCGTGCGCAATCCCTCGCGCGTGCCATGCACCCCGATAAAGGCCTCCGCCTTGTCGTAATACGGCGCGACGTCTTCGTAGGAGATGGGCCAATCGTCACCGAGTCCGTCTGTCGATCGCGGCTTGAAATCGTAATCGGAGAACCGCAACGAAATGCGCCCGAAGTGGTTGGTGCGCCCGCCGATGATTCGCGAGCGGAACCACTGGAACTTGCTGTCGGGAGCAACCGTGTATGGCTCACCGGGAATATCCCAGTACCCGTTTGGCGCTTCGAAGAACCCGTACTTCATTCCGCCGAAGTAGTAGCGGCCGTCCTCCCCGGCGCCGCGGTGCGGCACCTGCCAAGGCATCAGATGTTCCTTGAAGTCCTTCGCCGGATTCAACGGACCGCCCGCTTCGAGCAAAAGAACTTTGACTCCCAATTTGGTCAACGTGTGGACCACCGTTCCGCCGCCGGCGCCCGATCCGATGACCACGACATCGTGGATGCTTTCTCGCGTCTGCATCAGAAAATCAACTTTACCGCGACCTGCAACTGGCGCGGCGGATTCAATTGAGAAGTAATTTGCCCGAATGCCGCCGCGCCGGCCGTCGCGTTCGGGGCCGCGAACTGCACCCGGTTAAATGCGTTGAAACTCTCAAACCGGAACTGCGCGCGAAAGCCTTCTCGAATCGCAAAATTCTTGAACAGCGAAAGATCGTAATTTGCCGTGCCATGTGTACGGAAGTCCGGCGTTGTCCTTGAGCTATTGCCCAGCGTGAAGGCCGGTGGAACCGCAAAGGCCGACGTGTCGAACCAGCGCAGCAGCCGGCCCTGCGCGGCGCCGGTTACCTCCATGCCCGTCGCAACTCGATTCGGCCGCACGCCGCCAACCGAGCCCATGATCAATGGGAACCCGCTCTGGAAACTGCCGATTCCGTTGATCTGCCAGCCTCCTAAAAAGAATCCCGCCGCGCGCGGCAGGTTCTTTCCGGAGGGCAACTCGTACATGCCGGAGATGACCAGGCGCTTGGACACGTCCTGCGGATCGAGTGATCGTTCGAGGCGAAGGTTGTTGTGGTCCATGATCCCGGCCGACGGCCCGGAACCGTCCTGCCCGGTGTCGTTGATGTTCTTCGCCACCGTCAACGCGCCCAACAATGTGAAGCCCTTGGCGAAGCGTTTTTCAACGCGCATCTGCAACGAGTGGTAGATCGAGTTGCCGATCGACGGATTGACCGCGGTCACTTGCGTGTAGTGCGGCCACGGGCGCAGCAGTTGGCCGCGCTGTACTGTGCGCTGGCTCAAGACGCTGGTGGGGTCGGTGATTACGCCGAAGAAGGGATTCGTCACCAACTGGTTATTCACCGCGCCCTGGGCAACGATATCCTGCGTCAGGTCGTTGAGGTTCAGCGCACCGAACTGCGTTTTGGTTCCCTTGTTGGCGGCATAGGTTGCTTCCAGGATCAGGTTCTGGCCCACGCTCTGCTGAATAGATGCGTTCCAGTTTTGAAAGTATGGCGTCACCAGGCTGATCACCGCGCTGCGATGCGCCTGCCCGAGTTGGATTGTCGGCGTGAGCGAATTTCTGCCGATCGGTGGATTGGTGCCATTGGGGAATGGGTTGGAAATGTGCAGAATCGGCGTGATGCCGTCAAGCGACGTCACCATGTTCGTGACACCAGTAAATCCATCGGTGAAGCCGCCACCCGGGCCGGACGCGTCCGTCGGCGACAACCCGAAGAACACGCCGTAGCCTGCCCGTAACGTCGTCCGCGGCGCCAGTTGATAGGCGAGACCGATACGCGGGCCGAAGTTGTTTCTATCGAGCGGCGCGAGGTCGCGAGGCACGCCTCCCGATCCGGCGAAATTCATTGCGCCTTTCAGATTGGGAAACTGCGACACCCGTCCTGCGATCGGCGATGCGGCCGCAAAATCAAAGATGCTAAAGCGGTCATAGCGTTCGGTGCGCGCGAAGTTCATGTCGTAGCGTAGGCCCGCGTTCACGGTCAGCTTGCGGGAGACTTTGTAGTCCTCCTGCACGTAGAAGGCGAGATAGCTGGACTTCGAGGCAATGGCGGGTTCATTGGCGATCGTGCCGCTCGGTATGCCAAGCAGAAACGTCGCAAACCCGAATCCGCCGGTGGCCGACGCCTGGAACGGGCTTGGTCCCTGCGTGAAGTTCTGCCCAAAGTTGAGATTGCCGCTAGCGCGTGTGTTTTGCAACTGGTTAATAAAGTAGGTGCGGAAATCCGCGCCGAACTTCACCGAGTGCTTCCCGGCGATTTTGGTCATCGACGTCTGCACCGAGTGCCCAAGCTGCGTCGAATAGTTCTGCACCCCATTGCCGATCCCCGACATGCCGCCGATCGACGTGGGCGGAATCGCCCGGACCTGCTGCGCGTCGCGAAAATTGGCGGCGATGCCGATCGTTGTGACATCGAACCCATCGCTCCACGCTTGGCGTGTTCCAAACATTCGAGAAAGGCCATAGTTCAGGCTGAAGATTAACGACGGGCTTACGGTGTAGGTGTCCTGCAATGTGAACGAGTGACGGCGCTGCGTCAGCGGCGGATTGGTCGGGTTGCCGAGATTGGCGAAATAATTCGGTTCTCCGACGAACGGATATTGAATCGAGTAGCGGCCGAAGATCTTGTGGCGGTCGCTGATGTTGTGATCGATGCGCGCGTCACCGGAGTCGGTCACGTTTTTCCGCGATGCGCCGATGTCCAGATTGCCCGCAATGCGCGAGTTCGTCGGAGCCGGATAATACTGCCCTAGCGTCCGTGAGGTGGCCGCGATGCGTTGGGACGGCACCACGTTCCCTGGAAATGGCGTGCGCGTAAAGTTGCCCGGCGTCACCTCGCGCAGCGTCGCCGGATCGTAGACGGCAATCAGCGCGCCCGCGCCATTCCGTGTGGCCGAAAAGTCGCCGTTCCGTTCAAGCGCTGTCGGCACCGTGAACGCGGAAGTCGCCAACTGGGACTCGCGAAATCCTTCGTAGTCGACAAAGAAGAACGTCCGATCCTTACCGTTATACAGTTTCGGCAGCAGCGCCGGTCCGCCCAATGTAAAGCCGTATTGATTGCGCCGCAGCGCTCCCAACGGAACACCCGCGCGATTGGCGAAAAAGCTGTTGGCGTCCATTTTGGAGTTCCGCAGGAACTCATAAACCGTGCCGTGGAATTGATTCGTGCCCGCCTTGGTGACGACGCTGATCACGCCGCCATTGAAGCGGCCGAATTCTGCCGATAGCGCATTCGTTTCAACCTTGAATTCGCTTACCGCATCCACGCTGGGCGTGTAGATCAGGAAGCTGTTGCGCGGACCATTGCGCGGAGTCGTGTTCGGCATGCCGTCGACCGTCACTTCGCTCGTAAAGTTGGAGGCGCCGTTGATCGAGGGAACACTGCCGCCTAGATGCACGAATCCGGCCGATGGAGTCGGCAACACGCCGGGAGCCAACGCGGCCAAAGAGAACGGTTCCCGTCCGTTGAGCGGTAGTTCGATGATCCGCCGGTTTTCGATGACTTGGCCCAGCGTGGCGTTCGTCGTATTCACCAGCGGGGCGGAAGCTTCCACCGTCACGCGATCCGATGCCGCGCCGACTTCCAATGTCAGGTCCAGCGACACCCGGTCGCTGACCTGCAACAGCACGCCATCGCGCGTCAATGGTTTGAAGCCCGATTTCGCTACCTCGACCCGGTACCGACCCGGCGGGAGCAAGGGAAACGAATAGATGCCGCTATCGGCGGTCGTGAACTTGCGGGACATGTTCGTACCCAGGTTGACGATCGAGACCTCCGCTCCTGGCACTGCCGCGCCAGAGGCATCCGAGATCAATCCTTGGAGTGTCGCCGTCGATGACTGCGACCAGACGCTGGTGAGTGTGAGAAGTAAGATGCGAAACATAGCTGATGTATCAGCGAATATATAGGAGCGTGGAGTGCATGTCAAGCCGATTTCGGTAAACTGATGTATCAGTGAAACCCGTCCGAAGCCCGCAAAGTCTGTCAGAGATGGTTTACCAGAATCTGAAGATACGGATTCTTTCCGGTGAACTTTCCCTCGGCGCGCCATTGTCCAGGCGCCAGTTAGCCAACGAATTCAACGTCAGCATAGTTCCCGTAGGTGAGGCGCTCCAAATATTAGAAACCGAGGAACTGGTGGAGAGCCGCCCCAGAGTCGGCACACGAGTGCGTATCCCCGATTCCGACGACGTACGCGGTTATTACGTCGTACGCGAGGCGCTTGAAACCCACTCGGCCCGGCTCTTCGCCGAAAAGGCCAGCCGTTCTGAACGCCAAGAAATTGTCGCGCTCGCGGCCTGGCTGGACGACGCCTACGGCAAGGCCGCTCGACACCTGCTTTCGACCGCCGAGATATTTGAACTGCACCAGCGTCACATGCGATTTCATATGCGCGTCGCCGAATGCACCGGCTATCGCGCGCTCCGGCAAGCCATGGAAAAGAATCGTGTGCTCACGCTCAACTGGCTGTACGATACCGCCGCCGACTGGCACCAATTGCCGGACCGATTCCACGCCTCTCTCGCCGACAGTCTCATTTCGGGCGAACCGCTGCGGGCCAGTGAAGCGATGCGAGAGCACGTTACCTACGGCCGTGAAGAGTTGCTCGAAAAACTGGACCAACGATTGCGGCGATTAGTCGCGGCTGTGCCATAGTTCGACGCGCGATTGCCCCTTCACGGCTACCGCCGAGTCTTACGCCGACCGCCGGTTGCTGCGTCAACCGCTATCTTTGTCGCCGCGATGATCTGCCCCATGTGCATGCCAAACTGCTCGGTCGATTTCAAGATCGCGTTTTCCTTGGCCGTGCCTCGCTGGCACAATTCTCGCGTGTCGCCTCACCGATCCGACGGATCTTAGTCTCGGCTCCAAACAGAAATCGGCCTCTAAGTTGGTGTTAAAGAGGGGGTTAGAGGTTTTGTAAGCGGAATTTTGCCTGACTACGATTCAGCGGTCGGGCAGGGAGACGCC
>Ga0194131_10011673_pt1 | contig 10419 bp, 31 predicted proteins | sample TA2KigO120mmetaG_FD_148631 | JGI IMG/M metagenome (GOLD analysis project Ga0194131, IMG submission 148631) | Freshwater microbial communities from Lake Tanganyika, Tanzania - TA2015053 Kigoma Offshore 120m | ecosystem: Environmental > Aquatic > Freshwater > Lake | place: Tanzania: Lake... | reverse complement strand
TTAAAAAAGAACAAATTGAAGAACTTAAACAGTTCGCAGAATATCTCGGTGTTGATTTTGAGGATTATCTAGAATATCTGCATCCTGATGTAGACTTTGATGATTATTCTAGGTAATTTTTTTTTTTGTGGAAAATATTATTGAACATACAAAATTTATCCATGAATATCAAAATGCAGCAACTAAAAAAGAATGTGATGAAATTAAAAATTTAATCACATCTTCAAATATTATTGCCGATTGTTTAAACATTTGGACTTGTATGGAGTACAACTTTAATTCTTAATAATTTCTTATGGAAGAACAAATTGACGGATACATTAGTCCTGATAGAATGTGGGCAGCAGTTCCATATGGGAAAAAATACATCACCATTTATAATGGTGAACAAATCTGTTTACACAATACTTTAGAAACAGCAAAAAAATTTATTCAAAAAAATAAAAAGAAAGGCAAATGATTACTTTAGTTTATAAAATTGAAGTTAATGGAGACTATGTTAATGTTGTTGCCGTAGTTGAAGATGCCCAATTAGTCTATCCTGGAAATTATATTGACCCCCCAGAATATGGACCAGCAGTTTGTAAGTCTGGGTTTTATTTGGATGAAGGTGAAGTTCTTCCAGAAGATGAAGATGAGTTGATTGAATATCTCAATAATTTAGATTTAGATTGGGATATAGCATCGGATGATGAATATTAAAAAATATTAAGTTTAAATAGTACTAGAACTGGAGCAAAAGTGATGGTTGTATTATTTTCAACAACCATAATATCTTGCACTCAAGCAATTAATCTAATCAATAGAGTTTCCTCTGTCATGGGTCTTACCGACACACAGAGGAAGGAAATAGTAACAGAAATAAGAAAAGCAGTTCCATCTTGCCCAGTCATTATAACAAAAAAGGAGAAATAATATGGAAAAACCATATTTTATGTACGATGCAGAATCCAAACAAAATAAATGGAATAGGGGTTTGGATTTGTTTATTGAAAGTGTACATAAACCAGATAGTGACCTGAGGCAACAAGCACATGAACAAAAGTGTTTCCATGAACTGATGGATGTGCGTGAAAATGTTTTAGAGTATCTAAAAACATTGAGATGGAACTAATGGAATTTTATTATATTTGCCTTACAATTTTTATAGTGGCAGCATACTTTATTGTAACAGACAATAGTATTGCTACTGCATTTTATTATGTTTTTAAACTTGCAAAGTCATACATACAAAGACAGTGGTGGTGGATGACCTATAATCCAGCAAATCCTATTGTAAAATATTTTATGTGGCGTCGTTCTATTGAACTTACTAAAGAACTTCAAAAAGAATTTTTATCAAAAGACTTGACTAAGTAATTAAGTATGGTAAAATTTAGATTGAATTTTTAAACCATTATGGAAAAAGAAAGTCAAGTATTTTGGGGTCTAGATGCCAGCAAAATTGAAACAATTGAAGATGTAAGAAATATTCTTGGTGCAATGGATCTTTATATCCGTGAAGATTTGCCAGATTTCGATAAAGTAAAACATCTTTTCACTAAGCAACAAATGGTACTAGAAAAACAGTAAAATTATTCCTAATCAATTTTCAATATCATGAAAAACTACAAACCATATTCTCCAGAATGGAATAGGAGAAGATATCTAGCAGAATCTATTCAGAGTTACTTTGATTCTGATTATTCTCTAGATGTTGTTTTGGATGATATTGTCGATATCCTACAGGATAAAATTGATTATCACAGAAGCACAGCAGAAAAATTTCAAGAAGTGTTAGATGGTTTGAAGTCACTTCCCTATTAATAAATACTACTATATCTGGAGGAATAGATGCTTTCCACACAGTATCGTCTTCGATTGGAAGCAATATGCAATAAAATTGCATTACACGAAGAAGTAAGTTTAGATGACATGATTTGGGCAGAGAAACTTGCAAATGCTAATCGCACTGCAGGAACGATGCTGAGACAAGCAAGAAGGAGAGCAGAAAACCCAGATATGCAAGATGGGGATATGGATGACTTTCTAAATCAATTAGATATCGGTGGTTTGGGACATGAACGTTTTGGGAAACGTGGATTTGATAGTGCAGATGATATGGTAGATTGGTGGACAGAAGATAAACCAGATGATTGGAGGCAAAGGGACTGATGCAAGCAGTATTATATACTGATGGCAATCAAGAATGCGAACGCATTCGAATGCTATTAAAAAGTCTTGGTGGAGAATATCTAGAATATGAACTTGGTGTAGATTTTAGTGATAGGCAATTCCGTGCAGAATTTGGAAAAGATGCGGAATATCCACAAGTAACTATAAACCATGAACATATTGGTGGATTAAAAGAAACACTACAATATTTTAAACAAAAAAATGTAATATGAACTTTTTTGGTGATGAACCTATCAAAAAAGGTGATAGGGCAAAATTTATTGGATGCTCAAAAGAGCAAATTGCATGGGGAAATTGTGATGACACATCCAACCTGGTTTTAAATCGCACTTATATTGTGAATGAAGTAAAAGTTCATTCACAACATACTAAAATAACATTGGTAAAAGAATCTGGAAGATTCAATTCTGTTTGCTTTGAGTACAATCCATAAACTGTCCACCCCCCTACCCATCTAGGGGGGTTTTGTGCTATAATTGATATACAAGATAATCCTAAAGATGCCAGCACCTAAAAAACCTGCTACTTCCAAAAAACCTGCTGTCAAAAAAGTAACTAAAAAAACTTCAGACCCTTCTTTGAAGATTAGTGAGCAGGAAAAAAATAAATTTCCTTATGAACTGTTTCCTGTGAAAGTCATGCACATGGATGGAAAAGATAAAAAAGATTTAAAGACTTGTTATTTCACTAATGAGGTATATGCAAAAAAATATATTGACAAGTCAAATTTTAAAAAAAATGAATATCTGTTTTTCGTAAAGGGAAAATAACATGAGTGATTCTTTTTCATTTAATTTTAAATCTTTTTGGTTTCAATCTCCTGGTTATTTGAAACTTAATCTTCCTGAACCAGTAATTGATGAGATAAAGGAAACTATCGAAAAACTAGAAAAGAAAGAAATCGAAAATATTCCATATGAAGAATATCTCGCAGGACATCTTCATGCGGAGTTTGAATTGCCAATTACTACAAAACTAAAGTATTTGATTGAGTCTTTGGCATATGAGTACGATAAAATTTTTGGACAAGAACCACTCAATCGACAATTTACAAAAAAAGATACAGATGCAGGGGTTGCTTACGAACTAAAAACTTTGTGGATTAATTATGCAAAAAAGTATGATTTCAATCCAGTTCATACTCACTCTGGTTTATATTCTTTTGTAATATGGGTAAAAATTCCATACGACTTGGAAGATGAATTGAAAAGGTATAAACCAAAAAACAACTCAACTTCTTTATTCGCATTTAATATAAATGATGCAGTTGGAAATATAAGACCAGAAAAACTTCCAATTGATAAAAGTTGGGAGTGGTCAATGGTCTTTTTCCCAGCAGCACTTCCCCATTCAGTAAATCCCTTTTATACTACTGATGAGACAAGAATTTCAATATCTGGTAATGTATTTGGAGTAAAACTTTAATGGAAAACAAAGAAATCAATGAACATCCAGAAATTGCAGAAATTGACTGGATTGATGATGCCTTTCGTGTCTATAAAACCAAATATGGTCTGTGGCACAGTGCAGCAAAAGGTGGTGAAGAGTTAGTTACTGCTATGACAGAACAACAGTGTATTGATGGCACTCGATTCTATCTGAAAGGTAGACAAGAGGGATGGGCAGAAGAATCTACTAGGGTGTTGAATGATGGAAAAGTTGGCGGAAAACTTTAAATGATTAAAGAGTTAAAAGATAAAAAATATAAAATTATTAAAAATTTTATATCAAAGCAACAAGCAAAATCACTAGGAAAAAACTTTATTAAGTATTGTAGTGACAATTCGGTTGCTGGTGACCCACAAGTGGTTGGGTCACAATCTGTTCACAATTACATGCCATTTTTAGAACTTCTTACGCAAAAAGTAAATGATGTATCAGATATTGTTGGGGAAACTGTTCTGCCAACGTACTGTTACTCTAGAGTCTATCGAAATGGGAATGTATTAGATAATCATATTGATAGGCCATCTTGTGAAATTTCTTTAACGGTACATTTGGTCGGAGATTCTGATTGGCCAATTTATATTGGGGAAGAAGAAAAGGAATATATCACCCTTAGTCCTGGAGATGCTATTCTTTATCTGGGTAATCAAATTCATCATGGTAGGGAAGTATTTGAGGGAAATGAGTATGCCCAATGCTTTCTGCATTATGTGAGAAGTAAAGGTTCTCATTCAGATAATTACTTTGATAATAAAAACAATTCAAAGACTCTGACGGAAAGTGAATATATTAAAGTTTATGATAATGTATTGTCTGATGAATTGTGTAATTTAATTATCAATGAGTATGAAGATTATGAGTGGGCATCTGCAAGTACATCTGATGAATTGGTTAAAACTGATATAAGGAAGTGTAGTATTATTGGCATATCTCTTCCTGGCACAATATCAAAAAATTATGAAGTAAGGAAGTACATTGATGACCAAATATTTTCTGGAGTATCATCTGTAATTAAACAATATAATCAAGAGTTTCCGCATTTAGAAATTGAAAATGATACTGGATATGATTTACTGAGATATGAAACTGGAGATTTCTACGTTGAGCACATAGATTATTTTAAAAATACTTCGAGAATTGTTTCTCTTTCCTTTATTTTAAATGATGACTATGAGGGTGGTGAATTTTGCTTCTTTGGTAGAAAAGTTAAAAAGAAAATAAAGAAAGGTTCTGCAATTGTGTTCCCATCTAACTTTATGTTTCCTCATGAGATTCTTCCTGTACAAAATGGCACAAGGTATTCTATAATTACATGGTTTAAATAATTAATTACTATGGTTAAAACTCACATTCAAAAAGATGGAACTATCTGGGAATGGAATGAAACTCCAGAAGTCACAAAAGAAATTCAAAATTATTGGAAAGTAGTAAAAGAAAATGAATCCCAAACCCCTAACACCTGAAGAAGTCCAAAAGGCAGCAGAGCAATTTTTTCCACTCTTTGAAATTGTGAGTGGACGTATGCCAGAAGGGTCAAAGACTGAAGACACACTAAAAGTGATGGAAACAGTTTGTGCTCTTGCTCAAAAACTAAGACTGGAGGAAGAGAAAAGTGAATTTGGTTTCAATAAGAAGTCTGAAAAAACTGAAACTGAATGACAAATTATTAAGGATTTGGGGAAGTGTCTTGCTAATTGTAGGATACTTCCTTATTCTTTATGTGGACGTGCGGATTGGATGTACCGCACGTTTACTTGGCAATCTTGCAATGATTCCCTTTGCAATTAAAATTAAAACTTGGGACATTGTTGGGTTGGAAGTATTTTTTTCTATAATTGATGCATCTAAAATAATTCAACTTTCATTATGAACATTTTTGTGACTTCTCCTTGGCCTGCTGAAAGTGCTGTTTGTCTTCCTGACAAACATATCGTTAAGATGCCTCTGGAGTGCTGTCAGATGCTCTCTATCGTGGCATCGGACAAGTGGGGGCATGGATATGGTCCTTTGCTTAAAACAGATGGTACACCATATAAAACTGAGAAGGGAGCATTTCGCAATCATCCCTGCACCAAGTGGGCAGCAGAGTCAATTCATAATGCTTATTGGTTAATTAAGCACGGATTAAATCTTTGCGATGAGTATTCTCTTCGTTATAATAAAGTTCACGCTTGTTACAAAACTTTAGTTGATGCTTATTATTTGTTCCCGAAAGGTAAAATAACTAGTGTAACATCGTTTGCGAGGGCAATGCCAAATGAATATAAATTTGACACAAGCATTGACACTTTTACTGCTTACAAAATGTATATTTCGTCCAAACCTTGGGTTGCATCTAATTATCTTCGTATGCCAGAGAGGAAACCAGAATGGATAAGTTAAAAGAATTTTCATATCACGTTCACGATCCAACTACTCCTTGGTATGAGTGGTTGATGTACTGTGAAATTTGCCATCAGTTGGATGTTAAAGGTCAACCAAATTGGAATAGATATACGAGATATCGTAATTATCTGAAAGAAGTAGGAGTAATCTAATGTTTCAATTTCTTTATCCAAAACTAAGAATCAAAAACTATTTGAACAAAGTTTTTGAAAAGTATGAAGTGACAAGTGACTTCACACTTGAAGATGAAATTACTGGAGAAAAGTATAGTGTTGTTGATTTGATTCTTGATTTAAATGAAAGAGTCAAGACATTAGAAGAAAAATATAGTGGAGCATTGCAGGATATCAAAAGACTAGAAGAAGAGAATATTGAACTAACAAATTCTTTGTATGAATTTGAAAACAGCATTCAGTCAAAAATAGATAATATACATCCAGTGGTGTATAATTTACAAGACTATACTATAAAGGAGAATAATGAAAATTTTTCTTGATACTGCCGAAGTTGACATGATTGGTCCAGCATATTCTACTGGACTTATTGATGGAGTAACAACAAACCCAACTTTAATTATGAAAAGTGGTCGTGACCCGATTGAAGTAATTAAAGAGATATCCACAACATTTACAACACTTCAATCAATTTCTGCAGAAGTTGTTGCGGATACTGCTGAAGAAATGGTGGAGCAAGCACAAGCATTTGATGGTTTGTGGAATGTAACCATTAAGGTTCCATGCACAGTAGAAGGATTGAAAGCTTGTAGAGAACTACAAATCAGGGAAAGCATGTTAATGTTACTTTGATTTTTTCAGTTGCTCAAGCAATCCTTGCAGAAAAAGCAGGAGCAAAATATGTCTCACCATTTATTGGTAGATGGTTGGATAACTCAGTTGATGGCATTGAATTGATTAAAAATATTAAACAAGCATATACTGGTCAAGGTCAACTTTGCCTTACAAATATTCTTGGTGCATCAATTCGTGATGTTAGACAAGTTGAACTTGCTGCTAAATATAGTGCAGATGTTGTTACCATCCCACCTACAGTATTCTGGGCAATGTATAAAAATGTTATGACTGAAAAGGGTCTTGAACAGTTTCAAAAAGATTGGGAAAAAGCAAATGGTTTATGAATCTTTGACTGAGTTTGAAAGAGCACTTGCTCGATTTGGTGATAAAGTCGATTTAATTGTTGGACTTGAAGTTGGAGATAAAATATCACCAGAAGAAGCATACCAGCAAATTAAAGGGATGATGAAAGAACTTAAAAAACTAAGAAAGAGGGAAAAGGATGAGCGGACAACCACTGACAAGAACTTGCCCAAGTTGCAAGGAAACCAAGAGTTTGATTGACAAAAATTTTAAAATTATTGATGAGTCATTTGGTATAATTGAAAGTTATTGTACCAAATGTATGAAGGTTATTAATAAAAGAATCGAAGATATTAAAAATAGAGAGTAGGATGAAAGACAACGTAGAAATTAAACTTGATACTTTAAATATTGAGAGAAATCCCGATGGGTCTTTTAGTCTCATGTGGGACTCAAAAGACCCAAATTGGTCTTGGTTGAACGACTTGACATCTGAGCAAGTTCAGGGTATCGTAGAGGAAGCACTGGACGACTACCTAAAGCAACATGGATTACAATAAGTATTCTATTGAACAACTTGAGAATTGGATTTACAATGCTCTGGATGTAACAGAAATAACACCGAAAGAAATTTACGATACAATTTATAATGTTGTTACTGAACAATATTATTATTTTAAGAATCATACAAGTCGTTGTTATGATTTGATGGTTCTGCTGAATGGAAATGTGAGTTTTGGTCAAGATAACTCTCCAGTGGTTTGCGACAAAGATGATAAATCTCCAGAATGTCAAAAGGCATGGACTTCTTTCTGGGAAGAAAATTATTACCCAGAAGAGCATAAAAAATCCACAGAACCAAAAGTAGATGATATTATGCCTCCTTGGGGACACAGTGATATGGAAGCACTCCGATATACTGAAGAAGAATTGAATGCGATGTGCGACAAAGCAGCATCGGATGATGAGAAAGAGAAGTGCCGTGAATATAATCTGCGAGAGGCAGAGTATTATGATAAAAGAGCACAACTCGATATTGAATCAGAAAGAATCAAAGCAGCAGGTGGATATGAATGGACCCCAGATCCAGTAGTTTCAAGAAATGATTCCAACAGGATTAAATATGAAGAAGGTTGGGTTTATGAATCTCCTGATGGAGGAAACACGGTTACTAAACGAAAAGTTGGATCTACTGAAAAGATTCTTGTAAAAGAAGACAAGGTTATTAAGTGGCAACTTCCAGTAGAAATTGATGGGCCAAGTGGAGAATACTTTGTTTGTTTTCCTGATGACCTTATGGAGGCAGCAAATCTTAAGGAAGGTGATACTGTTGAGTGGGTTGACCAAAAAGATGGTTCATATATTATTCGTAAAGTAACCAGTCCAATGTATCATCCTGTATAATGGACACAATTCAATTTCTTGCTCCAATCTTAGGTGGTCTTTGCTTTTCTAATTTTATGGAAAAACAAGGTGAGTTATGTAATGTTAGACAAGAACCAGCACCTATAGTAAAATACTATGAAGCTGGAAAGTCCTGTTATAAAAATGGGATTTTTTATGAAAAATGCGAAAACAGTCCTGGAGTTATTTACTAATGGCACTATCTGAATCAGTTGAAACTAGTTTGAAAGAAGCAGAACAACGTCTGAGAAATGCTCTTGCCTATGCAGCACGTCAAGAACGTCCTATGGTATGTGCAGTCATTGCAGATATGATATCAAGAATAGAATCACTTCAAAGCACAGATGCTATTCTTGATAAACTTGAAAGTCGTAAACCAGGAGACTCTGGATTTTTTGGAACAATGCTTGGAGAGTAATGACTGAGGAACAATCAAAACAACCAAATGATTTTGGTAAAGCAATGCAAGAGTGGTGGGATTCCGATGCTTGCAAAGAACTTCAAAAATCCCATAAAGAAGCAAAAGAACGTGCTGTAGGAAAGTATTTTATGCTTTCTGAAGAAGACAAACTTGACATGGTTGAAGCAATATGTTATATAATGTGTAAGTCCGAAAAAAGAGGAACCTCACATAGAGGTCTTATGGATGACCTAGGAATATATCCTGCTGGTTTTTGGGTTGATAATTTAATGGACGTTCATAATGCTCTTTGGACTTATTACCATGATAAGAAGCAAGAAGAGGAACTCAAGCAGGATATTGAAACGTTGCAAAACTTTACAGAAACCTGAAGACATCATTAAGGAATGGAGGCATTCCGCATAACTATGTTAGGATATTCTCATATAGATAGGGAGGTCCCCATGAGCATTACCGACGAAGAGTGGAATGAACTTAATGCACTCAAAAGGGCGATAAATTTCAATCCTGCATCAGTACATTGGGATAAGATGGAAAAATTTACTGAACTTTTGGTTAAATCGTGGTCTTCGGAATCTAATGAATCTTCACAAGTAAACAGAGTTAACAATGACTACATCAATAGTAGAACTAAACAGTAAAATTCTAGAATTGCAATCTAGAATTCTTGTTTTGGAAGAAAACAATCTTATTCTTCAGATGCAATTGGACTTAACCCAAAACACTATAGACTCTGTTTTTGACCTCTGATAAATATTCAGAGGTCTTTTTGTGTTTATATGCTATCTGAGGCAAGAAAAAGAGAGAAAGTTGCAAATGCGTTTCTTGCAGCAACGATGGCAGCATCTGCCGCACAATCACCAAGGGATTTCGTAAGAACAGGACATATTGAATCTCCTGGAACTGCTCTTATGCAAATGTGGGCAAAGAAAAGAGGTGAGGCAGAAAGAAATCTAGACCACGGAAGAGTTTCTCATGCTGCTCGTAACCGTAAGAAAAAATCAGTAGAAGAATCCAAAGAGCATACAATGAAGGAAGTTGAGACCAAACTTCCAAAAGGACATAAACTTAAGAATGAAAGACCAGGGAAGGGAGACCACGTTTTCTTTGATGTCATTGATGATAAAGGAAATGCTATCCAAACTCCTGTTCCTGTTGGTGGAGCAAAAAAAGGAAAAAACAGATATTCGTCATCGTTGAAAGCAACGGCAACTAATGCTGGAAACTTTATTAAAAAAGTTCACCAAGCAATTGATGATGTGCAGTCAGAAAAAGATGATGCACCAACAACTGCGAAGAGAATGAGTGCTGCATATCAAAAACATATGGATGCGGTTCCAGCAAAAGAGAAATATAAGAAAGCATCTTCTATTATGAGAAAGATGAAAAGAAAGACTTTTAGAGAGTTCGTAGAAGAAGCAGCAATAATTACTGAAGGAAGACATTTTCCAACTAAAGATGAGTTGATAAAACATCACGGAGGAAAACTACCAG
>Ga0194131_10011672_pt1 | contig 10419 bp, 10 predicted proteins | sample TA2KigO120mmetaG_FD_148631 | JGI IMG/M metagenome (GOLD analysis project Ga0194131, IMG submission 148631) | Freshwater microbial communities from Lake Tanganyika, Tanzania - TA2015053 Kigoma Offshore 120m | ecosystem: Environmental > Aquatic > Freshwater > Lake | place: Tanzania: Lake... | reverse complement strand
GCCTCTCGAATGATGACCTGACTATTGTCTTCGGGTAGGTAGAGCGCCCCGGTTTGACCACAGGCGGCGAGTAAGAGTGCGCTTGCGGTGACGAGCAACGCTGCTCGATAGCGCAACGCTGTTCGCCGGCGTAAAAAAGCGTGGGTTTGGCTCACGTTGGCAGTGTGCGCGCTTCGCGCAAGGCGAGCCAGCCGCGCAGCACCCGGTAGAGCACCCAGATGCCGATGAAAAACAGACCGATGGCCGCGGTGGCGAAGCCGACCAGTACCAGCATCAGCGGTGCCGAAAACAACAGCACCAATGCGCTGGCGAAAAAGGCGATCCAGAAGGTGCGGATCTGCCATGAGAAGTGCGACTCGAGCCAGGTGTCACGCACTTCGCTGCGACGCGCATAGTTCATGACGACCGCGACGATGGAAGGGACACCAAAAATGAAACTGCCCACGATCGTCGCGGCGCCGGTTACGCCGATCAGCACCGAGAGCGCATGGAGCGCGTAGATGACGTGAGTCCAGGTCACCATCGAGGGATCGGGGGTGCGGTCGAAGTTATCCATGATTTACTTTGACGCGCTGGAGCCGAGTTTGTTCCGTCGCCCGCGACACACTGGCCGGATTAACGCCGGTTGATGACGGCCATCGTGATGCGCGATACACAGACCGGTTGTGCGCGCGCGTTGTTGATCTCGACGGTCCACACCTGACTGCGGGCGCCGGCGTGCAGCAAGCGGGCGGTGCCGGTCACGGTCTCGCCTTCGAATGCAGGTCGCAGGTGGTTTGCGTTGATTTCCTGGCCGACCGCGGTATGAACCTCGTCGAGGCAGCAGTTGGCCCCGACACTCGCGAGCGTCTCGGCCAAGGCCACCGATGCGCCGCCGTGCAGCATCCGCATCGGCTGACAACTGCGCGCATCTACCGGCATGGTGCCGCGCAAAAAATCCGCGCCCTTTTCGGTGAACACGATACCGAGCGTGGCCATCATGGTCGCGTGCGAGCGCTCGTTCATCCGTTCAAGCGTGGCATCCTGACGCCACGGGATTCTTTGACCACTCACGATGGGTCTTGCTCGGACTGATCTGTTGCGGCGCGGTTCGCCGCCAGTGCCGCGCCGACCCGCCGATAAGCTTCGCGGAAAGGAATGCCTTCGCGGACGACCAGTTCATTCGCGCGTTCGGCGGCGTGGATGGCGGGATCGAGTGCGATGTGCTGCTCGCGAAATCCCATCGCGTCGATCGCCGGAACCAGAATGTCGGTGCTCGCCAGCGCGAGATCGATGCCACGAAAAAGCGGCGCCTTCAAAAGTTGCAGGTCGCGCTGATATCCCGACGGCAACTTGGCAAAGATGCCGAGCGCTTCGATGAGGCAGCCATGCGCCGAGGCCGTGCGACCGCGCAGCAGTTCGAAGACGTCGGGATTGCGTTTCTGCGGCATGATCGATGAGCCGGTGGTGAATTCGTCCGGCAGTTCGAGAAAGGCGAATTCCTGCGTATAAAAAAGACAGACGTCGGCGGCAAAGCGGCCGAGGTCCTGCATGAGCAGAGCGATCTCGAACAAAAGCTGTGCTTCAGCTTTGCCGCGCGAGAGTTGCACCGCAGTGACGGGTTCGTGCACGACATCGAAGTCGAGCGCCGCGCGCGTGGCTTCGCGATCGAGCGGCAAACCCGGCGTGCCGTAGCCTGCCGCCGAGCCCAGCGGATTTTTGCCAAGGCGACGCTGCACGCTGCGCAGACCTGCGGCATCGTCACGCAACTCCGCGGCAAAACCGCCTGCCCATAGCGCCACCGAACTCGGCATGGCTTGCTGCATATGCGTATAGCCGGGCAACTCGATGTCGCCCTGCCGTAGTGAGAGTCGATCGAGTGCGGCGGCGACGCTTTCTGCACCGATGGCGAGTTGCTCGGTGGCATCGTGCAAATAGAGTCGCAGCGCAGTCAGCACCTGATCGTTGCGCGAGCGACCCAGATGCACGCGACCGCCGGCTGCACCAATACTGGCGGTCAGCCGCTTTTCAAGCGCAGTCTGTCCGTCTTCATCGACAAGTTCGATGTGCCACTCGCCTTGTGCGTGCGCGGCAGCGAGGGCTTCGAGCCCGCTCTCGATGGCCTCGCAGTCTGCAGCCGAGAGCAGACCCTGATCGTGCAGCATTTGCGCATGCGCGATCGAGGCGCGAGCGTCGTAAGACACCAGACGTTCGTCAAGCGCGTGATCTTCGCCCGCTGTATACGCGAGCACGCGCTCATCGAGCGGTGTGCCTTTATCCCAGAGCCGCGTCATGAGCGTGCTGCGTCACCCGCAGCGAGCTCCGCCGGCGCGAGCTTGCCGATATCGGCGACGACCAATGTGCCAGTGCCTTCGTTGGTGAACACTTCGGCGAGGATCGCATCGCTCGCTTTGTACGAGATCACGTGTACGCGCTTCACCCCGCCCTGAATGGCGCTCTCGATGGCTTTGGCCTTCGGCAGCATGCCATCGACGATGCGCTGTTCGTCGCGCAGTCGCTTGAGCCCGGCGAGATCGGTGTAGGAGATCACCGAGGTCGGATCTTCCACCCGCTCGAGAACGCCCGGCGCTCCCGTACAAAGAATCAACTTTTCGGCCCCGAGTGCGGCGCCGATAGCGGAAGCCACCGTGTCTGCATTGATATTGAGCAACGTGCCCGAGTTGTCACTCGACAGGGGCGAGATGACCGGCATCAGTCCATTGTCGAGCAATTTGCGGATGACGTCGGTGTCGATGTAATCGATGTCGCCGACAAAGCCGTAGTCGATGGTGGCATCGCCGGTTTGCAATTTCACCGGCGCGCGCTTGTGGGCTTGTACCAGCCCGGCATCGACCCCGCTCAGGCCGATCGCCTGGATGTCGAGTTCGCGACAGGTCGCAAGGATGCGGGTGTTGATGAGGCCCGAGAGCACCATGGCGGTGGCATCGATCGAGCGCTCGTCGGTCACCCGCCGGCCTTCGACCATCTGCGTCGGCACGCCGAGTTTCTCGGTGACTTCGGTGAGCTGCGGACCGCCGCCGTGCACGAACACGACGCGAATACCCAGCGAGTGCAGCACGGCGATTTGTTCGATGAGCGCGCGTGTGGCCTCGGCATCACCGAACACGCCACCACCTGCCTTCACCACGAAGGTTTTGCCCTTGTAGAGCCGGATGTACGGCGCGGCACTGCGCAGCGCACGAATGACGGCTGCAGGGTCGGCTCGGTGCATGATCATCGTTCGGCTCCTCCTTTCGAAAGCAAGCGGCGCAGGACCGCCATCTGCGCGGGCAGTCGGTTGTAGGCCTCGCGCTGCACGATGCTGCGCGGACCATCGAGTACTTCGTCGGCAACCGCGACATTGCGGCGTACCGGCAGACAGTGCATGAACTTGCAATCTTTGCTGGCCGAGGCAAACCAGTCTTCGCGCACGCACCAATCGGCAAGACCTGCGCGCAGTGCCGCATCGCCGACACTGTCGCCATAGTGCGTGGTCGAGCCCCATTCTTTGGCGTAGACGATCTGCGCGCCGGCGAGTGCCTCGGCACGTTCGTTGGTCTCGCGCACGCTACCGCCCGAGGCCGCAGCCGCGGTGCGTGCTTTGTCCATGATTTCCGGCGGCAATGCATAACCCTCGGGTCGCAGCACCACTACATCCATGCCGCGGTGCGCCGCCATGTGCACGGTCGCTGCAGGGACGGCCATTGGCGTGACGCGCGGATGATTCGCCCAGCTGAGTACGAACTTTGCGCGCTGCGGTACGCCGAGATCTTCTAGGGTCTTCCAGTCGGCGAGCGCCTGACAGGGGTGATTGACGGCCGACTCGAGATTGATCAACGGTTTGTCGACAACGGCCGACATCGCACGAAAATTGGTCTCGGCCAGGTCGTGTTTAAGATCCTTGCCTTCAGCGAACGCGCGTATGCCGAGCGCATCGGCGTACGAAGCGAGTACTGGTAAGCCTTCGCGCACATGCTCTGCCGCCGCGCCATTCATGGGCACGCCGATTCTGCTTTCGAGCTGCCAAGTACCCTGTCCTGGCGTGATCACGAACGAACTGCCACCGAGCCGCATCATGCCGATCTGGAAAGACGACAGCGTGCGCAGCGAGGGGTTGAACATCACGAGACCGAGGATCTTGCCGGCGAGTGCGCGCGGCTCCGGGTGAGACTCGAGATGACAGGCGAGCGCGATGAGATCGAGGATCTCTTCGCGACTGAAGTCGGCAAGGTCAAGAAAGCGTTTCATAGGTCGCGCAAGGCTTCGTGCAGCAGATCGACGTGAGTTTCTTTGAGTGTGTAGGGCGGAAGCAGCCGCAGCACATGCGGATCGGCGCTGGTGCCGGCGAGAATATTCCGCTCGAGTAGTATCTTTTGAATTTCTTTGGCGGGCTTGGCGGTGATCATGCCGTGCAGAAACCCGGCACCCTGGTGTCCGGTGACTGGGCCGACGGTGCAGGTATCGCGCAGGTACTTCGATACCCGGCGCACGTTTTCGAGCAGGCCCTCGCCTTCGATAGCGTCGATCACCGCCTCGATGACGGCACAGGCCATCGGTCCGCCACCGAACGTAGTCCCCAGCCCCTCGAGCTTGATGGCAGCCGTCACGCGCGGCGTCATCAGCAGCGCACCGCAGGGAAAGCCGTTGCCCAGCGCCTTGGCGGTCGTGATCATGTCCGGAGTCACGGCATAAAAATTGGCGGCGAATGGTTGGCCGCTGCGACCGACGCCGATTTGCACCTCGTCGAAGATCAGCAGCGCTCCGACTTCATCGCAGCGCGTGCGCAATGCAGCCAAAAATTCGCGTCCCATGTCGAAGGCGCCGCCCACGCCCTGCACGGGCTCGACGATCACCGCTGCCGTGTTGGTGTCGACCTGTGCGGCGATCGCACTAAGGCCACGTCGCGGTACCCAGCCGATGTCGAAGGGCGCACGCGGAAATTCGTACCACTTTTTGTCGGCACCCCAGGTGATGGCACCCGCGGCTGCGGTGCGGCCGTGGAACGCACCTTCAACGGCCACGATCTTCGGGCGCTTGATCATCTTGAATGCCATGCGCAGCGCGTTTTCATTGGCCTCGGCGCCGGAATTGACGAAGAACACGCTGTCGAAGGCACCGCCCGCGAAACGCGTAAGTCGCGTGGCTGCACGCACGCGCACATCCATGGGCACAGCGTTGCTCTGAAAATTGCAGGCCTCGGCTTGTTGGGTGAGGGTGCGAGTCCAGCCCGTGTGCCGATAGCCGAGCGCGGCGACCGCGTGGCCGCCGTACAGATCGAGAATGCGGCGACCATCGCGGGTATGCAGCCAGACACTTTCCGCATCGATGACCTCGATGGGATATTGGGCGAACACGGGCGCAAGATGATCGACGGGGCTCATGGATAGTTCTCGAGTGATAAAGCCGTTCAGGTCCAACCGGCGGCCGGTGCGGTGAGTCCCAGGGTTTCCGGAAAGCCGAGCAGGCGATTCATCCATTGCACGGCGCCACCGGCAGCACCCTTGTTGAGGTTGTCCACCACGCACATCACGGCGACGGTCCGGCCATTAGTGGTTGCGTGCAGTTGGGCATAGTTGCTGGCCACGATATCTTTGACGCGCGGGGCACTATCGAGCACCCGCACGAACGGTGCCGCAGCATAGAACCCGCGCAGCTTTTCGAGCAGCGTTTTGCCGTCAAGGCCTGCACGCGCTGCGGCCAGTGTCGCTTGCACCGTCACATGAATGCCGCGCGCGAAGGGCCCCGAGTGCGGCACGAAAGCGAAGTCGGCCGTGATGCCGCTCGCCGCGACGGCACAGGCCGTGATTTCAGGAATGTGCCGATGCACCAGAGCGTTGTAGGAGTAGAGATCGCTGTGGCGGGTCGGGTGGTGAGTGCCATCGACGGGCTTGCGCCCGGAGCCCGTGCTGCCGGTGACGCCGCTCACGAATAGCGTTGGCGTCACGAGACCAAGTGAAAGCAGCGGCACGCTCGCGAGCAGAGTCGCGGTGGCGAAGCAACCGGGATGGGCCACGTGCGGTGTCGGCGAGGTGGCCAGATGTTCAGGCACTGCACAGGTAAAATCTTTGAGTCGTCGCGGCGCACCATGCTCGTGCTTGTACACGGCAGCATAGGCTTCGGCGCTGGAGTAACGATAATCCGCGGAGATATCGACGACCCGCGGATGGGTGCCGGCGGTCTCGGCGGTTTTCAACAAGCGATCGATCAGCGCAGCACTCACGCCATGCGGTGCCGCCGAAAACAGCGCGCTGATCGGCAGGCTGGCGATCAGCCTCTTTAGATCGCTTTCGGACAGGAAGCGCAAATCACCCAGTGCGGGCGCGAGGTGCGGAAAAGCCTTGGCGACCGACTCACCGGGCTGCGAGTCCGACATCACGCCGGCAATCTCGAGCTGCGGATGCGCCGCGACGAGCCGCAGCACTTCACCGGCCACATAGCCGGTGCCACCCAAGATCAATGTCGGCACTCGATTCACGAGGCAGCCACCACCGGGAAGCGGGTGCCGAGGCCGATCGCATCGATGACGCAGTCGCCGAGCGACGCCCCATCGGTCAGTGCGTTGAACGCAGGCACTTTCATCTGTTCGCGGATGATGTCGACACCGACGGCGTTGTCTGTGGTCGGACCCGTGACCGCGCAAGGCTCGACACTGAAACGTTCGCGCAAAAGTTTGACGCCACCCCAAGCGGCGACCGGATCGTTCGCCGAGAGCACGACGCCGGTGAGCGCTTGACGGATGTCTGCACACTCGAGAATCGAATCGACGCCATACGTGCCGAGAATGCCGTCACCGAGTTCGAAGACGATGACGTCGGGTTTCTTGGCCGCGATCTCGGTGATCATGGTGCGCGTCAGCGCTGGACCCACACTGCGCGTGGTAGTGATCACACCGAGGTCGGTGAAGATCATCGAGTTTCGCGCGCCCGCATCTTCCATGGCGAGGATGTCGCGTCGCAGCGAAACACCGGTAGCCTTGAAGCAGTCGACGACGAGGCCGCGATGACGCATGCGGCTCACCATCGCGCAGGCGGCGGCGGTTTTACCGGCTTCCATGCAGGTTCCGGCGAGCGCAACCACGGGTACGCCCTGTGAATCGAGAGTCGCACCGAAATCGAGCTTGCGATAACCCGCGCGCGCCGGCACCCCGATGCGTTCACCGAGATAGGGGAACGTGAGCACTACGCCGAGGACGCGACAATCGAAGGGTTTGCCCTTGTCAGGGGTCGCCGAGTCGCAGATCCCGAGCACGCCGCCGATGTTGAGCATCTGGATCACATCGCCTGCGGCGAGTTTTTCCGGCACATGCCCCGAGTAACCAAAGAGCGCTTTGCGGTGGCCGAGCGCACCAACGACGATGTCGCCTTTGTTGACCTTCGCCATGCGACCGCTGGTGAGTTCGAGCGTGTTGTAGCCCGACTTGTTGTTGAGAATTTCGACCACGACCACCACGCCTTCTTCCGAGGGCAGGTTGTTGGTAGCGATGCGTACTTCCTGACCAAGACCACAGGCTTGGGTGATGGAGGCGATCTTGTCGACGACGATGGTTCTCATTTCTTGGCAGTCCCCTGCATCTCGTGGTGGTTTGATGCAGCCGCGCGCTCGCCGGCGCGGCGATGGAAAACGCCGGTAAGGCCGACGATACGTGAAAATCCCAAAGCGTCGGCTGCGGTCCATTCGCCCGTGGCTTCGCCGTAGACGCCCTTCGATGCCGCCATGAGTGACCACGGCGAGTCGATGCCCTCGATGAACACCGAGCCCGGGCGGAACAATACGTAGACCACGCCGGTCACTCGCTGCTGCGACTGCAGGAACAAGGCTTCGATGTCTCGGCAGACCGGATCGAGTAGCTGTCCCTCGTGGACCCAGTCGCCATACGGACCCGCGAGCATTTCTTTGATTCGCTGCTGCCGCGCGGTGAGTACGAGTTTTTCGAGTTCGCGGTGGGCATTGAGCAGGACTTCGGCGGCAGGTGCTTCGAAGGCCACGCGACCCTTGGTGCCGATGATGGTATCGCCGAGGTGGATGCCCCGGCCGATACCGAACGGTCCTGCCAGCGACTCCAGTGTCTCGATGACCTCGACCGGAGACATCGTCTTGCCGTCAAGACCGCAGGGCACACCCCGCTCGAAATGCAGCACATGGTGCTCTGCAGGACGCGGTTTATTGAAAGCGTCTTTCGAGAGCACCCAGGCGTCATCGGGAATACTGCGCTGCGAGGTCAGCGTTTCTTTGCCGCCGATGCTCACGCCCCACAGGCCCCGGTTGATCGAGTAAGCGGTGCCGAAGGGCGGCACGGGCAGCTTTCGATTTTGCAAAAATTCGAGTTCTTCCTGACGCTTGAAGTACCGGTCGCGTACCGGCGCGATGACTTCGAGTTCGGGTGCCAGTGTGCGCAGCGCAACCTCGAAGCGCACCTGATCGTTGCCTGCCGCCGTACAACCGTGAGCGATGCTGCCGGTACCAAGCTCGCGGGCCATCAGCGCAATTTTTTGTGCCTGCATCACGCGCTCGGCACCGACACAGAGCGGATAGAGCTGGCCACGACGTACGTTGCCCATGATCAGAAAGCGCAGCACCTGCTCAAAGTAATCGGCACGCGCATCGATCTGGTGATGGGCACTCGCGCCGAGCGCCAGCGCGCGCGCTTCGAGCGTCTGCGCAGTGGTGGCGTCGATGCCACCCGTATCCACGGTGACCGTGATGATTGGACGCTGGTATTGCTCCTTCAGCCACGGCACGAGGAACGAGGTATCTAGGCCGCCGGAATAGGCGAGGACGATGGGCTGCGACATGAGAAATCCTTGACTGCGAATTCGTCAGACGCGGAAGAGTTCGCGCAGACGCGTGACCACGATCGCCTGCGCCGCCGCGGTATCGGTGGCAATGAAAATGGTGTCGTCGCCCGAAATGGTGCCGACGATCTCTGGCCAGTCGGCCTTGTCGATGGCGATTGCCACGCTCTGTGCGGCACCCACCGTGGTGCGCAGTACCGTCAGCGAGCTGCCTGCAGTGGCGACGCCGCGGACGAACTGGCGCAGCGTGCCGAAATCATCGAGCGCCCGCTGGTTGGCATCGGGCGGCAGGTAGCGGCCGCCGGCCTTGAGCACCCCGAGATCGCGCAGATCGCGACTGACCGAGGACTGCGTGACCTCATAACCCTCGTGTTTCAAAAGATCGACGAGCTCGCCCTGTCGGCGCACGGCAGCGCTGCGTAGCAGGCGCAGGATGGCGCTTCGACGGTCGGACTGATGGAGGTCAATCTGCATAAAAGTTCGCATATTGTGCATATTCATGCGCCCTAGTCAATAGGCGAGCGCTCGCTGACCCGAGGCCGGCCGGGGGGCGTGGGCGCGGGTGGGGTCAGCCAGCCTTGATGGCGGCGATGCGCTCGACCATCGGCGGATGGGAGTAGTTGAACGCCACGTAGAGGGGGTCGGGGGTCAGGGTCGAGGCGTTGTCTTCGGTGAGCTTGACGAGGGCGCTGGCGAGCTCATCGCCATTGGCATGAACTTTGGCATAGGCGTCAGCTTGGAATTCGTGGCGGCGCGAGGCGCGACTCGAAAGCGGCGCCAACACGAAACTGACGCAGGGCAGCACCAGCGTGAAGAGCGCCAGGGCAAGCCCGTCATTGGCCGTATTGGCGTTGGGCGTTACCCCGAGCCCGAGATAGAACTCGGGTTGCTGCGCGAGGAAGCCGAGTGCGCTCAGCCCGAGCAGACTCATGAGGAAGATCTGCACAATCATCTTGATGATGTGCTTGTGGTGAAAATGACCGAGCTCGTGCGCCAATACCGCTTCGACCTCGCCCGGAGAGAGTCGGGCGAGCAAGGTGTCATAGAACACCACGCGCTTTGAGCGCCCGATGCCGGTGAAGTAGGCGTTCGACTGTGCCGAGCGCTTGCTGCCATCCATCACGAAGAGTCCCTTGGCCGAAAAACCGCAACGATCCATCAGCGACTTGACGCGCGCTGCCAGCGCTTCGTCGGCGAGCGGCTTGAATTCATTGAAGAGCGGTGCGATGAACAGCGGATAGACGACCATCAACAGCAGATTGAACGCCATCCAGAATCCCCAAGCCCAAAGCCACCACGCAGGGCCGGCCGTGGCCATCAACCAAAGTACTACGGCAATGAGCGGTGTACCGATTAACAGACTGACGAGCAGATTTTTGAGCAGATCCCCGAACCAGATGCGCTGCGTCATGCGATTGAAGCCGAAGCGGTCTTCGATGCGGAAGTTGTAGTACCAGTCGAAGGGCAAATCAACCAGACCGCCGATCAGCCCGAAGGCAAGCAGCAGCGTGACTTGGTAGGCGAGATCGCCGCCTACCGCGACATCAACGCTTGTCGCGACATCGCCACCAAAGAAATCAAGCAGGGTGTTGTTGAGTGCAGCCAGCCCGCCGCCCAAAGTCCAGGCGAGTAGCATCAGCACCCCGCA
>Ga0194131_10011671_pt1 | contig 10419 bp, 7 predicted proteins | sample TA2KigO120mmetaG_FD_148631 | JGI IMG/M metagenome (GOLD analysis project Ga0194131, IMG submission 148631) | Freshwater microbial communities from Lake Tanganyika, Tanzania - TA2015053 Kigoma Offshore 120m | ecosystem: Environmental > Aquatic > Freshwater > Lake | place: Tanzania: Lake... | reverse complement strand
ATAGGCCCCGGCAGCGCTACCGGGGCCTTCTTTCTCAGGGTCTTCTGCCCAGGATTTTTACCCGGTCGCAGTGGCCACAAGTCCGCTGCCATCCGATCCTGAGGGTCCCCGGGGATCTGACACCGAGCCCACTCACGAACAGGTAAGGACCTGACTTACCCAACAGAAAGCACCTAGATCTACGCTTTGGGGAGATACCGCTTTTCGACTCTCAGAGCCATGGAACCAGCAACCGTCACGACGTCATAGCGACCAGTGCACCCGATGAGAAGGTGTGCAGCCCACGGCTCCAAACCATAGTCGCCAGTGAGCCAGCGGACCATGTCACTCGTCGCCATCTGCAAGCCACGGTCAAGGGAACTCGCGAACTCGGGTTGACTGCCGACGCTAATGAGATGGTCGCCTGTTTCGACCCGCGGTCCCGTAAGGTTGGCGCCTTTTTTTACGCTAACGGTGAACTCGACATCCATCGAAGTCTCCACGCCAGTTCCGAGTGGTTCTCCATCGCCTTGGAGCGCGTGGCCATCCCCGATGAACAGCAGGGCCCCTGGGTGGAATACCGGCAAGTGGACAGTCACGCCTTCTACGATTCCGTTGAAATCAACGTTGCCGCCGTATGAACCAGAAGGCACCGACGTAGGAGTAAAGTCCCCTGCGGGCGCGACACCAATGCAACCTAGCATTGGTTTTGCCTGGAAATCCAGCTTGATCGAATTTGAGTGGGGTTCGCGGAGAGTAACGCGGCCCGCCTTTGGGTCGATGTCCCACGGGACGAAATTCGCCCTGCCTGGACGTATCAGATCCTGCTTGTATTTGGCGGAATAGATGCCTTCTACCATATCCGGGATCAGCGCCGGCAAGACCATCCGGAACGACGTGTAGCCCCAGTCCCGATTACAGCGGATGCGTTCGAATCGAACCATGAGTCCGTCACCCGGCTCGGCCGTTTCGATGTAGAAAGGGCCAGTCAGCGGATTGGGCGGTTCTGCCAGTCTTTGGCCGCGCCCGTCTTGGCCTCCGGAGTCCAACGTTTCCGTCGTCACGGTGTCGCCAGGCCTCACGCGTGCCAATACGCAATGCAATCGCGAGAAGGTGCGGTGGAACGTTTTCCCTTTGACTTCGTGCTTGATTCCCAACGCTAGCTCCTTCTTTCGCCGGTGGCAGCGCAGAAGGGACCACCGGCGCTGCCTACTGAACTCGATTACAACGCCGCGATCCTGCTCAGCACGTGCCATAGGTCCAGTTGATCTACGGCGTGGCCTCGATAGACGCCAACCGCATCCGCCCCACTTCCCTTGGCGCGGCGTGCCGCTTCCAGAAGGACTTGGGAATCCTGAAAACTGCCGGGGTGATAGCACGACAGTTCCGCTATGAGCGGAACCCGTCCGTTTACACGAGTCGCCGCGTATGAAGTGAGTCGTTCTACCTCCCGCAGATCCGACGTTGTTCGGAACCACAGATACAACTCGTCCAAGAGATCGTTATCGACCCACGTCGGCCAGTCCTGAAGGTCGTTGAGGTAATCATCTCTTTCTCTGGCTATCAGGGTGATCGAGAGCCTGGCAGCAGGATGGGACGATGCCAGCTTTGCACGGAATCCCCTCAAAAATTCCGTGACATAGGAGGCGCGGTGGGCAATCCAATCGGGGTCATCGTTCGATATCCGCTTTGGATCCTTGCCGAAACGCTTTTCGAACGCGTTCGCGATGGCGCTTTCGTAACCTCCTGTATTCACTCCATGCTCGTCTACCTCGCCAAGCAGAAACTCGATCTGAATACCGGATCCTCCTGTCGACTCAAGCATCCTCAGGAACTTGGCCTCCTCAAAAGCCTTGGCCTCGGGAAATGCGAGACTCAACGAAATGCCGGTATCGGGCGCCAGAGTGTCGTTTCCTTGGCGTGATTTCGTCCGATACTCCGGGTGCGACTTTGCAATTTCGCTCATGCGCGGTTCACTCCGGGAAGGGCTATAAATCGGGCGGTGTCGATCAAGAATGGCGCGTGCATCCGCTGATCCCAGTCGCGCTACGGTGTATTTCACCGACCAATCGTAGTTCGCGGGCAACCCACCATGGGAGTTGAATGCACCGTAAGGGTCGACTTCGATGTCAAGTTCGCGCGACAGGCCGACCAACATCTTGGTTCCACCACTTGGAAAGAGCCTGGTCACTCCATGATCGGCGCACTTCCGTACGAACGCCCTGACATCCGCTTCGTCGGCTTCCGATCTAGGATCTATCAACCCTCCGGAAGCGCACCACAACGGAACCAACGCTTCTGCCATTTACGCTCCCCAGCCTCCTACGCCCACGATTAAACGAGACTGCTCTGCGCCAACGGATCGCCCGCTTTGTCTCCGGCTGCTCGTTGGCGGCCCCATGTCCTCCGTCGCAGATCGACATCGCGGCGCGACAACTACTCGGTGTCGATGCCGAAGTGTCGACATAGCTCCATCCTCGATCCGGATTGTCCAAACGAACTGACACCCACATTGATCGTTCTACAGCAGCCAATGAACGCTACTACGTGTGGGTACCCGTTGACGACCGTCACGGTCGGTCCGCCGAGCTCATCGCCCCAGAGCAAGCCAGCGGTCTCACGGGGGCGTGGCTCGCGAAAGAACGCTTCGTGATTGCTTCTGGCCTGCATGTATCTAAACAACAGATCGGGGCTTTTGACGGCGCAAAGATTGATTCCGATGCCTTCGCGTTCCAAGGGCTCGACGGCCCACAACGCCTCAGGGACCATCGGGCCAACCGCGAAAATACGGACCCGCGCTAGGGCATCGGCGGCATCGGCCAAGAGGTGACAGCCTGCGTGGAAGGCGCGCCGCAGTGCTTCGCTCTCTGACGCGTCGCACGGTTCAGGGAACACCGACTGATCGATCGGCATGGTGCGCACCTAGGCCCGGCTTCTCATATGCTTGCCTAGGCCCGCTACCAGGCGATCAATCTCGTCTTCGGTGTTGAATCCGGCGACAGAAACTCTGGCTGCTACGAGCTCGGTACGGGGTGGCGCAGTGAGCCACTGGGCCTTCACCACTATTCGTTCCTGCTTCCACAATTTCTCGGTCAGTCGCTCAAGGTCCGCCCGGGTATATCCGCGGATCATGAAGGATGTGATGCCTGCTGACCGGCCGGGTTCCAATGGAGTCAGGATCCGAATTTCCGGGAGCTGCAGAAGTGCCTGTCGGAGCCGGTACGAGAGGCGAAGGGAGTGGTTCTCTATCGTTTGAAGTCCGATCGCCAATGCGATGTCAATTGCTGCCCCCAGGCCAATCACTAGGGCATGGTTGTAAGTTCCGATCTCACTGCGTGCTCTTGCCGTCGGTTCCGGTGCTGGCGAGCCTGGAATGGCCCATGGATGCCTATCCGGGATGTAATCAGGACGGAAGTCCTCAAGATGATCGGATGCGACAAATATGAATCCCGTACCCATCGGACCGAGAAGCCACTTGTGGCCAGATCCGACATAGAAATCGCAGCCTTGGGCTCTTACGTCGACCGGGAACTGCCCCACGGCCTGCGCCCCGTCAACCATTACGGGGACGCCACGTTCGTGGGAGATCTCGCAGGTGGCAGCAATTGGAAGCCTCCGTCCATCATGGGATGCAATCTCGCTCACACATACCATACGAGTTCTAGGACTGATAGCTGACTTCAAGCCTTCCAAAAAGGCTGCGTTCCCGCCATCGACTGTCACAATAGAGACCTTGACACCTCGTCGGCGCTCTAGTTCCCAGCACAAGCCTGTCGTGCTGACATGTTCTGCGGAAGAAACAATCAGCTCGTCCCCGGCGGTCCAGTTGATTGACCGAATCGCAAGCTGCATCGCCCGGGACGTATTGGTGGTGATTGCCAGCTCTTGGAGCTTGACGTTCAGCAGCTTGGCCAGAGCACCCCGTGCCGCTTCCTCCGCGGTACGCATGGCGTCTCTGCTGGTCGATGTAGCTGAACCGTGGGCGGCTTCGAATCGCATCGCGTCAGCTACAACCTGAATGACTGAGTTGGTCGTCGGGCCATATGTGCCGGTCTGGAAATACCCAACGTCCTTCGTGAATGGAAGATCAGCACGCAACTGTTCTAGAGTCCTAATCCCGATTGCACTGGGCGTGCTAGCCACTCTACGACCCCCTTTGCTCTTCTCGTTTTGCAGCCGCCTAGAAGCGGTGAAGTCGTTCCAATCGAGTGGGTTCCGCTCAGACGCCCCGCAGCCGCGGGTCTAGTACATCCCTTAGCCAGTCTCCGGTCCAATTGGCACCGAGCACTACACCTACAATTGCCAGGCCTGGAAACACCGAGGGCCCAAACGCAACGAGAATGTCCTGTCGAGATTCTGCGAGCATGTTGCCCCAGGTTGGGACGCTAGACGGGACGCCGAGGCCGAGAAAACTGAGGGCTGATTCCGTAAGGATCATGCCCCCGAACGAAAGCGACGCCGCAATGATTAATGGCGCGACAACGTTGGGCAAGACATGCCGACTCATAATCCAAATTTCGTTCGCTCCGATGGCACGTGCAGCGGTCACGTAGTCCCGGCTACGAACGCTAAGTGCTTCACCGCGTACCAATCGCCCGAATCCGACCCAACTGCTCGCTCCCAAGAAGAGCACGACGTTAATTAGCCCTCCACCGATGAAGGTTAGGATGGCAATCAGCAAGACCAAGAAGGGGATCGCCGACTGGACGTCAGCTATCCTCATGATGACATCGTCTGGGCGACCGCCCTTGTAGCCGGCTAAGATCCCCAGCGGAACCCCAATACCAAAACCGACCAAGGTGGCGGTCGCGCCGACCAAGAGTGACACACGTGCTCCGTAGAGCATTCGGCTCATGATGTCCCGCCCGAGGCTGTCGGTTCCGAGGATGCCGAATCCCAACTCGGAGTTTGTCCAGGCCGGTGGCGACAGAATGTGGGCGAAGTTGATCTTGTGTGGATCGGCGGGCGCCAATGTCGGCGCCAGAACTGCAGTCAGACCGAATAAGGCCAAAAGCGAGAGGCCCACTACCCCCTGCCAGTTCTTGAGTAATTTTCTCAAACGCCCCGCGCTCGCGCGCTTGGGTGGCACGCGGGCGTCCAAGGCACGTGCGGGTATCGATGTGTTAGCCACTGGAGAGCCTCTACCCACGTGAACGGCAGCTCGTCGGTCCTCTTGCGCACATCTATTTGTACCTAATTCTCGGATCGACGACCCCGTATAGAATGTCCACGATGATAAACACACTGACAGTCAGCACGGACATGAGCAACACACCAACAATTACGACGGGGTAATCTCGACTGAACACTGACTGCATCATGAGCATTCCGAGGCCAGGCCACGCAAACACAACTTCAACGACTACGATCGTTCCGATGAGGTGCGGAATCGAAGAGCCAACGACGGTGATCACCGAGATAAGCGAATTTCTTAGCGCGTGCCGGGTGACGACCAATCGTCCGGATAGCCCTTTCGCGCGGGCAGTTCGGATGTAGTCATGACCGAGGACTTCGAGCATTCCTGACCTGCCCATCCTTGCAACAACCGCCATGAGCCCAAATGATTGGGTCACGGCGGGCAGTATCAAGTATTTCCAGCCGTGACTGCCCGCGGCTGGCAAGAGGTGTAATTTCACGGCGAACACAATGATCAGCATGATGCCTAACCAGAACTGTGGCACCGTAAGTCCCAATACCGCGAAAGTAGTGGCGGCATTGTCGATAACTGAGCGCCTGTTCAAGGCACCGGCCACGCCAAGCGGCAAACCCACACCAACTCCGATAATTGCGGCGGCACCTGCCAGTAGCAAACTTAGAGGGATTCGTTCAAATACTACGCGAGTGGCTGGGATGTGATAGCGGAAGGAATTTCCGAAGTCACCGCTTACTGCCTTGCGGATAAAGTAGGCATACTGAATTACGATCGGCCGGTCTAGGCCCAGCCCACGCCTTACACTGGCTACCTCTCTCTGAATATCCTCTGGACTCTTGTCGGGATCCAGCGTGACGAAATACGATGCCGGATCCCCGGAAACCCTAACCAAGGCGAACACGATCGTGATTACACCGATGATGACGAAGACGCCCAGGATCAAGCGACGGACCAAGTAGCCAGTCACTGTTCCGGCCCTCTAGGCATCATCAATCCCGCCCGGGCCGCGTAGCATCGAAGTAGAAAACTCGACTGCTGCACGCGACCCGGCGGAAATGTCACTATACGTCCAAACTAACGTGCGGTCGGAATGAACATTTCGAACCCCCTCCCGAACGTGATGTTTGGAAGGTCATTCCTCAGCGCGTACACATTCGGAAGCTGGTGTCCCCACCATGCATGCGCTTCTTCGTGCTGGTACGCGATCGCTTCCTGCATCAGTTTTTCCCGCTTGGACGCGTCGGTTGTCTTCCGGATCTCTGTGACCATCGCTGTGAACTTCGGATCACCGCCTTCGGCGACTACGCGGCTGTTGGTAGCGCCGTCCTCAGGTGACCAGTTCATCCCGATGTTGTAGATCGGAGGCATTTGGTTGTTGATGAGGCGCTGCAACCACGCTGCGGTCTCCATTGGTTCTATCTTGGCCTCGATCCCGACTTCCTTCCATTGCGCGGTTAGCGTCGTCATCACTTCGCGGTCCCGGAAGTGCTGTCCATTCGTAGCCACCCCCTCGACTTTGAAACCGTTGGGGTAGCCCGCTTCTTTGAGCAGCGCTCTGGCCTTTGCTGGGTCATATGGGTAGCTTTTCACACTCGCGTTGTACCCGAACGCAGAAGATGTCCCTAGCTGGCTGTCTGCAACTGTGCCAAACCCGCCGAGTACCGACTCAAGTATTCCGACCGTATCGATGGCGTAAAGCATCGCTTGACGGACTCGCTTGTCTTTTAGCTCGACGGATTTTCTGCCGGCATCCAGCCACACCGTCTCTGTCTGAAAGGCCTCGATGTTAAAGATCCTGAAATTGTTACGTAGCAGCCTTGGCACGTTCTGAGGCGGTATGGAAACTGCGATGTCGATCTGACCGGCTTCCAATGCGGCGATGCGCACCGCCGGTTCGGGCATTTGCCTCCAAGTGATCTCATCGATAATCGGTTTTGGCCCGAAATATTTCGGGAATTTCTTCAATGTGAGCGAGTCGTCTCGCTTCCATTGCACGAACTGATAGGCCCCCGTGCCCACGGGATTGTCCGAAAAGCCGTCCAGCCCCACCGCTTCCAAATGCTTTGGAGCGAGCGCAAACAAGTCTCGGAACGGGTTGAGCCCGAACGCAAACGGCTCCTTCAGGTGGAAGTTCAAGGTGTTTTCGTCGATTACAGTGATCGAATCAAAGGGCCTGAACCTCGTGTAGTTGAATGCGAATTTGGCGGTTCGTCCACTAGACAGATAGTCGATCACGGCCTTCGTGCCAGGCGCGTCAAGCTTTTCACCATTGTGGAACTCGACGCCCTTCTTGACGGTGACACGGAAATTCTCGCCGTCGAAAGTCCAAGACCCCAGCAGCGGGGTTAGAGGACCATCGCCTGTCTGGTCTCTGGTTGCAAAGCTATCGCACAAGAGTGTCGACACGATCCGGTCCTGCTGTGATGGCATGGCTCCACACAGCAGATTAACCACAATTGCACCAAGGGCAATTTGAATCTTCTTCGGAGCGGCAGGAGCCGGTGTTGGTGTCACTATTTTTTCGACTGTTGCCACCACGGTTTGGACAACGGGTTTCTCTACGACTACAGTCCTCTCCACTGGTACCTGTTTCTCGACCACGACCGTACGTTCAACGATTGTTTCGCCGCCGCCGCAGGCGACCACCGCCAATCCGGTGACCGCGAGCAGGATTGGACCAAAGGCTCTGAGCACAAGACGTAGGCCAGCCATATATCTCTCCTCGGTAACTGCCCCGATTACTCGGTCGCCATTGCTCCTCAACTAGTTTCCGGACATGGGCATGTTGTTTCACAGGACGCGGTTGCCCCTGTCGGTGCGCACGGGCGTTGTGAACGTATCCCCCCTTAATGAAGGTCGCCGCGGGCCTGCCCCCGGTCCCAAGACAGGCTCCTTTCAGGCGACGTAGTGGCCGCTCCTCAATGGCTGCGGGTGACGCGCGATCTTTGAGCATTCGCCTGTCGCCAAGGCGCACCGTGCCTCAGTGACCAAGTGCGCGAACCAATACCACGCGATTGTTAAGGCCAGAAATAGGAGCCCAATCACTCGACTTCCATGAGGTATGTCATCAAACCGGCAAGCGGGACCTCATAGCCGAGGACCTTACGGAGACTATTGTCCCGAGCTGTTGGACCTAAGTGCAAAGCTGATAGCACCTGAACGTCCGCTCACGCCGAGGATGCGGTAAATGCGCGTCAATTCGTTTCTGACCGATCCGATGGAAAGGCTTAATTCAGCCGCTATTGACTTCGTGGATCGTCCGCGGACCAGTTTCTCCAAGATCTCATGGTCCCTTCCGTCGAGCTGCGACCACAAATGGCTATCACGTTTGGAGAGGCCGAATCGCCCCGGATTCAAGAGTTCTAAGAACTGACTGAGCAGGTCAGGATCGATAATGGTCCCGCCCTGCGCGACGCGGTAGACGGCGTTGACGAGCCCAACGGGTGAAACCGATTTCAAAAGGAAACCGGAGGCTCCCGTGATCAGGGCGTCCCTAACGTCTTCGGCACCGCCATTCTCAGCGATAACCAGAATCTTGGTGGTGCCTGCATGACCGCTGATCTTGAGAGGCGAAAAGTCATGAGAATCGCCTTCGTGCATTTCATACAACACCACCCGTGGTCGGTATCTGCGAAGCGCGTCCATCGCAGCTGGGATGTTCGCAACTACGGCTTCGACTTGGATAGCGCTATTTCGGAAGAGTGCCTCAAGCCCCCGGCGACATATCGGGTGCCGATCAATGAGGATCAGCGGAATCCGATTGGAGCCTCCGCTTTCGTCCGGTACGTCGTGCTTTTCATCCCCCCAAGCCCAGGCGAGGTCCCTAGCGTTTAGAGGAGCCCATGTGAACGGGGGCCGCTCCTCAGCCCCCGGAACCAGGGATCGAGCGCCAACGAGGGATAGGCTCCTTCCTAACTCCTCGCCGATACGCTCAGCCAGTTCAAGTTCACGATTGCCATAGGCGTGCTCACGTTTCGCGTATATCTGAAGGGATGCGCCATGGTCGTAAAACAGCGGGATTGGAACTGCGATGAGGGAGCCGAATCCCTTGAGCAGTTTGGCCGCGTGTGCCGAGGTTCGCGTCGATACCTCTGTGATGGAGTCGGCGTCGATCATCAGCCCCCGGCCTGCCCGCGCGACTTCGCCGGCAACCGATCCTTGTAACGGGTAGCGAGACCTACGTCCGTCATCGCTAGCAGCGCTTTCGGACGTATAGAGAACGATTACGACGTCGCCATCAACATCAGCCCACGTCACAACCAGACGGTCGAAATCGATCACAGACGCGACCCGCTTGCAAACTCGTTCGCACAGCTCTTGAAAGCCAATGCCCGGCTTGGCTGACCGTGCCACGTCTGCAAGTAGCTCCCGTTCTGCAACGTGCATCTCCATCCGCCGATGCAAACGCAAGTTAGAGATCGTTCCGGATATCTGGTCTGCGACCTGCTCCGCGAACGACTGCGCAGCCTGGTCGTAGACATCCATGCTTTTTGAGGACAAGACCATCGCGCCGATGATTTCGTTTCGCACCCTCAGGGGTACAGCCAGCACCGAAGGGTGAGAATCCAATCGATAGGACGTAGACAACCTGTTTGCCAAGACGAGTTCGGTCAGGCTTCCCCGTAGAGGTTCGACAAGACGCTCTAGCTTGTCATCGGCCTCGCTGGCTCCGATAGACCAGCGCGTCACCGTAGCCTTGTCTGGATCGATCGACGTGATTTCAAGTCGATCGAACGTCAATAACCTGCCAAGATGTTCTGCGAACGCGGGCAACACGTCCGACATGGCGAGGGAAGACGCAAGGATCCGTCCGATTTGGGCGATTACGGCTGACCTGTGAGCCTGCCCACGAACCTCGACCAACAGCTGAGCGTGGGCCACGGCGCCTGCGATCTGCATCCCCACCCGCTCTGCCAACGCCAACTGCCGGTTCGAGTACACACCCGCGCCCCGTGCCCGCAGAGTGAGAACGGCGATGCATTCATCGCGCCAGATTAGCGGGACACAGAGCCATGAATCGAAACCCAGGCCTGGGATCCCCGCCATGCCCGGATAACGGGTGAGAATTGCGTCGCGGTCAAGCCCGTCCAGGATCAGCCCTCGTCTCGACGTAGCCACGTCGAGCAGTAAGTGCCCGCTAACCGGGATCTCTGATCCGTTTGTATCAGTCGGAACAGCCTCTCCGATCGAGTAAATAGTCTTGGATGTGGCTCCGGTGACGTTGACGGTGGAGATGGTCACCACGTTCCAAGGGATGAGTCGTTCCACGGCTCTCGCAAAACGAGGGA
>Ga0194131_10011665_pt1 | contig 10423 bp, 11 predicted proteins | sample TA2KigO120mmetaG_FD_148631 | JGI IMG/M metagenome (GOLD analysis project Ga0194131, IMG submission 148631) | Freshwater microbial communities from Lake Tanganyika, Tanzania - TA2015053 Kigoma Offshore 120m | ecosystem: Environmental > Aquatic > Freshwater > Lake | place: Tanzania: Lake... | reverse complement strand
CCGCATGTCGTCTTCAGCTCAACAGTTTGATGCCGTTCACGATAGGATCGCCCGTCGCCGAAATTATGGGGCTTCCACATTTCGATGGCATCGGCACGGGGTTCCCAAAAAGCTCGAAACGCCTCCATATGCGCCATCGTCATAGTACGGTGATCCCACACAGTCAGAGCTAGATTCTTCATTCCCCAATTGACCCCCCACTTGAAGGACTTCGTCATGGCTCAATGAAGCTCCTCTTCAGGACACGTCAGATCGATCACTTGAGTGAAACCTGGGACCGGCTGTGCGCCCAGATCGAGCAGGACTCTTCCCGGACAAGATAGTTCGCTTCGATCAAGGTGGTCCCGATAATAGACCCGGTCAGGAGCACCAGGCGCGCCCACGATTTCCTTAAATTCTCCCTTTAGAACTTTGTGGGCGCCGGTTCTCGAATCCGCAGAGCTGTCCGCATGCTCAAGATACAGGATCGGGAGACTCCAGCATGATAGCTGATAGGAGGTGTCAGCCAACTGATGTTGGAACATCCTCACCCCTACAATCGACAACTCCCCGTCGAGAATTAGGAAGGAACGGTCCTGTGCCTCCCCACCCCCAGCATACTCCCGGTAGTAGGCGAGATTCGCTTCTCCGTAGAGAGCGAGCCGTTCTTGGACACAACCCGAGGTCTGCTTTTTCCACAGAGAAAGGAACCGAACGTCACTGGCCCGGAGAACCTGCATTTCACTCAAACTCTTACGCCCCTCGCATGCCGCGATAGACGGCTTCCGCCAATTTCCAATCATCCGGCGTATCGATGTCAATCGCCTTGTATTTGGGCACGACGTGGCCCAGGAAGTTTGAGTCGGTCCCCGCACCTTCTGCGGAAAGAACCTCACCGGCGGGATAGAGTACAAACGACCCTGCATCAAAATATCGCTTTTCAAGATCCTGCGAACGTACAGCGAACATCCCGGGATGGAGTGGGCGGAGGCGACCATCCTCTTTGCGTGAAAATGCCCATTCGATCGGAGCTTGGTATTCGGCGATCGCGAGAAGAGGCAGTCTCCCTCCGGATCGTACGAACAACCTCTCAGCCTCGATCAAATCGTTTGCCTCCAACAATGGCGCGCACGCCATCAATAACCAGATCTGATCAAACGTCTGACCACGTCTCCGATACTCTGCGGCGACATACTTGAGTACAGGCATGATGGGGGTATGATCATCGGATAGTTCCGCCGGACGACCAAAATCGGATTTGAACCCGAGCTCCGTGACCACATGGCTGATCGCCTGACTGTCGGTAGAAACATGAATGGTTTCGAACAACGCGCTGTCGCGCGCCGCCTCCAAGACATACGCAATCATCGGTTTGCCACAAAACTCAAGGATATTCTTGTGGGGGATCCGTTTCGACCCCCCCCTGGCGGGTATGATAGCTAGCCTTCTCAGGACACTCATTACGGCCACAATCTGGCTCGGCGCACTTTTCCGTCAGCTGCCCGATGCCCTCCGCATGAAATCCAGCTATTGCGGAAACCCATAATCTTTGATCGATGGCCGAAGAAACTCATACCCGCATTTGGTATTGACGCGCTCGAGCGGGCTCGCCGGGGGAATCGAACAGAATCCGAGCAACTGCTTCTGTTCATTTGAACAGCCGCGGTAAATTTCCTCACTCACCGAGCGTACAATATCCATCGACGGCTTGATCCACCACATGCCCAACGTCGCGATCAAGGCCCACCGCAATCGATTCGAAGCATTCGCGCAGGTCCCATGCCACAATCGACTATCCCAGCAAATCAGATCCCCGGCTTTTCCGGCAAGGGGATAAACCTTATCAAGCCCGCGGTCTGTGTACTCAGCGGAGCGGTGAGATCCCGGAACAACCACTGTACAGCCGTTGGCTTCATCGGCATCCTCCAACAAGCAGACAAATTGCATCATGATTGTCCGACTCCCGGAAAATGGAATATGGGAATCGATATGCAGATCAAGCTTGGCTCCGCTTGACCGGGCGTTGTAGTACAACAGAATGTAATTGGGCACCTCAGGTGGTAGGAAGCGATAGTGGACGTCATTGAGTTTGTTCATCGCAATCGCGCGAACGGTTCGAGTCACGAGAATATCCAGGAACATCCTATCGAGGTTGTATACGCTATACAGAATCTTGTCGTCCTTGTCTCTTGAAGGCACTCCAGCATATCGCATCTTCGCCCCACGATTGATGCGCTCATACCCTTCCTTCACGCGAGCCAACAGAGCCCGAACGGTTGAGGCCGTCAAGTAGCCCTTTACGCACGAATAGCCGTATGTTTCGACTTCCTTGATGATTTGCGCTTCTTCTCCGGCCGACACCTCGCGTGACAGAGCTTCCACAGCGTCCATCTGAACCTCCTGACCCATGCCTACTTTTTCCCGTCCAGTGATTGAGACAGTTCTTTCAACTGCTCCACATGCACGCTCGATAACAGTCCCTGTTCGGTCAGATAGGCTTTGTCGCACACGATCTTTTTCGTATCCCACTTCAAGGTATCGAGACAGAACAGCCAGATATCCTCTTGCATCTCGATACGACGGAGACGATTTAACATTTCCTCCGTCAGCAGATCCTGCGCGATGACCGTAACCCCTCCGTCGTCACAGACGGCGATTCCGCCCCCGAACGCTTGCCGCATCTGTCTCTCAAGTTCAGGAGGGTAGGGCTCCGACGGGGTATTGAAACACCCCAACGGGCTCACCCCTTCTGACCAAACCGCATACCCCTCACGCCGCAATCGCGCCGCATCTCGAACCAGCCCCTGCACAACGACGGCCGCGGCTCCCTTATATAAAAGCAGAAACTTGCACACAAGATCGCCGATAATCGCCCGGTCCTCGCAATTGTAAGAAAAGATGACGACAACTTCCCCCTTCTGAACATCGCGCAACTGGTCATGAACCGAATAGTTTGAATTGTTGGCGGCAAAAACGGGACGGACCGGCCCTACGCGAAAATGGTTGGGATTCACCGGCAACACCTTCGGAAGCACCCCTGCTTTGCCGAGCGCATCAGTAACCTCCGTCGTTGAGACACGGTTGGCGATACAGAAGTCGCGAATCTTTTCTTGATAGCTCATCAGCCCCCTGCGGCTTTCTGCCAGTCCGTACGTTCTGGCTTCAGAAGTTGTACGGTAAATTCATAGAGAGGATAGTCATGAAATATATTCACCCTTGGAGTGATTGTCTTTGCCCTTGAGAAAACCACCTCAGGTTGATAGTGCTGATTTTTTTCGAGTTCATAATCCACATATTTCGACAAGAAATTGAGACACGCTCCGATTCTCGCCACTTCATACATGCGCCGCATTGTGGCATAGGCATACTCCTCCATCCCCGCGGACCGGTATGACAGAGCCCCCGACAGCACAGCAATGTCAACAGCCGGGATCACCACATTGAAGATATCGCCGGCATGAAACTCCCGCCCCGGTCGACCGTAGGACGAAGTGGCATCGGCCACCAGAGTTTCAGCGACATCAATCCCGATATAGAGAAAATCCCCCTTCGTACGTTCCTCTAAATATGGGACCAACCCTCCTAACCCGCAACCTACATCGAGGATGGTTTTTCCTATCAGATCCAACCCTCTGAACAACACTTCAAAGCGCAACGCCTGCGATTTTGCACTTACCCACCCCACCGTCTTGATGTCACGCCCGAACTCATGAAATCGGTCGTTGTACAACCCCGCGACCCGCTTCAAGTCAGGCTCTTGAGCATACTGCGTCATGGGATTGTCCACCCGAAAAACTCTTGCGCATTGCCGCCCATAATCTTTGCCACATTCTCCTCAGACACCCCCTGGCTCCGCAACAGTTGAAGAGACATACGGAGTGTGGTTCCGATCGATCGATCTGGATAATCCGAACCGTAAAAGATACGGGCGAACTTCATGCTCCCCATCGCATACATCATATCGCCTGGAACCGAGCTACCTTGGTAATACAAAAGCGAATACGAGAGATCCATACTGACATTTGGCAGCCGTTTCGCCAGCATCATGAAATCGATGACATAGTGTCCGCCCATATGCGCCCAAATGATCCGTGTCTTAGGACATTGCTTAGCCAGGGCCCCGTACTTCAACGGAGAAAACCCATCCATAAGATGGGTGCCGTCGGGAAACGCATCGATCAGAACCGGCACATTCATCTCGCCTGCATATCGAACCAGGCGGACAGTCTGATCATCGTCAACGCCGAATCCTTGAAGCCGAGGATGCAACTTCAGCCCGATATAGCCGAGCTTTTCAATTCCATCCCGCAAGCATTGCTCAGCTGTAGAGCTGTACGGATGGACATTGATAAATCCACGCAGTCTGGGGAACTTCGAAATCGCCTCAGCAACAACCTCTGCTGACCAGGGTTGAGTCTCGAGGTGCAGCACAATAGCGCGGGCAACCTCGGTATCTTCAAGTTGACGGTTCAGCTCTGTGACCGCGTCCAACGCTGTTCCGTCAACTTTGTCATCCAGATGTAGATGCGCATCGATAATCATCAGCAGCCTTCGATCTCAAAACAGATGAGCGATTCCGCTTTATCGGCGAGATCACGGGCCAATCGCGGCACCGGCGCCCGGCTGAGGATGTAGCCAAGACGATCGCCGTCCACGGTCGCTTGATGGAATCGGTTCCCGACTTTGGCGAAGGGGGCAGCGATCACCCCGGCGAGCGAATTGGCAGACTCAAACCCGGAGATTTTTCGCAAAATACCCGGCCGTGATGGGAAAAAGCGCAATACCGCCGCCTGCTTCCGGTTTTCAATCGTGCCTACTTCCTGCCCCACGGCCTGAAGAGCCGTTGCCCGAGCGATATTGACACCGCTTACCGCAGGAATCAGCTCATCAAAAATCATAAAGCCCCCTCCGCGACCAGCGGCTTCGACAAGACCGACACTGCCGTCGGCCATCAAGATCGCTTCGGCATGACCCGGACCGTCCAGATAACCCAGGGCACGATAGGCCGCTACGACTGTATCCGCAATGCGTGTGACGATTTCAGCGGGACGATCAGGTGTGGCCAGTTCGCGTGCAACCGTTCCACGTGTACCCGCTACTTTCTTTTTCTCGGTCACGGCCAAAACGTGAACTGTTCCACCAACAGCAAACACTTCAACGGTAAACTCAGTCCCAGCCATGTAGGACTCCATGATCACTTTTCCAGACTTTGAAAATTGAAATGCCCTGCAAACCGCACCCTGCAAGTCGTCCGCCACAGACTCAAGCTTCGTCACGCCACGGCTCCCGGAAGCATCCGTAGGCTTGATAATCAGGGGAAAACCGAATCTAGAAATGGCCGCCACGACCATGTCCGGGTGATCGAACACTTCCCATCTTGGCCCAGGCACCCCTTGTTCCATCCAGATCTTCCGCTGTACCGCCTTATCGAGTAATCGGAGGGCCAGATCCGTGCGCGGCCCTGGCAGGTTAAACTCCTCACGCAACCGAGCGGCGAGCATCATTCCCGCTTCCGAAACAAAACTCACTGCGCCTTGAATATTCTTACCGAGGCTCTTCACTTGCCGGATAATCGCCTCATGATCGCTTAAGTCCGTATTCAGGATATGATCCGCTACCGCAAACCCTTCTGCATGAGGATCGGCATCGAGCGCCAACACTTTCAGCCCGGCTGCACGAGCCTCACAGATAGCGTGCCGCTGCCATTTGCCTGCTGTCACCGCGATGAGCCAGCTCTCGTGAATGTTCACAACAACCCTCGAATGATCGACGACACTCTTTCCACGCCCCGCCCATCAACTAATTCCAGACCACGTTCTGACACCGCCCTGACTTCTCCTGGATGGAACCTGCGAAGCCGTCCAACCCCAATCCCGAGAACAGCACCTTGCTCTTCAGCAAAACGAGCAATCTTCATTTCCTCATTTGTCTGCGGCAGTACAAACGCCGCCTTCCCCACACAAAGCGCCTCGAACAAACAGCCCCCTCCGTTTGTGACCGCCCAATCACAAGAGGCCAGAAGCTGTGGAAGCTCGGGCGGGTTAACAAGAACACGATACCCCGCATCCGCCACAATGGCTTTCGCCAACGGTCCCTGAACGAGGGTGACGTCGAGGCCTTCATCCCTCAGCCGTCGCGCAACTTCAGGTCCTTGCCCAAGAAGGTCTCCTCCACCAAGGACCACGAGCACACGATTCGCCCGTCCCGTGGGCGGGGTGCGATGGAGCGCAGCAATTTCCTCCCGCAGCAGGATATATTGAAACCCGACATACGCCTGCCGAGTGGCGCGCACTTCTCCGTGTGGAAACACCGCGATATTAATATTCGGAATCGTTTCCCCAAACCAATCAAGCGCCACAGTAGTCTGTCCACCTTCATGCGCTGTCCGAATTTGATCATCTATTCCCACATGAGAATCAAACACCACCACCCTCGCAGGAACCCCCGAATACTTCGGCGTCGGCAACATCCGGCTTGCGGACGCGGATAGGCCAGAAATTCGAACGCCAATCCCCTCTTTTTCCAAGCGAGCTGCGAGCGCAGAGGACCGCCATATGTGCCCCCACCCGACCTTTTCATTGCCGTCACAGAAGATTTCTGTTACAGGGCATTGCGTCATTCCACCACATCCCAACTGAGACGATCTCCTATCTGCAGGTCGCGCCGAGCCTTTCGACCAAGAAGATCCCTGTAGTACTTCGGATGCAAGCCAAAGGATGGCCGCACTGACTTGATATTTAACTGCGTCAGGGGCTCCCCTGCCCTAATGGCGGCCGAGACGTAGAGAGAGCGCCGGCCACGAAGACTTTGCAGCGCACACGGGGCGACGTCATAACTGACTTGTCCAAGCGCTTTCTCGACGAGGCGAACCTCTCTGACCAAACGGGAGAACTCTTCTTCCCCAGAGGAAAAAAACGAATCGACCGTCTCTGCTCCGTCATCAAGCGTGAAATGCTTTTCGATAAAGCAGGCTCCAAGGGCCACCGACGCCACCGCTGCGGCAGTCCCCACGGTATGATCCGATAGCCCGGGAACCACACCAAAGCGAGTCGCCATATCCGAAATCGTCCGCAAATTGGATTCCTCTGGAGGCGCGGGATATGCCGTCGTGCACTTCAGCACCACAATTTCATGGGCTCCGGCCGCACGAAGAGTTGCCAACGCCAGTTCGATATCAGCAAGTGCCGCAATACCTGTAGAGATAATGACCGGCTTCCCAGTCCGAGCCACTTTCTCAAGGAGCGGGAGATGGGTAATTTCAGGGGATGCGATCTTATACGCTGGAGTCTGTAGATGCTCTAGTAGCTCCACGGCTGACTCATCAAACGGACTCGAAAACACTTCCAATCCTAAACTTCTAGCTTCACGGAAAATCACCTCATGCCACTCCCAGGGAGTGTGCGCCTTATCGTACAGATCCCATAGGGTTGAGTGATTAGCCCAAGGATTCTCTGCCGGAATAGAAAAGTCTTCACGGTCACATTTGAGCGTAATGGTATCCGCGGTATAGGTCTGCAGCTTGATCGCGTCTGCCCCTGCACGTTTGGCCGCATGAACAATGGCAATGCCACGTTCAAGACTTCCACCGTGATTGCCGGACATTTCGGCGACAATAAAGGCTGGATGCCCGGGCCCCAGAGTGTGCTTGCCAATGCGTAAGTGCATGCTCGATCTTCTAGTTGAATCTGCGGAAGACAGGCTTGACAATGTTGCCTTTGATTGCGGCCCTCATTCCAGCCCCCTCGGCTGATCGTTTCATGACCTCGAGAGCATCGCGGATACATTCAACGGCAAATTCGATGGTTTCCCTCTTATGCGCATAGGAGGGAACCACGTAGGGCATCAATAGGCCACGCGCGATCGTTTCCTGCAAGAACAGCGTGCGTGCCAGCATTGAAATCTGCCCGGTTTCATCCCTAAAGGCGAACCCCGGCTTTACACTATATCCGGCAACGTCGATATATCGCTCAGCGCCGACATCTTTTGCCGCAGCCCGCACACCATCCATCAGCGCCTTACCCGTTTCCCAGAAATGCGCGACGATATTGTGCCGACGGATCTCATTAACACAGGCAATGGCAGCCGCAAGACAATGCGTTTCTCCGCCATGTGTCGTCGAGAGTAAAAACACTCTTTCTTGGTCATGATCAATTCCCCCAATACGCATAAATTCGCGCTGTCCCACAAGGGCGCTTACGGAGAAGCCATTCGCCATTCCTTTTCCGAAAGCACTCAGATGAGGCGTCACCCCCACCATTTCTTGGGCTCCACCCAGTGCAAATCGAAAGCCGGAGACGATTTCATCAAAAATCAGGAGCGTGCCGTGCTTCTCACAAAGCGCCTTGAGCCCCTCAAGAAACCCATCCTTGGGGGCCTCCAAAGAGACGGGTTCAAGAATAAAACAAGCGATCTGCCCGGGGTGTTGCTCAAAAAGCGCTTGGCAGCTTTCAAGATCGTTATAATTGAATTTGAGCGTAAGAGCCTGAATCTCCTGTGGAATACCGCGAGGAATCACCGTTGAGCCTATGAACCAATCATGAATTGCGTTAAATGCATCGGATGAACACCGTGCAACATATTTTCGCTCCGTATAGGCACGGGCAAGTTTAACGGCGGCAGTAACTGCATCGGAACCGTTTTTCCCGAACTTAACCATTTCAGCGGATGGGATTATGTCTACAAGAAGCTCGGCCAGCTCCCCTTCAATTACTGATGGACGACAGAAATTCACACCCCGTGTGAGTTCTTTTCGGACAGCGTCAAGAACGGGCTCATACGCGTGACCAAGAAGAACCGTGCCAAGCGACATAGCCAAATCGACGAACTCGTTTCCATCGACATCCCATAGCGTACAACCCATTCCCCGATCAATGATCTGGGGAGCGTTTTCCGGAAACTGATCATCGCCTTTACTGTATGTATGCGCCCCTCCTGGTATCAGCAGATTTGCTTTATCAGCACAAATCTTGCTCAACGCATACGTCAACGTCTTCTTCTTCATATCAACATCCGTTTCAAAAGAATCACCGAACACTCACGGCCCATTCAAGACTTCCTTTAGACACGAACGGGAATATCTTCTTGCTTCACACAACATCCGCGCCAGCCACAGTCAGGATCATTTGATAGAAGTCCTGCTTGCGGGGACAACTCCGCACCCGATCCAGTTCGAAATATTTCACCCTTGACAACGCACTTCTCAGTTTCGCTCCCAACGGGAAGGATTCAGCAAGTCAAAGTCACTCACACACAAACCAGACGGCAGGGGCGGCAGTGCTCCTTCGGCACAGAAAATGATCTCTTCAAGGTGGGCCTGACTGTCGACTCCGACGACTACCTTCGCAACCTCAGAAAGCGATAACGCGTGCCGCAGACATACTTGCACGGGTGTCAGCTGCTGCTCGGCCAACCAGCGATCCCAAACATCAAAGATGTTCCGCCACCGGAAAACAAACGTTGGCCGCTGAGCGGCGGGCATTAACAGCAGGCCTTGCAAAAAAATGGAGCGCACATGAATTTCAACCCCCTGTCCATACAGACGCACCAGCCAGCCCGAATCAACTATCCGTCGATCCAAAACGTTACACGGAGTCTGAACAAGGTCGAATGTGTAGCTATCCCAGAACGACTCTAGCTCATCCGGTGCATAGATCGAAACACCAATCTTCTCAACTACACCCCGCGATTTAAGGTCGCTCAAAGCATCGTACAGCGCTTGCCCTGCTTTACCCAACAACTGCCCCGGGCAATGTAACAACAAGCCGTACAAATGACCGATTCGTAAACGAAAAAGAGATTCGCGAACCTCCTGGCTAATCCACGACGAAATATCTTTGCAGCCTTCGGGCACGGCGGGTAATTTCGTGACCACTTTAAACCCCTGGATTCCCGCTTCACCCAAACAGGTTTCGCTTTCGCCGTAGGTAATTGCGGTATCAATCGTATCGATCCTATTGGCCGCTGCGAGATGCAGCATGGCGGCTGTTTCCGAACGAGTCACTTGCCCCTGACGATTGGCAATCCCGTAGCGCATACCGAACTGCGCAGTACCCAAGGCAAGCCTTTGCAACCCCTCCGTCACTTGAATCCCATCACGCGCCTTCACCGATTAAACCCTGTTTATACTTCGCGTTGATATTCTCCGGATCAATTTCCTTATCAGCCACCAGGTCATACAGATCCGTATTCGAAAGGCGCACAGCGATTTCAGGAGGCAGGTTATGCCTGTTGGTATAGACGAGCGCATCAGCGTGCGGAAGCAACTGATCGCACTGATCGCAGTAGGGGAACAGCCGAAAATTCTTCGTGCGATGAGCCCACCGGAGAAAGCGATATTTTTCTCCATTAAGGATGTCAAGAACCGGCTGTTCGAACGCATTCCCGAGCACAATCTGATTGTTATAGTCATAACAACAGGGAATCACTTCCCCGTCCCACTGGATTT
>Ga0194131_10011663_pt1 | contig 10426 bp, 9 predicted proteins | sample TA2KigO120mmetaG_FD_148631 | JGI IMG/M metagenome (GOLD analysis project Ga0194131, IMG submission 148631) | Freshwater microbial communities from Lake Tanganyika, Tanzania - TA2015053 Kigoma Offshore 120m | ecosystem: Environmental > Aquatic > Freshwater > Lake | place: Tanzania: Lake... | reverse complement strand
TCGAGACGGCAGCCGGTGCTGTTCGACAGGCTGTCCCACCACAGTCCTGTGTCGTGGCTAACGGTCGGGAACCGTCCCACCGAGGTCAGGGCCACTACCCGCACACATCCTCCGCCTCGGACTAGGCTGTCGCAGTTCCGCCGTGTGGGCAACAGGCCAAGAGCGCTTTCATGCCCGCAGGCGCCGCCCAGCAGCCCGTCGGCCACACCGGTTCAATCGGCGTAGGTTGCTGAGAAAAGCCGTCTCGTGGAAGGTCGACATGCCGCCATTGCGCCGCCGTGTTGTCATGGCGGGAACGTTCGCTAGATCGACAGGTGTTGCCTGTTATTGATCGATTACTTAAGTTTTTGATGTTCTCTTTGTGTTCTGGCAAGATCATGTATCCGAACACGGGGGCTCGACGATGTCGCAGCGAGCCATGGCGCAGGTCAGTTCCGAAACGTTCGCCAGGGTGCAGGCCCTGACGGTGGCGCCCGCCCTCGATTGGGGCGAGATCGACCTCGATCTGCTCGACGAGCGGCGGCGATTGGTGCCGCCGTTCCCCCTCGATGTCCTGCCGCCGCCATGGCGCGATTGGATCGTGGAGGCGGCGCGGGCGGCGACGGCGCCGGTCGACTATGTCGCGCAGGCGGTGCTGGCCGCGGCAGCGGGTATCGCCACCGGTGGCGTCGGCGTGAGCCCCGCGCCGGGCTGGGTCGAGCCGATGAAGCTGTGGCTGGCGGCCGTCGGTGCGCCGTCGACCGGCAAGTCGCCGGCGCTGACCACGGTGCGGCGCCTGCTGCACAGGCTGGAGAGCGAGCGGAACCAGAGCGAGCAATCCCGGGATGAGGGCTCGCCGCCGCGCCGGATCATGCTGTCCTCGCGGTCGATGCCGGCCATCGCCGCTGCCGTCGACGAAAGCGTGCATGGCTTTTTGCTGTGGCACGACCATGCCGACGGCTGCCTGACGCCGCCGTTCGGCAGCCGCGGCGCCTGCCCCATCGAAAACCTGCCGGTCAGTCTGTTGGGCACGATCGAGCCGGACGGGACGGCGATCCGACCTGGTGCAGAGTCCGCCCTATTGGCGCGCTTCCTCTATGCCTGGCCGCAACAATCGTCCTTCTGTCCGCTTGCCGAGCGTCGGCCGCCGCGGCCCGAGGCTGTGCTGGCGGCGCTGCGCCGTCTGCTGGATTTCGCCCCGGCGCGTCAGCAGCCGCGCGTCCTGGTGCTCGACAAGCCCGCCGTGGCGGCCTTCGACGCCTTTCTGGCCGAGCGGCATGGCGAGCGTGGCCGTAGCGAGGGGCTGGAGGCGGCGTGGTCGGGCAAGGGCGGCGGTGCGGTGGCGCGGCTGGCGTGTCTGCTCACCTTGCTCGCCTGGTCGGTCTCGGATCTGACCGAGCCGGGTCCCGTCGGCCACGCGGTGATCGAGCGCGCGATCGCGCTGTGGTCGGACTACTACCGGCCGCACGCCCGCGCCTTCTTCCGCTGCGCCGCGCCCGGCGATCTCGACGGCCGGGCTCGCCGCGTCGTGCACTGGCTTCAGGCCACGAAACCTTTCGTCGTGTCGCGCGAGGAGGTCAGGCGCCGGGCGCTCGGCGAGACGACGAACGCCGCCGAGACCGACCGCGTGCTGGCGCGCCTGGTCGAGGGCGGCGCCCTGCAGCGGCTGGCTGCCGAGACAGGACCGAAGGGCGGCCGTCCGGCGTTGCGCTGGCAGGTCAATCCGCTGCTCGGCGCCGAGCAGGGGTGACGCGAAAGGACGTCTTGCTGTCTCACACAAGGGGTGCAGCCCACCACCGCCGCGGAAACCTCGGAAACCTCGCTAACCTCGAAAACCCCCGGAAAACAGCCCTCGGATGCATCGATGTCGGGCCCGGCGCAAACCGCGGAAACCTCGCTAACCTCGGCCCTCCATGACGACCGCGACGCGGCCCGTCACCGAGCGCTCGAGGAGCGCGCGCATCGCCGCGGCCGCCTGGTCGAGGCGGAAGGTGCGGTCGACATGCGGCCGGCAAAGCCCGGCTTCGCACCAGCCGCGAATGCGCTCCATCAGGGCGAAGGTCCTTTCGGCTTCCTCGAAGCGCGCGTCGTGCGGGCTCCAGCCGACATAGGTGCCGTAGTTGAAGCCCATCACGGCGATGGTCTTGACCAGCAGGATGTTGGCCGGGATTTGCGGGATGCTGCCGCCGGCAAAGCCGATCGGGCAGATGCGCGCTTCGGGCGCCATGCAGCGCAGCGACTGGGCGAACACCTCGCCGCCCACCGGATCGTAGACGCGATCGACGCCGCGGCCCTGGGTGAGCGTCAGCACCGCGTCGCGGAAGTCCGTGGTCGTGTAGTCGATCACATGATCGGCGCCGCGCGCCTTGGCGAAGGCCGTCTTGCGCGCGCCACCCGCCGTGGCGATCACCGTGGCGCCCAGGATCTTGCCGATCTCGACCGCCGCCATGCCGACGCCGCCGGCCGCCGCGTGCACCAGCAGCGTCTGGCCTTCCTGCACGTCCAGCACATGAGGCCAGGTCAGCGCACCGGCCGAAGTCGGGTAGGAGATGGCGAGCTGGATCGCCTCGGTGAAGCCGACATTTGTCGGCTTGGCGAAGACGTTGACCTCGTGCGCCACGACTTCCTCGGCGAGCCCGCCCCAGTCAAGCACCGCCACCACCTCGTCGCCGACCTTGACGCGCCGGCAAACGGCGTCGACCTCGGTGACGATACCCGAGACCTCGGTGCCGGGTGCAAAGGGGAAGGGCGGGCGGCGCTGGTACTTGCCGGCGATCACCAGCGTGGTGGCAAAGCTCACGCCCGCCGCCTTGATACGGATGCGCACTTGGCCGCGGCCGAGCGGCGCCGGCGCGACATCCTCCAGGCGCAAATCTTCAGGTCCGCCCCACTGGCGGCAGATCATGGCCTTCATGGGCGAGGATCAGGCGCCGAGGGCGCCGACGATCGCCACCGAGCAGACATTGCGCGCCGGGAAGCCACCGAGATTGTGCGTCAGCCCGAGCTTGACGTCGGGCCGCTGGCGGGCGCCGGCACGGCCCTGAAGCTGCAGGTACATCTCGTAGATCATGCGGATGCCCGAGGCGCCGATCGGATGGCCGAAGCATTTCAGGCCGCCGTCGATCTGGCAGGGCACCTTGCCGTCGGCGTCGTAGAAGCCGTCGAGCACGTCCTTCACCGCGCCGCCCTCGGGCGAGATGTAGAGGTCTTCCAAGGTCACCAGCTCGGTGACGGAGAAGCAGTCGTGGCACTCCACGAGACTGAGCTCGCGGCGCGGGTCTTCGATGCCGGCCTCGCGATAAGCGCGCTTGGCGGCGATGCGGGCGGTGGCGAAGTAGCTGCCGTCCCAGGTGTTGTGCTGCTCCTCGACGCCGTTGGAGCCGGCGATCTGCAGCGCCTTGACCGTGACCAGGTCCTGCTTGCCGAGCGAGCGGGCGATCTCGGGCGTGGTGACGATGGCGGCCGCCGCGCCGTCGCTGACGCCGCAGCAATCGTAGAGACCGAGCGGATCGGCGATCAGCGGCGCGCCCAGCACGTCGGCCTCGCTGATCTCGCGCCGCAGATGGGCCTTGGGATTCTTGACGCCGTTGGCGTGGCTCTTGACCGAGATGTGCGCCATGGCGCGCTTCAGCTCCTCGCGGCTGACGCCATGCTTGGCGCGATAGGCCGAGGCGAGCTGGGCGAAGCTGCCGGGCGCGGTGAGATTGGCCCACCACAGAGGCGGCGCGCTGCCGGCGCTGAGGCCGGGCAGGCCGCCGAAGCCGGTGTCCTTCAGCTTCTCGACGCCGAGCGCCAGCGCGATGTCGCAGGCGCCGGCCGCCACGGCATAGACGGCCGAGCGGAAGGCGTCGGAGCCCGAGGCGCAATAGTTCTCGACGCGGCTCACCGGGATGTAGTCGAGGCGCAGCGTCTCGGAGAGCGGCAGGCCCGATTTGCCGACATTGACCTCGTCGAGGCAGGTCGAGAGCCAGGCCGCACCGACCTGGCCACGGCCGATGCCGGCGTCGGTAAGCGCTTCGTCGAACGCGGTCACCATGAGCTCCTCGGCGCCCTTGTCCCAATGCTCGCCGAAGCGCGTGCAGCCCATGCCGAGGATGGCGACCTTGTCGCGGATGCCCGATGCCATGCGTCCTCCTTCGTCTCTCCGACGGAGGGGTCATGAGCATCATCATTGCCGCTCATGACCCCTCCGCCTCCTGCGGGGGCACCTCCCCTTCGCGGGCTCCGCGAAGGGGAGGCAACAGTTCAGTCCAACGCCACCGGCAGCGCCTTGACGCCGCGCAGGATCAGCGAGTCATGCCATTGCGGCTCGCCGCCGATCAACCGCAGGTCGGGCAGGCGTTCCGCCAGCCGCGTCGCGGCGATCTCGCCCTCCAGCCGCGCCAACGGCGCGCCCAGGCAGAAATGGATGCCGTGGCCGAACGTCATGTGCGGGCTCTGCGGCCGGCCGATGTCGAAACGGTCGGGATCGTCGAACGCCTCGGAATCGCGGTTGGCCGAGTTGGCGAAGGCGAAGACGCGCTGGCCGCCGCGGATCGTCTTGCCGCCGATTTCCAGATCGGCCGAGGCGACGCGGGCCAGGGCGCCCGAGGGGCCGTCGTAACGCAGCCACTCCTCGATCGCGCCGCCGGCCAGCGCCGGCTGGCCGACCAGCCGCTCCCATTGCTCGCGATGCTTCATCGAGTAGAGGAAACCGTTGCCGATCAGGTTGGTCGTGGTCTCGTGGCCGGCGAACAGCAGCAGGATGCAGGTGCCGATGATCTCGTCGGTGGTGAGCGCGTCGCGGTCGTCGCGCGCCAGCACGAGCTGGCTGATCATGTCGGCGGTCGGCGCGGCGGTGCGCGCCTCGACCAGGCCGCGGAAATAGTCGGCCATCGCCCGCGCGCCCTGCTCGGCGCGCAGGTACTTGTTGCCGGCGACCTGGGCGGTGCCGATGAACAGCGCGATGTCGTCGGACCACACCTTGACGCGCTCGAGGTCGGCGCGCGGCACGCCCAGCAGATCCATGATCACCGAGGCGGGCAGGGGATAGGCGAAGTCGGCGATGAAGTCGACGGTCTCGCCGCGCCGCGCCTTGGCCTGCATGGCCTCGATCAGGTGGCCGACGATGTCCTCGATGTTGGATGCCAGGTCGGCGACGGCGGTCGGCGTGAAGGCTTTGGTGAACAGGCGGCGCAAACGGGTGTGGTCGGGCGGGTCGCGGAACACCATCCAATGGTTCAGGTAGCGCACCAGGCTGTCGATCGAGCCGCGCTGGAACTCGGGATTGTTCTTGAAGAACGGAGTGAGCCGATCGGCCGAGATCTGCTTGTTGTTCAGCGCCACCTGCTTCACGTCGGCATAGCGCGTGACGATCCACGCCTTCATGGCCGGCGACCAGTGCACCGGGTCCTCGGCACGAAGCCGGGCGAATTCGGGAAAGGGATCGGCGTTGGTCGCGGGATTGCCGAGATCGAAGACGTAAGGCATGGGCTGTCGGTTCATGTCGTCCTGAGCGAAGCGAAGGACCTCGACGCCGTTGGCAACCGGCATGAGATCCTTCGCTGCGCTCAGGATGACAGCGTCGGCGGTCTGGATCAATTCGGCCATGCGCCTCGCCGCCGCAGGACGGAGGCCGACTTACACTGCCGTGCCCGCGAACAGCAGCAGATTGCCGTCGGGGTCGCGCACGATGAAGGTGCGGGCGCCCCACGGCTCCTGCTTCAGCGGCCGGAAGAACTCGACGCCCGCCGCCTGGAATTCGGCGAACAGCGCGCGGATCTCGGCGGCGCTGGCCACGGCGATCGAGGCGGCGAGCAGCTCGTCGCGGTCGCGGACGTCGTCGACCCACACCGGCCGACTCACCAGCCGCAAGTTCAGGGCCGCCGCGCCGCGCCGCACTTGGCCGTAGAATGGCGGCTCGCCGTAGGTGAAGACGACCTCGAAGCCGAGCGTGTCGGTGAAGTAGGCGCAGGCCGCCTCGAAGTCGGCGACGAACAGCTGCGGTTCGGCGGCGCCCAGCATCGGTTTCGACGCCTCACCGACTCGACCGTCGGTCACGGCCTCAGCTCCAGGCGCGCCAGCGGTGGGGTCCGACCGCGCGGCGAGCCGTCGAGCGATCCATAGGCGAGGGCGGCCACGCCCAGCGCCTTGCCGAAACGGCGGCTGCAGTCGAGCGGATCGCCGTACTTGCGATGCCGCGCGGTGTGCTGGGCGGCGGCGAGCAGCAGGCGGCCTTTCAGCGGGTTCCGGTTCTTGCCGAAATCCTCGAGCATGCACAGCGCGATCTCCTGGTTGTGCGGATCGTTGCCCAGCCGCGCGCAGGCGAGCGCCAGAGCCTGCGCCATGGGCGCCGAATCGTGACCGGCATCGAGGCTCGCCTGCACCCAGCCCAGCGCTTGCGGCGCGTCGAGCGTCACGCAAGCCGCTTCGGCGCGCACCGCCATCGCCGCGGCATCGAGGCCGGCGGCCTTGGCGGGCTTGTCGATGCGCGGTGGTGTGAGATCGTCGGTCAGCTTCTGGTGGAAGGCGTTTTGGTTGAGGTAGGCGGCGGCGAGAAAGAGCAGTTTCAGCCGCTGCGGATGCTGGAACTTGTCCCAGAACCAGCCCAGCGTGTTGACGTACTCGTAGCAGTGCTGCGGCAGGGAGAAGTTGAGATCGTTGTGGGTCTCCAGCACGACCTGCGCGGCGCCGACCTGGAGCGCATCGAGCAGGGCGCGCGGACTCTTGCCGGCCTTCAAGAGTGCCGTCAGGTGCAGGAGATAGGCGGGCTCGGGCTCGCGCAGCACCGCCTCGATCAGCGCCTCGGTCTCCTGGGCATCGATCGGCGCCTTGTTGTCGGCGAGCATGGCGCGCTCCTGCTGGCTGGTGCCGCCATAGGGCACGGCATGCAGGGTCTGGCCGTCGATATAGACGGTGATGGCGTTGCAGGCGACTTCGTAGAGCGAGTACCAGCGCGGGCCGACGGCGATATCGAGCGCGCCGGCATAGAGCACGTCGTGCGCCGTCTCCCAGCCGATCGCCTCGCCCAGCTCGACGGTGGCGCGGGCGCGGAACGATTTGTGGCCGGTGGTGTAGGAGCGGTTCTGGAACGAGCGGTCCTGGACGTCGATCAGGCCGGCGAAGCAAAGCTCGGCCAGCGCGGCGCGGCGCTCGGCCGGGTTCTGCATCAGGCCGAGGAACACCCGGTAGGCGTCGATCACCTGACCGCGATGCACCAGGGTCATCCAGCGGCCGAGCCGCTCCTTCAACGGTCCGTCGAGCGCGAGCGGCGCCTGGTCGGGCCAATGCACGACCGGCGGCGGCGGCGGCCCGTCGGGCATCTGGAAGCCGCGCGAATAGTGGCCCGGCGCCTTGGCGATCTTCTGGTTCCAGATGTCGAGGCCGGTCGGGATGTACCAGATGGTCTGCGCCATCGGCAGGCCGGCGGCGGCGGCCGGCAGCATCGCGGCGAGATGCAGCGTGGCGCGGGCGCTGAGCAGGCAATGGTCGTTGTTGACGAAGTTGACGTAGCCGTCGTCGATGCGCTCGTGATAGGGCACGTGGGTGTAGGGCGCGTGGATGCGCACCGCCTCGCGCAGCATTTCCGGCAGCGGCCGGCCGTCGCGCACCAAGCCGTAATAGACCTCGCTCGCGCCCTTCTGATCGCGATCGAGGATGCGCGCTTCGAGCGCGGCATAGGCGGCAGCGGCGGGACGGCTCGCGGCAATGGCGGAATCGGGCATCGGGCTCCTCCGGCGAGGCCGTCATTAGACGCCCGTCGGCGCGGTCTTCCAAGCTGTCAGTTTCGCGTACCGCCGTCTTTCTTGTCTCCTCCCCAAGCTTTGCTTGGGGAGGTGCCCTCGTCATACGAGGGCAGAGGGGTCATGAGGGGTAGTGTCGATGGGCATGATTTCGGCGACCGTCTTGTCAAATATTGTCAGTTGATAATTATACAGTTTAATGTCTATATGAGCCATGCCTCCCGCGTCGCCACAGCGCTACACCGCAGCCCAGCTCGGCCAATTGTCGGGCGTCGGCGAGCGCACCGTGCGCTACTACGTGCGCGAGCGCTTGATCGATCCGCCGGATGGCCGCGGACGTGGCGCGCATTTCGACGATCGCCACTTGAGCCAGCTCGGGTACGTACGCCTGTTGCAGGAAGCGGGCCTCGACCATGCCGCCATCCGCCGCCATGGGGCGGAGCTCGAAGCCATCCTGGCCAAGCGCGGCGTCGCGTGCGCGGCGTGGGAGAAGTCGTGGGCCGGGGCGAGCCTGCGCATCGTCCAGGCCTATCGTCGGCTCAAGGCCAAGCAGCCGGCCGCGGCGATCACCACGGCGACGCGCGTGGCGGTGGCGCCGGGCATCGAGTTGATCGTCGACAGCTCGCGGCGTCTGCCGCCGCCGGCGAAATTGGCCGAGCTGGTCGAGCTCGTCCGCGCGGCCTTCGCCACACGCGGCGATGGCAATCGGCCGGCGGCCCGGTAGGCCGCCATGGTCTCGTCGGCAGCCCTGCGGTCGTTCTACGCCAAGCTGGTCGCGGGCAACGGCCAGGTCGACGATCCGCGCATCGTCGCGGCCTTTGCAGCGGTGCCGCGCGAGCGCTTCGTCGGTCCCGGCCCCTGGCAGGTTTACGCCCAGGGCGGAGGCTACATCGAGACACCCTCCGACGATCCGATCTTTATCTATCAAGACGTGCTGGTGGGCTTGGCCAGCGATCGCGGGCTGAACAACGGTCAACCCAGCCTGCACGTGCGCTGCCTGGCGGCGCTCCAACCACGCGCCGGCGAGACCGCGGTGCATATCGGCGCCGGCACCGGCTACTACACGGCGTTGCTGGCCGAACTGGTCGGCCCGACCGGATCGGTCGTGGGCTACGAGGTCGAGAGCGACCTGGCGCGGCGGGCGGCCGTCAATCTGTCCAGCCTGACAAACGTGACCGTACATCATCGCTCGGCTTGCGAAGGGCCGATCGAGACGTGCGATGTGATCTACGTGAACGCCGGCGCCACTCATCCGCTCGACACGTGGCTCGACGCGCTGCGGCCAGGCGGCCGCCTGCTGCTGCCGCTCACGCCCGATCAGGGCATGGGCGGCATGCTGTTGCTGACGCGCCGCGAGGACAGCTTCGCCGCCCGCTTCGTGTGTCCGGCGATGTTCGTCCCCTGTGTGGGTGCACGCGATCCTGCGACGGCACAGCGACTGGCGACTGCCTTTGCCCGCGGCGATGCCAGGACCGTGCAGTCGCTGCGGCGCGGCCCGTCACCCGACCAATCGTGCTGGTGCGCCGGCCACGGCTGGTGGCTGTCGACGGCCGCCTAGGACGGCTTCGCCCACGGGCCGAACGGCGGCATGTCCTGGCTGGGCTTGAGCGGAAAGACCGGCGGCCGCTTCTCGAAGAACGATTTTATGCCTTCCTGGGCATCGGCGGCGGCGGCGAGCCAGCCGACGCACTGCAGGTCGAGCGACAGCGCGTCGGCCGGATCCTGCGCCCCCAGCATGCTCCACATCAGCCGCCGGTTGACGGCGGCCGCCACGGCCGACGAGTTCTTGTCGGCGAACTTGCGGGCCAATGCTCGGGCGGCGGGCAGCAACTCGTCGGGCGCGTGGATCGAGCGCACCAGCCGGCCGTTCAGCGCCTCCTCGGCGCCGATCAGGTCGGCGGTCATCACCCATTCCTGGGCCTGCTGCATGCCGACTAGGCGCGGCAGGAACCAGCACGAGCCTGCCTCCATCGCCATGCCGCGCTTGTTGAACACGAAGCCGACGCGGGCCGCCGTCGACATCAGGCGCAGATCCATCGGCAAGCACATGGTGATGCCGACGCCGACCGCTGCGCCGTTGATCGCCGCCACGATCGGCTTCAGGCAGTTGAAGATCGCGAGCGTGATGGAATCGTTGGGATCGCGCTGCTTGGGTTTGCTGCCGTCGTTCCACACCTGGAAGGCACCGGCGCCGGCCGAGATGTCGGCGCCGGCGCAGAAGGCGCGGCCGGCGCCGGTGACGACGATCGCCCGAACCTCGTCCATCGCGTTCACGCGGCCGAAGAAGTCGATCAGTTCCTTGCTCATCACCGTGTTGAAGGCGTTGAGCTTGTCGGGCCGATTGAGCGTCAGCGTCATGACGCCGTGGTCGAGATGGGTCAGCAAGGTCTCGTAGGTCATGCGCAGATCCCCGGTCGGGCGGTTCCGCGCAGCAAGACGAAATGTCGTTGCGCGACCGGCCCGATTGCTCAACAGTCGCCGCAACGCGCAGCGATCGCAATCCCGGAGGACTTTCATGTCTCACCTGCTGAAATCCGTCGAAGACGGCGTGATGAAGATCACGCTCAACCGCCCCGAGGCGATGAATGCGCTGTCGCGCTACATGATGTCGGGCTTGAACGACGCCCTCGAGGAAGCGGCGGGATCACGTTCGATCGGCTGCGTGGTGGTGCGCGGCGCGGGCGACAAGGCGTTCTGCGCCGGCGGCGACGTGAAGTCGATGGCAG
>Ga0194131_10011661_pt1 | contig 10427 bp, 8 predicted proteins | sample TA2KigO120mmetaG_FD_148631 | JGI IMG/M metagenome (GOLD analysis project Ga0194131, IMG submission 148631) | Freshwater microbial communities from Lake Tanganyika, Tanzania - TA2015053 Kigoma Offshore 120m | ecosystem: Environmental > Aquatic > Freshwater > Lake | place: Tanzania: Lake... | reverse complement strand
TCCAGGGCACTTGCCCGAGGGGTCACAGTTCTACCAAACTCGTAGCCCAGCCGCTTTCGGAGTGTATAACAGTAGCGCTCCAGATTCGCACTGCTGCTCGCAAAGCACTTAAAAGGCCTCCCGACCCGCCCCTCCGCAATATCCTTCTGGACGTCAGCCGCCCACGCCACATCGATAAGTAGGATGTCATCAGCACCAAACTCACTCACGTCCGGATACGGAATGACGGCACCCGGGCTGCTTGCCTGTACGGTCGCCATTCAGTCAGGAGTCGTGGCTATGGTTCAACACTGTTCCCGTTGGCAGCCGGTCCGGCTGCCCCGGGGGCTATATCCGCTGGCGCAACCTCCAACATATTAGCCAGCACATCCTTTGCCTTGGTGACGCGCTTGCCGACAATTTCCTCTATCTTCTCCCTAAACTCCTTTATCCGCGCTTCGTCGGTTGCCTCTTCCCGAGCACTTAGATACTCTTGGTCTGCATCGGTCAGTTCGGCGAACTTCCATTCTGCCTCCAACCAATCCAGCTGCCTTTCACGGAAGATTTTTAAGTACTCGCCCGCGGCCTTCAACCCGGTCTCTTTCAGTTTCTTTTGCACCGCGCTCGCTACCTCGGCTGGCGCGCTCAAAGCCTTCATGAATTCATCGAGCGCTTTCCGGTTCGCCAAGTTCGCCATCAGGAGCCAAACCAGGCTCGTCTTTGACTTCTCGTTTACAATGATCTTCTCGACCTTGAAGAACACCCGCTGAGAATAGTACGCGTCGTAGGGATGGAAGAACTTCTTCTTCGGGTTAAAGCAAACAGGTTCCAGCCCCGTCACCAGAGCCGTTGCGACACTTTGCGGCGAGAGCCCATACGCACGTACCAGGTTATACACTTCCGCCCAGGCCCGGATGAGGGCCTGGTGAAATACATTTCTCCGATAGAATGAGACCTCGCCCAGTTCCTCGTTCGCCTTCAGCTTGTTAGTGAATTCCTCCTCCGCATCTTGCACCTTCTCTTGGTCGAGTTGGTTTGCCGACCGAAACTTGCCCAAAACATCACTCCGGAACTGAGCGTAACCCGTTATCCCATCCTTCACTTCCTTGTCCAGTAAGGACAAGGCCTTCTCAAAAGCCTGCCGAACCACCTTGTAAACGCTCGGACCCGTGAACAAAATATCCAGGCTCGGCGTGACATACTTTGCGATCTGCTGCTGCAGAATCTCCGCTTGGTCGAGATCGAACCTCGCCTCGTTGATCTCACTGGCGATGGGCGCGTTCTGGTTGGCCTGCAACGCTTCCTGAACTTCCCCAAGATTGAGCAAAGTGTATGTGTACCCCTTCTTCTCAGTAAAAATGTGGTTTTCCAGCGCCTCCGCTATAATCGACACGGTCGTGATACTATAGGCCTTCTGAGCCTGCCGCGCCTTGCTCGCATCCCGCTGATTCCACTCAAGTTGGTGCAGGTAACTGAAGTCACCGCCACGCTCTTTCCAGGCATCCCCCAGTTGCCGAACGCACATCGCGGCCAGACTCTTATCCTTCAGCAACCAGATAAAATGCCCGCTCACCTCCTTCGCTTCCTTGTTAATGGTCACAAACAGCTCCCGCATGTCCTTGAGGAGCGACTCCTGCGTCCCCCCTGCCTTCACGGCGCCAGGCGCAAAGAAAACGCAGAGCGGTAGGTCAATCTCAGAAATCACATCCTGGCCGCCCTTCTCGATCAGCTTCTTCAGCGCGGTAAGCCGGTGCTGCCCGTCGAGGACCACTAGCCTGACTTTCTCCGAATTGTACCGGAGTGTTGCTGCGTAGTGGTAGTAGTAGCGCGTTTGCCCATCATGCTGAATTGAATGCAGGGTCTCATCTCCCTTCGTCAGCGGAAGTTCGAACTCAAAACGGCTCTTGTCGTAACGCACCAAATATTTGTCGCCGCCCGGCCCAGTCTCGATCGTGGGCTCGACCGTGGTGTAGTTATCAATCGGTTTCCCTCCGTCAATGCCGAACAGGGTTACCATCAATGGCGGAAAAAACACGACCCGCCCAGCCCCCTTTTGCAAATACTTGTCGATGATCTCGCTCTGGACGCGTACGTAGTCAATATCCCGCTGCACAATCTCCGCGAAATTGATCGTCCTGATGTCGAGCACGTCGGACGCAGTCTCCAGCCACTCCAGGCGGTTGGTTTTAATGCTCGTCAGTAGGTAATTCAGCGCAAAGCTCTGCTTCGTCTTGAAGTGCCCGAACACACCATCGAGCTGCTTGTCGAACACCTGCTGCTGTTTTGATTGGGGCAAGATAGCCATAATTTTAACCTTTTTGTTTCAAGATAAACTAAATGCTGGACGAAAAATGGATTGTGTAAGTTTCTCGTAACACCGGAGATGCTTCCGGTCTGCAACGTCGAGAGGCAGACAATTAACCGACACGTCCACAATGCTCATCTGACACTCCTTCAGAAAGCCGAGCAAACCCGTGTTGCCGTTGACGTGTTGAGAGATACGGTCGTAAAATGACTGGTCAAAACAAATGCCGATGTAGAGCGGCTTGTCGGCACTGAACGCAAATCTTAGCACCCGGGTTATTTCCGCCAGCGGAATCGGCGGCTTCGATACAGCGAGCAGTGACTCCAGCAATTCACTCGGCTTCGTGCATACCTCCAGTTGGCCCGAGATTTCAAGGCACGTGCGCATATGCTCAGCCTTCCCGTCGTGCAACACCCCTCGCAACTCACTATATGCGTAGGCCCGCGCGTAATTGTTTAGGCGACCCGCCAAGTTCTTGAGCACGGTTTCGGAGTCGACCCTTGTCGTAATTCCCAACTCGTAGTCGGTCGGGAAACGAACACTAAAAAAGTAAATTCCGCCCTGAGTGCTTGAAAGCTGCTCCAGCTCAAATGGCAAATCGAATTTCTTAAAGCACTTTTGTTCCATTGTGTCTTATCGCTACTCAAAAAATCTCGGATGCGTCACCGCCAGCGCCAGGCTGGACGACGAATTGAAAATCAGTGTTTCAAAGCGTGTATCCGACAGTGTGTGCGAAAGCCACCGATAACGTTCAATGGCCGCGTGACGCGACTCCGGCCCAAACGGGATGTTGTGCAGGAGCTGGCGCAGTTCGTTGTCAAACACCACCAGGAAGGTCGCTCCCTCGTAGGTCGCGGCATGAGCCTTGGTCGCATCCTCGAACTGCTGGGCAAGCTTCGCGTGCATCCCGGTTAGCGGCACGCGCTGTTCGAACAGCGGAGTTCCCGGGTAATACTCTTCGCTGACCGCTGTGCCCGAGTCCAATTCCGCGCAGGCCTTGGAAAGCACCTTCAGATAATCCCCCACCTCGCCCGACAGATTGCCCTCTTTCACTTGCTCCCCAAAGATTTCCGATTCCACCGCCCACACATGCTGGGGCAACGTCCGCAGTTGGATTTCCAGGTATCTCGCGCCATCCCGCACCACGATATGCACCGAACGATAAGGCTTTTCCCCAGTGCGGTAGTCATTCACCCGTTTCTCATCCAGGCCGTCGGTCAGTGTTTTCAACGCTCGATCCTGCTCGGCGATGGAGGGGAAGATCACCCGCAAGCCAACCATGTCTCCCAGGCGCGAGAGGTCCATGCCGTGGTTCTGAGGCCGTCGCAGTTTGCGAATGATCGATTTGGTCCGCTTCGACCGGCCCGAGAGCAGATGCCGGAAGCCCGCCTCGACCAGCAGCCGATCCACCCGGGCCGACATCTCGATGAGTAGGGGATCGTAGCTGGTCCGCAGTGCCTCCAGCATTTCAATGTCGCTCTGATCCTGACTGCCATCCCGCAGCCGATTTCCGAGCCTCTTAATCTCATTCCCCGAGAAAGGCATCGCCCCGCCAATTGGTGAAGAGCCACTCATGCATCCACCGGTTCAGGCAATTCAGGGTAGTCCCATTCGAAGTGTACCACCTCGCCATCCAAATTTTTCCAGGTCTGTCTTCTCGGATCCACGATTCGGCAAGTGACCCAGTTGCGCCAAAGCGACATGGTTTCACTCTCATTTCTGAGTCCATGCACCTGTTGCACTACAAGCCGGTGAGCCCAAGACTTATTCCGAGTCACGATTCGTCCTCTCACGGACCCGTAGGTAACCCCATACCAGACGGTTTGGGGACGCGGCATTTCGAAACCGCGATTCGAGGCAATGTGCTCCAAGGCCCTAAACACGAAGTCGAGGCCCAACCCATGCCCACCGTTTGCCTCAGACGCCACTAGTTCGGCGACCGCCTTTACCAGGATTAGCTGCCCGAGTGGCCGAAGCAACAGATGCCCACGATTACTGCCAAGCTCCCGGTCCTGGCACGTTCGAGATGCAAACACGTCGAACTCGGGAAACTCCCGCCAGCGGTTCAGAACAGAAGCGTACTCATGTGATGAGGCTCGCTGTAGGATTTGGAAGACCGGAAGCCGCACGATGCGATCGAACAGTTTGAGAATGAGGTCACTCCCAAGCTCGATCTCGGCATCTGGTGGGCGAATTGGCATCATGCCCCGTATGGGGGCGCGCCAGTGTTCAAAGATCTCGGGCTTCAACATCGGCAGATACGCAGCCGCTACCTCTTTCAACGTGCTTAAAGTTGTCAGGTGAGAGCTTCCAGCAGTTATTGAGGCTCCTTTCCAGTTAACCCGAGGCTCTTCTCCGTCGTCCGCTTTGAACAGTGGGTGAGTGACACCGAGTCGTCGTGCCACCACCGCAAAGCCGTCGGTCTCGTCGAGCAAGATGTTCTCACCCTTGTCCGTCTTCTTTGCGTAGGAGTTGATTGCAATGAACGTCCGTCGTATCCGACGAGTCGCTTCCGCGTGCGTTTCCCCGATCACTACCGCCGGTGTATATTCGACTGGCAGCGTATCTTCAAAAATGAACTGCAAGTCCTCGATTCTCACGCGAAACGTCTCACAAAACTCAGAGCGGGACATCGTTCCCCCACGCGGAGTGCCATCGTGTGAACGCAATTGAAGAGTCCCGCGTTCTTGCAACTCCCGCAATCCTCGCATACCAAGTACTCGGTGCTGGCCGTCCAATGCGTACAGCCGCACGCCATCCAGCTTCAGCAGCCCCACCCGTCCGCTTGGTTCGATGGGAGTGAATTCCGCAGAAGTTGTCAGCGCGCGCCCATCCTTATTCCAGTTGCCGTGCGATGAATGCTCGACCCAGTTGGGACTGATGACCGCCATGATCGGCCCGAACTTTCTCTGGGGTTGAGCAAGATACGCAGCCAGCGCCGCCTGCCGGGTCCAGTCCGGGGCTCGCTGTTTGATCTCATCCGCGTTCGAGGAATCAACAATCAGCCGCCCCGTTTCATGATCAATCTTGTCCTGCATGAACGGCATCTCCGAACCAAGCCGGATATGATGGCTAATCCACTCCAGGGAATGCAAAACCGTGAAAGAGGGAACCGGCACGCCAAGGCTGCCGTTTGTATCGGCGGTCCGTCCCATCCTGCTCGCGAAAGCGACGAACTGCCCGTCCCGTGCGATGGTCTGGCCGAGCAGAGCGCTCAGGATTTCTGCCCGGTCCCGGTCCACCTTCGCCTGCGCTTCGCGATAATCATCAGCCAACTCGGGAATGCTGTTGCCTGGTGTTTCCATCGGGAGGCTCCTCTGTCTAAATCTTCGCGCCCTGCGTTAGCTCAGCCAGCGAACAACCCAGGGCCTTCGCAAAACGCATCAACATGTCCACCGTTACGTTTTGTTCTCCACGCTCCACACTCCCGACGTAGTTACGGTGGCAGTCCACCCGCTCCGCGAGTTCTTCCTGAGAAAGCTTCAGGCTACGACGTCGAGTGCGAACGGCGTCGCCAAGACGTCTTCGATGGAGGGGCACTCTGTCGTTGGCCATGAGCGGAAGCACACCATAATGGTGCATTTGCAACCACCCACTAAAGTAGTGCATCTCGTCGCCATCCCTCGAGGCCGGCCTCGGTTTGGATTCGGAAAGCACTGGGCACGAGACTTCGGCCGCATATACTCCCGACCAGATTCAATGCCCAACGAATTCGAACATCCGAGCGCCTCTCCGCTTTCAGGAATTGCAGGACGATATCCGAAGGAAACATCCTACCTCGGGCGCGTTTTTAACGACACGACCAATTCCTACAAGCTTCTTTGGTTCCGGGCAATTTTAGCTCTGCTTCAGCGCAGCGAAGAACCGAGGCTGCAACTCGTCGATATTATCCGGGAAATGGCCGTTCTTGCCTGGCCGCCAGTTTGCCTCTACCGGCTCTCACTGGGACGTCAGGACAAACTTCAGGAAGTCCTCGCTTCAATCAGAGAGGCATCGAGGTTGGAGGCGAAAGCAAAGCCGGGCGAGGTCCGAGATTTCATTAAGCATTCGACTGAATTCACCCAGCAGCTGGGTTTTCTTGGACGCTACGTGCCGACACGATTTCTGGCAGTGTGGTTTCAGGATGAACTGCGTGGAATGCCGGACGGAAAGCGCGATGCAACAATTCGGACGCTGGCGACACAGAGTCAGCGGTCTTCCTCGCCAAGTCCATATTGGTTTGAGGACGGCTGCATCCGGCTCAACGCAGGATGGGCCACATTTCTCAGAGAGAACATGGCCGTCGTGGAGGCATTCGCCAAACACCACTGCGCGCTCTTTCTGCAAGCCCGCAACCCTAGCGTTCCTGGCATCGTGAAGAAGCTTCATTCCCCAACAGAACGCCAACTCACAGCTGCTCACGGTTTTTGGCACTTCATTCGAGAGGAGTTGGCGATTGCCGGTCGTTCCTCCAAATTCTGTGACATCTACACCCTCAAACCCCTGGAGGGCGCCTTTACAGTCGACCATTTTCTCCCTTGGAGTTTTGTCGTGCATGATTTGCTTTGGAATCTTACGCCAGTGGAAGGAACGACGAATTCCAGCAAAAACGATGCGTTGCCAAAATTGGACATCTACCTGCCGCGCCTGGCCGGTCTCCATTTTGAGGCCATCCGATTGGCGACCAAAACACCGCGACTTCTGGACGACTACGTCGAGTGTTTCCAGATGGACGTCCGAGCCCTTGCCGATCTCAGTTTGGCCAGTTTGACCGAGAAGTATCGTGCCGTAATCGCACCACAGGCCCAGATTGCCGCAAATCAAGGCTTCCCAGCCGGCTGGGTTTTCCGTAATTCACCTCAACCGTGAAGGGATTCGGCCCCATTGAAGCGGAGCGCATACTTGCTGAGGACGAGTTGTTCCTCATCGCTCGCGACAAATATCCCATTTCCCCAGGTCATACCCTCGTCATCGTCAAACGCCTCGTTGCCCGCTTTGACCAGCTTACGCAGGAAGAAAAGCTTCGACTGCTCCACTGGGTGGATTGGGGGATGCAACATCTGCAAACCATTCTCGAACGAAAGCCCGACGGATTTAATCTCGGCCTTAACGATGGCCCAGCCGCCGGCCAAACCGTCCCCCAACTGCATTTCCACATAATCCCACGCTACGCCGGCGACGTCCCCGATCCCCGAGGTGGCGTCCGCCACGTCATTCCCAGCAAAGCTCGCTACTGGTGTGATGAACCATCTATCGACCCTTCACTCGTAACCGTGATTTCGTCTCCGACCCAATTGAAGCGTCATCATCGCTGGACCGGAAACGACCGCATCGAACGCAATTATCACAGCTCCGTTCGGCTAAGCGATGACCCTTGTGATTTAGTCCTTCACTGGAAAACTGGCCCCGAGGCAACTCCGCATCTGATCGGATGTTTCCGTCTTCATCTCGCCCAGCTACTAAGAGCTAACTACATCCGTCCTGACGCGCCCGGCCATGTGCGCGTCCGATTATATCACGAGCACAACGATGATATCTTTCTCGAGGTTCAATCCGGCAGCCCACGTTTGTGGGTGGGGAAATTCCCCAAGAGCTAGCAACTCTGCTTCGTGCCGCTTGACCGCTTTCGATTCAGATTCTCATTCAGCCCAGCCTTTTCGCACAGTTCCGCCAGTCCCTTCTTCGTCGGTCCCAACATCACCGTTTCCGAAAGTCCCAGCTTTTTCAGCTTGGCGCTGAAGGCCGCCATCTCCGACCGGCGCGGATGATTCGCACCCACGAACCGTTCCTTGAAGTAGAGCAGTTGCCCATCCGCGCTGTGGTCGAACACCTGCACCCAGCGCGTCCGCAGGTTCACCTTGATGCGCTGTCGCAACTCCGGCAGCGGCTTGCCCTCGAAATCGTCGTACACCAGGAACGTCGCTTTGCCCGAAGCTTTGTGTAGCTTGATAATGTCCGCCTGGGACACGTCGCCGAACAATGCTGTCGCACATCCGACGTAAGCCCGGAGCACTGGCGGCAACTCGTCCAGCACGCTGCGATGCAGATACAACGCCTGCTCATCCTGCCAGCCCACCTTCAGTTCCTCGCACGCCAGTTCGATCTCGCCTGTGTCGCCTGCCGCATACAGAAGTTCGATGCCTTTCTCCAAGGCGCGGGTGTAGTTGCCGAAGAATTCGCGGATGTCCCATCGCAGGGTTTGCGACAGATGCCCGAACGGCACCTTCTTGCGGAGGTTCGCCAGCGCCACATACACCAGCAGGTCACGGCGACGATTCTCCGCCGCCCGTTTCACCTCCTCGGCGCCCCCTTTCTGGACGAACATCCGCAGCGCCTGCTTCGGTGAGCCAACCTTTTCGCGCAACTCGCCCGTCTGGGGAAATTCCTCTGGCTCCGGCAGCCGGCCCAGTTGGAGCATCACGCTCCAGAAGCCATCCAGCAGGTCCTGATGCGTCTCATAGATGACCTCCCAGTGCCGCTTCCGGGGTTGCCCGATGCCGAACTGCACCCGCACCTGTTCCCACTCCACGCCTTCCGCCCCGCCACCCTGCACGTAGGCCCGCAACGCCCGCTTCGGCGAGCCGAGTCGTTCATTGATTTCCGCCAGCGGCGTAAACTCGGTTGGCTCAGGAATACGCCCCAACTCCAGCGCCAGCTTCCCGAAATCGCCGAGCAATTCCTTGTGCTCTTCGTAAAGGCTCTTCCACAAGGTTTGCGGGCCGCCCAAACCCAGCCGTGCGCTGATTTGCGTCCAGTCCACCGCCCGGCGCGTCCGCGCCGAGATGAAGTCCTGATGCTCTGCTGGATCGCGGAACACGTAGAACACACCCAGCGCCACGGGCACGGCCGTCACATCAAGCGCGTCTTCGATGTACTGCTGAAGTTCCTGTTGCTCGAAGAATTTTTGAAACGTGTTCGCTCGCGTCAGCACGCCATCGCCAAAGACCCGCGTCGTGGCCGTGTCCACCGTCTCGTTGATCAGCCCAGCCACCACCAACAACCGCTTCGCATGACGGAACGCTTCCACCAAAGCTTCCAGACGTTCGGCCGGATCCTCGATCACGTTCAGCACGTATCCGAGATTCACGACATCGGCTTCGCGCTTCTGCCCGTCGGGCCGGTGAACCGGATCCCATCCGTTGGCATCGTGCCCCAATCCTTGCAGCCCTCGCACGTCGCTTCCTTGCCCGCAGCCGTAGTCGAAGAACGTGGTGGAGGATTTCAACATCCCGTATTCCAGCAGGCTCTTGACCGGCTTCGACAGCTCGTAACGCGTCAGCGCCGTCTTGTGCCGATCCACCACGATAGCCCCCTCCTTCTCCGCTCTCCCACCATTTCCCTCTCCGCCTCGACCGGGGAAAGGGCCAGGGTGAGGTGTCGAATCCTCTACCTTCCGCACCGAGTGTCCCTGGATAACCACCCCCTTTTCGCGCAGCAACCGTTCCCAATTCAGTTTGAACCCGATGGTCGCCGTTCGTTCGTAAAGTCCCGCCGCCTCTTCCGCCTTGGTCAACGCGGCGAAGCCTGCGCGCCGTGGATGCTCGGGAGCCAGGAACGCTTCCTTTCGATGCAGGATCGGAGGGTTCAGGTTGCCCGCATAATCGGTGTGCCGCGCCTTGCCGCTGGCCAGGTCAATCGTAACCGCATGTCGAAGCGCCGGGTGCGGATCATCCATGAAGTCTGGATAACTGAGAAACGAGACCTTCAGTTCGTCCGTCCGAAACTTGATCAAGTTGAACTCCGGCCCCACTTCAAAGACCACCGCCAGTTGCGCCAGCAGTTGATTCAGCTCCGGGCCGAAATCACTCCCTGTGTCCCGGGCCACGTAAAGTGCGCCCGGCAGCCGCTTGCCGAAGGTGAGCTTGTCGAGGCAGCCCTGGTACTCCTGCAGGTTCACAATTCAGTAGAGGTTCATCGGAATCGGCGTAAGGATACCCATGCCGGCGCCGACAGAAAACCCGGAATTGCCGCCGTCGGCCGCCGAAAACCCGAAGACAATCCGATGCCCAACGACACAAATCAAAATTCGGAATGGCTCTCCAGTGGCGAGACCCGCAAGAAGCTTCGCATCTCCGGTTGCGAGTTGATGCATCTGCGCGAAGCCGGTCATCTGCCGTTCAAAAAACAAGGCAACGCCTTCCTCTATGCCGCGAAGGACGTGAAG
>Ga0194131_10011660_pt1 | contig 10427 bp, 10 predicted proteins | sample TA2KigO120mmetaG_FD_148631 | JGI IMG/M metagenome (GOLD analysis project Ga0194131, IMG submission 148631) | Freshwater microbial communities from Lake Tanganyika, Tanzania - TA2015053 Kigoma Offshore 120m | ecosystem: Environmental > Aquatic > Freshwater > Lake | place: Tanzania: Lake... | reverse complement strand
GCGAGCGGCAGCGCGGCGCGCAGCGCGGCGCGCGGGCCGTCGCCGCGCCCGCAGGCGAGCAGCAGTCCCCAGGCCGGCAGCACGAACGCGATCTCCTTCGTCGCCAGCGCCAGGAATCCGATCACGAACGCTCCGACGAAAGCGCCGTCGAGCGCGAGCAGCAGCGCTCCGAGCACGAGCGGCGCGCACTGCGCGTCGACGCGCCCGACGATCCACACCACCGTGCCGCCGGAATAGGGGAACAGCGCGGCGAGCAGGCTCGCGACCAGCGCGCCCGCCCGGCCGCCGCCGAGGCGCAATGCGAGCAGGCCGGCGAGCACCGCCGTCAGCGCGTGGCAGCCGACGTTGAACAGGCGCAGCGGCTCGACGGCCGTTCCTGTCAGTGCCTCCTGCACGCCCAGCGTCGTCGTCACCAGCGGGCGCCAGAAGAGCACGCTGCGCAAGTCGTACTCGCTGCTGCACCAGTCGGCCAGCGCGCCATGCTCGTGCACCCAGCGCAGCGCCGCGGCGTCCTCCGAGATCAGGCCCGTGCCGAAAGTCCCGACGAAGGACACCAGCGCGACGGCGAGCGCAGCGATCCACCAGGGGAACGCCGGACGCTCAACGCCGCTCTCGGGAGTCGGTTCCACGCCGGAGCGCGCGCTACTTGCGCCGCTTCTGCGCGATCTCCATCACGACGACCTCGCCCTGCGGCGGGATCGTGTCGCACATCGTGATGTGGCGCTGGTCCGCGCCATCCTCGCGGATCTCCATCCGGAACGGGCGCTCGCCCGCCGCGTCGCGCATCGTGCCGCTCATGTTCAGCACGCCGCGCGCGTCGCGCTTGCCGCGGCTCGTGATCATCCACGTGCTCCACGCGTCTGCCCACAGCGCGGTGTACTCGTTCGACATCTTGCCGTAGCCGAGGATCTGGAAGGCCTTCATCGGCATCATCTGCCCGCTCATCGGATCGGGCATCGACCACTCGACGTCCTGCCACAGATAGCGGCCATCGAGCAGCGGACGGCAGGTCGCGCTGCCGCGGAACTCGGTCCACGGGGCATCCGGCGCCATGCGCATCTTGTAGGCGCTGTCCCAGGTGCCGGCGTCGCGCATCAATTCCTGGTGCTCGGCGCCGGGCGTCGCGAGCTCCATCATCTTCGCCATCATCGCCTCCATGTCCATCGGAGTCGGCACGGCCGGTTCCTTGGGCGCGGACTGACAGGCGCAGATGACGGTTGCCAGCAGGATCGACAGGAAGAGCGACGGGTGCTTCATGCGCGCTAGCGTAGTGCGATTCGATCGACCGTGCCATCCGACCCGGCCGCGGAGAGCACGCGGCACGCGTTGGTCTTGAAGACGAGGTGCACCTCGAGGCCGGGGCGCAGGCCGAGTTCCTCGGTTGCGACCCGCGTCAGGCTCGCGCACAGCGCCGCGCCGTCTCCGGCGCCCAGTCGCGCTTCGATGCGCACGCTGCCATCCGGCTCCGGCTCGACGCCCGTGATCCGCGCCGCGAGCACGTTGCGCGCCGAGATCCGTTCGGGCCTCTCCACCGCGACGAGGATTTCGTCGCTGCCGATCGCGAACAGCGCGCGCGCGCCGCGACCGAGTCCGCCGGCCGGCACGTGTGCGAGCCCGCCCTGATCGAGTTCCAGCACGGCCGTCCCGCCGTGCAGCTCGCGTACCCGCCCCGCCAGCACGTTCTCGAAGTCGGATCCACGCTGCGCGCGCAGAACCTCCGCCGGCGCGCCGCGCGCGACCACGCGCCCGCCGCGCAGCACCGCGACCTCTTCGCACAGCGCCTGCACCTCCGTCGCGTCGTGCGACACGAAGATCGTCGGCACGTCGAACTCCTCGCGCACGCGCAGCAGGTACGGCAGGATGCGCCGGCGCAGCTCGAGATCGAGCGATGCGAGCGGCTCGTCGAGCAGCAAGAGGCGCGGCGCCGACACGAGCGCCCGGCCGAGCGCGACGCGCTGGCGCTCGCCACCCGACAGCGTGGCCGGAGCGCGTCCCAACAGCGGCGCGATCTCCAAGGTCGCGAGCGTGCGCTGGTAGCGGGCCGCGTCGACGCGCAATCCAGCGCGCAGGTTCCGCTCGACCGACCAGTGCGGGAACAGCAGCGCGTCCTGCGGCACGTAGCCGACGCCGCGCCGCTCCGGCGGCAGGTCGACGCGAGCGGTGGAGTCGTACAGCACGCAGTCGCCGACGCGCAGGCGTCCGCTCGCCGGCCGGCGCCAGCCGGCCAGCGCCTCGAGCAGGCTCGTCTTGCCCGCTCCGGACGGCCCGAAGATGCCCAGCGAGCGCGCGTCCGTCGCGAGCTCGAGCGCGAGCTCGAACGCGTGCAGCGGCAGGCGCAGCGCAAGCTCGAGGCGCGCCGTGCTCATCGGCTCCTCCGGCGTGAAAGGCGCTCGACCCACCACAAGAGCGCGAACGCGATCGCGACCGTGATCCCGACCAGGCGCAGCGCGGCCGCGTGGTCGCCGAGCTGGATCTCTTCGAAGATCGCCAGCGCCAGCGTCTGCGTGCGGCCCGGGATGCTGCCGGCCACGATCACGGTCGCCCCGAACTCCCCGAGCGCACGGCCGAAGCCCAGCGCGCCGGCCGCGCACAGGCCGCGGCGAGCCAGCGGCACCGTCACGCGAGCGAAGGTGCGTGCCCGCGAATAGCCGAGCGTGCGCGCCATCCGTTCCAGACGCGGATCGACCTCTTCGAAGGCCGTGCGCGCCGTGCGCGCGACCAGCGGCAGCGCGACGATCGCGCTGGCGAGAACGGCGGCCTTCCACGTGAAGAGCAGATCGGGATCGAATCCGAGCGCGCGCTCGCCGAGCCAGCCGTCGCGCGCGAGCAGCGCGAGCAGCAGGTAGCCGATCGCGGTGGGGGGCAGGACCAGCGGCAGCGCAACCAGCGTCTCGATCGCGCTCTTGCCGCGGAACTCGGCGCGGGCGAGCAGGAAGCCGAGCGCGATGCCGGCCGGCGCCGCGAGCAGCGCGGCCACGCCCGCGACGCGCGCGGTCACGAGCAGGACATCGAGCGTGTGCGACTCCGCGCCGATCACGTCAGCGCTCCGGCGTGGGCGGCACGAGGAATCCGTGGCGCTCGAATACCGCGGCCGCCTGCGGCGACGCGAGGAACCCGAGGAGAGCCCGCGCCTGCACCTCGGCCGGGCGGCCGGAGACCGCTGCTGCCGGGTACGCGATCGCCGGCCCCGCCTCGCGCGGCACCGCGTGCACGATGCGCACGTGCGGCGAGAGCGCGGCGTCGCTGCGGTAGACGATGCCGGCATCCGCGCCGCCGGACTCGACCGCTGCCAGTGCCGCGCGCACGTCGACGCCTGGCAGCACCTTGACCGAGACCGACGGCCAGATCCCAGCCTCCTCCAACCACGCCTTCGCATACCTGCCTGCGGGCACCGCTTCGACGTTGGCGAGCGAGAGTCGCCGCACGGCGGGTTCGGTCAATTGGGCGGCCGCGAACGGTGCGCGGAAGATCGACGCGGCGCCCGTCGGCTCGATCACGACGAGCTGATTCGACAGCAACGCGCGGCGCGAACCGGCGGCCAACAGCCCGGCGTCCTCCAGCCGGTCCATCTCCTCTTCACCCGCGGACAGGAATACGTCCGCCTTGGCCGCCGCGGCAATCTGATTGGCGAGGTCGCCCGAGGCTCCGAAGCAGAGCACCAGATCGATCGGGTGCGTGCTCTCGTACAGCGTCGCGAGCTCGCGCAACGCGTCGCGAGTGCTCGCCGCGGCATAGACGACGAGCTCTGTGCGCACCGCCGAGTCCGCGTCGGCGCAGCCGGCCGCTGCGAGCGTCAGACCGGCCACGATCGACTTCGCTCGGTTCACACGCGTAGCGTAGCGGATCGCGTCAACACGAAGCACGGCAGCTCGGGCGGCGCGAGCACGCGCACCGGCGGGCCCCAGAAGCCCGCGCCGCGTGACACGTAGACCAGGCCATCGCCCTCGCGCTGCAAGCCGGTGATGTACGGCTGCACCAGGTGGACGAGCCCGTGGAACGGCCACATCTGGCCGCCGTGCGTGTGCCCGCACACCGCCGCGCCGGCGCCGGCGCGCACGACCTCGCGCGCCTGCTTCGGCCGGTGCACGAGCGCGAGCAGCGCGCGTTGCGGATCGCGACCGGACAAGGCGCGCTCCACATCCGGTCCGATCGCTTCCGCATGCCTGCCGGCCCATTCGTCGGGCAGCCCGACCACATCGAGGCTCGCGCCGGCATCGCCGATCGACACGCGCTCGTTGACGAGCGTGCGCATGCCCAGGCGCCTGAACTCCGCCAGCCATTCTTCCGCGCCGCAGTAGTACTCGTGGTTGCCGGTCACGAACAGCACGCCGTGGCGCGCGCGCAACCCGGCCAGCGGGGCCGCCGCGTGGCGCAGCGCATGCACCGGCGCGTCGACGATGTCGCCGGTCAGGACGACGAGATCCGGCTTCAGCCGATTCACGCGCTCGACCGTCAGCGCGCATTCGTCGGCGCCGAACAGCGGTGCCAGGTGCAGGTCGGTGATCTGGACGACGCGCAGGCCCACCAGTTCGCGCGGCAAGTTCGCAAGCGGCAGCTCGATCTCGGGCGTCTCGGGCTCGGTCAGCGTGCGCCGGAAGCCGGCGCCGACGATCACCGCCGAGCCGATCCCGACGCTGGCCGCCGCCGTGCGCGCGAGCAGCGCGCGCCGATCGGGGTTGGGCGCGGATTCCGGCGCATCCGTTCGCGCAGCGTCCGTTCCATTCGCAGCGGTTCCGGATCGCTCCGTGAGCGAGCGATCTGGGAGCGAGCGGCCCGCGAGGAGGCGCCGGCCGCCGCGGACGAGCGCGAGCGCGCCGAACCCGAGCACCGCGTAGAAGACGAAGGCGAACCACAGCCAGGTCCCCAGCGCGAGCCCGCGCGGCCAGGCCTCACCGAGGCGGCGCGCGACGCCGAAGTTCAGCGCGACCAGCGCCGCGAGCAGCACCAAGGCACCGCCCAGTGCGATGCGCCAGGCGCGCCGCTCGGGCAGCGCGCGCGCGAACCCGCGCCACAGCACCCAGTGCATGCCCGCGAGCACCGCCAGCGCGACGAGCGCGAACCACCAGCCCTTGGAGCCCATGGGACGCGGATCTTAGGCCGTCGGCAGCGCGGTGTCGCAGGCGTGTTCGGGGATCCGGAGCGCGCAGCACCGGCCGCGTCGGTCCAATCAGCGGGGGAGGCTCGGGAGACTCGCGAGCGGAGGCACGTGGACGAGCGCAGTCTTGCGCGCGGCTTCGAGATCGGCCGGCGTCAACCACCGGATCCGGTACTCGGGCTCGCCTTCGCGGCGGATGGCGATCCCCACCTCGGCTCCGGCCGTTTCGAGCAGGAAGTTGTCGGAGACATGCGTCGGATCGGCGAGCGTGATCGATGTCGGCCGTGCAGGGCTGCCCGCGTGTCCGGCGCGCAGCACGCGCGCCGGAGTGATCGCGCCGTCCCTGCGCTCGACGATCGCGACCTCGTAGTCGAGCGGAAACAGGAGTTCGCGCCTCTTCCCCAGATCCGCCGTCGCGCTCATCGCCGCGTGCACGTCGTCCGGGCAGAGGATGAACTCTATCCGGCGCGCAGGCGAGCATGACGCCAGGGTCGCCAGCAGTCCGGCCACACACAGGAGGGGGGGAAGCCCGCGGCGTTGTCGTGTGGGAACGGCCATGCGCCGCTTTTCGGTGCGCCAGCCGGCGGACTGGAGCCTCGAGTCGCCGTGGCGCGCGGCAGCGCGGGAATCCAGGGACCGGACCTGCACCCGCGCCGCTCGTCGGCGCGACCAGCGGGTTCGGCGGAGCCGAGGACAGGCCCGAGCGATGCGCTACGGTGCCTGCCCGATCTTGATCCGCAGGCCGTTCGACGCGGCGAACAGGCCGTTCGACGCCAGCGGCGTCAGCACGGTCCATTGCGCCGCGAGCACGGCTCCTACCAGCGAGCCGTCGAAGGGGATCGGCAGATCCATGATCGGCTGGGCCGCCAAGCAGGCGAACGGAACCGGGCAGTAGACCCCGATCGTCCCAGCCTTCAAGAAGGTCGGAGCCGCGAAATCGATCCACACACTGCAGCCCTGGATCGCGAAGGGAGCTGACGGCAGGCCGACGACCAGCACGTGCGGTTGACCGATCTGGTTCTCGAGCACACCCTCGACGGTCAGCGCGAAGTGCGGGTTCCCGATCACCGGCATGTTGCCGCTCAACACCGTCGTCGTCCCGCCCCAGTCACCGGCCCCGATCGCCTTCAGGGTCAACGCTCCCGTCGGGAGCTCGCAGCTCGGACCCAGCGTGGCGACCTCCGCGTCCGAGTGTACCGCGCTGAAGCGCTTCGCCGACAGCTGATCGCACGTGACCTGAGACACGAACGTGACCTGCGTGTCGATCCGCGCCCGCTTGTCACCGGCCTGCGCGTAGAGCGCGAACTGCTGCGTCGTGCCGACGGGCCCGCCTGCGAGCTGGAATGAGAGCGCCAACGCCGAAGTCGGATGCAACAGCGTCTCGCCGGGGTTCAGCAGGCTGGTCAGCAGCGGATCGTCGTGCCCGAACGCTTGCCCCGGCATCAGCATCGGGTTGCCGCCGAACGGGTTGTATTGGTTGAGCCACATTCCGTTCACCGCTGCCGTCGACGTGCCGAAGGTGAGTCCGTTCTGCCACGTATTCAGCGGGATCGGGACCGTGCCCGTATTGACCACGAGTCCGAAGCTCATCGAGCAGCCCTGCGCGACGGAGCCGCCTTGCATGACGACGTCGTCGAACGCGATCACGTCGAACTGCAATCCGGACTGGGCGACGAGGGCGGGTGCCGCGGCGCTCGCAAGGGCGAGACCGGACAGCGTCATGAGGAAGCGAGACTTGAGGGATCGAGGCGGCAGTGCGAGCATGGTTCACCCTTCCATGCGAGGATTGCGAGGCTCTGGATCGTGGACCGGTGTGCCTGCATTGCCGCATGCGGCCGCAGGCCTGTCAACCTGAGCCGAATGAAAGGGCGTGAACGCCCCGCCCGCTACGCCCGCCGACTCGTGAACCGCTTGCGGCAGATCGTCCTGAACATCCCGATCGCCGTCTTCGCGACCTTCGAGAAGCTCGCCGAGTGCTTGGACTCACCGCCCAGCCGCGCGCCGTAGTGCACCGGCACCTCGATCACGCGCATGCCCTGTCGATAGGCCTCGCAGATCATCTCGGGACTGAACGACGGCCCCGGCTCGGTCGTGCCGGGTTTCATCTTGACCCAGGTCTCGGCCCACAGCGCGCGGAACGAGCAGCCGACGTCGGTCAGGCGCGGTTCGTGCGGCAGGTACCACAGGAACTCGAGCAGCTTCGCCATCGCGACATTGCCCCAGCGCAGCTTCTTGTCCATGTTCGCGCCCTGCTCGACCATCTGCCGCGTCGTGCGCGTGCCGAGCACCATCGCGCAGTCCTCGAGGTAGGACAGCAGCTTGGGGACGTCGCGGCCGCGGAACGAGCCGTCGGCCTCGGTGATGACCATGATCTTCGCGCCGCTCTTCACCGCGTGGTCGAGCCCGCCGCGGATCGCGCAGCCGTAGCCCTTGGCGGTCTCCGGCACGACCTCGGCGCCTGCCGCGCGCGCCAGCTCGGCCGTGCGGTCCTTGCAGTTGTTGTCGACGACGATCACGCGGTCGACGTGCGGCGAGCGGCGGAATTCCTCGACGACACCCGCGATGGTCGCTTCCTCGTTGTAGGCGGGAACGACGACTGCGACCTCATGGCCTTCGAACATGCGCGCGTCGATTATCGGCGCGCGGCGGGTGCGGAGTCCAGCCGCAGTTTGCGCGGGGCGTCGCGGTCAGTTCCCGGATGAACCGCCGCCGTCGAAACCGCCTGAATCTGTTCCGTGCGCGGGAGCCAGGATCGCGAACACGGTCTCATGGGGACGCGCGTCCGCCCTCCAGCGACAGGGACAGCAACAAGTCGGTCTTGGAGATCGTGCCGACCAGCATCGAGCCGCCCTGGCCGTCGATGACCGGCAGGCGCTCGCCGTCATGGCGCCGGAACTGTTCGAGCGCCGCGGAGAGCGAGGCGTCCTGCTCGACGTGCGGGAATTCGTCGTGCAGGAAGTCGCGCACCAGCACGTCGCGCGTCAGCTCCTGGTCCGACAGGTACGGCTTGATCTCGTGCAGCGAGACCCCGCCCAGGAAGCGGCCGTCCTCGTCGGTCACGTACACGTAGTTGTGGCGGTGCTCGCTAAACACGCGCACGAGCTCGCTGAACGGCGCGTCCTCGCGCAGCGCGAGCGGTCGCGGCTTCATCAGGTCGCGCACGCGCTCGGGTCGGATCGCATTGGCCGCGCGGCGGCGGTGCTCGTACAAGCCCGGCGCGGCGAGCGAGCGCGCGGTCGTGTACGCGATCACGCAGGCGAGCATCAGCGGCAGCAGGATGCCGTAGTCGAGCGTCAGCTCGACCAGCATCACGATCGCGACCAGCGGCGCCTGCGTGGCGGCCGCGAGGAACGCGCCCATGCCGACCAGCGCGTACGCGCCGCTCGAGCCGGTCCACGCCGGGAGCAGAGCGTGCAGCGGCGCCCCGAGCAGGAAGCCGACCGCCGCGCCGGCGAACAACGTCGGAGTGAACACGCCGCCGTGCGCGCCCGAACCCGCCGTCAGTGCGGTCGCCGTGAGCTTGAGCACGAGCAGCAGCGCGACGGAGGCGTACATGTAGCGGCCGTGCAGGATCGCGTCGATCGGAAGCGCGCCGTTGCCGAACACCGCCGGGTTGACGAGCGCGAGCAGGCCGACGCCGAGGCCGCCGAGTGCCATGCACGCCCACACGGGGAGTTTCAACCGCTCGAAGGCCGACTCGCTCGCGCGCAGCCCGCGCACCCACAGCGGCGCCAGCGCGCCGGCGATCACGCCGAGCAGCGCGTAGGGCACGAGCTCGAAGACCGAGACGAGGTGGAAGGTCGGGATCTCGAAGAGCGGCTGCGGTCCGAGCAGCGCGCGCGTCGTGGCGGTCGCGACGACGGACGCGAGCACCAGCGGCCCGAGTGTCTCCATCGCGATCGAGGCCAGCGCGATCTCCGAGACGAAGAGCGCGCCGGCCAGCGGCGCGTTGTACGCCGACGCGATGCCGGCGGCCGCGCCACAGGCGACCAGCAGCTCGCGGCGCGGACGAGCCAGCTCGGCGAATCGGCCGACCCACGATGACAGCATCGAAGCGAGCTGGACCAGCACGCCCTCGCGTCCGATCGAGCCGCCCGACGCGATGGTGAACAGCGCGGAGCCGCAGGTGACCAGGCTCGGCCGCACCGGGATCGTGTCGCCGCCGATCGCGACGACCTCCAGGTACTCGCGCGAGCGCCTGCCGCTCGTCCAGCGCCGACCTGCGTGGAGCACGAGTCCCGCGAGCAGCCCGCCGACCGCCGGCACCAGGACGAGCTGCCAGGCCGGCGCGCCCAGCGCGAACTCGTCGGTGCGCCACCACAGCAGCGCGTGCATCCAGCTCAGCACCTCGCGGAACGCGACGGCGACGCACGCCGCGAGCAGGCCGACGAAGGCCGCCCAGAACAGCGTGATCTGCACGTCGCCCGGACGCAGCGCCTCGCGCATCCGCAGCGCGCCGGGCAGCGGGATATCGCGCCACTTCTTCACGGTTGCGCTGCTCCTTTCACGAGCGACGGGCACGTCTCGCAGCGCGCGGTCGGCTTGCAATTGTCGTAGCCGGCGCGCACGAACAGCGCGTGGAACTCCTCGTGCACGACCTGGGTCGGCTCGAGGCGCCGCTCCAGCCAGGCGCGGATCTCCTCGTAATCGGCATCGGCCGCCAGCCAGCCGTGGCGCGACAGGATGCGTCGCGTGTACGCATCGACGACCGCCGTGCGGCGGCCGCCCGCATAGCACAGGATCGAATCGGCGGTTTCCGGTCCGACGCCCCAGACACCGAGCAGCTCCGCGCGCAGCGGACCGAGCGCGCGTTCGCGCAGCGCGCGCAATCCGCCCGCGTCCAGGTACCAGCGGCTGATCGCGTGCAGCTTGCGCGCCTTCGCATTGAAGTAGCCGGCCGAGCGCACCAGCGTGCCGAGCTCGTCGAGCGGGGTGTCGAGCAGTCGCCGCGGCGTGAGCCGGCGCGCGCTGCGCAGCTCTCCGAGCGCGAGTTCGACGTTGCGCCAGGACGTGTTCTGCGTGAGGATCGCGCCGACGATCACCTCGAACGGCGTGCGTGCCGGCCACCACTGCTGCGGACCGAAGCCCGTGTAGAGCTCCTGCAGCAGCCGCTCCAGCCGCGCCTCATTCGCGAAGCGCCGGATCGGGTGCGCGGCCGGCGGCGCGCCGACGTAGGGCCCGCGCGCATTGGAGTGCGCGCTCCGAACGAGCCCGGGGTCGGCGCTGAGGCGGAGCATGGCGCAGTCTTTCAAGTCCGCGCCGCGCGCAGCATCAGCGACACGCCCTCGCGCACGGGCAGCACGCGCGTGATCGCGTTCTCCAGCGCAAACAA
>Ga0194131_10011659_pt1 | contig 10427 bp, 9 predicted proteins | sample TA2KigO120mmetaG_FD_148631 | JGI IMG/M metagenome (GOLD analysis project Ga0194131, IMG submission 148631) | Freshwater microbial communities from Lake Tanganyika, Tanzania - TA2015053 Kigoma Offshore 120m | ecosystem: Environmental > Aquatic > Freshwater > Lake | place: Tanzania: Lake... | reverse complement strand
CCTCGACGACGGTGTCATGATCAAGGACAACCACGTGGCGGTCTGCGGTTCGATTAAGGCTGCGATCGCCAAGGCCAAGGCCGGCGTACCGGTGTTGACCCGGGTCGAGTGCGAGTGCGATCGGCTGGAGCAGGTGCGCGAGGCGCTCGACGCCGGCGCCGATATGATCCTGCTCGACAACATGGACTTGGCCAACCTGCGCGAGGCGGTGAAGATGGTGGCAGGCCGCGTGCCGCTCGAGGCCTCCGGCGGGGTCAACCTTGAGACCATCCGCGGCATCGCCGAAACCGGTGTCGATTTCATCTCTGTCGGCCGCATCACCCAGTCGTCGCCAGCTGTCGATATCGGCCTCGACGTCACAATCACTGTCTGATGCTTTCCGTCGGCCTTTTCTGCTCGGCTGTTGAGGGGCTATCGCCAAGTTTCCGTACGGCGGCCAACATCTTCGGCAGCGAGTGCGCAAGGCGCGGCTGGCGCCTGGTCTATGGGGGCGGCCGGCGCGGACTGATGGGTGAGGCAGCGCGCGCTGCCATGGCCGCGGGTGGCAAGGTGATCGGCGTCATGCCACACTTCTTGGCGGCACCCGAGGTCGCAAATCACGACATCACGGAGCTGCGCATGGTCGATACCCTGGCCCAGCGCAAGGAGGTGATGTGCACGCTGTCCGATGCTTTCGTCTGCCTGCCGGGCGGCGTCGGGACGCTCGACGAGCTGCTCGAGATGATCACCATGTTCGACCTGCGGCTGCATCGAAAGCCGACGTTTCTCTGCAGCATCGACAAGTTCTGGGAGCCGTTCCGAGCGTTGCTGGAGACGTTCGAGGCTAAGGGTGTGCTGCGGCCGAGCCTGCAGGACAGCTATCAGATCGTACCGGATGTGCCGTCGGTGATGGCTGCGCTTGGGGCCTTGCCCGCCCGTTAGAGCGCTTATGCGACGGGCGGTTTCCTGCTATCGTTCCCACAGTGCAGCGTGGAGGCGTAACCTATGGCGTCGTGTATCGTCGGCTGGGCGCATGGCAGGTTCGGAAAGCGCGAGGGCGAAGACCTCGAGAAGATGATCGTCGAGGTTGCGACCGGCGCCATTGCCGATGCCGGTCTGAAGCCAGGCGACATCGACGAGATCTATGTCGGTCATTTCGGCGGCGGCTTCGTCAAGCAGGACTTCCCGGCCTCGCTCGTTCTGCAGGCCTCCGACGCGCTGCGCTTCAAGCCCTCGACCCGCGTGGAGAACGCCTGCGCGACAGGTTCGGCCGCCGTCCACCAGGCCGCCAATGCCATTGCCGCCAGGAAGGCACGCGTCGCGCTCGTCGTCGGTGTCGAGAAGATGACCGAGACACCGGGCGAGCAGATCGGCGGCATCCTGATGAAGGCCTCCTACGTGAAGGAGGAAGACCGCCCGGGCATGAGCTTTGCCGGTGTGTTCGGTCAGATCGCCCAGCTCTATTTTCAGCGCTACGGCGATCAATCGGACGCCATGGCCAAGATCGCAGCCAAGAATCACAGGAACGGTGTGGTCAATCCGTATGCGCAGCTGCGCAAAGATCTGGGCTACGAGTTCTGCCGCACCGTCTCCGACAAGAACCCGATCGTGGCCGGACCGCTGCGCCGCACGGATTGCTCGCTGGTGTCCGATGGCGCGGCTGCGCTTGTGCTGGCCGATCTCGACACGGCGCTCGCGCTGAAGAAGGCCGTGCTCTTGCGCGCCACCGCGCAGGTGAACGACTACTTGCCGCTTAGCCGCCGCGACATCGTCGAGTTCGAGGGCTGCGCCCAGGCTTGGAGACAGGCCTTCGAGCGATCGAGGACCAGCCTCACCGACCTTTCCCTGGTCGAGACGCATGACTGCTTCACCATCGCCGAGCTCATCCAGTACGAAGCCATGGGGCTGGTGTCCAAAGGGCAGGGGGGCCGTGCCGCGCTCGAAGGGCTGACTGAGAAGGACGGCAAGTTGCCGATCAACGCCTCCGGCGGTCTGAAATCGAAGGGTCACCCCATCGGGGCCACGGGCGTGTCCATGCACATCATGGCCGCGATGCAGGCCACGGGTAGCGCCGGGGACATGCAGGTGAAGGGTGCGAACCTCACCGGGGTGTTCAACATGGGCGGCGCTGCGGTCGCTAACTACGTGTCAATTCTGGAACCGCTCCGCTCTTGACGGTAAGCGGGCCCGGGGGCGCCAGCCGGGGCCGGGACGCTCTGTATCTGGCCGTGCAGATGGTCGGCGTCGTCTTGGGTCTCGTTACCGATGTCGCACTATTCAACTCGTACCCCAGACGTCCCGGGCAACCTCGACGCAGAGACTGAGCTTTGCCCACTGGTCGCTCTCGGTCATCTTGTTCCCTTCGACCGTGCTGGCGAAGCCACATTGCGGGCTGATCGCCAGCTGCTCCAGCGGCACATACTTCGCCGCCTCGTCGATTCGCCGTTTGAGTGCGTCCTTCGTCTCAAGCCGCGGCAACTTGCTGGTGATTAGGCCGAGGACGATACGCTTGCCCCCCTTGGGCCCGCCTCGGGGCACGAAGCGCAAGGGGCTGAAATCGCCGGCCCGCTCGGTGTCGTACTCCAGGAAATAGCCGTCTACCTCGATCTCGTTGAACAGCACCTCGGCCACCGGGTCGTAGCCGCCTTCCGACAGCCACGCACTCTGGTTGTTGCCACGGCAGAGATGCATGCAGACCGTCATGTCGGCTGGCCTGCCGGCGATGGCGCCGTTGATCAGCTTGGCGTAGGTCTTCGGCAGCTCGGCTGGATCCTCGTGGATCTGGGTCCGGACCTGTTCGCGCACGGACGGATCGCAGAGATAGGCGAAATTGGTCTCGTCGATCTGCAGATAGCGGCAACCCGCTGCCGCCATGTCGCGGACCTCCTCGCTGTAGGCCCTCGCCAGATCGACGTAGAACGACTCCATAGTCGGGTAGGCCTTGTCGTCGATCGCCTGCCGCCCGCCGCGGAAATGCAACACGGTGGGTGAGGGGATGGTGATCTTAGGTGTCGCCCTGGCCACTTTCTTCACGTACTTGAAGTGGTCGACGAAGATGGGGCCCGGCCGGGTCAGTTTTCCTGTCACCTTCAGCCCCGGCGGAGCCACGTCGATGTCGCCCTCGTGAGTGTGGAAGCGGATCTTGATCTCCGACGGCACCACCGCGACGTTGGCGAAGCGGGTGATGAAGTCCATGTGCCACATGGTGCGGCGGAACTCGCCGTCGGTGACCGATTGCAGGCCGACTGATTCCTGCTTGCGTACGGCGTCGGTGATGGACTTGTCCTCCTCGGCGGTCAGCGCCTCGGGTGAAATGGCGCCTTTGGCCCGCTTCTCGCGGGCTTCGAGCAAGGCCTTCGGGCGCAGCAGGCTGCCGACATGGTCGGCACGAAACGGTGGCTTCATCGACTCCTCCTGAGGGGCACGGCCTTAACACGAAATGACCGGCCTGCCCAATGGGGTGCGGCCCACGTGGGCGCGATTGCGGCCCTGCGGGGCATGGGGCAAAGTGAGCGCCAATAGCTATCCGTTTCAGGGAGACACGCATGCGCTTGAGGCACCTTCTCGCCATTGCAGCCACCATCGCCATCGTCGCGGCCCCGGCGGCTGCCGAGACCGTCAAGGTGGGCTTCATCTCGACCTTCTCTGGGCCTTTCGCCAGCCTCGGCATCACGCAGGATAACGCCGTCAAGCTGTTCGTTGCCAAAAACGGTGATAGCGTCGGCGGGCACAAGATCGAGATCATCCGGCGCGACGAGACCGGGCCCAACCCCGACGTCGTCAAGCGCCTGGTTCAGGAGCTGATCACCCGCGATGGCGCCAAGATCATTGCCGGCTTGGTGTTCACGCCCAACGCGCTGGCAGTAGCACCGTTGGCCACCGAGTCCAAGACGCCGGTGGTGATCATGAATGCGGCAACGGCGATGATCACCACGCGCTCACCCTACCTGACCCGCGTCTCGCTCACCCTGCCGCAGACCACCGAGATCTTCGGGCGCTGGGCAGCGACCAAGGGCGGCATGAAGCAGGCCCTGACCTCGGTTTCCGACTACGGTCCTGGCCATGACGCCGAGGCGGCGCTCAAGCAGGGCTTCACCGATGCCGGCGGTACGCTAGTCGGCAGTGTGCGCATGCCTCTCGCCAATCCGGATTTCGTGCCGTTCCTGCAGCGCATCCTCGACCAGAAGCCGGAAGGCATTTACGCCTTCCTGCCGGGCGGCACGCAGCCGACCGCCTACGTCAAGGCGTTCAATGAGCTCGGTCTTGGCCGGGCCGGGATCAGGCTGATGCCCAGTGCTGAGGCCACCAACGAATCCCAGATCGACAACCTTGGCGACCTGGCCGTCGGCCTGATCACCGCGACGCACTATTCGGCCGGTTACCAGTCGGCCAAGAACCGGGAGTTCGTCGCTGCCTATCGCGCCGCCTACAACATCGATCCGGATTTCTTTGCCGTCGGTGCCTGGGACGGCATGCAGCTGATCTACGACACGGTGAGGAAGCTCGACGGCAAGATCGACGGTGACAAGGCCATGGAGGCGATCAAGGGCTGGTCGTCGGAAAGCCCGCGTGGACCCATCAGCATCGATCCGGTCACCCGCGACATCGTGCAGAACATCTATATCTGCAAGGTCGAGCGGGTGAACGGCCGCCTGACCAACGTGGTCTTCGAAACCTATCCGGCGGTCAAAGACCCCTGGAAGGAGCGCAACAAGTAGGCACCAACGCCCCGGCAGGGGCGTATCGTATCCGCTCGTCACGCTGATCCCGGTGAGGCCGGCCTAGGGTACCGCTGCCTCGCGTCCTATACTGGCCGGATCGCCTTCATTTCTACGGGCTGGATCATGAGTTTTCGCGCGCTGGTTCTCGAGGAGAAGGACGGCAAGGTCTCGTCGTCCCTGCAGAATGTCGACGAGGCCGCCCTGCCGCCGGGCGATGTTACCGTCGCCGTGACGCATTCCACGCTCAACTACAAGGACGGCCTGATCCTTGCCGGCCTGGGCAAGATCGTGCGCAAGTATCCGCACGTGCCCGGCATCGATTTCGCCGGCACGGTTGAAGTGTCGAACGACGGCGCGTTCAAGCCTGGCGACAGGGTGATTCTCACCGGCTGGCGGGTCGGCGAATGGACCTGGGGCGGCTATGCTCAGAGGGCCCGGGTGAAAGCAGAATGGCTCATCCCTTTGCCGTCGGGCATGAGCCCGCAGCAGGCGATGGCCATCGGCACGGCCGGCTTCACCGCCATGCTGGCGGTTATGGCGCTGGAGGCGCGGGGCCTGACGCCGGAGAAAGGCGAGGTGCTGGTCACCGGGGCCGCCGGCGGTGTAGGCAGTGTCGCCGTCGCTATCCTGGCTAAGCGCGGCTACACGGTGGTTGCTTCCTCCGGCCGTGCCGACGCACACGACTATCTGAAATCGCTGGGGGCGGCCTCGGTCATCGGTCGGGCAGAGACCGTGGCGCCGCCTGGCAAGCCGCTGATCGCCGAGCGCTGGGCCGGCTGCGTCGACGCGGTCGGTGGTGCGACGCTTGCCGGCGTGTTGCCGGCGATGAAATACGGCGCCTCGGTCGCCGCCTGCGGCAATGCCGGCGGCAACGACGTGCCGGCCAGCGTCATTCCGCTGTTGCTGCGTGGCGTGAGCATTCTGGGCATCGATTCGGCGATGAAGCCGATGCCCGAGCGCCGTGAGGCCTGGGCGCGCCTGGCGCGCGATCTACCCCTCGAGAAGCTAGATTCCATGACCTCGGTGATTGGCCTGGGGGATCTCCCGGCGGAGGGGCAGCGTATCCTCAAAGGGCAGGTGCGCGGCCGGGTCGTGGTCGACGTGACCCGCTGAAGGAACACGCCATGCAAAAGGGCAAGATCGTCGAGAACCTGGAGATCGAGGCGGATCAGCTCGAATGGCTGAAGCGGATGGCCGAGAGCTATTCGCTATCTGACGCGTCGAAGGCGCTGCGCGTGGTTCTAGATCACGCCATGGAAGACGCCGACGAGGACCAGATCTTTATGTCCATCCGCTGCCGGCGTTGCGGGTGAGTCTTACGCGGCGGCCTGCAGCGCCGGAGTAAACGGCGTCACCTCGACGGCATTATCCTCGACGACCACGAAGCTGCTTTCGCCGACCTCGTGCCAGTGGTCGTTGACTTCGTCCAGCGGTTCCGACAGCACGAGAGAGCACCCCCTGCCCTCGATGAAGCGCACGTCGCCCTGCTCGATCCAGACATCGCTGCCCGTGCCGTAGAACATCGAGGGAGATTTGCCGTCGCTTGACCAGCGCAGCGCCAGGATGCGCCGGCCGTCGGCGATAGCGGCGGCCATGCGGAAGGGTTCGTCGACGCCTTCTTTCTCCATTGCCGTCAGCACGTCGGCCACGGTTTTCTGGAAGGCGCCCTTGGGGTCGCGGGTAAAACCGTTGCCCAGCAGCAGGTAGAAAAACAGCTCGCTGTCGGTAGAGCCCTCGCGGTTGAGATAGTACTCAGAGCGCACCTTCTGCTCAAGTTCACGGCGCACCAGCGCATAGCCGCCGATCTTGCCGTTGTGCATGAACAGCAGCCGCCCGTAGCGGAAGGGATGGCAGTTGAGCCGGGTCGTCGCCGTGCCGGTCGAGGCGCGGACATGGGCGAAGAACAGCGACGAGCGAATCTGCTCGGCGAGGCTGCGTAGATTGGCGTCGTTCCATGCCGGCATCGTGTCCTTGAACAGCCCGGGATGCGGCAGGTCGGCGTACCAGCCGAGGCCGAATCCGTCACCGTTCGTCGGCACGACGCTACGCTGGGCCGACAGGCTCTGCCGGATCAGCGAGTTGTGGGGTTGGAAGAGCAGGGTGTCCATCGACACCGGTACCCCCGAATAGGCCAGCCAGCGACACATGCGCATCCCCCATATAGGGCCCGAGTCTCAAGGCCTTAAGAAGACTATAGGCGCGTTAACGGAGGGTTTACAGGCGCCGAAACAGCACGTTGGTCGAGCGCGCTGCATCAGGCGGGTGAGAAAGGCCGGCGAGACGGAGCATATCGACGATGGCGCGCGCCCGCGGGGTGTCGAGGCCGCCTTCGATCTCCACCATCATCGATTGTAGACGCCGGTCCGCCAATGTTTGCCGGGCGCCGGCGACGATCTTCTCCTCGATGCTGTCGACGTCGAGCTTGATATGGGTCGGAAAGGGGGCCGCAAACGTCGTCAGAAATCCGTCCATCGAGTAAACGGAGACTGCCTGGCGGAACCGTACGTTGATCGTTCTCCCCAGCGAATCCGTATCCACACCGATCGCATGCATCGAGGAGCCGGCATCGGTGCGAGCCATGTTAAGGGTGCTGAGCTCCGTCGCTTCGCCGAAACCAACGCAATAGGCGGCGATCCGGTCATCCATGCGGTTGATCTCGATGTTGCGTATCAGGGCGCTGTAGCTTGCCGCTCCTGGCTCGAACGCCAGCGTTCGAACTCCCGGGGCAAGAGCGGCATAGAGCGAGTACTGACCCACATTGGCGCCGATATCCCAGAACACGTCGCCGGGCTGGAAACTGTCGATCCAGGTCAGTGTTTCCGGTTCCCGGAAGCTGAATTCGCGCACGAAATGCAGAGATTCGCGAGTGGGGCAGTGAAAGCGCAGAGACCCACGTGCGGTCTGCACGTCCAGGTCGAGTTCCAGAAGTTCCGCGGCAAGTGCTTGCGCCGCCCGGCGGCGCCACGGCTTGAGTGGCCAGGTGAGCAGACGCGCCGACGCCGCGATTGCTCGCGCCACAGTTGCGCTCATGCTCCCCCCAATCGGCCAAACTATTCGACGGCAAGATTCCCGCTAATCTTGCCTCACATCACTGTGGCATAAGGCCGGCCGGCACGCCACCGCAGACCCTGAGGGCAACACTCCGTCAATCGGGCTCGCGTCAGGTGATCGCGAACAGGGCTGAGACCTGGGTGGCGTCCATCACCCCGATCTGTGTCGAGGTAAAGGCGTTGCCCTGGGTGGAAGTCATCGACAGGATAGACGCCTCTGTCAGCGCGCCGATCGCCGTCGTTGTCAGGCGGGCAATCTGCGCAGCCGACAGGCCGTCGACCTGCGTGGTGGTGAGGGCGGCAATCTGGGTTGTGTTCAACCCACCGGCTGCGGTCGCCGTGAGTGCCGCGACCTGGGTCATCGACAGGACGCCGAACTGGGTGGTCAGCGACCCCGCCTGCGCCGCCGTCAGGACCCCGACCTGGGTTGTCGTTAGAACGCCGACCTGTGTGTCGGTCAGGTTGGAGACGGCGGTCGTGTTGAGGGCACCAATCTGAGCCGTGCTCAGCACACCAATCTGGGTGGTGGTAAGCGCCTGCAGATCGACAGTCTCCAGCGCGCCCACCTGGGTGGTGGTCAGGCCCCCCACTTGTGTCGTGCTGAAGGCGGCGACCTGCGCGTCCGTCAGGGCCTTGACCTGCGTGACCGTGAACGCGCCGATCTGAGCGGCAGTGAGCTGGCTGAGCTGGGTCGTCGACAGCGCCTCGAGATCCGTCGTTTCGAGCCCCTTGAGCTGGGTCGTTGTCAGGGCGGCGATCTGCGTCTGCGACAGCGACTGGGCCTGTGCGGTGGTCAGGGCACCCACCTGCGTCGTGGTCAGGGCCTTGATCTGCGTCGCCGCGAAGCCGTCTAGAACCGTCTCGTCCAGCGCCTGCAGATCGGTGACCTCGAGCGCGGCGATCTGGGTCGACGTGAGCTGGCTCAGCTGCGTCGCAGTAAACGCAGCAAAGTCGGCAGCGTCGAGCTCCTTGATCTGGGTGGCGGTCAACGCGGCAATCTGCGCGGAGGTCAGCGACTGCGTCTGGGTCAGGGTCAGGTCGCCGATCTGGGTTGCCGACAGACTCTTGACTTGCGTCGTCGACAGTGCCGCGACCTGGGTCGTCGTCAGCGACTGGAGATCGGCCGTCTCAAGCGCGGCGAGCTGCGTCGCCTTCAGGCCACCGAGCTGAGTGGTCGACAGTCCGGCCACCTGCGTCTCGGTGAGCGCGGCGATCTGGGTTGTCGTGAACGAGCCGACTTGCGTGGCCGTCAGCTGCCCCAGCTGTGTCGTCGTGAGCTCTGCCAGGTCGGCGCTCTCGAAGCCCTTCAACTGGGTCACCGACAGCGCACCGACTTGCGTCGCGGACAGAACCTTCACCTGGTCGGTGACCAGGTCGCCGATCTGTGTTGCCGTCAGGCCCTTGACCTGGGCAGCGCTCAGAAGGGCGACGCTCGTTGTGGTCAGCGCCTGGAGGTCTGCCGTCTCGAGCACGCCGATCTGCGTTGCCGTGAGACCGCCGACCTGCGTTGCCGTCAACGCCGCCACATCGGCGTCTTCGAGACCCTTGATCTGGGTCGTCGTGAGGCTACCGATCTGCGTCGCTGTCAGGCTGCCGATCTGTGTCGTCACCAAGTCGGCGATCTGGGTCGCGGTCAGACTCTTGATCTGCGTTGTCGAGAGGGAGGCGACCTGTGTCGTCGTCAGCGACACTAGGTCCACCGTTTCCAGGGCCGCGACCTGTGTCGCGGTCAGGCCGCTGAGCTGGGTGGTCGACAGGCCTTTCACCTGCGTTTCGGTGAGCGCTGCGATCTGCGTCGTGGTGAAGGCGCCGACCTGTGCTGCCGTCAGCTGGCTCAATTGCGTCGTCGACAGCAGGTCGAGATCGACGGCCTCTAGCCCCTTCAGCTGGGTGACCGACAGCGCGGCGAGCTGCGTCGCCGTCAGGGCCTGGGCCTGGGCCGTGGTGAGGTCGGCGACCTGGGTCGCCGACAGTCCCTTGAGCTGCGTGGCCGTCAGTAGCGAAATGCTGGTTTCAGTCAGAGCCTGAAGATCGGTCGTCTCAAGCGCTGCGAGCTGCGTGACCGTCAGGCCGCCGACCTGGGTCGCAGTCAGAGCGGCGAAGTCCGCGTCCTCCAGGCCCTTGACCTGAGTCGCCGTCAGGAGGCCGATCTGCGTCGCGGTCAGGCCCTTGACCTGGGTCTCGGTCAGGTTGCCGATCTGGGTTGCGGTGAAGCTCTTGAGCTGGGCGCTGCTCAGAGAGGCAATCTGGGTCGCCGTCAGTATCTGGAGGTCGGCCGTTTCTAGTGCGGCGATCTGCGTTGCCGAGAGACCGCTGAGCTGGGTGGTGCTCAAGGCCTCGACCTGTGAAGTGGCCAGCGCAGCGATCTGCGTCGTGGTCAGTGCGCCGGCCTGCGAGGCGGACAGCTGGCTCAGCTGCGTCGTGCTCAGGAGCGCCAGATCCGCCGTCTCTATCCCCTTCACCTGGGTCGTCGTCAGGCGGCGATCTGGGTCTCCGATAGCGACCCGACCTGCGTCTCGGTCAGATCGGCGACCTGCGTGACCGACAGTCCCTTGATCTGCGTGGCCGTGAATCCGTCCAACACGGTTGTACTGAGCGCCTGGAGGTCCGTTGTCTCCAACGCGCCGATCTGCGTGGCCGTCAGGTTCGCGAGCTGGGTTGCGGTGAAGACCGTGAA
>Ga0194131_10011657_pt1 | contig 10430 bp, 10 predicted proteins | sample TA2KigO120mmetaG_FD_148631 | JGI IMG/M metagenome (GOLD analysis project Ga0194131, IMG submission 148631) | Freshwater microbial communities from Lake Tanganyika, Tanzania - TA2015053 Kigoma Offshore 120m | ecosystem: Environmental > Aquatic > Freshwater > Lake | place: Tanzania: Lake... | reverse complement strand
CCATCTGCAGCCCGGCGCCGGAGGCGGCGAGGCTGCCCAGGTGCATCAGGTGCCAGTCGGTCATGCTGCCGTCTTCGGCGGAGTACTGGCACATCGGCGACACCGCGACGCGGTTGGGCAGCGTCACGCTGCCGATGTCGAGTGGTGAGAAAAGGTTCGGTTTCATCGCTCGATTCTAGACGAATTGATGCAGGTCAAGCCCGCGGCCGGGGCGCGCCGTATAAGTGCGAAGAAGCGATCTCGCCGCACATGAATCCCAGCGCACCCGACCTGCAGGATCTCGCCGGCGACGCCTGGCGCCTGTTCTGGCGCGACGAGCTGACCTGGCTGCTGGCGGACGCGGTGCTCGTCGCGCTGGTGCTCTGGCGCGTCCTGCGCGAGGGCCGCCGCGCGCTGCGCAACACCATGCTGTTCCTCGTGCTGTGCCTCGCGGCCGAGCCGGTGGGCGCGGTGCTCGAGACCGCGGGCGCGGCCCGCTCAGGCACGCTGGTGCGGGGCGCGGCCATCGTCGCCACCGGCCTGGCGCTGATCCGGCTGGGCGGACTGGCCCTGTTCCGCGGCTCGCTGCCCGCGGCCGGCTTCGCCGTCCCGCGCATCGTCGAGGAAGTCGTCCTGCTGCTCGCCTACGTCGCCTGGTGCATGTTGCGGCTGCGCCTGGCGGGCATGGACCTCGCGAGCCTGGTCACCACCTCGGCGGTGATCACCGCGGTGGCCGCCTTCGCCATGCAGGACACCCTGGGCAACGTGCTGGGCGGCCTGTTCCTGGAGCTGGACCGATCGCTCGCCGTGGGCGACTGGATCCGCGTTGACGACCTTAGCGGGCGCGTGGCCGACATCCACTGGCGCCACACCACGATTCGCACCTGCAATGGCGAACTGGTGATCGTGCCCAACGCCGCGCTCATGAAGTCGCGCTTCATGGTGATAGGTAACCCGCGCATCGCGGGCAAGGCCTGGACGCTGCCGGCCGCCGGCGCCCCCGGGCGCATGATGCTGCGCATGGGCACGCATGAGGTGGCGATGGACGAGACCCACCCCTCGGTCACGATCGGACGCGCCGACCAGAGCGACTTCGTCCTGAAGGGCGACCTGATCTCGCGCCTGCACCGCGCATCGATTACCGCAACCACCGCTTCTCGTTCACCGACCAGAGCACCAACGGCTCCTGGGTGACCGACGATGCCGGCAAGGTGAGCCTGGTGCGCCACGACAACCACGTGCTCGCCGGCAGCGGCACCATCTCCTTCGGCCATCTGCCGGTGGAAGGCCAGCCGGACCTGCTGCACTACCGGGTCGGGTAAGTCGCAACAGCCAGGAACGGTGTGCGGCTATCTTGTCGCTGCGCTGGCGCTGCGGCTTCCGAGGTAGGCCTCGATCACCCGGGGATCCGCTAGCACTTGCGCCGGCACGCCTTCTGCGATCGGCACGCCGTGGTCGAGCACGTAGAGCCGGTCGGCGAGATCGGCGACCATCTGCATGTCGTGTTCTACCCAGATCATGGCGATGCCGAGATCGTACTTGATGCGCAGGATGTAGCGGGCCAGGTCCTCGCGCTCATCGCGGTTGAGGCCCACCGACGGTTCATCCAGCAACATCACCTTTGGCTCCATGGCCAGGGCGCGGGCAAAGCCCACGATTTTCTGCAGTCCGAAGGGAAGGGCTCCGACCGGTTCGTGGCGGAATCGCTCCAGGTCGGTGAAATCGAGCACGCGCTCGATCGCCGCGCGGTGCGCAGCCTCCTCGCGCGCCACGCCGGGCGTGCGCAGCGCTTCGGCGAGCACCCCGGTGCGGATGCGGGCGTGGCGCGCAACCTGAAGGTTCTCCAGCACGCTCAAATGCGCAAACAGTTCTCCGTGCTGAAAGGTGCGCGCGAGGCCCAGCCGCGCGATGCGGTGCGTGGGGATCTGCCCGAGGTCCTGCTCACCGAAGACGATGCTGCCCGCGCTCGGACGGTAGAGGCCGCAAATGCAGTTCAGCACCGAGGTCTTGCCCGCCCCGTTCGGGCCGATGAGGCACAGCAGTTCGCCGGCGCGCGCCTCAAATGTCACGTCCTGCAGCACGCGCAGGCCGCCGAAGGCCAGGCCAACTCCTGCCAGGCGCAGCGTGTCAGCCATACCAGCGCCGGCTGCGTCGGTACTGCTTCACGTCCCGGTAGCTGCGCCGTGCCCCGGCTCCCGCGCCCAGGTAGAAGTCGCGCACGTCCTGATGGGCGCGCAGGCGCCCGGGCGTGCCGTCGAGCACGATGCGGCCGTTCTCCATCACGTACGCATAGTCCGCCACCTCGAGCGCGAGCGCGGCGTTCTGCTCCACCAGCAGCAGTGTGATGCCGAGCTCGCGCCGGACCGTTTGCAGGCGCGCGAGCAACTCCTCGATCACCAGCGGCGCCAGCCCCTGCGAGAGCTCGTCCACCAGTAGCAGTTCCGGACCGCAGGCAAGCGCCGCGCCGATGGCCAGCATCTGGCGCTCACCTCCGGAAAGGTAACCCGCCTCGCGGCGCCGCAGGCGGGCGAGGGCCGGGAAATACTCCCAGGCCGCCTCGGCGAGTCGCCGCGCCGACTCGCCGCGCGGCACCACGGCGGCCAGATTTTCCTCCACGGTCAGGTTCTCGAACACCTTGCTGCGCTCCGGCACCAGCGCGATGCCCAGCGCCGTGGTCTGATGCGGGCCGCGGTCCTCGACACGCTCTCCCCGGAAGGTGATGCCGCCATCGGTGACGCGCGCATCGTCCAGGCCGATGAAGCCCGAGATCGCCCTCAGCGTGGTGGTTTTCCCCGCGCCGTTGGTGCCGAGCAGCGCGACGATGGCGCCGGCCGGCACCTCGAGGGAAATTCCCTGCACCGCCGTGATCACGCTGTGGTAGGTCACCTCGACCTTCTCCAGCCGGAGCAGTGCGCTCATTTGCCGAGGGGCTTCTGCTTGAATGGCCAGAGCAGCAGCCAGGCTTGCACCCGGCGCCAGATGCCCACCAGCCCCTGCGGCTCAAGCAGCAGGAACAGGATCATCACCAGGCCGAAGGAGGCGTAGTTCACGGCAAAGATCACGGAGGAGAGCCGCCCCGTGAGCCCGAGCAGCGCCATCGCCGCCTCGATCGCGTACGGAAACAGCACCACGAACACGGTGCCCAGCACCGCGCCCAGGATGGAGCCGATGCCGCCGATGATGACCGCGGCGACGTACTGGATGGTCAGGAAAAGCGAGAACGCTTCAGCCGAGACGAAGCCACGGTAGTATGCGAACAGGCAGCCGGCGACAGAGGTCAGGGTGCAAGAAATCACGAACACCGAGAGCTTCGCCCAATGCACGTTGATGCCCAGCGCGGCGGCCACTGCTTCCCGGCCGTGGATTGCGCGCCAGGCGCGGCCGGTGCGCGAGCGCAACAGGTTGAGGCTCAGCAGGATCGTCGCGACCGACGCGGCGAGCAGCACGAAGTACCAGGCACGTGGATCGGAGATCGGGGCGTCGATCACCACGCCAGTGGAGAACCCGCGGCGCGTCTCGTATTCCTGCCCGGCGTGGATCACCATGAAGTGCAGCGCGAGCGTCGAGACCGCCAGGTACAGGCCGCGCAAGCGCAGGCTCGGAAGCCCGAACACCAAGCCGATGAGCGCGCCGACCGCAGCCGATGCAGGCAACGTCACCCACACTGGCGCGGCGAACTCCTTGAACAGCACGCCGGTCGTGAAGGCACCGGCGGCGAGCAGGCCGGCATGTCCGAGCGAGATCTGCCCCGCATACCCGGTGAGCAGCATCAGCGCCACCGCGCCGATGGAGAAGAGCAGCACCTGGTTGGCAAGGTCCAGGGTGAAGGACCCGGCGAGGAAGGGCAGCGCGGTCAACGCGATGGCAAGCACGCCCAGCCAGGCCTTCTGCGTGCGCGTGTCCACCAGCGCCGCGTCGCGCTCGTAGGAAGTGCGGAAGTAGCCACTGGATCTTGGCGTGCTCACACCCTATCCAGCTCCTCGCGGGTGCCGCAGAGACCCCAGGGCCGCAGGATCAGCATGGCGAGCAGCACGAAAAACGGCACCACGTCCGAGAGCAAGGGATCGACGTAGTTGATGAGCAGCACCTCGGCGGCGGCGATGATGACGGAGCCCGCCAACGCCCCCAGCAGGCTGTCCAGGCCGCCCACCAGTGCGGCGGGGAACGCCTTCAGCCCGATGGTGACCAGCGTCGCCTCGATGCCCGCGTCGCAGGCAATCAGCATCCCGGCCATGCCCCCGGTGAAGGTGGCGAGACCCCAGGCGAGCGCGTAGACCCCATGCAGGCGAATGCCGCGTTGCGCCGCCAGCAACGGGTTCTGGCCGGCGGCGCGCATGCGGATGCCCCAGCGCGTGAGCCTGAGGAAGGCGAACAGACCCAGATATACCGTCGCAGTACCCGCCACCAGCACCAGGCCCGCCGCTGAGATGCGGGCGCCGGCGCCCACCGGCAGCGAGGCGTTGGTCCAGCCCAGTTGCTGAAGCGGATACTGCGTCTGGGTGCCGAACATAAGGATCATCAGTCCGCGCAGCAGAATGCCAAGCGCGATGGTAGTAAGGACCGCCGCAAGCACCGACTCCCCCGTCATTCGCCGCATCAGCATTACATAGACCAGCACGCCAACCGTCAGCGCGAGCACCGCCGAGGCGGCGATCGCGATGAGCGGATGCCCGCCGAACAGCGAGGCCGTCGCTGCAAGACCATAGGCCCCGAGCATCATCAGCTCGCCATGGGCGAGCGATAGCACCCGGCTGGTGCGGTAGATCAGGACATAGCCGCAGGCGATCAGCGCATAGATTGCCGCCAGCACCGCGATGTTGACGGCGAGCTGCACTACGCGGTCAGCGCTTCACGTCGATCGCTTGCCAGTCCTGGACGCGCGACACGGCATTCCTGGATGTATCCCACCGCCAGACGCGGTAGTACTGGCGGGTGCGGAAGTGGTTGTCCTTGGTCCACTCCAACGGCCCGCCGCGCAAACCCTTCATATCGACCTTCAGATTGTTCATGGCGGCGAGCACCTTCTGCGGCGTGGGCGGCCAGGGCGTGTTTTTAAGGGCGCCCTCGATCACCATGCCCGCGATGAAACCCTCGGTCAAGTACGTCACCGGATATTTCAGGTTGGCGCGGTGGGTAATCGCCCGGATCTCGGCGTGGATCGGCAGGTTGTCCTGGAAAAAGGCATTGGTGCCGATGACATGGAACTCCGGATCCTTGATGCGCTCCAGCTCATCCTCGGCGTTGAGATGCGCCCAGGTGAGATAGCGTCCGTTCCAGCCCAGGCGCCGCATCGCCTCGAAGGTACGCACCTGCGACACCCAAGGCGACCAGGAAAACACCCAGTTCGGGTTGGCGTCCTTCAGCTTGGTGGCGAAAGGGGTGTAATCCGGCGCCGGCGGCGGCGAGATCTGCTTCTCCACCGGCGTCATACCCATGGTTCTGGACAGGCCCTCGGCGTAGTCGATCTCGGCGCGCGCGATCGGGATCGCCATCGCAGCGAAACCGATGCGCACCGGGTCCTTGGCCTGCGCCTTGACGAAGGCCAGAGCGCCCTGCGAATCCAGGTTGGCGCCGAAGGCGCTGGAGCAGAACTGCAGCGGGTCGGCCGGCGGATAGGTGTCTTTCGGGCACACCGAGCCGCCGAAATACAGCGGAACGCCGGACCGCTTGGACTCGGTCACCATCGGCGCGTAGGTGGAGGAGAGACTCGTGTTGATAAGCATCAGCACCTTGTCCGACAGCAGCTTCTTCGCATTAGCGGCGGCGCGCGAGGGTTCCGCGCCGTCATCCAGCACGATCAGGCGGACCTGCTTGCCGTTGACCCCGCCCTTGGCATTGACGTGGTCCAGGTAGGCCTTCATGGCGTCTACCACCGGCGCATAGATGCCCGCGCCCGGCCCGGTCATCGCCGCCGAGACCCCGACCACGTATGCGTCCTGCGCCGCGACCGGCCAGGCAGTCGCCACCAGCAGTGCTGCGAGTGCTTTCCTCATGGTTCCTCCTCATTGATCAAGAAGCTTTCAGTGCGTCGCCCACGCCAGCGGCGACGATGCGTTCCTCCGAGTCGTCGTACATGGACTCGACCAGCGCCTGGAATCTCGCCAGCATCTGCGCGCGCTTCAGCTTGCGGGTCGGCGTCACCGGCTCGCCTTCCTCCTCCGGATCCAGCGCCTTGGGGAGGATGCGGAAGGCCTTCAACTGCTCCACACGCGACAGTTCGCGGTTGACGCTATCCAGCTCCGACTGCACCAGCTGCTGGACGCGCGCATGCTGCGCCAGGCTGGTGAAGCCCGTATAGGAGATGCCCTGGGTGCGTGCCCAGTCCGAGACCGTTTCGAAGTCGATCTCGATCAGCGCGCTCAGGTATTTGCGTGCATGGCCGATCACCATGGCCTCCGCAACGTAGGGGCTTGCCCGCAGCAGGTTCTCGATCGTGGAAGGCGACAGCGTCTTGCCGCCCGCGGTGACGATGAAATCGCGTGCGCGGTCGACCAGCTTCAGCTGGCCGTCCGTCAGTTCGCCCACGTCGCCGGTTCGCAGCCAGCCGTCCGCACCGAGCACCTCGCGCGTCGCCGCGTCGTTGTTCCAGTACCCATCGAAAAGGAACGACCCGCGCACTTCGATTTCGCCCGAGCCAGCGAGCCGCAGTTCGATGCCCGAGGCAACGCTGCCGACAGAGCCAGGCCGCGGAAAGGGACCTCGCTGTCCCGTGATGATCGCCCCAGCCTCCTCGGTTTGCCCGTAGATCTCGCAAACGTTGACGCCCCACATCTGCCAGAGCGCCATTGTATCGACGGGCAAAGGTGCGCCGCCGGAGATGGCGAGTTCCAGTCGGTCCAGTCCCAGCTTCTCCAGCAGGGGGCCGAACACGAGGTGCCGGGCCGCCTTGTAAGCGAGCGTCTCGGCGGAGCGACCCTCCCAGCGCGCGCGGGCCTGCGCGCGGCCGACCTGTACCGCCAGCTCGTACGCCCAGCGCTTGAGAGCGGAAGTGCTGCCAATCCCGACCAGCACCTGTGCGGCGAACTTCTGCAGGAAGCGCGGCACGGTGAACAGGACCGTAGGTCCCACCTCGAAGAACGTGCGCGGCAGGTCCTCCACATCCTCGCCGAAATGCGGCACCAGCCTGGAGAGCAAGGGCAGCGTGACGGCTATATCGCGGCCGAGGATATGGCAAAGCGGCAGGTAAGAGATGGTGCGGTGCTCGCGCTCGACGAGCATTGGATAGTGGTCGACGAGGTTACGGGCGGCCGCGAGATGCTTGCCATGAGCCACCAGGGCACCTTTGGGCCGGCCGGAGGTGCCGGAGGTATAGACGATGAAGGCGGGCGCCTCAGCCGAAATGCTGCTCGCCAGTATGCCGAGGTCCGCGGCGTTGCGAGCGCCGCCGAGCCGCAGCACCTCCTCGAAGGTGCGCAGCTTCGGGTGCTGGTAGGCGAAAATCGCGGCCGTGTCCACGACCACGATCCAGCGCAGCTGCGGCAGTCGGTCCACGACCGGGAGCAGGCGATCCACCTGCTCCTGGTCCTCGGCGATGAAGACGCAGGCGCCGCCGTCGTGCATCTGGTACTCGAGCTCCGCCGTCGATGCGGTCGGGTAGATGCCGTAGACAACGGCGCCCGCGGCTTGCGCGCCCTGGTCGGCGATCAGCCATTCCTCGCAGGCGTCGCCCATGATCGCAACGCGCTCGCCAGCGGCCACACCGAGCGTCCGCAGGCCGTGGGCCATCGCGGCGACCTTCCCGGCGTAGTCGGCCCAGGTCCGCTCAGCGTAGAGACCGAGCATCTTCGCCCGGTACGCAATCCCGGCCGGCTCGACGCTCGCGCGCTCGGCAAGCAGGGCGGGGGCGGAGGCGGCGACCATGCTCAATGCGTCACTCGCAGCGTGGGCGCCGCACCCTTGCGGAAGGCGCGTACCAACAGGTCGACGTAGTTCGCGGTGATGCGATCCAGCGTCGCGCCCGGCTCGCGGCCGTACCAGACGGCGGCCGAGTTGCCTAGGCCGAGCAGCGCCAGTGTCGCCATCCGGGGATCCAGGTCGGCGCGGAACTCTCCCGCCTCCACGCCCTGCTCGATCACCCGCTCGATGATGCGCTCGTAGCGTCGCTCGACGCGCCGGATGCGCTTGCGCGCTGGCGCGGGGAGGAAGCGGCGCTCCCGCAGGAACACCAGCGTGAACTCCAGCCGATCGGCCATCGGTGCCAGATGCTGGAAGACAAGCTTCGCCACCTTGTCCGAGGCACGTCCGGGCCCGCGCAAGATGAACTGCGCGCGTTCCGCGTAGTCCTCGACCCCGGCCGTGCACGCCGCCTCGAGTGCCGCGTCCTTGGACCGGAAGTAGTAGTACAGGCTGGCCTGGCGCATGCCGAGCACGTCGGCGATGTCCTGGGTGGAGGCGCCGTAGTACCCCTGGCGCGCGAACACCTGCGCCGCGGCGGCGATGATCTCTGCGGACCGGCGCTTGCAATTGCTGGCGACAGGGATCTGCATGCGAGGTATTCTATAGCTTCATAAAAAGGGGAGGAACCGTGCCCGGACAGCCCCCGTTTCGTGCCGACCATATCGGCAGCCTGCTGCGCCCGCAGAAGCTGCGGCAGGCCTTTCGCGCGCATGCCGCGAAGCAGCTTTCCAATCCGGATTTCCGCGCCGCACAAGACGCCGCCATCCGCGATGTGGTGAAGCTGCAGGAGGACTGCGCCCTGCAGGTCGTTACAGACGGCGAGTTCCGGCGCGTCTCCTACTGGGAGAAATTCGTCCGCCTGACGAAGGGGCTGGTGGTGAAGGATGCGGTGTTCAGGTTCCACGACGAGCATGGGCACGAGAGCGACTTCACCGCGCCTTACACGGAGACGAAGGTGTCGCGCGCGGAGCCGATCACGCTGGATGAGTACGCCTTCGCCTCGAAGCTCACGCCGCTGACGCAGAAAATCACCGTGCCGGCTCCCTCGACCATGCACTTTTACCGGTTCACCGACTGGGGCGCGAAGTCGGCCTACGATGATCCGCGCGCATTCTTCGCGGACCTCGGCAAGGTCTACCAAGGCGAGATCGCCGACCTGCACAAGGCCGGCTGCCGCTACGTGCAGATCGACGAAGTGGCGCTGGCAATGCTTTGCGACCCGGTGCTGCAGGACAAGGTGCGCGTAAGCGGTGGCAATCCCGACCAACTGATCGACCTGTACGTGGATGCCATCAACGAGGCGGTAAAGGGTGCGCCGGCGGATATGGCGATCGGCGTGCACATGTGCCGCGGCAACTACAAGGGGATGTACCTCTCCGAGGGCGGGTACACCTCGATCGCGGAGCGGCTCTTCAACCGCGCCAACGTCACCCATTTCCTGCTGGAGTTCGACACGCCACGGGCCGGCGATTTCGCGCCGCTGGCGATGTTGCCGAAGTCGAAGGGCGTGGTGCTCGGGCTGGTGAGCTCGAAGACCGCGACCCTGGAGCCGATGGACCTTCTGAAACGCCGGGTAGACGAGGCTGCGCGGCAGGTCGACGCGTCGCAGCTGGCGATCAGCCCGCAGTGCGGCTTCGCCAGCACCATGGGCGGCAACCCGGTCACTGAAGCCGATGAGCGCGCCAAGCTGCGTCTCTGCGTGGAGGCGGCGAAGGCGATCTGGGGCTAGACCTCGTAGTCCAGGAAGGCTTGCAACCGACGCGGCGCAGGTGATCGTGCACATGCACGACGACCTCGACCGGCGCTTCAGCGCTGCTCATCGGACAGCGCAACGGGGGGCCTCTGTTCAGAGGATCCCCACCCGGGAAGGGCTACGGCGCGGAGACGCCGATCCCGCGCGCGGCGAACTCGCGCCGCAGTGCCTTCGCCAAGGCCACCGCGCCGGGCTGGTCGCCGTGCAGGCACAAAGTGCCCACTTCCACCGCGACGCGCTTGCCCGAGAGGCTGGTGACCGCGCCCTGCTCCACCATCGCGAGCGCCTGCGCCACCGATCTTGCCTCCTCATCGATCATCGCGCCCGGCTGCCCGCGCGGGGCCAGGGTACCGTCGTCCATGTAGCCTCGGTCAGCGAAGCCCTCGCCGACCGCCGGCACGCCGTGCTTGCGCGCGCAAGCCATCATGATGCTGCCGGCGAGGCCATACAGGATCACCCCGCCACCGAGGTCCTTCACCGCGCGCGCCATCGCGTCCGACAGCGGCTCGTCGTTGGCCGCCATGTTGTACAGCGCGCCGTGGCACTTAACGTGGTGCAGCTTCGCGCCCGCAGCGCGGGCGAAGCCCTCCACGGCGCCAGCCTGGTAGATGATGAGGTCATAGAGTTCCTGCGGCGAAATCTTCATCGCCCGCCGGCCAAAGCCCATGATGTCCGGCAGCGACGGGTGCACGCCGATCGCGACGCCGTTGTCCAGTGCGAGGCGCACGGTCTTACGGATGGTGGCCGGGTCGCCGGCGTGCAAGCCCGCGGCGATGTTCGCGGAACTGATGTGCGGCATCAC
>Ga0194131_10011656_pt1 | contig 10431 bp, 6 predicted proteins | sample TA2KigO120mmetaG_FD_148631 | JGI IMG/M metagenome (GOLD analysis project Ga0194131, IMG submission 148631) | Freshwater microbial communities from Lake Tanganyika, Tanzania - TA2015053 Kigoma Offshore 120m | ecosystem: Environmental > Aquatic > Freshwater > Lake | place: Tanzania: Lake... | reverse complement strand
CCTCTTTCCAGGGCGCCGTCGACGAACTGAGAATTCTCGGCAGAGCTCCGCGATCAGGAGAGATTCGCGCATGGTTTGCTGAGCATGCCGAGCACCTGGGAACCCGGGCGGGTACGGGTATTCCATCCGGCGCCCGCCATATCACCTCGCTCCGGCGCGCCCCTGCGAAAAGCACGGATGCAAAGCTGCGCGCGAATCTGGAGGAACGCGATCGTCTTTGGGAAAACCACCTGGCCTACCGGCGTGCTCTTCCCTCGACCATGGTGATGTCCGAACTTCCCGAACCCCGTCCCACGTTCATCCTTCGGCGCGGCGCGTATGACGCTCAAGGCGACCGCGTCGAACCTTCCGTCCCCGAATCGACCCTGGCGCCATGGCCTGCCGGGGCTCCGAAGAATCGGCTTGGACTCGCCCGCTGGCTCACGCATCCAGAACATCCGCTGACGGCCCGAGTGGTGGTCAACCGCATGTGGGCGCAGTTATTCGGCGTCGGATTGGTCAAGACACTCGAGGATTTCGGATCGCAAGGGGAATATCCAAGCCATCCGGAACTCCTGGACTGGCTGGCGCGCGATTTCATCGAAAGCGGTTGGAATGTGAAGGGGCTCCTGCGCGCGATGACGCTTTCCCAAACCTACCGGCAAACCTCCGCGGCGCCGCCGGAGTCCTTTGCCCGCGATCCCGAAAACCGGCTGCTCGCGCGCTCCCCGCGATTGCGGCTGCCGGCCGAGGTCCTGCGCGATCAGGCGCTCGCGCTGAGCGGTATGCTTCAGGAATCCCTGGGAGGCGAAAGTGTGTTCCCTTATCAACCGGAAGAACTCTACAAGAACATCGTGGTCGGCGCCGATTATCCCGGCACGCGCTGGAATCTCAGCCGTGGACGCGACCTTTACCGGCGCAGTCTTTACACCTTTTGGAAAAGAACGCTCCCCCACCCCGCCATGTTGACCTTCGACGCGCCGGACCGTGAATTCTGCACCGTGCGCCGATCGCGCACCAATACTCCTTTGCAAGCCCTCATCCTCATGAACGAACCGCTGTTCGTGGAAGCGGCTCAGCGCTTGGGCGCACGCATTCAGTCCGAAGGAGGAATCGATCTCGATGCCCGCCTCCGTTGGGCGTTTCGGCTTGCGACCTCGCGCAATCCATCCGTCTCCGAACTCGTGGAACTCAAACGCGCCATGGCACCCTCTCTCGAGGGCTCTGAGAATCACGCCTATGCTTCGCTTGCCGGCATTTTGCTCAACCTTGACGAAACCATCTCCCGCGAATGAACTCCTCTCATTGCCTCCGCTTTGAATCCGTTTCCTCGCGGCGCGAGTTTTTCGGACGGGCCGGGTTGGGGCTCGGCGCCGCCGCGCTTGCCTCCTTGCTGGCACCGTCCCCTGCCCAAGCCACGTCCGGATCGCGCCCAACCTCCCACTTCCTCCCCCGGGCCAAGCGGGTCATCAGTTTGTTTCAGTCCGGCGGGCCTTCTCATCTCGAACTGTTCGACCCCAAGCCACTCCTCAAGGAGCGCTTTAATGAGGATCTGCCGGATTCCGTACGGCGGGGCCAGCGAATTACCGGCATGGTGGCCGGCCAGGCGCGATTCGCACTTCAACCGAGCAAGTACTCCTTCCAACGCTGCGGAGAACACGGAACTTGGATCAGCGATCTCCTCCCCCACACGCAGCGCATCGCGGATGATCTTCGCGTGGTCCGATCCATGCGAACGGAAGCCATCAATCATGATCCGGCCATCACTTTTTTTCAGACCGGCAGTCAGCAGCCTGGCCGCCCCAGTTTCGGATCCTGGATCGACTATGGTCTTGGATCCCTCAATGAAAATTTACCCGCCTTCCTGGTTCTCATTTCGGTGGCCAGCGACAACAAGGCCGGCCAGGGACTCCTCGCCCGGCTCTGGGGAAGTGGCTTTCTTCCAAGCCGTCATCAAGGCGTCCAACTGCGGGGTGCGGGCGAGCCGGTGCTTTATCTGGAAAATCCGGACGGTGTGACCCGGCCCCACAGGCGCGCCATGATCGACCGTGTCGCAGCGTTAAACCGGCTGCGGTGGCGCGAAACCGGCGATCCCGAGATCGAAACACGCATCGCCCAATACGAAATGGCTTACCGCATGCAGGCCAGCGTGCCCGAGGTCATGAATCTGGACGGGGAACCCGAATCGACCTTCAAACTCTACGGCGAAGATTCCCGCAAGCCGGGCACGTTCGCGCGCAACTGCGTCCTCGCCCGGCGCCTGGCCGAACGCGGCGTCCGCTTCATTCAACTTTATCACCGTGATTGGGATCACCACGGAGGCCTCACCGAACGGATGCCCGTCATCACCCGCGACGTTGACCAACCCAGCGCCGCCCTCGTCTCCGACCTCAAACAACGCGGACTGCTTGACGACACCCTCGTCATCTGGGGGGGCGAATTCGGACGCACGCCGTATGCCCAGGGCGAGGCCAAGGCCGACCATTACGGGCGCGACCACCATGGGAAGGCGTTTTCCCTGTGGCTCGCGGGCGGGGGCATTCAATCCGGACCCGCTTACGGTGAAACCGATGACTTCGGATTCAATGTCGCCTCCGATCCCGTCGAGATCCACGACCTTCAAGCGACCCTGCTCCATTGCCTGGGGCTCGACCACACCCGCCTCACCTTCCGATTCCAAGGCCGCCAATACCGCCTCACCGACGTTCACGGCCACATCGTGCGGGGATTGTTAAGGACGTGAGAGCAGCTTCTCGATCTCCCGGTCGATGAGTTCGGCCTCTTCCCTTTTCCCCAGCGCCACGGCCAGCGGCTTCATCCGATGGTAGATGGAGAGAGGCTCGCCCCAGGTGGGATGATCCTTCAGCACGCTCCGATACAAATCGTAAGCCTCCTGCTTTTTCTGGCTCAAAGCATAGACCCGCGCCAAGGCCAGCTTGAGCCGCACCCGCTGTCCCTCCCGCAATTCCAAGGTCAAGGCGGCTTCGTAGGCCGCCATGCATTCGTCGAAACGCGCGCGCGCATACGCCATGTCCCCCTGCTTCTCCAACAACACCGCGCTCTGCTTCAACTCGGGAATCTTGGCCACATACTGGAGCAACTCATTCGGAGATACTCCGGTTGCCTCGTTCAGGTTCACGACCTTCAACTGCGACCATTCCAGCATCGGATGCCTGGCCTTCTCCAGCCGTTCGTGGCGGTCCTGCGGGCGCTCCGCGAACGGACGGTATAACGGATCACCGACCACGGTGGATTGCCAGGACAACGCCTCCACCGAAGCGTAGGCCGCCTCGGCAAAGCTGAATCCGAAAAAGACGAACCGCCCGAAAAAGATCGATAAATCAGGGGTCCCTTCCAAATACGGTTCGTCGACGGACCCTATCGTCGCCGTCGCGCCCCGGGTGAGCAAGGGCCCCACCCATCGCTCATAGGTCGAGCGAATCGTGGCCCCGTTGTAGGAATGCAAATGATAGGCGAACGCACCCGGCATGAAATCCACTTTCTCGCGTCCAAAGGGTCCGGATACCGCCGGATCATACCAGCCCGCGTAAAACGCGATGTGGCTTACCGGAAGCCCCGGCGGAAAGGTCTCCGGCTTCTCATCCACATAAGTTTCATACCCGAGCCGCCGAACGATCTCGGCCGATTTTCGAATCCAGTCGTCCCCGATCTTGTAATTGCCATTGGTGACGCCACGAAGATCGAAATAGGCCCTTCCCCACAACCCGTCTCGTTCCGCCACCATCGCCCGCTCCACCAAAGCTCGTGCCACTTCCGCGCTGGGACCGTCGATTCGTCCCACCAAAAACAATCCGTTCGTCGGCGAAAGCAGCGCCGAATTCGTCGTTCCCAGCAGAGGATTGGAAAGCGGACCCGCTCGCATGTAGTTTTGATAATAACGCGGCAGCACCGCCAATTCACTGTCCACCGCCGCCTCGTTGCGCCTCAATTCCTCGCGAAGTTGATTCGCGCGTTCCTCCCTCATTCCGGTGTCCTTCCAAATGCGCACCGGCACCCCAAAACACAAAACCGCATAACGCACTCCCGCCGCTTTGGGCAACGACTGGGCCGGATCCGACCTCCGAGTCGTTCCGGCGGGAAAGGTCCAATGCCCCCGTTCCTCCAGAAACTGCAACAAGGGCTTCTCCAGTTTTTCGGAAAAGTCACCGCGGGAAATGATCTCGGACTGCGGCAAATCCAGCCCGAGCCATTGCTCCGCTGGAACGCCGCGACGCTGCCCGTAGAACTCCGCCAGCGCCTTCGATTCCGGCATCGTACGGTTGTAAACGACGACCACCTCACGTCCCCTCGGGTCCTGGGCTTGAGTGGCTGGAAAGAGACTCGATGTCAGCAGAAGCATCCAAACTCGGAGCCTCCGCGCATCGAAGGCGTCGATCCTTTGCTGAAAGTCAAGCATCATGGGTACCGGTCCGGCTAGGCCACCTCGATCCTCAAACCGTCGTAGGCCAGCTCCACCCCGCCCGGAAGCTCGGCTTGGTCCCGGTCATGATCGTAGTCATGGGTCAAATGGGTAAAAAAGGTACGCTCCGCCCCAATGCGGCGGGCCGCCGCCAACGCCTCGTCCAAACTCATGTGCGTGGGATGTGCTTCGCGCCGCAACGCGTCCAGCACCACCACGCTCACCCCTTTCACCTGCTCAACCACCTGATCCGGGACCTCTTTGCAGTCGCTCAAATAGGCCAGCCGCCGGACTCCGCTCTGAGTGAACAAAAATCCATGGCTATGCATCCGCCCGTGCGGCAGACGCAGGGGGGTGAGGACCAAGTCCCCGATGGCGAATGCCCCGGCAAAAACCCTGGGATCCGGTCGAAAATATCCGTTGGGCGCCTTCGCCTCGAAGGCATAGGCGAAGACCCGCCGCAAGACTTCCATCGTCTCCCCGCTGGCATACACCGGGAGCGGACCCCCGCGCAGATCGCAAAATCGCCGGCAATCGTCCAATCCCATGATGTGATCCGCGTGCGCGTGCGTAAACACCACCGCGTCCAGCCAGCGAATGTTCTCCCGCAACATCTGCAACCTGAACTCCGGGCTCGTATCCACCACCAGCTTCGCGCCCGGCGTCTCCACATAGATCGAGGGCCGCGTGCGATGATTGCGCGGATTGGCCAGGAACTCGGGAGGATAATCCTTCCCGATCATCGGGACGCCCTGAGACGTGCCGGTCCCCAGAAAAATGAGTGAAAAACTCATCAAATCGAGTCGTTGAGTGGCGCAGCCCGCCCTCGGGCGATGTTTAGCCTTGCCGCATTCAAGCCTTCGAGCAGATTCAACGCGAACCGATTCTGCCATGTTGACCACCCTCCGCATTAAAAATCTGGGTCTCGTGGACGATTTGACGCTGGAGTTTCAGCCGGGCTTCAACGTCCTCACGGGCGAGACCGGCGCCGGCAAGTCCATGGTCCTCGGCGCCCTCAACCTCATTCTCGGAGAGCGGGCCGACCGTTCCCTCCTGCGTCACGGATCCGATTCCTGCACGGTGGAGGCCGTTTTTGATCTCCGAAAATGGCCCTGGCCGTGGCGCGATTTTCTCGACACCAACGGACTCGAACTACCCGCGGATTCCGAATTGATCGTGAAGCGAACCCTGGCCGGGACAGGTGCCAACAAACAGTTCATCAATGGATCTCCCACCTCCCTCCAAATCCTGGCCGAACTTGGCGCCCGCCTCGCCGATCTCCATGGCCCCCATGATCATCAGTCTTTGCTCCATGCCTCGTGCCAGCTCGATCTCCTGGACGACTTTGCTGGTTTGAGAGCGCCGCGCTCGGCTTTCGCTTCCCTCGCCCGCGAACGTCTCACACTGTCCCGTGAACTCACCGCGCTCGATGGCGACGACGCGGCGATCGCCCGCCACATGGACTTGCTCCAACATCAAGTCCGGGAAATCGACGCCGCCCGCCTCCAACCCGGCGAGCTCGACGCGTTGGAATCAGAACACGCCCGCGCCGCCAACGCCTCCCGGCTCGGTGAATTGGCTCAATCCGCCCTGGCCTGTCTCGAAGGCGAAGAAGACGCCCTCCTCGCCCTCTCCGGACGGCTCGGACGCGCGTTGCAAGAACTGGTCCGCATCGATCCAGACGCGCGTCCTTTGCTCGAGTCCCACGAACAAGCGTCCTCCCTGCTCCGGGAACTCTCCCTCGAAGTCTCCCGCTACGCGGACCAAGTGGAACTTGATCCTGTCCGGTTGGCGGAACTGGAAGAACGCCTCGGCCTGATCCAACAGTTGCGTCGCAAGTACGGCACCACGATCGAAGTCATCCTCGAACATCGCCAGACCGCCGCCGCCGAGCTCGCCAAGCTCGAGGGAAGAGACGCCGAGGCGGAGCGTATCCGCGGCGAGTTGTCGTCCAATACGGAGCGCCTGCTCCAGGCCGCCGCCAAACTCAGCCAGGCGCGCGCCGCCGCTCTTCCCAAGTTGAATAAGGCGGTTTCGAAGCAACTGGCCGACCTCGGATTTCTGAAGTGCCAGTTTGAAGTGAGCCTCGCCTCCTCGACCGCGCTTCCCTCCTCCGCGTCGCCGCTGCCGCTGTCCGGACTCGATACCGTGGAGTTCTTGTTTTCCCCGAATCCTGGAGAACCGCCCAAGCCCCTTCGCGCCATCGCTTCCTCCGGCGAAATGGCCCGCGTGATGCTGGCCATCAAAACCGTGCTCGCGTCAGTGGACGCCGTGCCCTTGCTGGTCTTCGACGAAGTGGATGCCAACGTTGGCGGGGAAACAGCGCGCAAGGTGGGCGAAAAGATGCGCGAAATTGGGAACTGCCGGCAGGTGCTCTGCGTCACCCACCTCGCCCCCGTGGCCGCGGCTGCCCCCACTCATTTCCAGGTCGCCAAGGAGGTTCGCCAGCAACGCACCTCCGTGCGTGTCCAGCCATTGCAAGGCGATGAGCGAGTGGAAGAACTCGCGCGTATGCTGGGAGGATTCGACCCAGCCATCCGGCGGCACGCGAAAAGCCTGTTGGAAACCTGATCGTGTTGTCCTCGGGTGGCGCGGCATCCGTCCTCTCGCCTGCCCAGCCTGCGGGGCGACGAAGGAAACCAGGCGCGTGGAGAGCATGGAAGGGCCTCTTTCTTCACCCGCCGGGCGGTCGGCGATACGGCAGGCTGGGCAGCCTGCACCACACGACAGACAATTTCGGGAGCACGGGCCCGCATTGGGTCAACTCGTTTGGGATCGTTTTCCATTCCAGTCGAGTGTGACGTAGGCCGTCTAGCCCTAATGCCTTTCGGAAATTCCATGGGGTTAAAGTGCTCAGATAATGCGGAACTCGATGGGCGCGCAGATCGACTGGTTTCGTCGCAGGCGTGGCCAGCCGGTGACGGGTTGGCGGACGGCCCTTGGGCAACTGCGAGGTCGTTTGCGCTGGGTGATGCACTGGCCCATCAGCTTGTAGATGCGCTTGGTCATTTGTTGTTTCTGCGATTCGCTCAGTAAGTCGTCGCCCATCTCCAGCATGAGCCAGAGAGGTTGGAGCAGTTCCAGCACCTTGACGAAACTGACTCGCAGGGCCGGCAGTTGCCCCGTCGCGACTCGCGCCCGTTCGGCGGCGACCAACGCACTGGCCAGGATGATGGCCGCGATTTCCTGGGCCGCCGTTTCCAGCGTGTGGCTTTGCAGGACATCGGTCTTGCGCAACTGCCGCTTGATCTCGCGGTAATACAATTCGTGCTCCCACCGTCGTGTGTAGAGTTGGGCCAGTTCTCCGGCTGGAGCCTCTTTCCAATCCAGCAGGCTGGTCCACAAACGGACCTCCTGAGGGCGGAAGCCTTTGCGCATGACCTGCGCGCGAATCTCCCGCAATTCCAGCCACTGCACGATGCGATGGGGATTGCCCTTCTGGCGCAGTCCCACGCGGATCAACCGGCTCCCATCCTGGTAGCGACGTCGTGTCTGAACCTTGAGATGGGTCCGGACGCGAATCAGCAAATGACTGCCTACTCGCTGGCAAGCCGCCATCGCCTCGGCGATGAACGCCGCACAGCCGTAAAGTCGGTCCGCCAGCAACAACGCCTTCTTGGGCAACTGAGCCAACAATCCACGCGACAACTCCCACTCCGACTGGCCTCGTCGTCCGACGGAGGCGGCCAACGGGTTGTGCAGTCCGATCTCCAACAAGACCACGGTCCAAAGCTTGGCAAAGGCCGCGCGTCCACGACGGCTCTTGGCCTTGGTCATCTGCTGCTTGACCTGCGGCGTGTTCGTCACGCTGAACTGCGTTCCGTCGAGGGCCACCAGACGCCAGTGGCGCCAGAACGCTCCCTTGTGCCTGCCTGTAGCCCGGGGTCGCAAGGCACGCCGCATGACGTCGGTGAAGACCTCCCACGGCAATCGGGCTCTCCGATCGCTCAACGAACTGTCGGCAAACCCGTAGTTGAACAACTGAAAGAAATGCTGAGCCAACGTTCCGGCACCGTTCATGAAATGGAAAGTGAGAGCGGGCAAAACGTGCGTCAACGGAACTCTTGGCGGGCGGCCTCGTCGCTGGCCGACCGATGGGACATGACCGCCGAGCAGCTCTTGCCACGCCCCCATGAAGCCCGTTGGCCTTGGGGCGTCGGTCGTTACCGCTTGCCGTGTCGATCGGATTCGTCGCGGAGAACGTTTCCTGCGCTGTCCGCCAGAAGATGCTTTTTGCATCCCCAGCGTAAATACTCAGCTTGTGAAAAAGTACAAGGCACATTTTGCCTAGTGAATAAGAATTTCCGAAAGGCATTAGGGCTAGAGCCGCTGGGTGGTCTTGCTCCAAAGCCACTCGATGTCTTTGTTGTTGGATTGATTGCCGGGAGAGAAACTGCTGCGTCTGACCTTAATTTTGGTCCGGGGATCCAGCCATTTCTTGATTTCTGAATGGCCGTCCGCGAAGGCGAAACCACACGCGCCGTTGTGATAACTGGCCGGCGCGTCGGGCAGGACGGCGCCCGCCAAGTTGGGCGCCGGTTTCATGTCGGTGCAAAAGAAGCCATCGTTGATGCTGTCCGGATGCTCATCGACGAACACCCATGTGTCGGCGGGAGCCACGAAATCCGCGTCCTTGAGAAACATGCGCCAGGGCGGGCTGTTTCCGAACCACGTGGGCTTTCCATCGTGCATGCCGACCCAGGCATTGATGGAATTACTGCGGAGGCGCGGACGCGGGTTGGCGCCCACCGTCATAAAATTGTCCGCCGGGCATTTGTAAATTTTCTGGGCGCCGGCGGTGTAACTCCAAATCGTGCCCTTGGCGAGGGTGTTGGTGACGTCCCAGTTGTCCCTGTTCCCGCTTGACCAATCCAGGATTCCGTAGGCCCAGACATTATGCGAAGGGATGTCCGAATAGGCCGGCGGTATTTTGCCCCCCTGGTCATCGATGTACAGCTTCCAGGCCAGCATGAGTTGCTTGGTGTTGTTCATGCACATGATGCCCTGCGCCTTGGTCTTTGACTTGGACAGGGCGGGCAGGAGCATCCCCGCGAGGATGGCGATGATGGCGATCACCACGAGCAGTTCGATGAGGGTGAATCCCGCGCGGTGTTGAGCGCGGTCGTTCCGAAGCATGAAGGGTTGCATAACGGTGGCTTGAAAAAAAACGGTCTCATGCGAAACGGTTTCCGGAGCCTGCCATCGCACTCGATTCACCGCCCGCATCGGAGCGAGGAATGGGCGAGCCAATCTCTCGACGCAAACCTTTTCGCGCACTCGGATCTTGCGCCAACGCGCGGAAGTCGTTCAAGGCAATATTTGCGGCGCAAGCGCATGACAGTGGATCCACAGGTTTTTGGCGATGCGCGCAGCAGCACCGGGAACGGCGCGCCCCGGCAACTTTCGGATGAACCCGAGTGGACGATCGAAAGTCCAGGTGGCAGTAGAGAAATTTCCGGCCGAACGATCGTAATAGGGTCTGCGTTCGCTCGGGATCCTGAGTGGCTTCGAACCTTGGCGACGGGATGCGGAGAAGAAGTTCCTCGGTAAGGCGGGTTGCCAATCCCTGCCGGCGGGGCCAGAATAGGGACGTATGAATCATTCGGCGTCCCCGATGAGCTTGCACGAGTTGCTTTCCCCTTTGGCCATGGATCTGCGATTGAAGGATACCCGGAGGGAGGAGGTGTTGCGGGCCTTGGTGGTGAAGTTGCCGGAGACGGCGGCCAACCCCGCCGCGCAGGAAGTCTTGTTGAAGGCCTTGCTTGATCGAGAGGCGCTCCATAGCACCGGAATTGGTGACGGCGTGGCCCTCCCGCACGCGCGCCACGCGCTGGTGGGGATGGTGGAACGTCCTGTGATCGTTTTTGGCCGGCATGAAAAAGGCATTCCTTTTGGGGCCGTGGATGGACGGGACGCCAAGCTCTTTTTTCTGCTGGTGGCGCCGAACGTTACCTCGCACTTGCAGATGCTCTCAAAGCTCAGCCGCGTGCTTCGGCATAGCCGCGTGCGGGAGGCGTTGCTCGTTGCGGAGT
>Ga0194131_10011651_pt1 | contig 10432 bp, 10 predicted proteins | sample TA2KigO120mmetaG_FD_148631 | JGI IMG/M metagenome (GOLD analysis project Ga0194131, IMG submission 148631) | Freshwater microbial communities from Lake Tanganyika, Tanzania - TA2015053 Kigoma Offshore 120m | ecosystem: Environmental > Aquatic > Freshwater > Lake | place: Tanzania: Lake... | reverse complement strand
TGCTCGACGTATCCGACTTCAAGCACTTCCGGATCAATCACTCCGAGCTCTTCGCTGATCGGCAGAATCACATCAACGGCATCGAGAACTTCTGGAACCAGGCCAAGCGCCACATGCGCAAGTTCAACGGTGTCCCGAAGGCCCATTTCGGGCTATTCTTGAAAGAGTGCGAGTGGCGCTTCAACACCAGTGACCCATCCAAGCAACTAACCCAGATCAAACAAAGGGTTAAGCGTCATCTCAGGTAGTTATCTGGGACAGCCCCTAACTCAAATAAGACCTGAAGCCAGTTGGTTTCTTCGGATCCGGCCTATGCTCTTCCGAATTCGATCTTGCGGGCCGGCCAGCAGCCGGCCCGGGCGCCGGCGATTCGCCCGCCCTCTCGCCTGAAGGCGATCGTCCAGTCGCCGGGTGGGGAATAGTCGAGGCTGCGCGGGCAGGGCAGGCGCCAGAGATCGGGGCCGGCGGGGATCAGCGGCTGCATCAGGCCGGGGCCGAGAAAGCCCGAGAAGGCGCCGGCAAGCTGGCCGCCGCGATCGACCACGGTCAGCGTCGCGTCGTACTCGGGGCTGTGGAAGCTGCCGGCAATGTCGGTCTTCGCCTCGCCCTCCTGCGGCACCAGGCGCGAGGAGAAATTCTCGTCCGGGCGGTCCATCCAGAGCCCGTCCGCGGAGCGGCGCAGGCGCACGCTGTCGTTGCCGGCCTCGGCCTCGCCCTTGGCATCGAGCGCCTCCGCGGCGCGGCCGGTGAAGTGGAGCTGCACCTTGTTGTCGGGCGAGGTCTCGATACGTGTGACAAGACCGGTCTCGGGCTCGATGTAGGTTCCGCTCCAGCCCGGCGCCTTCACCGCATCGGGGCCCTTCGACGGCACGCCGAGCGCGGCGGCGAACAGCTCCTGTGCTGCCGGCCGCGGATCGCCGAGGTGGTTGAGCAGGACCACGACCGAGATGCGCTCTTCGGGCGCGTAGAAGCGGATGCTGCGCCAGCCGCGCAGGCCGCCGCCGTGGCTGGTGATGCGCTTGCCGAGCATCTTGCCGTGGCTGATGCCGAAGCCGTATTTCGCCGGCGCCCCGTTGCGGAAGCTCTGCGGCGTCGAGATGCGGCGATACAGGCCGTTCGCATCATCGCGCGTCGCGTCGATGAACTTCTCCCAGGCGATCATGTCGTCGAGGGAAGCCGCGATGCCGGCATCGCCGGTCCACAGGATGCGGTTGACCGCCGGCCGGAAACCCTCCTCGAGCGAGCCCTCGTAGCCAATGGTGCCGTCGGGCAGCGCGCTGGTCTCGGCGCCGAGAATCGCGCGCTCCATGCCGGCGCGGTCGAAGATCGTTTGCAGCAGATCGGATAGCGGGCGGTCGGCGCGATCGGCGAGGATGTCGCCCAGGATGCGGAAGTTCTGGTTGCAGTACGAGTAGCGCGTGCCCGGCTCGAAATGGAGGCTGCGCGAGAGCCGGATCAGCCGCTGCGCTTCCGCCTCGCCGAAGGGCGCCTCGACCGGCGAGCCGCAGAGCATCGCGGTCGCCCAGTAGTCGCGAAGGCCCGATTGGTTGTTGGCGAGGTCGGCCGTCCTCGGCGCCGGCTCGGCCAGCAGCGGCAGCCGCGCCTTGACGTCGCCGTCGAGCGCCGACGGATCGGGGAAGCGGTCGATCAGCGTCGCGCAGGTGAACTGCTTGGAGATCGAGCAGATGCGAAAGAGGCTCGCCGGCGTGAAAGGGTAGCGCCGGTCCTGGTCGGCCCAGCCCCAGCCGTGATGTAGCAGCACCTCGCCGCCCTTGAGCACCGCGGCGGCGCCGCCGATGCCGCCGTGATTGCGGATGACCGCGGCGAGCGCGCGGTCGAGGGTCTGAGGCTGGGTCATGCGAAGGTCAGCATCCGTCTCGGGTTGTCGACCAGGATCGCCTGGATCTCGGCCTCGCTGAAGCCGTGCCGGCGCATCAGGGGCAGCACGTTGCGGAAGATATGGCCGTAGCCATGGCCGCCGAGGCTGGCCAGCCGGACCTGCTGGCAGATGTCGTGGCTGATGACGACGCGGTCGAGATGGCCGCGGTCGATCAGCATGCGGATGTGCTGTACGCGCAGCGCGTCGTTCGGCATGTCGATGTCGGAGGCGGTGTAGAGCGAGGTCTCGCGGCCGAACAGGTCGAACTCCAGCACGCAGCCCGTATCGGCGAGCTTCAGCATGCGGTCGTGGTCGAAGATCGTGCGGTCGATATGGCTGACGACGACGCGTTCGATGTCGCCGCCATGCGCGACGATGAAGTCGGCACCCTCCTGTGGCTGGTCGGGATCGCGGCCGGGATGGACGTTGATCGCCGCACCCGTCTCCTTCTGCGCGACGATGGCGCCTTCCATGACCTTGCGCTCGAGCGGGGTCCACGGCGTCTGGCAGCCGATCTCGCCGATCATGCCGGCGCGGATGTCGGTGCCCCAGGCGCCGTCGAGCACCTGGCCGATCATCTCCTTGGCGAAGGAATCGACGCTGCGCTGATGGTTCCTCGGGTCCTGATACTCCTCGACATAGTAGCCGCAGCCCATGACGATGTGGACGCCGGTGCCGGCCGAGATCTGCGCCAGGCCCTTGGGATCGGGGCGAAGCCCGCCGCAGGTGAGCTCGACCAGCGTGCTGCCGCCGGCCTCCTTCATCAGGTTCACTTCCTCGATCGCGAGCACGACATCGTCGAGCTGGGCGTTGCGCGGCGAGTATTGCTCGCCATACCAGATGGCGTAGTGGTTCTTGAGCGTGATCTCCGGCCCGAGGTCGTTCCTGAGCCTTGCCTCGCCTTTGCGCAGGTCCCAGAGGACATGCTCGTGCATGAGCGTCGATCCGAGCTTGGCCGGATCAATCGTTCCCAGCACCGTCTGCGCCTTGCCTTTGAGCTCCGCACGTGTCGTCCGCTTCGCCATCACCTTCTCCCCTTGAGAGCCGGCGGGCCGCTGTCCGCGGCCGCCGCTCGTGCTCGCGCCGCCTCGTAGCGCGCCAGCAGCCCGGCGCACTCGGCCATCGCCTCGGCATCGTCGAACATCGGGACGCCAGCTTCCTCCATAATCCGGAACCAATCGGCGCGCTGCTCCAGCGTGCCCATCATGGAATGCATGACCGGCAGCCGGGCATTACGGCAGAGCGGGGCGAGCGCGCGGATCACCGGGCCGGCATCGACCATGAACGGCACGACATGGATCATCAGGATCGCATCGAAGGCGCTTGCGTCGACCAGCGCCGAGGCGAGCGTGTCGGCGAAACGCTCCTCGCGCGCATCGGCGAGCAGGTCGAGCGGATTGGCGACCGAGGCCTCGGGCGGCAGGCGCTGGCGCAGCACGCTCTTCATGCGCTCGGGCAGATCGACGAGATCGAGACCTTCGACTGCGGCACGGTCGGTCGCGAGCACGCCGGGACCGCCGGAGTTGGAAAGCAGGAGAACGCGCCTGCCGAAACCTTGCGGGAAACGGCCGAAGCCCTTCGCCGCCAGCATGAGCCGGCGCATGGAGTCGACGCGGATGATGCCGCACTCTTCGGCAAAGGCCGAGATCGCCGCGTCGGTATTGGCGGTTGCTCCGGTGTGCGCCGCAGCGGCGCGGCCGCCTTCGAGCGTGCGCCCGCCGAAGAGGCCGATCACCGGCTTCTTCGTCGCGACCTTGCGCGCGACGTCGCGGAAGCGCTGCGGATCGTCGATGCTCTCGACATAGAGGAGCACTGAGTTGACGGCCGGGTCGTCGCCGCAGTAGGCGAAATAGTCGGCGACGCCGAGTTGCATCGCATTGCCGACCGAGACGACGGTGCCGAGCGGGATGTGGCGGAGATGCGAGGCGCAGATCGCTTCCTCGGCGAGCGCGCCCGACTGGCTGATCAGCGCCGCGCCGCCGCCTTTCGGCAGGTCGCGCAGGAAGGTCGCGGCGAAGCTCGGCCCGATGATGCCGGCGCAGTTGGGGCCGGCGATGGTAAGGCCGTTGGCCTCGGCGAATCCCCGCACCTCGGCATCGCGGCGGCGGCCTTCCTCGCCGGCTTCGGCGAAGCCGCCGGGAAGGATGAGCAGATGCGTGTGGCCGCTCGCCGCTGCATCCCTGACGATCTCGGGGATCGCCGGCGGCGGCACGACGATGACGGCGAGCTCGGCGGGCTCCGCGATCTCGCGCAGCGAGGTCTTTGCCTCATTGCCTTGGATGATGCCGCCCTTGTGGTTCACGGGGACGACGCGGCCCGCAAACCGGCTGGCAGCGAGATTCATCAGGACGGCGCCGCCTGAGGAGGTCGCCCGCTCGCCGGCCCCGACGACGGCAACAGAACGCGGCGAGAAGAACGGGCGGAGATCTCTCACAGCGCCAGATCGACGGTCACCGGCACATGGTCGGAGCTGCGCTCCCAGCCGCGGGCGTCCTTGAGGACCGAATAGCCTTTCAGGCCTTTCTTCAACGGCGGCGTCACCCAGATATGGTCGAGCCGGCGGCCGCGATCGGAGAGCATCCAGTCGCGGGCGCGATAGCTCCACCAGCTATAGAGCTTCCGGTCCTCCGGCACGAAGTAGCGGACGGCATCGACCCACTCGCTCGACTTCTGCACATGGCCCAGCTTCTCGACCTCGATCGGCGTGTGGCTGACGACGTCGAGGAGCTGCTTGTGCGACCACACATCATGCTCGAGCGGCGCGATGTTGAGATCGCCGACCAGGATCATCGGGTCCTTGGCCTTGCGGTTCGCCTTGAACCACGCCGCCATCTCGTCGACGAAGGCGAGCTTGTGCGCGAATTTCGGATTCTGCTTCGGGTCCGGGATGTCGCCGCCGGCCGGCACATAGAAATTGTGCAGCTCGACGCCGCCCATGCGGATCGCCAAGTGACGGGAGTCGCCCTTCCGGCACCAATCCGGTCCGTCGAGGCGCTCGAAAGGCTTCTTCGAGAGAATGGCGACGCCGTTGTAGCCCTTCATGCCGAGCACGGCGCGGTGCCCGTATCCCGCCTGCTCGAAAGGATCGTGCGGAAACAGGTCCGTCATGACCTTGATTTCCTGGAGGCACAGCACGTCCGGCTTGGTGTCCGCCAGGAGCTTGAGGACCAGCTCCTGGCGCAGCCGCACCGAGTTGATGTTCCAGGTGGTGACGCGAAGGCGCATCAGGCCTTCGCGTAGGTGATGACGAGATCGCCGACACCGTCGACATGGCCGTCCATGCGGTCGCCGGCGACGACCGGGCCGACGCCTTCCGGCGTGCCGGTGTAGATCAGGTCGCCCACCGCCAGCTCCACCAGGCCCGACAGATAGGCGATGGTGTCCGGCACGTTCCAGATCATGTCGGCGAGATCGCCTTCCTGCTTGGTTGTGCCGTTCACCTTGACCCAGATCTTGCCTTTGGCCGGGTGGCCGATCTTGGAAGCAGGCTGGATCGGCGTGATCGGCGCCGACTGGTCGAAGCCCTTGCCCATGTCCCAGGGGCGGCCGGCCTTCTTCGCCGCGTCCTGCAGGTCGCGGCGGGTCATGTCGAGGCCGACGGCATAGCCGTAGACATGGTCGAGCGCCTTGGCCGAAGGGATGTTGCGGCCACCCGACTTCAGCGCGACGACCAGCTCGATCTCGTGATGCAAATTCTTTGTCGAGGACGGGTAGGGGATGATCGCGCCCGATGGCACGATCGCATCGGCGGGCTTGCAGAAGAAGAACGGATCCTCCTTGCCCGAATGGCCCATCTCGCGCGCATGCGCCGCATAGTTGCGGCCGACGCAGTAGACGCGGCGCACCGGGAAGGTGCCGGTCTCGCCGATCACGGCGACCGACGGAATTGACCAGGCGGGAATCACATGGGACATGAAGAACCTCAGAACAGGGTCGCGAAAAGGGTCAGAACAGATACCATTGCTCGCCGATCCGGCCCAATGGCCATCGTCCGTCGGCAAACAGGCGGTGCTTGGCGAGGAAACCGTGGGTCGGCCTGCCGGCAGCGAGCGCCAGCGCGGCGAGATGGCAGGCTTGCGCAGCAGCGCCGGCGGCGACACGGGACAGGGCCTCGTCGCCGGCAGCATCGGCCGCCGCGCGGGTCGGAACCAGCGCCGCCTCGGCGACCTTGGTCAGTGCCTTCAGCGTGGTCTCCGGCCCGTGGCGCTCTTCGGCCCTGGCCTGCAGACGCTTCCGTTCGCGGGCCTCTGCCTCCCACCAGCGCCTGTCCCAGGCGGGATCGGATGAAACGCGCGCGGCGTCGCGCCAGCCCGAGACCGAGGCGATGGACCCGGTATCGAGCCCGAGTGCGGCGACATAGGCGTCATGCGTGTCGCGATCGCCCTCGCTCACGCCCTGGCCGACGCGGGCAAACCACGGCGTTTCCGGGATCGAGGCGGCAAACGCCTCGACACGGGCGAGGTCGGTCATGCCGAGCGGCGTTCCCGCCAGAGGCCGACGGCTTCCTGCACGGGGCGGTCGGAGAAGCTGAAGACGACCGCGTCCTCGTCGGCGTGGTGCGCGTGCTCGACCCAGCTCGGCACGACGAAGATGTCGCGCGGACCCCAGTCGAAGCGCCGGCCGCCGATCATGCTGTGGCCCTTGCCCTCGACCACCGAGAACACGGCGCCGTCGGTCGAGCGATAGGCGGCGCCCTCGAAGCCCTTCGGCAGGAGCTGCATGAAGGTGGCCATGGTCGGGATCGCCCAGCCGCCGGTCGCCGGGTTCACGTACTTCATGCTGAGCCCGTGATGCGGGTCCCAAGGGCCGGCGCGGCGCATCGTTTCCAACGCCTCGCGCGTGCGGGCATAGGGGTAGTTGAAGATCGGCGAGGTCGGCGATGCGGCGCGATGACCGACCGGCAGCAGGCCCTGGCCGTAGCGCGCCAGCGCATCGCCCTCGGGCTTCGAGATCGGCTGCGTGTCTTCCTTCGCATGCTCGGCGAAGCTGGCATCGAGGAACTGCACGAGGGGGATGTCGAGCCCGTCCATCCACACCATCGGCCGGTCGGACTCGTTGCCGTGATCGTGCCAGGTCCAGGACGGCGTGATGACGAAGTCGCCCGGCCGCATGGTGGTACGCTCGCCGTCGACGGCGGTGTAGGCGCCGTAACCCTCGACGACGAAGCGGAGCGCGGTCTGGGTGTGACGATGGGCCGGCGCCACTTCGCCCGGCAGGATGAGTTGCAGCCCGGCATAGAGCGTATGGGTGATCGACGACCGGCCCTTGAGGCCCGGGTTCTCCAGGATGAGGACGCGGCGCTCGGCCTCCTTCGCCGTGATCAGCTCGCCCGCCTCCAGGATGTAGGGGCGGATGTCGTCATAGCGCCAGAGCGCCGGCACGGCCGGCGAGCGCGGCTCCGGCGTGATCAACCCCTTCAGCACCTCCCACAGCGGCGTCATCCCGTGCTCGCCGATGCGGGCATAGAAATCGGCGCGGGCGTTGGTGAGCTTCGGTGCTGCGGTCATCGCCCTCTCCCTGTGCCTTAAGCCGCCTGTGGCAGCTCCGGCATTCTGAGCTTCAGATGATCGACCACGAGAGCGCGTGCGCGCTTGAGGAAGTCCGCTCGCATCTCGTCGTTGGTGCGCTGCTTGATGCCGAGCCGGCGGAAGGTTTCGTTGTTCCTCGACTTGGAGCTGCCGAAGAAGGCCGGCAGGAGCGGGTAGTAGCGGTCGATGGCGTCCTGGACGCGCCGGCGGCCTTCTTCGGTCGCGCAGAGCTCGGTGCAGAAATCCTTGCCGAACTGCGCATGGAAGCGCTCTTCCGGCATGGTCATGCGCGCGAGGTCGCGAAGCGGATGGAAGGTGCAGGCAAGCAGGTCCTCGACCTGCAGGATCTCCGCGAGGTCGGCGAGCAGCTTGATGACGCAGAACTCTTCCCAGGTCTTCAGCGGAAACTCGAAGATCGAGAGCGGCCGCCTCGCCGTCGGCGTCATCGTCTCCTCCGGCACGCCGAGCTTCACGCCGAGCTCGCGGAAGCGCACATGGTGGCCGTACTCCTCCATGGCGACGCGGCAGGTCAGCCACTTGGCATAGGGCGTCGGCGCCAGCGCGATCGCCGGCTCGTCGAAGACCTGGGCGCCGTAGAGCTCGTTGACGGCATGGCTGACCACGAGCTTGAGCACCGAGGCTTGGTACTCCTCGCTTTGCTGGTGGAAGGCCTCGATGGTCTTGACCTGCGGGTGGCTCATGAGCGCTGTCCTAGCCGAGCTTATTCACGATGATTTTAGCTATTCTCAAGAAAACCAAGTGGGCGCTCACATGGCTGATATCGCAAGCCTTTGAAACCGTGGCAGCCTCGATTCTCAATTGCCGCGAAAAATCAGCTATTCATGATCGCTGTGAATAAGGCGGGCTAGACGATCGGATCGGTGTTGAAGGCTTCGAGATCGGTCGATTGGTCGGCGAAGGCAGCCTTGATCTCCTCGATCGCGGCACCCATGCCGCCCGATCCGACGACCGCACGCTTCGCCGGCCTTAGCTGGGAGAAAGCGAAGACCTCCCGGGCGCGCACGCCGAGCACTTGGCCGGTGATCGATTGGCCCGCGGATGAAGCGAGATAAGCGACGAGATCGGCCACGGCCGAGGCCGGCGCATTGAGCGCGCGCGTCTTGTAGGCGGCCTGCGCCTCGTTCTGCGGCTTGATCGACTCCGTGATGCGGGTCGCAGCGAAGGGCGCCACCGCATTGCAGGTCACCAGGCTGCGCGCCATGTCCATTGCGGTTACGCGCGTGAGCCCGATCAGCCCGGCCTTGGCCGAGGCATAGGCGGCCTGGCCGAAATTTCCGTAGAGCCCGGCGGTCGAGGTCACGTTGACGATCCGGCCCCAGCCATAGGGCTTGCCGCCGCGCTCGGCCTTGGCCTGGTCGCGCATCACCGAAGCCGCCGCGCGCGTGAGATAGAAGGCGGCAGAAAGGTTGACGCGCAGCACGTCCTCGAAATCGGCCGGCTCCAGCTTGAAGACGAAGCCGTCGCGCAGGATCGCGGCATTGTTGACCAGGATGTCGATGCCGCCGAAGCGCTCCACCGCGAAGCCGATGGCTTCCTCGGCCGCGCCGGGGTTTGCGATCGAGCGCGGAAAGGCGGCAGCGCCGATCGTCTCGGCGAGCGATGTCGCGAGCACCGCATCGCCGCCGCGCCCGTCGATGCCGACGCCCGGATCGGCGACGACCACCTTGGCGCCGTCGGCGGCGAGGCGTTCCGAGATCGCCCTACCGATGCCCTGGGCGCCGCCTGTGACCAACGCGACGCGGCCTGCCAATGCGACGGTCATGCGCCGACCTTCGGCTTCTCGGCCTCGGTGTAGAAGGCATCGGCGTGAATGTCCTCACGCCGCATCTTCCTCTGCGTCAGCACCGGCGTTACCGCCTCGACCATGATCGGAGGCCCGGCAACATAGGCCTTGGCGCCGTCGAGACTCTGGAAGTCTGCGGCAATGGCCTCGTGCAGGAAGCCTGTCCGGCGCGCTGTCGCGCCAGTGGGTTGCGACAGCACAATATGGACGCTCAGATTCGGGTGCCGGGCGGCGAGGGCCTTGAAGCGATCCTCGAGATAGATATCGCGTTCGTCGCGCGCGCCGAAATAGAGATGAACCGGCCCGCGCCGGCCCGTGGCGAGCGCGGTCTCGACGATCGACTTGATCGGCGCCAGACCAGAGCCGCCAGCGATCGCCAGGATCGGTCCGGCATGGCTTTCCTTGAGATGGGCGACGCCATGCGGACCCTCGACCTTGACCGTCATGCCGGGCTTGAGCGCGTCGGCGACGAAAGCGCTGACCGTGCCGCCGATCATGTGGCGGATGTGGAAGACGAGATCGGCCTCGTCCGGCCGGCTCGCCATCGAATAGTCGCGCGTCTTCTGGCCGGGAAAGGTGACGCGCGCGAACTGTCCGGCGGTGAAGGTGAAAGGCCCGCCGCCCTCGATTGCGAGCGTCACGCCGGTGATGTCGTGGGTCAGCCGGTCGACCGTCTTGACCCTGCAGTCGAGCTTTCTCTGCGCGTGCAGCGCCAGATCCTCACCCTCGATCCACGCGATCTCGATGTCCTCATCGGCCATCGCGCGGCAGGCAAGCACGAGGCCCTGGGCGCGCTCCTCGTCGGTCAGCGCGAACTCGGAGTATTCCGCGAGCGTGACCTTGCCTTCGATCAGCATCGACTTGCAGGAACCGCAATTGCCCGACTGGCAGCCGCAGGGATAGGGGATTCCGGCATTGAGCGCGGCCTCGAGGACCGCCTGACCGGGCTCGAGCCCGATCGGCTTCGGCCATTGCCGGATACGCACGGTCGCGACCATTTTCGCTCGTCTTGCGAGTGTTGGGAATGCGACTTATTCTATGTCCAAACGTTCGACTGTCAAATTGATCGATCGTCTAACCCAACCTATTCACGGGCGAGCATGATTTGAATTGCGGCGATGGAAGGCGATCAGATGGCATGCTTTGTCGTTGCGCCTTTTTCATCGCGGGTTGGTTTGTCGGGTGTCGGGTTATTGGTTTGGGATTGAGGGAACGGGTGTT
>Ga0194131_10011650_pt1 | contig 10432 bp, 12 predicted proteins | sample TA2KigO120mmetaG_FD_148631 | JGI IMG/M metagenome (GOLD analysis project Ga0194131, IMG submission 148631) | Freshwater microbial communities from Lake Tanganyika, Tanzania - TA2015053 Kigoma Offshore 120m | ecosystem: Environmental > Aquatic > Freshwater > Lake | place: Tanzania: Lake... | reverse complement strand
TATGCCCTTAAAAACCAAATTAGAGGCTGCAGTATGTCCTTTAAAAAAATGGTAGATGCTACAGATAAAATAAAATACAACCTGCGTACTACTAAAATAACAGACGCACAAATAGACCCATTTGGTTTTTGTAATGCTAAGTGTTGGTTTTGTCCAGTCAGATATCAGGGCAATCCAAAGCATGCTGCAAAGCATATGTCTCCAGACTTGATGGATAAGGTTTTATCTGAATTGCATAAAGAAAAGTTTTATGGTGTTGTAAGTCCTAATTTTGATCATTTCTATACGGCTCACTATAACGAGATATTGCTGTATAAGTATCTTGATGAAATGTTGTACCTATGCAAATGCTATGGGTTTAAAACAATGATTTTGTCTAATGGTATAAACCTGACGGAAGAAAAGGTTGAGTTACTAAAGAAACACAAAGATGTTATTAGCGGTATCAATCTTAATATTCCGGCATTTGAAGATGGTTTATGGCAAGAGCGCTCTGGTATCAAGCGTTACTCAATTGAAGACCTACACAGCGCTGTAAGAAGAACAATGAAAACCTTTCCCGAATACACGGCTAATGGCGCTTTCTTAATTGGGGTTAATTGTCCAAACTCTCTATCCCAGCATGATAAAGGCGGATGGATGGAGTTATTAGAAAATGCTCCAGACATAGATCTAGACCCGCATACAGGTGAATTAGCCAAACAGGTAGAACTTGGTAGAAAGCTATTTCCCGGATTAAATGTGTACCCTGTTGAGTCTTTGGTGGATAGGGCTGCAATCCTAGAACAACATAAGATTATCTCTAATCGTAAGACAATGGAAAAAGTATGGCAATCGCAAGGCAAAACAGTTGTTGGTTGTTCTAATGGTCAACAAGGTCGCTTGTATGGTTATCTACATATCAACGCATTAGGTGAAGCATTTCTGTGCTGTAATGACTACGATATGGAATATACCTTTGGTAATCTTAAAGATAAGACTTTGCGTGAAATATGGCTTAGCGAAGACCATATTGACATGCTTAATCGTGCTTTAAAAACGATATGCACAGGCTGTGCAAGTGCGGTTTGGGAGTGATATGTCTTCAATATTTATTCAAATTCCATCATATTGTGATTTTGAACTGCCTAAAACTATTCTAAGCGCAACGCAAAATGCTAGCCAAGAAAACATAATTAATTTTGGTATTTCTAATACAACTTTAAACAAAAATTATATTTATATTCCAAAATTAAATTTACATTGGTCAAAAATAAATGTTCATGAAAGTATAGCTCCTGAAAATATAGGCTTACAAAAAGCTAGAAAAATAGCAAATAATTTTTATGACGGAGAAGATTATTATCTTCAAACAGACGCACACATGAGGTTTGAAAAAGATTGGGATAAAAAATTAATTGAACTTATACTTATGTATAAAAATAATGGTTTTAAAAAACCATTGATTACCTGTTATCCTCCTGCATATGAATATAATTCTTTTTTAGTGGAAGAACTTGGTAGCCTAAATAATGTAAATGCAATATCATTCTTAGAAGATGAATCCAAATTTACAAATACGTACGTACCATCTCAATTAGCTATTTCAGTAGATTTCGGATGTATGTATACTGCATCTGTTTCTGGTGGATTTATTTTTACGATAGGCGAATATACAAATATTACTCCAAATGAAAAAATAGCTTTTTGGGGAGAAGAAATACTAATAGCTGCAAGAGCCTACACCCACGGGTTTGACTTGCTACTTCCAGATCAATCCTATATGTGGCATTTGTATTATGATCATAATAAAACAATTCAAGAAAACGGAAGACAACACGTTTGGAATGATTTTCCAAACCATTGGCAAACAATGCAAGACGAATCGCAAAAAGAGCTAGATAGAATTTTTTTTAATGAAATTATTGGATTAGAAGAATTAGGGCCAGAAAGAAGCCTAGGGGACTATGGGCAATATGCCGGACTAGACTTTGTAAATAAAAAAGTTACTCAGTGTAAATGGGGATAACTTGTGCTATAATCAATAAGTGAAGAAAAGGAAATGGTATAATTCAAAGATGTCAAGAATCAATCAAAAACCGAATTGGCAGAGTAAATCTCAGGAAGAGGAATATGAAACCCCAGAGATAAAACCAGAAACAGATCACGAGGTAAATCAAATGATAGAACCAAAGAAGCAAACCCAAAACACTACGGTAGACTCTGCTTTAGACATAAATTTAGTAATATCTTCTTTCCAAGAAAAAATTGGTCAATTAATGACCGAAGTTGTAATAAAAGATGCTACAATTAAACAGCTAACTTCAATCATCAACATAATAAAAGGACAAAGCAATGAGTGAAACACAGGAACAAAAAGAATTTAAAGTAGAAATTAAAATATCTGAAAAGAATCTTTCTTATAAAAGCGACTTTTCTGAGGCAGAGACTATTTTTTGGCTTGAGGCGGTTAAAGGTCTAATTATAAAGAAAACCTTTGAATCAGTTGGAATGAATCCAGTAGAATAAATGTTGGGTAGCACAAAACCCAGATACTATATAGTTATCTATAAATTTACTATAAGGATTAATAATGGCACTTAAGAACTATATCCCATTTTACACCGCCGATGACACTGGTCTTCAAAAAGAGAAGGCGTTTTCTCCAGAAGATATTGGATCAATAGCTAAAACTATGCGCATAGCTGCTTTGGCGCTTGGTTTTCAGGGTACTTCCTTTTTCTTTAGTAAAAGAGCTTCTTTTGAGCCTCCATCATATGACTTTGACAGAATTCATCAAGCTGTTGACACTGATTCTTATGTAAAGCAAGCTGTAGCAAAACATAAAGAGCTTTTTTGGAAAGAAGGATGGGAGATAGTCTCCGAAAATCAAGAAGCTGCTATTTATTTAATGCAGAGAATTGATTATATGGAGATGGCTATGAAAAGGCCGTTTCTAGATTTCTTAATTGAGATTTCTGATCAACTTTTTAAGTTTGGCAACGCTTTTATTGTTAAAGGCAGGGGGGATATTGGGTCATATTTTCCCACAAAGCTGCAACCAATAAATGCAGAGTACCCAATAGCTGGATATTATCTTATCCCAACTGAACAAGTCAGAATTCTTAGGGATAAGTACAATAGACCAAAAGCTTATCAACAAGCAACTGATCCACTTACGTATTCCCCAACCGAGAGGGATCCGGTGTGGTCTGCTGATAGGGTAATACATCTTCACTTAGACAGGAAGCCGGGAAGGGCGTTTGGAACTCCATATATCAGTACAGTTCTTGATGACGTAATTGCCTTGAGGCAAATAGAGGAAGATATACAAAATTTAGTTCATAGAGAACTTTTTCCATTGTATAAATACAAAATTGGTACCGCAGAACAACCAGCTGAGCCTCAGGAAATAGATCAAGCAGCTTTGGAGATAGAGAATCTTAGGGCAGAGGGTGGACTGATTCTTCCGTTTAGGCATGATATAGAAATTATAGGTTCAGAAAACGCTGCACTAGATGCATCAAGGTATCTCGACCATTTTAAGGAAAGAGTCGCCGTTGGCCTTGGAGTTGCACCCCATCATTTGGGCATGACAATGAACGGTGGTAACAGGTCTGTGACCGATAGGCTTGATATTGCTCTTTATGATAAAATTAAGCAAACGCAAAAACTATTTTCTGAGATGGTGAGATTAAATATATTCAATGAACTTTTGTTTGAGGGCGGATACGATCCAACCTTAAATCCTTTGGCCGCTGGTAATTCTGATCGTTGTTATTTTAAATTTAAAGAAATAGACGTAGATACTCAGGTTAAAAAAGAAAATCACATTATTCAAAAATTTGTTAACAATACAATAACCTTAAGTGAAACCAGATTGGCTTTAGGTTTAAGTATTGATGTTGATACTGAGGAACTGTATAGTGGATTGCAAGCTAAAACACAAATAGAAATAGCCAGCGCTCAATCAGAAATTTCGGCCCAAAATGCTCCTAGCCCTAAGAGCTCTGATGGACAACAGTCTTCGCAGGGAAAGCAAAGAAACTTGCCAAGTAATAGAAAGGGCGTAGGAAATAAATCCAGACCTCAAAATCAGGATGGTCGTAAACTTTCTCCAAACATTAGAAGAACTGATAACAAATTTTTAAGTGTAATTGAAAATCTGCTAGAAAACGAGTATAATGTAGTTGGAACAGATTTAAGAAAAGAGGATGAAAAAAATGTCTGACAACAATAACATTCAAGAAAACCAGGTTGATATAGTACAAAATTTCAAAACTGCAGTAAAAAATGGTCAAACTCGTTTAGCGCTAGAATTTTTGGTAGATATAGTTGATGGAATATTGGATATAGTTTTGACACCGCAAGAAGAAGCTCCAGTTCAGAACGAAACAAAAGAGCAAAAACAGCCAACTTCTAAAAAGAAAGCAAAAGAACAAGTAACAGAAACACAAGCAAATACTGTAAGCTAAAGACAATATGACATCTGTTGTGATCGGATGTCCAATCTATAAGAGAGATTGGATTCTCCCATACTGGTTTGCGTGCATTAGCCAGCAAAATCTTGATTTTTCAAAAATTGGTTTTGTCTTTATCGCCTCCGCTGAAGACGAAAAAACAATAAAAAATCTTATTAGTTTTCGAAATTCAAGACCAGACATAAAAGTTTTTGAAATAGAATTTGTAGATGACATTGTTCATTTTGAGCATCAGAAAAACTCAAGACAATGGAGTATATCCAAATACTACAATATGGTACATTTGAGAAATTGTTTATTAAAAAAGGTAAGAGAAATACAACCAGATTATTTTTTTAGCCTTGACTCTGACATTCTGTTGACAAATGCAAATACGATTAACTTTTTAATCTCACACATCCAAGATGGTGCAGACGCAGTTAGTCCATTAATGTTTATGACGCCAAACGACATTATGTATCCAGGTGTCATGAATTGGACAGGTGAACCTGGTGGCCAGGCCTTCAGGCAAGAAAATTACCCAATCGGAAGTTATTTTAAATCTGATATTATTATGGCAGCCAAAATGATGTCAAAGACAACATATCAAACAATTGATTACGAAATGCATATTCAGGGCGAAGATCTCGGATGGTGCGCAAATGCTGCAAAAAGTGGACTGCAACTATACTGTGCTAGCTATATCTATGCACCGCACATAATGCACGAACAAATGTTGGATCAATTTATAAAATTGGGTGATACTAGGCATTCTGCTTCTTTGCAAAAAAATCAAGAAGTATGATATATTTGTATAATATTGTTTAATCTTATAAATACCCCATTTACTATAAATGATGAATAATTATATTTGGAGATAAAAATGGCTTTTGATTTCATAGAGAACTTTACTCTTGAATTACCAGATTTCTCAAAAATACAAACAAACTTTTCAGAGTCGTTTAATGATAAGCGTGGCCTAATTATTGAGGTAGCTGCCATACACGAGCGGCTTAACGGCAAATTATAATAATTATTCAGCTCAAGAACTAGAAAAAGCTTTACAGTCCTGGGTAGAGCCCTATCCAAAACCAATTATTTTAAATCACGATCTTAACGGTGAGCCGATTGGCAGGGTTATGGCTGCCAGAATGGACAAAGAGGTAGATGGGGCTAATTTTATAAGACTGCAGATAGCAGTTACGGATCCTTTTTCTGCACAAAAGATTTTAGATAAAAGATATCTAACAGGGTCTGTTGGCGGAAGAGCGGGTAAGGCTGTTTGCTCCATATCTGGCGATGATTTAGCCCAAGAAGATGACACGGGTAGGCCAAAGTTTCCAAAGTACAAAAGGGGCAAGGTTTACAAGGGTAAGTTAGCTTTTATAGACATGCAAGATATCTCTTTTAAAGAGTATTCTTTTGTAAATCAACCAGCAGATCAAAGGTCGGGAGTAAGATCTTCTAAAAAGATAGATGGTTCAGTAGATACCGCCGATTCCGACAATTGGACAGCCAAAACCTCAGCCTTTATTTTATATATGGACGAAGAAGATATAATCTCGGTTGAAGAAAACGAATCAATTTTTAATGGTCTTAAAAAAAAGGAATCAAGACCCCTATACCTACACCTCAAGGGGGCGTTCTTAACGGCAATGGCGCTGCAAGAAAGCGAAACTGATAGGCAGAAAGATAATACATTACTATTTGCTAAGAATAATGTAGATAGCAGTCATGAGGAGATCCCTAACATGAATACAGAAGTTAAAGACGAAAATGTATTAGAAGTTGTCGAATGTTTAACGCAAGATCTAAAGGCATCTTCGGCTGAATCAACTCCAGAGGTGGAGCAGACGCCAGAAGAACCCGCAAATGCCGAATCCGCAACTGCGGTAGAAAATTCAGAAAAGATCTCATCTGATGATTCAGAAAAGACAGAAGAACAAGCAGAACAAGCTGTTGAATCTGTAGACGCTGAAAAACCAGAAGAGGCTTCTTCAACAGATACCGAAGAAGCAAAAGAGGCTGAAGAGCCAAAAGCAGAACTCAGTGACAATAAAGAAACTGCTGAGCAAAATGCTGATGAGACTCAAAATAAAATTCAGTCTCTTGAAGAAGAAAATAAAAAACTCAAAGAAGCACTTCATCGCACTCTTGCTGAAAGGGTTGTCGATACAAAAATTGCTCTGGGTATTGAATCAGCACAAGATAGAGATGTTCTCATTGAAGATCACATGAAGAGAACAGCTACATCACTTGCCGATTCATTAAGAGATATGGCAAAACTGCCAATTATTAATGCAGCAAAGACAAAGGAATTTGTTGACATTACGGTTGATAGTGAAGTAGTATCTAACCAAGAGCAAAATGTATTGACAATCGATCAAGAAGTCGCAGTAGATGAAGAAAAAGAAGAGAACACAGCAGAAACAATGCTGGAAGACCTTCTCGTCGATGCTTTAATGGGTCGTAAGAAACTCTAATAACAACAAGGAGATAAAAACATGAGCTTAGCAAAGTTTCGTAAGGTAGGAACTAAGACTGGCGCGGGTCGTTTTGTAGTCTCAGAGGGTATTGCACCTTCGGCCTACATTCTTCCATCAGTTGCACTTCCAACCTGGTACGTAGATTCAGAAGATGATCGCTTTGAAGTCGTTATTCCAAAAGGCACAATCCTTTCGGTTGTAACAGATGGCAGTGGCGATTCACGTTTTGTTCCAGCTAACGGTAGCGCAGCCTCAGTAACATGGGGTGACACTATTTCCGGCTGGAATCCATTGGCTGGCGCAACACCAGTCGCTTCGCCCTCTGGCGACACACAGGCAGTTGCTGCCCGTTCGGTCCCAGTGGGTTGCGCACAATACGATCTTTACAGACCATTTGACAAAGGCACATCGCAAGGTGCTGGCTTTATTACGCATGGTTATGTAGAGTATCCCATGGTTACAAACGTCAACGCAGATGTTGCCGCTGGTGACTTGATCGCCCCAGACTTTATGGGTCGCCCAAGAAAGCTTGCAGCCGCAGATGCTGGTGAGTATCCATGGTTGCAAGTTGGTAAAGTGATTGAGGTCGAAAAGTTCGCAACGAACTTCGATGACGGTCTACTTTCCTACATGCAGCTACCGTCAGATCCAGGTGCTTTGAAGACGGTATATGAAATTACACGTGAAGGCACCTTTAAGAACAAGTTGGGCATCCGTTCCAATTTGGATGTTACGAACGTCATTGGCGCATTCCGCGTCAACCTGACGCTCTAAACGAAGAGAAAACAACAACAGGAGGATAGATCCAAAGATGAGTAAGACAATACAAGAACTCCTCTCGGGTCTCCCAGCTTGGGAAGCCGCATTTGCTGAGGATGGTTACATCGACTCAGAGAGCAGAGTGACAATCAAGGAAGCCTTCGCATCATCTGATGCCGCAGCGCTGTTCCCCAAGGTCATTTCGCGCACTCTGAAAGAGGCAGCCGAACCACAGCTCTTAGTGACTCCGCTCCTTTCAACAGTACGTCTCGGCAAGGGTCGTTCTTTGGAATTTCCAGCGGTAAACGCAATTCAAGCTGCTGAGATACCAGAAGGACAAGAATACCCAGAGCAGGCACTCGCATTTGCTAAGCAAGTCGAGGGCAAGGTGTCCAAGAAGGGTGTCAAGCTGGCTTTCACAGAAGAAGTTATTGCTGACTCACTTTGGGATATCGTAGGAATGCATGTTCGCGCCGCAGGCCGTGCTATGGCACGTCTTAAGGAGCAGATTGCATTAAGCCGATTCAAGGATGCTGCAACAGTAGTATTCGACAACGCTGGTGGTGGCTATGATAGCACAACCGGTCGTGGAATCACAGGTGCATTTAATAATACAATCACCTGGGATGACATTGTCGATATGTCCGCTGTTTTGATGGCCGAAAACCATGTTCCAACAGATTTCATTCTACATCCGCTGATGTGGTCTGTCTTCCTGAAGGATGCAATCTTCCATGCTGATGGTGCAGCTTCGGCCGTAAACAGCAGCTGGGGTTATCGTCCACAGTCAAAGGAAGGTACGCTTAACTCAACAGCCCCACTGGGCTTGAACGTTATCGTATCGCCCTTTGTCAGCTTTACTGCAAAGAGCGGCGCAACAGCAGCCAAATCAGACCTGTTCTTGATTGATCGTAACGAAGTTGGTACCCTACTTGTCAAAGACGACATGAGCACCGACCAGTTCGATGATCCTTCACGCGACATTCGCTCAATGAAGATGAAAGAACGCTATGATATCGTCATGCTTGGAGATGGTGAGGGAATCACCGTAGCTAAGAACGTAAGCCTCGCCCGTAACTACGAGATTCGTGTTACAAACGAAGCTACAGCTGGCGGTCTTTAATAGCTGAATTATCTTAAGATCGTTATAGTTACTAAATCTTGAGAGAGATTGGGGGGTGGCGCAAGCCACCCCTTATCTTTTTATGGCTTTTGAATTACTAGTTAGTTATAAGTTATGTAGGAGCTAGCCGTGTCATTAAATTTAATCGATTATGCAGCAGTTAATGTTGATAGGGTCAAAATTAAATTTGGTAGAACAGTAAAAATAGCTTCAATAACAAATAATAAATTCATTGTTCAAACATCCGCCGCAACGCCAACTGCTGTTCAGGATCCATTTAAAACAATAAATACTCTGTCTGACTATAGTACAATCTCTAGAACATTAACGCTTTACTGGAATAAAACGCTTGTATCTGGACAGGAATATTACATAAGATTAGTTGGTCTTCTTGATTCCGCAAACGAAGTAGTTCCAGAAGAAAAAATAGTATTTACAAAACAAGATGCGGCGACACCATCTGGTATTTCAGCCAATGTGGTTCCGGTTCTTGAAGAAATATATGTCGAAGATCAATCGATTCTTCTTGAGGCTTATACCTCTTATCAAATTATAGCTAAAAATCCAGAGTTTTATATTAAAGACATAGATCCTAAAAATGGATCATTTTATATCGACAATGATTATAATGACGGAAGGTTAACTGTAACATTTAGTTCTAGACCAGCGGTAAACTTTTTAACGAATAAATATTTTAAAGTTCAAAGAAAAAAAATTCAAAGAACTCCATCCAGATGGGAGACTGTTGTAGTAAAAGTCCAAATGCACTCCTGGAAACCGGAAGTCTATATAGACTTTCCTTCAAACGACGCAACGCCGGTATTCCATATTGAAAATAAAACATATTTTGAAACTGGCTACAAATATAGAATTACAGTTTCAAAAGAAGTAGGTATTTAAATGGCAAATACCGTTTACGCAAAAGCAAAACAGGCTTTGTTAGAGGGAGATCTTGATTTAACCGGCCAAAGTTTAAAAGTCTTATTTATTAAAAAATCTTTGTACACTCCAAATTTTTTAACAAATCAATATGTTTCCGATGTGCCTATCGCAGCAATAGTTTTCAGAACTGCAAATATTGGTAACGTAACTGCACAGGACGGAATTCTAGATGCAACAGATCTTCTAGAAGAATCCTATTCAGGTGGCGCATTTGACGGAATCATCCTATACCAAGTCGGATCGTCTGATTCAAGTTCAAGATTGATATTTTTTATTGATGAATCTGAAGGACTGCCGTTTACTGGAATCGGAGAGTCTTTACTATTAACACTGCAGTGGAATAACGAATCAGGAAAAATACTAAGCCTATAAGGAAACTATGCCGACTAATTATCCTAACTCCCTAGATATTTTAATAAATCCAACAGCTTCTGATAGCTTAAATTCTACTACCGTTCCTCATGTTAAGCAACACTCAGATCTTAATGATGCAGTAGAAGCTATTCAAACAGTCATAGGAATCAATCCAGCTGGATCACATTTGACAATAAAAGACAGAATTCTTGTCGCAGAACAATCTATCTCAGAGCAATCAGTATTAAATGGTTTAACTGATGTTACTATAAATTCGGTAGCAACGGGTCAAGTTTTGCGCTATAACGGCAATGCTTGGATTAATTACA
>Ga0194131_10011649_pt1 | contig 10436 bp, 7 predicted proteins | sample TA2KigO120mmetaG_FD_148631 | JGI IMG/M metagenome (GOLD analysis project Ga0194131, IMG submission 148631) | Freshwater microbial communities from Lake Tanganyika, Tanzania - TA2015053 Kigoma Offshore 120m | ecosystem: Environmental > Aquatic > Freshwater > Lake | place: Tanzania: Lake... | reverse complement strand
TCGCCGCGGCGCGTGCCGTGCTGGTGCTGGCCGCCGGCGCCGACAAGGCGGCTGCGGTCGCCCGCGCGCACGATCCGGCGACGCCGGCGTCGGCGCTTCCCGCGGCGCTGCTGCGCGGGCGCGACTGGCTGCTCGACCGGGCGGCGGCCGCTGAAATCGAAACCACGGCTCGGGCATCGGTCCGGCCGCGCACTGAGGAAGGAAGGAGCTGCGCATGACCGTTGCCGCCACCTCGCTCGACGTCCTCTGCACCAACGCGATCCGCACGCTCGCGATCGACGGGGTGCAGCAGGCCAACTCGGGACATCCCGGTCTGCCGCTGGGCGCGGCGCCGATGGCCTACACGCTCTGGCAGAAGCACCTGAAGTTCGATCCGACCGCGCCGAACTGGCCCGATCGCGATCGCTTCGTCCTGTCGGCCGGCCACGGCTCGATGCTGATCTACGCGCTGCTCCACCTCTACGGCTTCCCGCTGGGGCTGGAGGAGGTGAAGGCGTTCCGGCAGTGGGGCAGCAGGACGCCCGGTCATCCGGAGTTCGGCCTGACCGCAGGCGTCGAGGCGACCACCGGGCCGCTCGGCCAGGGCACCGCCAATTCGGTCGGCATGGCGATCGCCGAACGCTGGCTCGCGGCGCGCTACAACCGGCCGGGGCACACGATCGTCGACCATCGCACCTTCGCCCTGATGGGCGATGGCTGCCTGATGGAGGGGATCAGCTACGAGGCGGCGTCGCTCGCCGGCCACCTGAAGCTCGGCAAGCTGGTCTGGCTCTACGACAGCAACGCGATCTCGCTCGACGGACCGACCTCGCTGTCGTTCACCGAAGACGTGGCGAAGCGGATGGCGGCGTGCGGCTGGCGCGTGCTGACCGTCGAGGACGGCAACGGCGACTACGCGGCGCTCGACGCGGCGATGAAGAGCGCCGGCCAGGACGTCGGCAAGCCGACCTTCATCGTGGTGAAGACCACCATCGGCTACGGCTCGCCGAAGAAGGCGGGGACGCACCACGTGCACGGCTCGCCGCTCGGCGAGGAGGAGCTGGCGGCCACCAAGAAGGCGCTCGGCTGCGATCCGACCGCGCGCTTCGCCGTGCCCGACGAGGCGCGGCGGGAGTTCGCCCGGGCGGGCGCGCGCGGTCGCGACGCCCGGCTCGACTGGGAGAAGCGGTTTGCCGCCCATGCGGCCGCCCATCCGCAGCTGGCGGCGGAATGGCAGGCGATGCAGGCGGGCGAGCTGCCGGCCGGCTGGGACAAGGAGCTGCTCGCGTTCCCGCCGACGCAGGCGCTCGCGACGCGGCAGAGCGGCGGCAAGGCGCTGAACCACTTCGCCGCGAAGATCCCGTGGCTCATCGGCGGCGACGCCGACCTCTCCTGCTCCACCCTCACCTCGATCGACAAGGGGGGCGACTTCGATGGCGGCGCCGGCGCGGCCGGCCGCAACCTGCGCTACGGCGTGCGCGAGCATGCGATGGGGGCGATCGCCAACGGCATCGCCTGCCACGGCGGGCCGCGCAACTACACCGCCACCTTCTTCTGCTTCAGCGACTACATGAAGCCGGCGATCCGGCTGGCCGCGCTGTCGCACCTGCCGACCATCTTCGCCTTCACCCACGACTCGATCGGGCTCGGCGAGGATGGGCCGACCCATCAGCCGGTCGAGCATCTCGCCGCGCTGCGGGCGACGCCGAACGTGCACGTGGTGCGGCCGTGCGACGCCAACGAGGCGGTCGAGGCGTGGCGCCATGCGCTCGAGCGGACGCACGGGCCGACGGTCCTGGTGTTCTCGCGGCAGAAGGTGGCGACGTGGGATCGCGCCAGGACCGGACTCGCGGCGTGGCTGCGGCGCGGCGGCTACGTCCTGGCCGACGCCGCCGCCGGCAAGCCGAAGGCGATTGTGATCGCCAGCGGCAGCGAGGTCGAGATCGCGATGCAGGCGCGCGAGCAGCTCGAGGCGCAGGGCGTGTCGACCCGCGTGGTGTCGATGCCGTGCCAGGAGGCATTCCTCGAGCAGGACGCCGGCTATCGCGAGGCGGTGCTGCCGAGTTCGGTGCCGGCGCGGGTCTCGGTCGAGGCCGGCACGACGTTCGGCTGGCAGCGCTTCGTCGGCGACCGCGGCGTGGCGATCGGCGTCGACAAGTTCGGCGCGTCGGCCCCGGCCGAGCGGATCTACGCCGAGTACGGCCTGACGCCGGCGGCGGTGGTCGCCGCGGTGAAGCAGCTGGTCCGCTGAGGGCGGGGGGGCGCCGGCGACCGCGCCGCGCCGCCCCGGGGCGGCAGCGTCTCAATGCGGAAGTTCTTTCCTGCCGATGAGGCGGGCGGATGTCGCGCCGACTTCCGGCGCGGGGTCGAGGGAGAACGGCGATGGCGAACGGCGGCACGGCATCCTTCGGCGTGGTCGGCCTCGGCGTGATGGGGGCGAACCTCGCGCTGAACGTCGAGTCGCGCGGCTTCACCGTCGCGGTCTACAACCGGACGTGGGACAAGACGGCGGAGTTCCTCGCCGCGAATCCCGGCAAGAAGCTGATCGGCGTCAGGACCTGCGCCGAGCTCGCCGCCGCCCTCGAGGCGCCGCGCCGGATCCTGCTGATGGTGAAGGCGGGCGAGCCGGTCGATCAGGCGATGGCCGAACTCGCGCCGCACTTGAAGGCCGCCGACATCGTCGTCGACGGCGGCAACTCGCTCTTCCATGACACGCGCCGGCGCGAGGCGGCGTGGAAGCAGAAGGGGCTCTGCTTCGTCGGCTGCGGCATCTCGGGCGGCGAGGAGGGGGCGCGCCACGGTCCATCGCTGATGCCGGGCGGCGACAAGGGCGCCTACGAGCGGCTCCGGCCGGTGTTCGAGGCGATCGCGGCGAAGACGGCGACCGGCTCGTGCGTGACGTGGTGCGGGCCGGATGGCGCCGGCCACTTCGTGAAGATGGTGCACAACGGCATCGAGTACGGCGACATGCAACTGATCGCCGAGGCGTACGACGTGCTGCGCAAGGGGCTCGGGCTGGCGGCGGACGAACTCGGCGCGGTGTTCCGCCAGTGGAACCAGGGGCCGCTCGACAGCTTCCTGATCGAGATCACCGGGAAGATCTTCGCCAAGCAGGACGCGAAGTCGGGCAAGGCGCTGGTCGACCTCGTGCTCGACAAGGCCGGGCAGAAAGGCACCGGCAAGTGGACGGCGCAGTCGGCGCTCGACCTCGGCGTCGCGATCCCGACTATCGCGGCGGCGATCGACGCGCGCGTGCTGTCGGGCCTGAAGGAGCAGCGCGTCGCCGCGGCCCGCGTGCTGCCGGCGCCGCCGCCGGCGATGCTGAAGGGCGACCCGACCAACTGGATCGCCACCGTGCACGACGCGTTGCACGCGGCGAAGATCTGCGCCTACGCGCAGGGCATGAGCCTGATCCAGGCGGCCAGCACCGCGATGAACTGGGGGATCGAGCTGGCCGAGCTGGCGCGGATCTGGACCGGTGGCTGCATCATTCGCGCCCGCTTCCTCGACTCGATCCGTCGCGCGTTCGCGGCCGATCGCGGCCTCGCGAGCCTGCTGCTCGACCGCGATTTCAGGGCGGCGCTGGCGACCACCGTGCCGTCGCTGCGCAAGGTGTGCGCGGCCGCCACCGAGCTCGGCATCCCGCTGCCGGCGTTCGCCGCCAGCCTCGCCTGGTACGACAGCTACCGCAGCTCCGACCTGCCGCAGAACCTGACTCAGGCGCAGCGCGACGCCTTCGGCGCCCACACCTTCGAGCGGACCGACGCCCTCGCCGCCGGACCGGTCCACGCCGACTGGCTGCGCTGACGCCGCCGCCGGGGACCCCGCTTCACTTCATCAGCGCTTTCCAGTCCTCGCGCTCGCGCAGGCTGGCGAGGTCCTCGTCCTTCTGCGCCTGCGGCTTCATCCGCTTGCCGACCGCGCCGAAGCACTCGGTCAGCGCCGCCATCGCCACGTCGGGCTGGCCGCCGAGCGCGGCGCTGCAGGCGAGGTTGTAGAGGGCGTTGCCCTGCTGCGGGGCGCGTGCGATCGACCTGGCATGGTCGGCCGCAGCGCGCAGCTTCTCGATCGCGCGCGGCCAGTCCTTCAGGTGGTAGGCGGCGAGACCGACGCCCTCGTACGCGGCGCACGCCGTCCAGTCGCTCGGCAGCGGGTCGCCGGCGCCGTCCTGCTCGATCGCCCGCGCGTAGGCCGCGGCCGCCGGCTCGTACTCCTTCAGCGCCATGTGCAGCTCGGCGACGAGGAAGTTGCCGTAGCTGAGCTGCGCCAGCGCCGCGGCGTTCTTCCGGGCGAACTCGATCCCGGCCGGCGCCGGCTTCTCGCGGTTCTTCAGCGTCCCGATCAGCGTGTCGTAGAGGATGCGTCGCTCGGGGTCCTGGTCGCCGAAGCGCATGCCGAACCGCTCGCGCAGCCGGTGGCCGACCGGCTTGCGGATCTTCGCGGTGAGCGCCGTCGACAGCACGACCACGAGCGAGCCGGCCTGCCCGACCAGCTCCGGCTGCGCGAAGACCGGCTCGCCGCTGGCGCTCCAGAGCTTGTCGTTCAGCGCCTTGCGCCACGCCGGCGGCACCGCGCCGTCGAACTCGAGGTAGAGGATCGTGTCGCTCTCGACGCCGACGCCGATGGTCTGGAACTCCTGCCGGGCCGGCTTGCCGAGCGCCGCGTCGATCAGCGTCCCCTCCCAGAGTTGCTTCGCCGCCGACGACCGGCAGGCGAGCTTCTCCTCGAACAGCCACTCGTCGTCGGGATCGGCCAGCGCAGTGAGGTCGGCCTCGGTGAGGCGCGCGTTGGCGATGGTCGGCGGCAGGCGGTCGCCGGCGCCGCCGCCGTGGACGCCCCCGAGGACGGCGCCGGGAGCGGCCGCGCCGAGCGCGGCGACGAGGGCCAGGGTGGATGCGGCAAGCGGGTGCATGGTGAGATCCCGGTAAAAAGGGAATCGCGACGATGTCGAAACGGTGGCGGCTCCGCCAGCATCGAGGCAGCCGCCGGCCGTCGCTCATCCGCGGCCGCGCGCGAGGCGTCGCGCCGGGAGCGGCGCGGGAGAGACGACGATGCAGGCAAGGAATGGGCGGCTCGGCGAACTGGCCGCCTGGCTCCTGCTGGCCGGATGCGTCTGGCTCGCCACCTCGACCGGTCGGCGGGCGACGGCACAGGAGCCGCCGCTGCTGGCGGCCGGCCACTGCGTCGCCTGCGGCCACGCCACCGACGGCGTCGCCACCGCGCGGCCGATCGACCACTCCGGCCGTCGCGTCGCCGCGTGCTCCGACCCGTGCGCCCACCAGTTCGCCGCCAACGCCGACGCGCTCTTCGCCCGCTTCGAGGCGCGCGGCGCGTGGTTCGACGAGAACGCCGTGACCGGCGGCGGCGCCCCGCCGTCCGTCGCGCGACTGCTGTCGGCGTGGTTCTGGCTCGGCGCCTGGGTGGTGCTCGGCCTGATCGGGGCGGCCTGGTCGGCCTACCTCGCGCTGTCGAAGGGGCTCGCGCCGCTGCCCTGGCTGCTGCGGGGTCTGGCGTTCAACCTGCTGGCGGTGGTCGCGGTCGCGCTGAAGCGTCCGGTCGCCGCGGCGCCGCCCGGCCTGGCGAAGATCGCCGCCACCGCGGCGCCGATCGATTGCCGCGAGTGCGGCGGGCCGAACCATCCGGCGGCGCGCCGCTGCGTCGGTTGTGGCGCCGTGCTGACCGCCGCCGCCGAGAGCGAGGCGCAGCGCGCCTTGCGAAAGGGGGGCTGAACGTGAGCACGGCCGCCGACCTGGCCCCGACTTCGCGCGCCGCCGCCTGGCGCGAGCGCCTGACGCCGCGCCGCCTGCGCGAGTCGCTGCAGGCGATCCTCGAGAGCGCCGACGGCGACAGCCGCCGGCCCGAGCTGAAGCGCGGCAACGAGTCGAGCGTTCCCGGCCTGCACGTGATCGGCGACCTCGCCGGCGCGCCGGTGATCAAGCTGGCGATGGCGCAGGGCGTCGAGGTGATCGACTACCTGTCGACGCTGCCCGAGATGCGGCAGCCGGCCAGCGCGAGCGGCGACGCGGAGTTGCTCGACGTGCTGGTGGTGGGGGCGGGCGCGTCGGGACTGAACGCGGCCTTGGCGGCGAAGGAGCGCGGCTGGCGCTGCGTGGTGCTGGAGAAGGAGCGGATCGCCAACACGATCGACCAGTTCCCGGAGGGGAAGTGGGTCTACGCCGAGCCCGACACGGTGCCGGCGAAGGGCAAGCTCTGGCTCGACGGCGCGCAGAAGGAGGAGTTGGTCCAGCGCTGGCAGCAGATCGTGCGCGACAACGCGCTCGACGTGCGCACCGAGCAACCGCTGCAACGGCTGGCGAAGCAGGGCGGCGTCTTCGTCGCGACCACGCCGAAGGGGACGTTGCGCGCGAAGAAGGTGGTGCTGGCCACCGGCCAGCGCGGCAACCCGCGCAAGCTCGGCGTCGCCGGCGAGGGGCTCGGCCACGTCTACCACCGGCTCTATTCGCCGCGGAAGTACCAGGGCGAGCGGCTCCTGGTGGTCGGCGGCGGCAACAGCGCGATCGAGGCGGCGCTGACGCTCGCCGAGAAGAACCAGGTGGTGCTCTCGTATCGCGGCGGCGAGTTTGCGCGCGTGTTCAAGGACAACCAGAAGAAGCTCGACGCGGCGATCGCGGCGAAGCGGATCGAGGTCGTGTTCCACAGCCAGGTGCAGGAGTTCCGTCCCGGCGAGGCGACGCTGACGGTCGACCGCGGCGGTCATCGCGAGGAGCGGGTCGTCGCCACCGACCACGCCTTCGTGCTGGTCGGCGCCGAATTGCCGGTGGCGTTCCTGAAGGGGCTCGGCATCCGGCTCGAGAACGAGTGGGAGGGGAACCCCTGGCGCGCGCTGGCGCTGGCGATCGCGGCGCTGTTCGGCTGCCTCTGGCTCGGGCAGGCGTTCGGCGCGGAGGCGCGCTTCACCTGGCTCGGCGGGTCGTGGATCGCGCAGGCGTTCTTCGGGAGCGACGGGCGCGGGATCGGGCTCGGCTTCGTCCCGTGGTGGGGCGGGCTTGCGCTGCTGCTGGCAACGCTCGCGCTCCTGGTGAGGACGGGCGTGAAGGGCGATCGCTGGTCGTGGCTCTCGCTCTCGTTCCTGGTCTGGTACGCGATCTACGGCATCAAGTACGACAAGGGGGACGAGTTCTGGCCGTTCAAGGGCTGGGGCTACTCGGCGCTCTCGTTCCCGTTCTTCGACCTCGTCGGCGGCAAGTGGCAACTGGTCGAGCGGCCGTGGTCGTTCTGGTACACCGCGCTCTACACCGTCCTGATGACCGTCTTCGGCCTGCGCGCGATCAAGCGCTGGGGGCTCGACCGCAAGGACCGCTTCCAGATCTGGCGCTACACGTCGCTGCTGGCATTCCAGTGGATCCTGTTCTTCCTGATCCCGGAGTTCCTGTTCCAGTGGGCGGTGCAGTACCAGTGGGTCGGAGAGAAACTCGCGTCCGATCCGACGTTCGCCGACCCCCATCAGGCCTGGCGCACCTACGGCCTCGTCTATGCGTGGCCGCTCTTCTTCTATTCGTTCTTCTATTCGCCCCACCAGATCTGGGTGATCTGGGGCGTGCTGCTCACCTGCGTCGTGATCCCGCTGCTGGTGCTGTTCCAGGGCAAGCGCTACTGCTCGTGGATCTGCGGCTGCGGCGGGCTGGCGGAGACGTTCGGCGACCGCTGGCGCCACCTCGCGCCGAAGGGGAACCGCTCGATCCGCTGGGAGGTGATGGGGCTCTGGATCCTGATCGCGGCCTTCGTCGTCACGCTGATGATGCTGGCGCGCGACGGTTTCCAGCTCGGCCGCCTCGTGATCGACCGCGACACCAGCGGCTTCTGGCACGACAAGGCCGAGTTCGGGATGCGGCTCTACCGGGTGGTCGCCGACGTCTGGCTGATCGGCATCCTCCCGGTCACGCTCTATCCGTTCCTCGGCGGCAAGGTCTGGTGCCGCTACTGGTGTCCGCTGGCCAAGCTGATGCAGTACGTGTCGAAGTTCTGGACGAAGCTCGGCTGGAGCCGCTTCCGGATCGTCAGCAACGACAAGTGCATCGCCTGCGGCGAATGCAGCCGCAACTGCCAGGTCGGCATCCCGGTGATGCAGTACGCGCTGAAGCAGGACGTGCTCGACAACGAGACGTCGAGCTGCATCGGCTGCGGCATCTGCGTCACCGTCTGCCCGATGGACACCCTCTCCTTCAGCCGCGACGAGCACGGGAAGGCCAAGCTCCTGCCGGTGCTGCCGTCGCGCTGACCCCGGTCCGACGCCGTCCCCTTGCTGCCGGGAGGCCGAGGGACGCGGTCTCGTTCCGGATCAGGGGGGTGCAAACTCGAAGAGCGCGAGCTCCGGGCGGGCGAGGAAGCGGAACTTCCAGCCCGACATGCCGATGCCGCGGCTCACGTACATCCGCCGGTCGGGCTGCTCGTACCAGCCGGCGAGGTAACAGCTGCAGCCGAGCGGCAGGTAGAGGTCGGCGGGGTCGATGAACGGGATGCGCACCTGGCCGCCGTGGGTGTGCCCGGCCAGCAGCAGGTCGTAGCGCGCATTGCCCTCGCCGCGCGCATCGACGCCCTCGTCGAAGAAGCCCGGCTCATGGACCAGCGCCACGCGCGCCGCCGACTCCGGCACGCCGCGCGTCGCCTGCACCAGGTCGGGCGCCCCCCAGACGTAGTCATCGAGCCCGAGCAGCCACAGTCCCGGCACCACCTCGCGTGACTCGTTCTTCAGCAGCGTCACCCCGCAATCGGCGAAGAACTCGCGCATCGACATCCCGGCCGGCAGGCGATCGCGACACGCCGACTCCCAGTTCCCCGCCACCGCGAACACGCCGCAGGGCGCGCTGAGCCGCTCGAGGAACGGTCGGCACTGCTCGAAGGTGCCCCACTGGTGGAGCATGTCACCCGTCAGCACGATCACGTCGGGCCGCTCCGCGGCCAGTGCGGCCAGCACGCCGTGCTCCTTGCGCCAGAGGCCGTTGGTGTGGACATCGCTGAGATGCGCCAGCCTGACCGGTCGCGCGATCGGTGCCACGACGGAGTGGCGCGTCGTCTGCAGCCAGACCGGCTCGACGTAGCGGGCGTAGACGCAGAGCGCCGCCGCCAGCAGCAGCAGTCGCACGAGCCGTCGCCCGCCATTCCCCCGGACCATCGCGGCATGAGAGTGCGCCCGCAGGCCGGGAGCAAGGGGGCCGGACCGCCAGCCTGGCCGGCAGCGCCTCCGCGGACTGACCCGTCGGCGACGTTCGCGGGATCCAGCGGCGAGGGTCGGCCCGATGGAGCGGCTCGCGGCTCGCGGTATGGTGCTCGCCCTCGCGACCGGGACCGACGCCCGTACGGCGTGCGTCCGGTGGCGCAGGCGCTGCGCCGGGATGCGTGTCCCGGCGAGCCGATTCCCTCACCCCTGGTCCAAGAGGCCCCGCCGTCATGGCGAAGAACATCGTCGTCTATCACCAGCCCGGCTGACCGCCGTGCCACCGTGCGATGGAGTTTCTATCGCAACAGAAGATCCCGTTCGTCGAGAAGGACGTGACCGTCGACGAGAAGGCGGCCGAGGAGCTGATGGCGCTGGGCTCGATGAGCACGCCGACCATCGTCATCGACGGCCAGATGCTGGTGGGCTTCAACCCGCAGAAGCTGCTCCAGCTGGCCAAGGCCTGATCGTCCGGGAGAGATCCGCGAGCGAGGCGGCGCGGCTGCAGGGCCGCCCGTCTCGCTCGCCGCGTTTCCCATGAGCGTCACCGGATCGACCGCCAGCGGCCTCGCCGCCACCATCGAACAGCTCCTCGCCGAGCCGGCGATCACGCGCAAGCTCGCGGGCGCGGAGGCGCTCTGCGCCGCGGTGGCCGCCGGCGCGTTCGCTGCCCCCGCCGCGCGCGCGTTCGAGCGCGGCCGGCCGCGGCCGCCGGCGCGACCCGCCGCGTTCGTCCTCACCGACTCGCTGTCGACGCCGCGCCGCGCCGACCTGGCCGACCCGCGCGGCCGCCGCTCGCTGCTCCACGCGGTCGCCCACATCGAGCTCTCCGCGGTCGAGCTCGCGCTGCTGGCGATCGCCGATTTCCCGGGCGAGGAGGCGGACTACTACCGCGACATGGCACAGGTCGCCGCCGAGGAGGTGGTCCACACGCGCCTGCTGCTGGCGCGCCTGCACGAACTCGGCGGCGAGCTCGGCGAGGAGCCGCTCCACCTCGGCCTCTGGGAGACGGCGGCACGCTTCGATTCTCTTCCCGATCGACTCGCCGTGGTGCCGCGCGTGCTGGAGGCGAAGGGGCTCGACGTCTCGGCGAAGCTGCGTCGCCAGCTGCGCGCCGCCGGCGACGAGGCGTCCGCCGCCGTGCTCGACCGCGTCTACCACGACGAGGTCGGCCACGTCGCGATCGGCACCCGCTGGCACCGCGTCGCCTGCGCAAGGCGCGGTCTCGACCCGGCAGCGCACTTCCTCGCGCTGGCGCGGCCGCTGCGGCCGGCGCGCGGCG
>Ga0194131_10011642_pt1 | contig 10439 bp, 7 predicted proteins | sample TA2KigO120mmetaG_FD_148631 | JGI IMG/M metagenome (GOLD analysis project Ga0194131, IMG submission 148631) | Freshwater microbial communities from Lake Tanganyika, Tanzania - TA2015053 Kigoma Offshore 120m | ecosystem: Environmental > Aquatic > Freshwater > Lake | place: Tanzania: Lake... | reverse complement strand
GCGGGGCTCGATTCGAGCTGGAGCTGCCCGCGGAAAAAGCGGCGGGCGAGAACGGGGCGTAGGTCGCGTCGCCGATCATCGGCGCCGGGTGATCACCCGGATCAACAGTTTCGTCTTGCAGGGGATCGATGCGATTCCATGCGAAGTGGAGGTCGACTTCGCGGGAACGGGATTGCCGCGCACCACGATCGTGGGTCTTCCCGACGCGGCGGTGCGCGAGTCCGCCGATCGAGTGCGCACCGCGCTCGAGAACTCGGGGTTCGAATGGCCTCGCTGTCGGCTCACGGTGAATCTCGCGCCGGCCGATGTGCGGAAGGAGGGTCCCGTCTACGACCTGCCGATGGCGGTGGGCATTCTCGCGGCGGGAGGGGATCTCGAGCCCGCGATGCAGCGCGGTGGTGGGGCGGCGCCGGCGATCGATCGCGAACGCTGCCTCTTCGCCGGGGAAGTGGCGCTTGATGGGCGTTTGCGCCCGATCAAGGGCGCGGTGAGTCTCGGCATGCTGGCGCGGCGACTCGGGCTCGACGCGGTGCTGCCGCGCTCGAACGCGCAGGAGGCCGCGCTCGTGGATGGCGTGCGCGCGTTCGGCTTCGATTCGATCGGCGAGGTCGTGGCGTTCCTGCGAGGCGAGCAGGCGGCGGAGCCGGCGCCCGCGCCCGATGTCGACGCGGCCGTGAGCGCGGCGCCGGTCGAAGTCGATTTCGCGGAAGTGCGCGGCCAGGAGGCGGCCAAGCGCGCGTTGCTCATCGCGGCCGCGGGCGGCCACAACCTGCTCATGATCGGCGCGGCGGGCGCCGGCAAGACCATGATGGCGCGAGCCCTTCCGGGAATCCTGCCGCCGCTCTCGCGTTGCGAAGCGGTGGAGGTCACGCGCCTCTATTCCTGCGTGCGAGCGGGCGCGGTCGGCGGCGAGTCCGCGGCACAGCTCATCGTGCGTCGTCCGGTGCGCACGCCGCATCACGGCGCCAGCGCGGTGTCGATCGTGGGCGGAGGCGGCGTGCCGCGACCCGGCGAAGTGAGTCTCGCCCACTGCGGCGTGCTCTTTCTCGACGAGCTGCCCGAGTTCGGGCGATCCGTACTCGAGAGTCTGCGCGAGCCGGTCGAGGACGGTCATGTCACGATCGCGCGCGCCCACGGGACGGTGCGATTCCCCGCCGAGATCATGCTCGTGGCGGCCATGAACCCCACGGCGAAGGGCGGGCGCTCGGTCGGAGCGTCCGCGGGGGGCAGCGACGCATCCGCGGGCGCCGAAGCCTCCGGGAGTTCGCGGCGCTACGGCGGCTCCGGGGGCGCCGCCGAGCGCGCTCGCTACATGGCTCGCCTCTCCGGTCCGCTCATCGATCGCATCGACATTCATGTGGAAGTGCTGCCGGTTCCCTTCCGCGAGCTCTCGCGCGTGCGAAACGGCCTCGACTCGGCGTCCATGCGGGACGCCGTCTCCGCCGCGCGGTCGCGGCAGGATGCCCGCAACGGCGCGGGCGTGCTCAACGCGCGGTTGCGCGGCAAGTCGCTCGATCGATTCGCATCGCTCGACGACGAGACTCGCAAGCTGCTCGGCGATGCGCTCGATCACCTCGGCCTGAGCGCCCGCGCCTACGACCGCATTCGTCGCGTGGCCCGAACCATTGCCGATCTCGCCGGCAGCGATGGCGTGCGTTGCAACGATGTGGCCGAGGCGATTCAGTACCGCCTGCTGGACCGCGCCGGGGCCATGGCGGTGTAGGCGGGGCGAGGCCGCGAATCGCGAGGCCGCGAATCGCGAGCCCTCAGAGCCGCTCGCGGATCTTCGCCGCGAAATGGAGCGCTTCCAGGAGGCATGTCTCCACGGCCGGCAGCAGCCAATTGTCCTGGTTCACGAACCAGATGCGGTCGGCGATCGGTCGGCGCAGTCGCTCGCAGATTCCCTCCACCATGGCGCCGGTGGTTGCGATCGGCATCGAGTGCGCCCAGCGGCTCATTCGCACCTGCTCCACGCTTCCAGGGTCGATGTCGAGCAATCGGAGGATCTTGCGGAGCTGAGGAACCAGCTTCTTCGCATAGACGAACCACGACTCATCGACGATGAGCGAGGCCCGCCCGGTCGGCCAGGGCAGTGGCCAGTAGAGGGTCAGAATCGAATGCCCGGGCGTGGGCTCGTCGCCGAAGCCGGCATCGATCACGTCCATCACGCGCACTTCCGACTCGGCGGCGAGCTCGTCCATGGGGAACTCCTTTCCGTCGAGCAGGAAGAGATCGTAGAAGCGTCGATCCGCCGGAGATCTCAGCAGCACGTTGACGACGACGTACGCGTGGGTTGCGACCTGGTCCATCGCGTCGCGCTTCTCGGCGTCGAGCGTCTCGAGCTCGTGGATCATGTACTTGCCGATGAATTTCGAGTTCGCGAGCACGGCGTGCCGCGCGCGAATGGACTCGAAGTGGTCGCCGCGCCGCCTCGTGACGAGCACATGATCGCCATCGAGGCGCACGTCGACGGCGCGATGCGCCGGTCGAAGCGCCGGACGGGGCCGCCCTTGCTCTCCGGCGGCGATCGCTCTCCACAGCGCTGCGGCGAGCCCGGCGTTTCCGCCCGGCAGCACGATTCGACCGAACTCCTCCGCGGCGACGAAGTTCCAGCCGGCCGCCGCCGAGACGGACTGCCAGCCGGCGCCGAACGATGAGTAGCAATACGCCTGGATCGCCGCCGCAAGGCGAGCCGGCAGCGGGCCGCCGAGCCTCGCTTCCAGATCGAGCTTCAGCGAGTTGTGATCGAGGTCGAGCACGGGCTGCGCCTTCTCTCCCGGCGGAAGCGGAATCTCCGGGTACGCCTCGGTGGCAAAGTGCCGAACGAGCGCCGCGTACTTGTGCACGATGGCGCGCTCATCCTCCGTGAAGCCGGTCCACTCGAGCAGGTCGCCGACCACGGCGCCGTCGATCTCCGCGGTCAATTCGCCCGGAGCCACGCGCGCACCCGGCCAGACGCCGAGCTCGCGATAGAGCGTCTCCAGTTCCGACCCTTCGTCCGGCACGATGAAGTAGGCGCTGCCGAGGCTGCACTCGACCTGGTTCCAGCGCTCGCCCATCGACACGCCGCCCATGCGGTCGCGGAGCTCGAGCAGTGCGATCGAACGGTCCCGCAGCGCATAGGCCGTGGCGAGTCCGGAGAGTCCGCCGCCGATGATCGCCACCTCGACGGTCTCGCTCGGCGGCGGGGGCTCGCCCGAGGGAAAGCAGTTCTCGCAGGCGTGGAAGGGGATCGCGCTCGGATCGAACGAGTCGCCCGTCCATCCCGACGAGAACGGCAGGCCGTCGACCTCGATCGAAGCGCCGTGGTCGGGAAGCTTGAGCAGCGGGTAGCCCGACCAGCGCGAGAATCGGCCCGGCCCGAATGGAGGTCCGAACGCCAACGGTCCGGCGGCCGCCGTCGATCGCCGCATGCCGGCGAGTTGCAGCCATCCCAGGGCTGCCGCGCCAAGGCCGGCGCCGAGGATGGCTCTGCGCGAGATTCGCGTGCCGCCCTGCCTTCCCGTGGAGCCTGAACTGGATCGCCCGTTCATGGTGTCGCCCGCCGTCGCGCGCGCCTATTCGAGCCCGGGGGCGAAGCCGCGGCGCATGGTGTTCTCGCAGATCGCGCGCGGCTCGACGAAGTGGAGCAGGTAATCCGCGCCGCCCGCCTTCGAGCCGACGCCGCTCAATCCCGCGCCGCCGAAGGGCTGGCGCCCGACGAGCGCACCGGTGATGCTGCGATTGATGTAGAGGTTGCCCACGCGGTACTCGCGCTTGGCCCGCTCGATGTGCGACGGCTTGCGCGTGTAGACGCCGCCTGTGAGCTTGTAGAGCGTGCCGTTGGCAACCCGCAGCGCCTCGTCGAAGTCCCTCACGCGCATGACCGCGAGCACGGGACCGAAGATCTCGTCGTGGGCGAGTCGATGCTGATCGCGAATGCCGCTGATGATCGTCGGCCCCACGAACGGCTTGCCGACGCGCTCGGCGAGTCCCGCGGGCACCGGATGCGACAGCTCGAGCGTGCCTTCGCGCGAGCCGACTTCGACGAACTCGCGAATGCGGCGCGCCGCGTCCTCATCGATGACGGGACCGACATCCGTGCCGGGCAGCATCGGATCCCCGACCGTCAGGCAGCGCGTCGCTTCGATCAATCGATGCAGGAAGTGATCGTGCGCGGAATCGACCACGATGACGCGGCTGCACGCGGAGCACTTCTGGCCCGCGAATCCGAACGCGCTCTGCCGCACGCCGAGCACCGCCTCGTCGAGGTCGGCGCTCGCGTCGACGATCACCGCGTTCTTGCCGCCCATTTCGCAGACCACGCGCTTCACATGCCGCTGCTCGTCGCTCGTGTCGCCGGCGACCCGCAGGATGTCGAGGCCGACCGCCTTCGAGCCCGTGAACGCGATGACCGCGGTTCGCGGATCGCGAACGAGCGCGGCGCCGACGGTTTCGCCCAAGCCCGGAAGGAACGCGAGCACATGCTTCGGCGCGCCGGCGGCCCAGAGGATGTCGCACAGGATCTTCGCGATTCCGGGCGTCTGCTCCGCGGGCTTCACCGCCACCGTGTTGCCGCACGCGAGCGCGGCGACCGTCATGCCGGTGCAGATCGCCAGCGGGAAGTTCCACGGCGAGATCACCACGCACACGCCGCGCGGTTCGTGGATCGTCTCGTCGAGCTCGCCGACGAACTGGCCCAGCCGCTCGCGCCGGAAGAGCCTCGCCCCGAGCCGCGCGTAGTACTCGCAGAAGTCGATCGCCTCGCAGACATCGGCGTCGGCTTCCCGCCAGGTCTTGCCGGACTCCTTGATCATCACGCCCGCGAGTTCGTCGCGACGCGCACGCATGGCGGCGGCGGCCTTCACGAGCACGGCGGCGCGCTGTTCGTACGGCGTGTCGCGCCACCTGGGGAACGAGTCGTGCAGCGTGCCGAGCGCGGCCTTCGCGGCGTCGACCGTCGTGTCGTTCGCCACGCGCGGAACCGCCGCGCGCGAGATGGCCGCCGCGAACGCGTCCCGCGCCTCGCGCTTCGAGAAGTCGCGCACGGGTTCGGTGAAGAAGGGTCGCCCGTCACCGACGCCGGGCTCGGCCGGAGAAAGGGCGTGCCGCTCCGGATTCGACTCGATTCGATGCGATGCGGGGCCGGCCGACGCCGACGGAACGCTTCCGTTGTCGGAGCCGGGGGAGAACGCCGCGCCCCCGGAGGTTCCGCCGCGTGCGCTCGATTCCGTCGCGCGTGCGCCTGCGCTCGCACCGGCGCCGTGCGGCGACTTCAGCAGCTCGTCGTGCGACGCGTCGTCCATGAAGCCGGCGCGGAGCCAGCTCTCGTTGCTCGTGTTCTCGAGCAGGCGCCGCACGAGATACGCCATGCCCGGGATCATCTCGCCCACGGGCACGTACTCGCGCACGCGCAGACCGCGATCGACGGCGGCGCCCTTCAGCTGATCCGCCATTCCGTGCAGCATCTGGAGCTCGAGCGCCGCCTCCGGCAGATCGAATCGACGCACGAGCGCCAGCGCCGCGGCGATGCTCCGAGCGTTGTGCGAACCGAGCGCGAGCTTCACGCCGCCGGCGCTCGGCGTGCGCGGCGTGTGCGCCAGGAACCGCTCCGCCATGCGCTCGAAACACGCGTCGGTCTCGCTCTTTCGGCTCCACACCGGCGCCGGCCAACCCTGCTGCTCCGCGTGGATCGTCTCGAAGTCCCAGTACGCGCCCTTCACGAGCCGCACGGTGATCTGCCGGCCGCTCCGCTCCGCCCACTCGATCACGCGGCGCGCGTCGTCGTCGCCGCTGCGCAGATACGCCTGCATGGCGAGACCTGCGTGGAAGTCGACCGCCTCGCAACAGCGCATGAAGAGGTCGAGCGTCAGGTCCTTGAGCGCCGCCTGCTCCATGTCGAAGTTGACGAAGACGCCGAACTTCTTCGCCGCCTCGAGAATCGGGCGCAGGCCGTCCATCAGGCCGCGGATCGAACCCTCGGTGTCGATCGGATCCGTGCGCGCATGCAGCGAACTGATCTTGATGCTCACGTTCGTGCGCGGAATCGGGCCGAGGTGATCTCGATCGAGCCGCGGATCCTCCGACCAGCTCGACACTTCCTTCGGCAGGTGCTCGATGAGGTCGAGGTACTTCGACTGGTACGCCCCGGCCTCCTCGTCGCTCACGCACGCTTCGCCGAGCAGGTCCACGCTGAACGCGAGTCCCGCCTTGCGGATCGCATGGAGCTTCGGCAGCGCGCTCGCGGCGTCCGTGCCCGCGATGAACTTGCCCGCCATGCCGGTGATCTGCGATGAAATCGCCTTGGCGGCGACGCCCTTCAAGAGGCCGCCGGCCTTCAGCCCGAGGTCGAATCCCGGCGGCGCCTTCACGCCCGGCTGACTCATCGAATCGGCGAGGTGATCGTGGATCTGTTCCGGCGTCCGCAGCATCGGAAACGCGTCGACGAATCGGAAGAGCTGGATCTTGAACGCCTGGTCCTTCATGGACCAGTCCATCAACTTGTCCGACCAGAATGCGGCGCTCAGCAATCCGCTTCGATGCGCCCGCGCGCGATCGAGCAGCTCGCTGCCGATGCGACGGATCTCCGCTTCGAGCGCCGAATCGTTCGAGGCGACGAGCCCCGACGCGGGCGGCGTCGTCCCGCCTCGCGCGCGACCGTCACCGCCTGAAGCAGGCTGGCGCGACTCCGACGCCGGTCGTTCCGCGACGCCGGCGTTCGCCTTTCGCTTCGAGAAGAAACCCATGGGGCCGGCCAGTATAGGTTGCGCCGCACCGCCGCCGACTCCACGAGCTGCCCCGTCGACGCGAGGCCCGATTCCGTCGAGTCGAGCCGATGCAACCCGTTGCGCCGCGCTGCCGTCAGCGCACGGTGGCGATCACGAGCCCCTGGTTTCGATCGCGCCCCACTGGATGAAGTTTCCGCCATCGACCTGGAGCTCGGCCGCGCCGCATGCCGCGACGAGCACGATCGCGTCGATGTCGATCACGGCGTCGAACCTGCTCTGCCGCTCGTAGACGAACTTGACCGTGTCCGTGGCTTCTTGGGTCCGGCTGGCGCGGAGGTAGCCGAAGCTCCTGAACGGATTGATCGTCCGGGACCTCGGCATCCTGAACGGGCGCCTCCTGATGCGCAAGCGCCGGTCGAGCGCGATCGCCGGAACTCGGAAGTAGCCCATGCCCCCTGCCACGGCCGCGAACCACTCGGCGCGCGATTCCGGGCCGGTGCGCGACATCGCCGGAACCTTCGACAGCGTCGACTTCCGCGTCTCGACGAGGGTCCCGTGATCGCGCATGCGAACGGAATCGAGGCCGTCCCGATGCTCAGCGGGGCCCGGCGTGCGTCACCGCGCCGAGCGCGCGGCGATAGGACTCCTCGCAGCGCCGCGCCGCGCCCTCCCAGGTGATGCCGCGCACCTCGAAATAGCCGCGATCCCGCAGCGTGTTCTGAAGCGGGGGATGCCGAAGCACCGCGACGATCTTGTTCGCCATGTCGTCCACATCCCAGAAGTCGCACTTGAGCGCGTTCACCAGGATCTCGCTCACGCCGCTCGTGCGGCTGATGATCACCGGCACGCGATGGCTCATCGCCTCGAGCGGCGCGATGCCGAACGGCTCGCTCACGCTCGGCATCACGTAGAGGTCCGCCATGGAGAAGACCCGCTGGATGTCCTTGCCGCGAAGGAACCCGGTGAAGAGCACCTTCGAGCCGATGCCGAGCTGCGCCGCCATCTCGATCATGCGCTGCGCCTGATCGCCGCTCCCGGCGACCACGAACTTCACGTCGTCCATCACCTCGAGCACGCGCCGGGCGGCGGCGATGAAGTACTCCGGCCCCTTCTGCATGGTGATGCGGCCGAAGTAGAGCACGATGTGATCGCTCTTCTCGATGCCCGCGATGCCGACCTGCCGCGGATCGAGCTCGACGCCGTTGTAGACCACGTCGATCTTGTCGGGCGAGACGCCGTATCGATTCACGCAGAGGTTCTTGGTGAGCATGCTCACCGAGATCACGCGCACCGCGCCGTGCATGCCGCGGCGCTCGATGTTGTAGACGGGCTGGTTCACGTGCTCGCCCGAGCGGTCGAACTCGGTCGAATGGATGTGGCAGACGAGCGGCTTGCCGGTGAGCCGCGCCACCGCGAGTCCCGCGGGATAGGTGAGCCAGTCGTGGGCGTGGATCACGTCGAAACGGAGGTTTCGCGCCGCGTCCACGCAGAAGCGCGCGTAGCGCTCCGACTGGCCCAGCAGATCTCCGTCGTAGTCGACCGCCGACGCGGAACGCTGATCCATCGCGGGTTCTCGTTCCCACGACGGCGGCCCCGCTTCGGGAAGCAATTCGTGCAGCGTGATTTCGCGCCAGAGCGTGTCCGCTTCCGCCGCGGTGAGGTCCGGCCGCAGCACGCGTCGACCGGCCGAGGAATGCACGAGCGGCGTGAGGCGCAACGACAGTCCGCCGGAGCCGTAGACCGACGGCAGTGCGCCGACGGCGCCGCGCTTCGACAGCGCGGCACCGATCGCCGCGACGAGGTCGTGGATCGGCATCGGGCCCGCGCCCGCGGGCCGGCGCGGCGCGGCCGCGTTCGGCGGCTCGGGCTCGCTCGAGCGCTCGACTTCGATCGGCACGGAAATCAGGGCTCCCGCCGGATCCGACGTCGTTCGATGTCCCGGCGCCACGAGCTTCACATGCGTGGCGAAGCTCGGGTCAACGCACTTGGGCAGCATGAACGTGACGTCGAGCCCGAGTCGCGACATGGCGCGCGTCAGGCCGTAGCAGGCGGTTCCGAGACCACCGGTGATGAAGGGAGGGAACTCCCAACCCAGCATCAGCACCCGCATGGCCATGGCTCACTCGTCCTCGGCGCCGCCGGACATGTCGCCGAGCGAGCGGAAGGTCGCTTCGAACGCGAGCAGGTATCTCGAGACGAGCTCCGGATTGTGACCGTCGGGAAGGCGCACGCAGAACATGTAGAGGCGCTCGTCCGAGCGGAAGTGCTTTATCGGCGGCGGCGCCGCCTCGACGCCGAATTCGACGAGCTCCTCCTCGAAGAGCTCCTCGAGCGAGTCGCCCGTGTGCATGAGGTCCGCCTCGATCGATTCGCTCAGCCAGCGATCCGGAGTGGCGAGCGAAAGGAACCAGCCTTCGGGCTTGAGCTCCACCGAGTACCACGCCTCGGCGGCCGCGTCGGCGGCGGCGCATCGAAGCGATCGCGGCGTGACCTGGACCTCCGCGAACGCCCCCTGCGCGCGGGCGCGATCGGCAAGCTCGCGGAGAAAGTCCTGGTCGATGGCGCTCATGGCCGTCCGGCGTTCCGAGGAAGGAAGAGGGCGAGGCAGTCTACCCGCGTTCGCCGCTACGATCGCGGCCCGGAGCACGCATGGATGCGAAGACGCCCGCCGCTGCAGACGACACCTGGACCACCCGCCGACTGCTTCGGTGGATGATCGATCATCTCGAGAAGCGGGGCGTGGATTCGCCGCGCCTGAGCGCCGAGATGCTGCTCGCGGCCGCATTCGGCGTGGAGCGGCTCGAGCTCTACATGGATCCGGAGCGGCCCGCGAGCGAGGCCGAGCGAGCGCGCCTGCGCGATTCGGTGAAGCGGGTGGCGGCCCACGAGCCCGTGCAGTTCGTGGTGGGGGAGGCGTGGTTCTTCTCGCGGCCGTTCCACGTGTCGCCGGCCACGCTCGTTCCGCGCCCGGAGACGGAGCGGCTCGTGGAGGAGGCGATCTCGTTCCTGCGTGAACGCGGAAGCGAGGATACGACGGCCGGCGCCGCGGGCGCCGATTCCGACGCGGGTCGAAGCGGCGCGGCATTGCGCGTGCTCGACCTCTGCACGGGAACGGGATGCATCGCGATCTCGCTCGCGCTTGCGAAGGGCGTGCGCGCAGAGGTGATCGCCACGGACATCGTTCCCGCGGCGCTCGAGCTGGCGAAACGAAATGCGGAGCGGCACGGCGCCGAGAACATCGAGTTCCGATTCGGCGATCTCTACGACGCGCTCGACGGCGCCTCCGGCGGCGAATTCGATCTCATCACCGCGAATCCCCCGTACGTCACCGACGCGGAATGGCCCGAGCTGCCGCCGAATGTGCGCGACTACGAGCCCGCGATCTCGCTGCGGGGCGGCGCGGACGGGCTCGACCTCGTGCGGCGCGTGGTCGACGGCGCCGCCGCGCGTCTTCGCCCGGGCGGATTGCTGCTCGTCGAGATCGGACACCGGCACCGCGCGCCGGCGCTCGAGCTCGTCGCCCGCGCGCCGGGGTTCGCCGGCGCGGAAGTGCTCGTCGATCACGAGGGCGTCGACCGCGTGCTTCGCGCCGCGAAGGCGTAGCGCCCGCGTTCGATCGAGAGCGGTGACGACTCAGGCGTCGCGAGCTGGCGTTGGCGAGACGAGTGTGGCAAGGAGGGCGAAGCAGGCGGATCTTGAGGATCCGCCGATGGAGCCCGACGATGCCACACG
>Ga0194131_10011640_pt1 | contig 10440 bp, 7 predicted proteins | sample TA2KigO120mmetaG_FD_148631 | JGI IMG/M metagenome (GOLD analysis project Ga0194131, IMG submission 148631) | Freshwater microbial communities from Lake Tanganyika, Tanzania - TA2015053 Kigoma Offshore 120m | ecosystem: Environmental > Aquatic > Freshwater > Lake | place: Tanzania: Lake... | reverse complement strand
TACCTGGCGCACCCAGACCGCTTCGTCCGGCGCCCTCCCAAGCCTTTGCCCCTGCCATCGGAGGTTTGGATCAACAAGCCGGTCGACACCAGCCCAACAGACAGAGAGGAACGTCAGTAAATTCCCATGCCGGGTGTCTCAAAGTTGTTGACACGCGCCGGAGGTGCAGACGAAGTTCATCGCCGACGGTGCGCAGCTAGAGGTGGAACAGAAAAAGCTTGTGCGGACACAGGAACTGGTGCGCCTGGGCGCGGCGAGCCGTCAGGAACTGGAAGAGATTGAAGCGAGCCACCAGGTTCACGCGGCGCACGTGGAGGAATCGCGCCAGCGCTTACTGCTGTTGGGCCTCACGGAAGAAAAGATTTCGGACGTGGCGGCGGGCAAGCGGGCGGATACCACGATTGCAGTCCCTTCTCCGCTCGACGGCATGGTGACCGCGCGTAGCGTGAACCTGGGCCAAGTCGTCAACGCATCGCAGGATCTACTCACCGTCACCGACCTCTCCTCCGTATGGGTGGAAGCGAACCTTCTTGAAGACAATTTTGCCGCTGTTCGGGTTGGTTCACCCGCGACAATCACTACTCCCGCCTATGCCGGCCGCGCATACCGGGGAGCAGTCAGCTACATCGATCCGCAGGTTGATTCCCAAACGCGAACGGCGAAGGTGCGCATTGTTCTGGACAATCCCGGTTTTGGCCTTCGATTCGGCATGTACATGGACGTTCTGTTCACCAACGTGACCGGGCGGGCCGCGGTTGCGCCGAAGCAGGCCGTGCAGACCATCGGCGCGTCGACCATTGTGTTCGTTCCGGTGGAAGGAGAGGCGGGACGGTTTGTGCAGCGAAGGGTGAAAACCGGCGAGTCCTCGGCGTCCGGAGTAAGAATTCTGGAGGGCCTGAAATCAGGAGAAACCGTCGTGACAGATGGTTGAGACCGCACGCCCGAGGGGGTGTCCGATGAAGTTGCGCACGCTTGCTGTTTTTACCGCGATTCTGGTCAGGACCGCGGCGGGTCAGATCGCCGGTGGTTCGATTGTGGGGACCGTCGTGGATCCGTCGGGGGCGGCTGTCGGCGGAGCGCGGGTATCCGCCACCGGGGCCGCTACCAACGTGGAGGCAACGACCGCTACAAACGCTGCCGGGTTTTACGAATTCCCGTTGCTGCCCGCGGGGCGGTATGTGCTGCGTGCCGAGAGCGCGGGCTTTCGTCCCGTGCGCAGCGAGGAGTTTACGCTCAACTCGGGCACGCGGCCTCGAGTCGACCTGCGACTGGCTCTTGGGCAGATCACCGAGTCGGTCGAGGTGGTGGCCGGCGCTCCTTTGGTCAACGCCACGACGACCGAGTTGGGCAGCGTGCTCGGTTCCGCGCAGATCGAGGCTCTGCCTCTGAATTCGCGGGATTTTCAGCAACTGGTAGGCCTGCAAGCAGGCGTTCAGGCCGCCCCCAGCACCGCCGTGGGAGGGCGCGGCGGCATTGAGTTCAACGGATCACCCGCCTTTGGGAACAACCTGCTGATGGACGGCGTGGACATGAGCTTCATTGAGAACAATTCAGCGGCGGGCGATCAGGCTGCCGGGGCGGGCGACACCGGGTCCCTGATCAATACCGTAAGCGTGGAGGCTATCGAGGAGTTCAAAGTAGCGACCAATGCCTATTCGGCAGAATATGGGCGCGCGCTTGGAGGCGTATTGAACCTCACCACCAAGAGCGGAGGCAATCAGTTTCATGGAACGCTGTTCGAGTTCTTCCGAAACGATAAACTCGACGCGAACGCGTTCTTTTCCAATCTGGCCAACCTGCGCCGCCCGCCGTTGCGCTGGAACCAGTTCGGCGGTAACCTCGGAGGACCTATCCGGCGTAACCGGATTTTCTTCTTCCAGAACTACGAAGGCGCAGCAGTGCGCCGGGCAGTGACGATTACCGGCAACGTGCCCACTCCGGCGCTGTCCGCCCTGGTCACACCGGCGATCCGCGAAAGCCTCAGAGACCTTCCATCGGACTTCACGCCCACCAGCAACATCTACGTGGGATTGCACCGCCGCAACGACGCGCGCAAGTCAGACGAACATACCAGCGTGTCGCGCGGCGACATCCATTTCGTGAAACACCGTCTGGCCATGCGCTACAACAAGAACCACCAGGATGCGAGCACTCCGAACCTGCCCCGGGTGGCGGCTTCGCTGGTGTTCCCGCTGCGCGGAGACAGCGCCGTGCTGCAGGATAGTTGGACCTTGGGCCCCACCCTCTTCAACGAGTTCCGGGCTGGCTTCAACCGGGTGGACATCAACCGTTCCTTCCCGGGAGCCGATGCGCTGCCGGGATACATCAGCGTGACCGGGGCCGGGCTCTCGAACCGGAGGGCCAACAATATCTGGTGGATTAACACCAGCATCTCGCTGGTGAACAACCTGAGCTGGACGCGCGACCGGCATTCCTTCAAAGGAGGCTTCGAGGTGCGCAAGATCAACAGCACCCACCGGCAGGGCGGCCGTCCGGTCCACCAGTACAACACGCTCGACGATTTGATCGGCGACAGGCCCAACAATGTGCAGTTGTTCTTCGGCAATCCTGGCCGTCCGCTCGACACCTATACAACGGCCTTCTTCCTGCAGGACGAGTGGCGCGTCCGCCGCACCATGCAGGTGAATCTGGGAATCCGATACGAGTACTACACGCCCCTGGTGGGCGCCTTCAACATCAAGGGCTCAGACCCCTACGGCCCGTTCGGCACGAACAAGGAGGGCCTCTACCGGACCGACCCCAACAACTTCGCACCGCGGCTGGGTGTGGTGTGGGATCCGGGCGGGAAGCAGCGTTTCGTCGTGCGCGCCGGAGGCGGCATCACCTACATGCCACCGGTGATTCAGTGGTACGCCGACATGAGCTTCATCGACCCGCTGCTGCCGCTCAACACCAATCTGGCGCCGAGCGACGTGCCGCCGGGCACGTTCTACGGCTTTCCGTTCCCCTACCAGTTTGCCGACCGGATCATCGCCAACCGGGACCTGCTGCCGAAGTCGGTGCTGCTGGGGCGGCAGATCTCAGACTTCAACCGCCGCGACGAGTATGCCGGGCAGTGGAACCTCTCGCTGCAGTTTGCGGCTACCCGTTCGCTAGCCATCCAGGGGTCGTACGTTGGCAGCCGCGCTCTGAAGCTTTGGGCGGCGCGCGAGGTGAACAAGTTCGACGCCGCCGGCCGGCGGCAGCGCCCCGACATCGGCGATGTCATCTATCGGGAAAACGCCGGACGCACCACTTATCACGCTTTTCAGTTCTCGGCGAATCAGCGCCTGGCGCGGGGGCTGACCGCCGCTGCCTACTACACCTTCAGCAAGACCTTGGCTTACCATTCGATCGACACCACGCTCGGGAGCCAGGACAGCCAGATGCAGGACCCGTTCAATATCGCCGGATCGTACGGCCCCAAGGTGGGGGACGTCAATCATCTCTTTACGTCGACATGGTCCTATGCTTTGCCCTTTGCACCACGCAGCGGCTGGATGAAAGCGCTGGGTGGGTGGAAGGTGCAGGCTATCATGGGCGCGCGGTCGGGGCTGCCGTTGAATCCACTTGCGGGCCTCGATTTCGTCGGCAACCGCCGCCCGGCGGGACAGCGGCCCGACTTCATCGCCGGACTGCCAATCTACATCCGGGACAAGGCGACCCAGACGTGGTTCAACAGGGCGGTCTTCGACAACAACGCTCCGCGGCGCGAAAGGCGTTTCGGCAACGCCGGGTACAACATACTGCGAGGGCCCGGTGCGTTCACGCTGGACACGGCGCTGCACAAATCGTTCCGCATTGCCGAGCGACACGAAGTGACATTGCGGGCGGAGGCCTTTAATTCCCTGAACCACATGGTGCTGGGCAACCCGGTGACGACGGTTACCAACCCGAACTTCGGAAGAATTCTGGGAGGGTCCGGAGGCCGCAACGTGCAGTTTGCACTCAAGTACCGCTTTTAGTTGAGAGGATCAACATGCTACGCCGTTCGTTTCTGGAAATGCCGCTCGCCGCGGCCGACGCCGCTTGGAAGACGAAGCGGAAACGGGCCGCCGGCCGGCGCCGCCGCATGATCTATAACAACGATGGCGGCGATTTCTATCTGGGGAAGAACGACGGCACGGCAGAGGCACTGCTCGCCAACCGGACCACTCCTCTTGTGGGATCGCAGGTGGACTCCATCTTCTACTGCACGGGCGGTTTCAACCTTTACACCCACCGCAGTCCGGATACGGAATTCTGGATGCTGTACGAGAGGGGCGAAAAGACTCTGCTGCCGGAGATCCTGGCGAGGGGCACCGACCCCCTGTCGATCATCACCGGGTTTTGCCGCAAGCACAGCATCGAGGTGTTCTGGACAATGCGGATGAACGACACCCACGACTCGTATCTGCCGCCATTGCTCACCAAGTGGAAGCAGGAACGCCCGCATCTGATGATGGGAAAGAAGGGAGACACTTTCCCTCACGTGGGAACGCGTTGGTCCACTCTTGATTGGGAACAGGAAGAGGTTCGGGAAAAGGCCTTCCGCATTTTGCGGGACGTCGCCGAGCACTACGACGTGGACGGTTTGGAGCTGGACTTCTTCCGCCATCCGGCTTACTTCCGTCCCCAATTCACGGGCGACCCGGTAACCCAGCGGCATTGCGACCTGATGACGGCGTTTGTCGCCAGAGTGCGCGAAATGGCGGACTCGGTGGGCCGCCGAAAAAACAAGCCGCTGCTGCTATCGGTGCGCGTGCCGGACTCGGTGGGCTATGCCCGAGCCATCGGACTCGACCTGCCCGCCTGGCTCCAGCAGGGCCTGGTCGATGTGATGGTGGGAAGCTGCTACTTCCACCTGGAGCCGTGGGAGAACTTTGTCGCGCTTGGACACAAGTACGGCGTTCAAGTCTATGCCTGCCTGAGCGGATCGCGCCTGCCGGACCCGACGCCCGCCGAGGAGCTCTACGTCACCCAGGCCAACCTTGAGGTGTGGCGCGGCGAGGGCCTGGCGGCCTGGAAGGCGGGCGTGGACGGCATCTACACATTCAACCGCTTCAACCCCCGGGATCCCCTGTTCCGCGAGCTCGGCGATCCCGCGATGCTTGAGAAACTGCCGCACGTCTACAAGCCAAACCCGGGCAAGGTGGGCCGGTGGCTGAAGGACGGCGAGCGGTTCGTCAAGCTGGTGTAGCGGCGGCAGCGTCAGGGCCTGGCCCCTTCGTGCAGGACCTTGCCGTCGGTGCCTCGGAAGCGGAACTCGAGCTTTGTGGGGCCGGCGACGATTTCGAGGAAGCCGTGGCGGCCTTCGGCGAACTTTGTGTTGGGTGTCTTGGCGCTGACCTTCCGGACATTCTTGCCGCCTCCGCCGGCGATGAGGTAGTGGATTCCGTTGACCAGGTGGTGCTGGAGGTCGTGTTCATGGCCTGCGACCATGAGGTGGGCTCCGTGCGCGGTGAGTAGGGGCAGGAGCTTGCGTTGCAGGCGCTCTTCGGGGCCGTGGTGGCCGTCGGAGTACATGGGATGGTGGCCGTAGACAATTTTCCATTTGACGCCGGCGTGGGCCTTGAACTGGGCGGCAAGCCAGTCGCGTTGGGTGTCGGACCATGGCTTGGGAAAAAAGCGCTTCTTGCCTTCGTCGGTGTCGAGGGCGTAGAAGCGGGCCGGGCCCGCGGCGAAGGTGTAGTAGCGGGCGGGCATGCGCCAGGAGGGGTCCTTGGCGGAGTAGGTCACCTGATAGGCGGCGTCGCCCTGATAGTCGTGATTGCCAAGCGACGGGTAAAAGCGGATGCCGAGCGCGCCGTAGGTGGGCTTCCAGAACCGGGTCCACTGGGTGTCGTCGCCGGTGCGGACGCCGGACGGGTAGAAGTTGTCGCCCACGGTGAGACCGAGATCGAATGGCGTGGAGGCGTGCGCGGCTTTAACGGCGGCGGCCACCTTGTCGAAGCCGCCGTTTGAACCGCTGTAGCCGAAGTCGCCGATGACGGCCACACGAACTGAAGCGGCGCCCGGCAGGACGTCGCCCAGATCCACCTGCGCGAGTGCCAGTACCGGCAGGAGCAATGGGGCGAGCCAACGCCGCAGCCATGTCATATCATGATCATAAGCCACTATGCGCGCGATGCCTTTTCTGGTGCTGTTGTCCCTGGCCGCGAAGGCTGATGACGGGACGGATTTCTTCGAAAAGAACATCCGGCCCGTGCTGGCCGCGCAGTGTTACGCCTGCCACAGCAGGGATTCGAAGCCGCAGGCTTTGGGCGGTTTGTTCCTGGACTCGAAGGAGGGCATGCTGCGGGGCGGGAAGTCCGGTGTTCCGGCCATTGTGCCGGGCAAGCCTGAGGACAGCGTGCTGCTGACGGCGATTCAGCACAAGAGCAAGGACCTGAAGATGCCGCCGGGCCGGCCGCTGGCTCCGGAGGTGGTGCGGGCGTTCGAGACGTGGATCAAGATGGGAGCGCCCGATCCGCGGACGGGCGCGGCGCCGCCGGCCGAGCAGGCGGCCTACGACTGGGAGAAGGCGCGGCGGCATTGGGCGTATCAGCCGGTGCGAGACCCGGCTGCGCCGGTGGTTGCGTCACCGGAATGGAGCCGGACCGAGGTGGACCGGTTCGTGAAGGCCAAGCTGGATGAGAAGGGGCTGAAGCCGCTTGGGCCGGCTGCGCGCGAGGCTCTGTTGCGGCGGGCGACGTTCGACTTGACCGGGCTGCCGCCGGCTCCGGCCGATGTGCGGCGGTTTCTGGCGGACCGTTCGCCGGATGCGTTTGAGCGCGTGGTGGACCGGCTGCTCGATTCGCAGGCCTACGGCGAACACTGGGGCCGCCATTGGCTGGACCTGGTGCGGTATGCGGACACGGCGGGGGATGCCTCCGATTTTCCGGTGCCGGAGTTGTACCGGTACCGCAACTACGTGATCCGGTCTATCCGCGAAGGCAAGGCGATGGATCTGTTCATCCGGGAGCAGCTTGCGGGCGACCTGATGAAGCATCGCGATGAAGAGGACCGGCGGGAGAAGATTGTTGCGACGGGGTATGTGGCGTTGTCGCGCCGCTTTGGCCAGTCGATGAGCGAGCACTTTCTGACCGTGGACGACACGGTGGACAACCTGGGCAAGGTGTTCCTGGGTCTTTCGGTGGGATGCGCGCGCTGCCATGACCACAAGTTCGATGCGATTCCGAGCCGCGACTACTACGCGTTGACGGGCATTTTCGAGAGCACGAACTACGCCCATGCGGGGATGGAGCACAACCAGTATCTTCAACATTTCTCGCCGCTGGATTCGGCCGATGCGGGGCGGTTGAAGCGGACGCTGGACCGGATGGAAGACCTGCACCGGATTGTGAAGAAGGACGCCGGACCGCCGGCGGGTCCGCCGGAAAAGCAGCTTGAGTACTACAAGGCGTCCGAGGAGTTCCTGCGGCTGCGGCAGAATTTTCCGAACATCCCGATGGTGTTCGCGGTGCAGGATGGCAAGGCGCAGCAGGCTCGGATTCTGCTGAAGGGCGATCCGCAGGCGAAGGGTCCGGAGGTGCCGCGGGGTTTTCCGCAGGTGATCGGCGGGGCGTTCCCGGCCGGGCATGAGGGGAGCGGGCGCGATCTGCTGGCGGACTGGCTGCTGGCGAAGGAGAATCCTTTGACGGTGCGCGTTCTGGTGAACCGGCTGTGGCTTTGGCACTTCGGGCGGGGCCTTGTGGATTCGCCGAACGACTTCGGTGTGCGGGGTGAGCGGCCCACGCATCCCGAGTTGCTGGATTATCTGGCGTCGCGATTTGTGGCGGATGGCTGGTCACTGAAGAAGTTCCACAAACGGGTGATGTTGACGCGGGTGTATCAGATGGCTTCTGGAGCGGATGCGGAGAATCTGACTCGCGACCCGAAGAATGCGTCCTACTGGCGGTTTGACCGGCGGCGGCTGGCGGCCGAGGAGGTGCGGGACACGCTGCTGGCGGCGAGCGGGCAATTGGATTCGTCGATGGGCGGCGCGCATCCGTTTCCGCCTCGCGGCACCTACACGTTCACGCAGCACCGGCCGTTTGTGGGCGACCTGGCGCAGTTCGATACGAACCGGCGCAGTGTGTACCTGATGCAGCAGAGGTTCCGGCGGCATCCGTACCTGGAGTTGTTTGACGGGCCGGACCCGAACAACACCACGGCATCGCGGGCCACCAACACCACCGCTCTGCAATCGCTCTACTTCATGAACAGCGAGTTCGTCCACAAGCAGGCGGACGCGCTGGCGGTGCGGACGGCGCTGGCGGGGACGACGGACCGGGAAGCGGTGGCGCTGGCGTACCGGCTGCTTTACGCGCGCGAGGCGACGGCGGCGGAGTTGGCGGAGGCGGGGCGGTTCCTGGCCGCGGCTGCTGTTCAGTTGAACGAAGCGACACCGGCCGAGGAGCGGCGGCGCGCGGCTCTTGGCAGCCTGATGCGGACGCTGGTGGCGAGCAACGAATTCTTCTACGTGGATTAGAGAACATGCAAGACCTGACCATGAACCGCCGTCACGTGATTCGCAGCCTGGTGGCCGGTTCGACGATGATGCCGGCCGTGCTGAGCGAACTTCAGGCGGCCTCGGCGGATCCGTTGGCGCCGCGGGCGCCGCATTTCGATGGACGGGCGAAGCGCGTCATTTTTCTCTACATGACGGGCGGCGTGTCGCATGTGGATACGTTCGATCCGAAGCCGGCGCTGGCGAAGCTGGCGGCGGAGAAGAAGACGCTCGCGCGCGACCGTCCGGCGCTGGGCGGCGGGTGGGCTTTCAAGCCGCGCGGGAAGAGCGGCGTGGAGGTGAGCGACCTGTTCCCGCACATGGCGGAGGTGGCGGACGATCTGTGTCTGGTGCGGTCGTTGTATGGCGATCACAATGATCACTTCCAGGCGGCGATGGGGATTCATACCGGGTCGGTGACGGTGAAGAGGCCGAGCATCGGGTCCTGGGTGAGTTACGGGCTGGGGACGGAGAATCGGAACCTGCCTTCGTTCGTGGTGCTGTCGCCGTATCTGCCGTACGCGGGGAGCCAGGTGTGGTCTTCGGATTTCCTGCCGGGTGCGCACAGCGGCACTCGGGTGGTGGGTGGCGCGGAGCCCGTGGCGGATCTGGCGCGGCGGTCGCCGACGGGCGGTTTGCAGCACCTTGAACTTGATCTGCTGGCGCGAATGAACCGGAAGCATATGGAGGCGCGGCAGGCGGACCCGGCGCTGGCGGCGCGGATTGCGGCCTTTGAGATCGCGCAGGGGATGCAGAGCGAGATGCCGCAGGTGTTCGATTTCCAGGAGGAATCGGAGGCCACGCTCAAGTTGTATGGGTTGGAGCGCGGGCAGACGGCGGGCTTCGGATGGCAGTGCCTGGTGGCGCGCCGGCTGGTGGAGCGCGGCGTGCGGTTCGTGGAGTTGATCGACACGGGGTCATCGGGGAACTGGGATGTGCACGGCGATATCACGGGGATGAATTCGCTGGCGCGCAATGTGGACCGGCCGATCGCGGGGTTGATTCGCGATTTGAAGTCGCGCGGCATGCTGGACGATACGCTGGTGGTTTGGACGACGGAGTTCGGACGGTCGCCGTGGCTGGAAGGGAAGAATGGGCGGGGCCACTACAACAAGGTCTTCAGTTCGTGGCTTGCCGGCGGGGGTGCGAAGGCGGGGATGGTGTATGGCGCGAGCGATGAGACGGGGATGGGGATTGCGGACAAACCGGTGCATGTGCACGATTTCCACGCGACGATCCTGCATTGCCTGGGTTTCGACCACACGAAGCTGACATTCCGGCATGCGGGCCGGGACTTCCGGTTGACGGACATTCACGGGTCCGTGATCCGCGACCTTCTGGTGTAGCGCGATGCGGTGGCTGAAGCTGGTTGGGTTGGTGTTGCTGGTGGTGGTGGCGGGCGTCACTGTTGCTGGATGGCTGCTGCCGCGGGAGCATAAGGCGACTCGGATGGTCCGTTTGACGGGGGGCGAGGGGGCGTCGCCCGAAAGGGTGTTTGAGACTGTTGCGGCGGTGCAGCAGCCCTGGCGCGGCGACCTGGAGCGGATTGAAGAGCTGCCGCCGGTGGAGGGACGGCGCCGGTGGCGCGAACATTGGAAAAGCGGGGACGCGATTCTGATGGAGACGGTGGAGTCGCGGTTTCCGGGCCGGCTTGTGACGCGGATTGCGGATGAGGATCTGCCGTTCGGCGGGACGTGGACGTTCGAGATCACGGCGGTGGCGGGGGGCACTGAGGTGCGGATCACTGAGGCCGGGTTTGTGGGCAACCCGGTGTTCCGGTTCATCAGTTACTTCTTTATCCGGGATTTCCATTTTGGGTCTCCCGGACCCCGACAGTGTACATCAACGCCTCACTCCCGTGCCGGATTTGATCAGAATCCCCTTTCCGAGGGCGGGCCAGTGCCTGCGGATGGCTTCTTTCGACCATCGCACAAAAACGAAAACTGACAACATGCCTGTTTCCAGCAGTT
>Ga0194131_10011638_pt1 | contig 10441 bp, 8 predicted proteins | sample TA2KigO120mmetaG_FD_148631 | JGI IMG/M metagenome (GOLD analysis project Ga0194131, IMG submission 148631) | Freshwater microbial communities from Lake Tanganyika, Tanzania - TA2015053 Kigoma Offshore 120m | ecosystem: Environmental > Aquatic > Freshwater > Lake | place: Tanzania: Lake... | reverse complement strand
TGGGTTCATCGATAGTTTACTTTATGCATCGGTTTGTCACAGCCTGAGTCTGCAGGAATAATACGCCATCTGCTCGAGCTTCAGCGACATCCTTTATCTCGAATTTGCAGAACATCTGCCACTTATGTTTTGACTGTGCTATTGGTGATTTCGGCTCCTAGGCGATCATCTGTGGACGGAAAAGTGCTTTTCTTTGGTTTTGGCGATCGGCATGTTGTCGGCGTTATACCTTCCTGGAAAAGACATATACCCGGTCAGTAAAACTAGTATGGATGGGGCTGGTGGATGCTGTTCTGGTGTCTGGTGCCAGTGCCATTGTGTGGACTTGGACAGATCATGCTCGAGAATCCGCTAACTCTTTTCACTTTCTCCGCGGTGTGGGCGACTATGGTTCGCAAAAAATATATAGTAGTGTGTGTGTGGTTGGGATCATTCATCCTGCTAGCCGTCATCACCAAAGGCCCACCTGCTTTGTTTCCTTTCGCCACGCCACTGCTCTTATAGATTTGCTGCCAGCGCATTACAGGCGACATATCTCGGGTTACCTCCCTATTGGAATCGGTTTTCGGGTTGCTTTTCGCTATTGGGTGAACTTGAACGCCACTGCGTGATGCCATGCAGCGCTACCGGCAAAGGCAGTTACAGGCAGTTTTCCTAGGTGAAAGACCATACTGTGAGTTTTGGGGGCTAAATGAACACATATGGATCACGCATATATAATGTGTCGACTTTTTTTTGGGAGATGCTTCTTCCTGCAATCATCCTGCTTGTATGGTATTTGATTTTTGGTAAATGAAAATAATTCCAAGGGAAGTTCTGCCCTCGACACCATATGGGGGACAACTCAGGAAATATGTGTTGTTTTTTAAGCTCATGGCCTTGAGTGCAACTGTCCCGCTTTTTGTTTCTCTTAAGCTGCACCCTCATTATTTGATTCCTTCCTATCCTAGGTGGCCTTTAGAATTGACCTCGCAGCCCTGCCCGTGCGACGCCTGATGCCATTCCAGGTGCCGCACATCAATAGTATGCGGAATCAAATCTGCTTAAATGTAGTGGCACCCGTTTTTGTGGCGGGCTATTTAAGGTTCACATGGAGGAATCGTGATTTGCCTGTTCGGGATTTGTCGCTGTAATCCGATATCAATGAGGTGGTTCAAACACTAAAAAGAACAGAGCCTGCCGGCGATTGTTGTGGTACAGCAATTTTATCGGAGATTCATGGCTACCATGCCAAAATGTTGTATATGCAACGATATTACGGCATTAGCCTTGACCCCAATCCGGTGCCTCGTCATTACTTGGTTTTGGCGGGTAAAGGAAATCCCGATCCAAAAGTGATGGCCTCCGAGTCGACCCCCACTCGAGTCCTTTGATGTTTACATGTGTGTTCCCGAGAAATAGGTTTATTAAAATGGAAAAAAGACATATCTTTGAATACATTCATTGTAGCTGATTTTGAATACAATAATTAATTCGAACTAAGAGCTTATTAATTGTCGCAAACTAAAGTATATGAGTTGTTGCAATCAAGACTAAATTAATTGCAGAAAATGCCGGGTATGTCAATTGTTTCGATCGAATAAAACCGAGTCCTAATGAAGATAATATATGCCTAAACAAGACTTCATTTCAATAGAAGATTTTTGCTCGTCAGCTGGTGTTTATCCGCGCTGGCTCAATGTTCATCTGAAACGATTGCTCGGGATAAGAAATATCAATTCTGTAAAGAACAAATTGTCGTTAGTAAATTTGGGGGAGGAGGGCCCAACAGACCGGGGGGTTTACACGAAGATTTTGGAAGCTTTGGGATTTGAATTTGAGGTAGAGTCACCTTCCTTTGAATGGCCGGCACCAGGCACGCCCCTTTTGCTGGTTGCCAATCATCCGATGGGAGGTATTGAAGGAATTGTATTGGTCGCCCTGGCTTTGTCGAGGAGGCCCGATACCCGCTTTTTGTATTCATCGTTTCTCGGGCAAATTGAAGGTGTTGGGGATACGCTTTTGCCGATTTCATCTGGTGGTGATTCGGCAGGGAGAGAGTTGAACCGTAATTCGATGCGTGAAGCGATCAGGCACCTGTCTTCAGGGGGTTGTTTGGCTATGTTCCCGGGTGGCGACCCGCACATGCGCGGCGTAATGCGTCGCAAACATGAGTCGACCTGGTCGCCACACGCTGGGGATTTAGCAAAAAAATCGGGTGCGGTGGTTTTACCCGTTTGTTTCGGTTTATGGCCCTCACCGCCATTGTCCTGGGTGGGGGGTATAAGGTCCAAGATGCGCCCCCTCGTTTGGTCGACCCGATTGGCCGGGCAGAAGGGTAGAAAAATTCACGTAGCAATGGGTTGGCTCATTCCCAGCCCGGTATTGAAGTCTTTTTCGGACCGTAGCGTGTGTTCCGATTTCCTGTTGCTGGCCTCCCGGGTTTGTGGCGAACAATATGGGTTGCTGCCCAAGAAGTTTAGCATTTTACAAGGTGTATGGGATCGTTTTTCGACCGAGAATGACTTGAAACCTCAAATTTTGTTGGCGCCAGCGGTCAATCCCGGTTCCATAGCCGCCGAACTTTCGTCCCTGCCATCCGAGTCAATGATCCAAATGGAGGGCGATTTTCAAATGTTTTATGTTCGGGCTGTTGACATCCCACATACACTGAGGGAGGTGGGCCGATTGCGCGAGTATTCCTTCCGGGCAATCGGGGAAGGCACCGGCAAGGCACTCGACCTGGATGAGTTTGATGAATACTACACCCATTTGTTGGTTTGGGATCGGTCTCGGCAGCGTCTGGTGGGTGCCTACCGTATGGGAAGAGCCTTGCCGAATCGAAAAAGGTATGTAGAAACCCTATTCCAGATCTCCAATCCCTTGATTCGCCACCTGAGTAACGCTTTGGAATTGGGTCGGTCATTCATCACAGCCGAATATCAGGTTCACAGCGGTGTTTTGAATTTGATGTGGAAAGGAATCGCCAAGGTGGTTGCACAAAATCCTGAACACCCCTTGCTCTACGGGCCGGTGAGCATATCAGGGCACTTTCATCCTGTCTCCAGAGCATTGATTCTCTACTACCTCAAACAAAATCACTTTGACACCCGTAACGCCCGGTTCGTACGGGCGCCTGTTCCGCCCAAATTACACAGAAAGCAGTTGGGGGTCGACCTTGAATGCATTGCAAGGGGAATTCGATCGATGGATCAGCTATCGGCATTGGTGTCTGTTCTGGAAAAGGACGGCAAAGGGGTGCCGCCGCTCATCAAGCATTACACGCGTCTGGGCGGTCGTTTTCTCTCTTTTGGGGTTGATGAGCATTTCGGTAATGCGGTGGATGGTCTTCTTCTGCTTGATTTGCGCAACACCCCTTTTGCGCTTCTGAAGCGCTTCATGGGTGAAACGGTGGCAAAGTCCTTCGTCAAACAGCATCAGGGGTAAACTGTGTGTATTAAATTTCTGTGAAAACGGGTTTTTTGTAATATTTTAATTATTTTTACTCAAAATCAAATCCCCAATTTTCCCCGGTTGTGCACCTCAGTCAGGTTGAGTAAAATAACAGTTTTTCGTTCGGTGGGCAATATGTTGCTCATTCTGCTCATCTTTCAGCTGGGCTCAGCGTGCACGCGCGAGCGGCTCAAAGTGGAGCCCGACAACGATGCGCCCTGGTATGGCGATGTGCCGACAATTTTGGTGGAGAATTATGTGAATCGCGTGTTTATTGATTTGTTAGGCCGCGAACCAGTCGATTCGGAGATGACCGTGCACGTGCAGTACCTCCGCGCGGGTGACCTCAGTAAGGCCCGAAGAACCGATTGGATTCGGATTTTGCAGACCGATACGGTTCCTGCGGCGGGCGATTCATCATACCAGTCGGTCTACTATCGTCGATTTTATGAGATGACCAAAGTGCGCTTGCTTGAAGGGGTGAGCGATTCATATTTGCTCGGACAAATTGGTATTCTTCAGTTTGGGATTCAGGTGGATTCCCTCAACGGAGATACCATCGCGGTGAACAAGAAAAGGGCGAATGTGGCACGCTACGAGCGGATCATGCAGTGCGAATACGACTATCGCTTCGGCCTCATCGCACTCGATAGCGTCTGTGCTCGGATGGTGGACAATCCGGTATATGATTTCATCAATATGAACTCATTCAACTTCATCAACGCCACCTTCGATAATCTGTATTTCCGATTTCCGACTCAGAGTGAGTTCGAGCGGGCTTACCTGATGGTTGACGCTTCACAACCCTCCACTTTATTTGGTCGCCCCGGAAGCAACAAATCCGACTACATCCAGATTGTTGTGGCCCAACGGGAATTCTGGCAGGGTTGGATTATATGGGCTTACAAAACCTTGTTGGCCCGCGACCCGTCGACCTCGGAACTGTACGCGGCCTTGCTGCAGCTCAATGCCGATAAAAATTTTCATACCACACTCTCCAACATTTTGATTTCCGATGAATACGCCCATTTCAATCCGTAATTTCATCATAGCCCTTATTCTGGGGGGCTTGATCGCTTCCTGCAGCCGCGAGGAGTATGTTGTGTATGAAGTGAATCCAGTGGAGGTGCAGGGGGTCAACTACGGGAAGAACAAGAAAAAGAGCGTAGAGCAGTACATCTCCATTCTCTACGCCAACCTGTTTCAACGGGCATTGTCGGCCAACCAGCTGGTCGAAATCCGCGATTTGATTGAGTCGATCGGCGACCAGCAGGTAGCCTTTGAAATCGTGCTCAGTAACTTCATGAATCGGGCCGATGTCGAAATCCCAACCAACAATGAGATGCGGGCCGACGTGGATGGTTTCATCAATGATACCTACCGAAGGTTCCTGATCCGCCTGCCCACCGAAGCTGAAAGGACCTGGTTTAGGAATTACATTCAGACACATCCCTTTCTCACACCGCAGATTATCTACATGAGTTTTGCTTTGAGCAACGAATACCAGTATTATTGATTCAGTGGATTATTAATTACATCATATATGAAGCGTCGGACATTTCTGAAAAAGGCGGGACTCACCGCAGCGGGTACATTGGTGCTGCCTTATTTTTTGCCCGGTGGACGTTTGTTCGCTGCAACGGGTCGACAGCTGGCAAGCCACGTTGTGTATGTCATGTTTGCCGGTGGGGTGCGCCAGCAGGAATCGGTGCTGCAACGCTACCTCGATGATGCGCAGCAGTTCCCCGTTGGGGGTAATATCATGCTGAATATGCTCAACGGCGCCCAGCCCGTGGCTAAACGGGTCTATGGCACCGACGTGGCGGGGGAGCCCAGAGGTAGCGCACCCATACCGGCTGTGCTCCAACAAACCCTGCAAAGCATGGGCACTTTGTTTCCGGAGGTGCGTGCCACAACCGCCGGACATTTTTCCGGACTCAATACACTGCTCACTGGGAATACCGGCGCTAGCCAGGGCTTGCGTGAAAAACCCTTGTCACCCACCATATTCGAATACCTGCGCCGCCACGGGGGCATTCCGGCGAGCAAAGTCTGGTTTGTAGGCAACCGCATTGGCAACAGCATCCCGCTGCTCAACTACAGCGAACACGCCTCATATGGAATAAAGTATGGGGGCAATTTTCTGGCGCCGAATGTCACGTTTTCCCCCGCCGGAAGAACGCACCTCAGCAATGCCCGGATTTACCATCCCGAGGAGGAGCTCGAGCCCATGCTGCAGATGAAGTATTTTTTGAACAATACTTACACATCCGCCGGGGGTATCCAATTGCCCGAGATTGGGAATACAGATGTAGAAAAGGATCAGATAAGAGTTTTCGTACGGGACACCTTTGTGCGGCAGCAGCAGGGACAAATCGCAATGCCTCCTGTGGCCGATAACGGCGACCTGAGGAATGTGGGTTTTGCCTGCGAGGTCATCAAAGCCTTTAAACCTACCCTAACCGTTGTGAATATGGATTCGGTGGATGGATGCCACAGCAATTTTACGAGCTATCTGCGATCGCTTCACAGGGCCGATCACGCCGTTGGTTTCCTGTGGAATTTCATACAAAATCAGGTGCCCGAAATGGCCGGAAATACCATTTTCATCATCTCACCCGAACACGGCCGCAACCTGAATCCGAACCCTATACAAGACGAAAACGACTGGTATGCCTACGACCACAGCGACCAGAATTCGATGCGGGTGTTCACCATTATGGTAGGCCCTAATGTTCCCCAGAACCTTTCGGTCGGCTCCGCAACCAATCCCGTCGGGTCGCTGATGGACAACGTGCTCACCATTGGCGATATACTTGGGGTGAAGCAGAACATCGTGGCCTCCGGTCTGGTGTCGGCACAAGCCCGCAGTCTATTCGACCGGATATGATGGAAATGAAGGGCACATTGAGAATAGGATACTGGCAATGCATATGGCTCACCATAGGCGTATTCGTTCTCCTGTTGATGGGAGCTTGCTCCAAAAACAAGGGTCCTGAAAACCCTTTCGACGATCCCAAAAACAAGCCACCCATCACCAATAACCCCATCGATTCGTTGGGGATAGACAATTTTGCGGGGCTCCAACGTGATATTTTCAAAAAAACCTGCAGCAATTCCGGATGCCACGACGGAACGTTCGAACCCGATTTCCGCACCATTGAGAGTTCCTACAATACGCTGGTCTACCAACCCGTCATCAAAAACAACCCGTCGGGCAGCTTCGTGCATCGGGTGGTGCCTGGTAATGCGCAGGCATCGGTACTGTATGAACGGGTGGTGCGCGACATCGACGGCATTTCGGGAATCATGCCCCTGTCGGTCGACCCGGATAGCGATTGGCCCACCCGAAAAACGACCTATATCAACGCCATCGTGGCCTGGATCAACGCCGGTGCCAAAGACATGTTCGGCAACCCCCCGGGTAATGGTCCCGCCAACCCCAAAATACAGGGTGTGGTCTTCGGCGAGCACGACGCCATATTATCCTTTATGGGTGGAACACCACCCAGGGTCGTGTGCATCAACCAAGTGACGGGAGTGCGTTATGAATTGCCCGTGAAGCCGTTTGCGTCAGGCAAAACAGAGATAGGACTGTTTGCGGAAAGTGTGGTGTATGAACATAAAGTTGATCTGGACCCGCTCCCTTATGGCCGTTACCTGATTTGGATCCCACAGACTCCAGAGCCCACCCATGATTGGATTCGGCGTCGACTAACCCTTCAGCATTATGCGCGCAGATCGCCTTAAATCAGTCATCAAACCGGGCATTGGGCTTATGGTCATGACTCTGTTTTTAGGCTGTCGACCAGAGCGGGTCACGCGTATTGAATTGCCCCCGGCAATCCGGATTGTGTCGGTGTCGCCACTGGAGTTGACCGAATTCACCGATAGGGTCACAGTCGAACTGGGCTACGAAGATGGTGACGGGGATATGGGAAGCCTAAACCCCGATGAGTTGATGTTGGAAGTGAAAGACGATCGACTCGAGCAGGCCGACTTCTATTTCGTGCCTCCTTTGAGTCCACCCGGTAGCAATGTGCCCATCCGCGGGACCCTGATTTTCAGGCTGAATGGCACCTTTTTGTTTGGGAACGGCGCATACGAAGAGACCCGCTTCACCATCCGACTGCGCGACCGTTCCGGATTTTGGAGCAATACAGTAGTCACGCCAATCGTCCGCATCAACCGGAGGGTGTGATGGCGAGGTGGTGTTTGTTCCTGCTGTTGCTTTGTCCCACGGCACTGGTTTGGGCGCAAAATCCGGTCTATGTAATGAGCAACCAGACGGTGGGCGATTGCAAGGCTTTTTTTTTGGATTCAGGTGGAAATCCGGTTCAACCAGGTAATTATGCCAACAATGAGAACTACACCTTTGTCATCAGTATACCGGTGGCACAGCAGATTGTGATGAGTTTTCAGAATTTTTGTACCGAGGTGCTGTTCGACGTCCTCCGCGTATATGATGGGCCCGATACCAGTTCTTCCCTCATCGGCTCGTTTTCTGGTAATGTTTCGCCACCGGTACTGCGGGCATTCAGTGGTGCTATGACCCTTCATTTTCGCTCAGACCTCAATGTGGTTTGTACGGGTTGGAATGCCTCTTGGTATGCGGTCGTGCCCCCCCCGGTACCGCCTGTCATCACCAGTGCTACTGCACAGTGCCTTACATCGAGCATCGAGATCGACCTAAGCGGAAAAGTGCATTGCGATTCAGTCTACGCGGCTGCGTTTGCCCTGAGCGGAACACCGGCGCGGACTGTTGTGGCGGCCCAAGCCTTGAATTGCGCGGGCGACAGCACCTCACAGGTGCGGTTGATAGTCAATAGTCCCTTCTCGGATTGCGCAAATTATTCTGTGTTATGGGCACTGAATATGCTCGATTTTTGCGACAGCCTTTATGTATTCCCTTTGAATACATCTTTTGTCATTAATGATTGCCCGTTAGCGGTTACCCTCAACGCCAGCAACGATTCCATTTGCGTGGGTGGATGTATAACACTTACGGCCCAGCCTTCGGGGGGTGATTGCCAATACACGTATTCCTGGAATCCGTCACTGCCGCTGACCGCCGGGCCGCATCAGGTTTGTCCACCTCCCGGCACGACAACCTACTCGGTCAGCGTACAGGATGTGCGGGGCAATGGACCTGTTAGTGCTTCCATAACAATCCTGGTTTCACCAGTGCCCGATGCGGGGTCAGATACCACCGTTTGCCTGCAGTCGTCCCCATTTAATTTATCGCCACGTGTATTACCCGCGGGCGGACGGTTTACAGGGCCGGGCATTACCCAGGCGCAATTGGGCACATTCAATCCTACCACGGCGGGTGTTGGTGTACACAACATCTTTTACGATCGTTTGGGCTGTCGTGATTCTCTCAGGATAACGGTCGTGCATGTGCAGGCCGGACCAACGCTCGCGGCTTGTCCGTCCGCCCCTGCTTTTCAGTTGACTGGGGCTATGCCTCCAGGCGGGGTGTGGTCTGGGCCACGGGTCACACCGGGCGGGTTATACACTCCGGCCGATTCGGCACGGACCGATACTCTATACTACACCGCTCTGGGGTGCAGCAGCATGCGGATTGTTATGATCGACACGATAGAAATATCTGGTCCTGCCACGGTTTGTCAGAATGCCCCTGTATTTACCCTTCAGTTTACTCCCGCGGGTGGTTTTTGGTCAGGTTCGGGCGTCACGGACACCCTCCTTGGGCGCTTCAACCCCGCAAACATGGCTGTGGGACTCAATTGGCTGGTGTATCGGGTGAATGGCTGTCGCGATAGTCTACCGGTGCAGCTGATCCAAATTGATGCCGGCCCTATGCGTACCTATTGCCCGTTAAACGCCCCCGTCCTCCTGCCACCTGGTGTACCGGCGGGGGGCATCTGGTCGGGTCCGGGTATACTGAATCCATCCACGGGACTGTTCAATCCGAATGTGAATGGCAATTTCTCCAGCCAGACTTTTGCCATTTATTCCCTCGGGGGTTGTTCTGATAGTCTGATCATCCGCCTGATTCGCACCAATCTGGGGCCGGATACGGTGGCACGCTGCCTTACCGACGGGGTATATGGCCTGTCGGCAGCTACCCTCAACCGAAACCCGACCGGAGGGGTCTGGAGCGGTCCCGGGGTTAATCCGGCCGGTAACGGAAGTTTCAACCCCGCACTGGTAGGGGTTGGATTTCACCGCTTGTATTATACCGCGAACGGGTGCTTCGATAGCGTGGTCATAAGGGTCGATCCGCGCCCCGTTTTGCAACCCGATACCGTGGTGTGTGTTTTGGCGCCCTCCTTCTTGTTGCGCAGCAGCGTTGTGGGCGGTATCTGGTGGGGACCTGGGATTACAGGCCCGGCGACCGGACTCTTTAATCCATCTGTGGCTGGGATCGGTGTGCACCGGGTCATACAGGCCTTCACCGGTGGTTGTCGCGATACCCTTTATGTGACCGTACAAGCTATCCCCAACCCTCAGTTTAATGTCAATCCAGCTACGTTTTGCTACCGCGATACGCTTTGGACACTCAATGCATCACCTCCCGGAGGTATATTTACTGGCCCGGGGATTGTGGGAAGCCAGTTTAATCCACGATTAGCCGGAGTTGGCTCCCACTGGTTGGTCTATTCGGTGGGTGCAGGGCTCTGCCTTCGCCGCGACAGTGCCCGAGTGACGGTGCTCAACCGCCTATCTATAACCCTTTCCCTACCCAAAGATACCTTTTGTGTGGGGGAAACGGTCCGCATTTTTGCCTCAGGTACGGGCGGAGTGCCCTCTAAGAATATTGTTTGGTTCCCGGGTGGAATAGATACCGATACCCTGGTTTTTTCCGCCATAGCATCTGGATGGTACCGCGCCGTGTTGAGTGATGGTTGCAGCAATGTGTCGACCGACTCCGTTTTTATTTATGTGCATCCCCCCCTTTTGTATCAAAAGGTGCAGACTCTGGTGGGCTGCTATGACAGCCTGGGTACATTTGAAATTCGATATCCAGTTGGTAGTCCATACC
>Ga0194131_10011636_pt1 | contig 10443 bp, 3 predicted proteins | sample TA2KigO120mmetaG_FD_148631 | JGI IMG/M metagenome (GOLD analysis project Ga0194131, IMG submission 148631) | Freshwater microbial communities from Lake Tanganyika, Tanzania - TA2015053 Kigoma Offshore 120m | ecosystem: Environmental > Aquatic > Freshwater > Lake | place: Tanzania: Lake... | reverse complement strand
CCCGAACCCAGCGGACCCTAGTCCACGGGGCTTCTGGCGGGGAGCGGACTGTTACCGATGTGCTCGGACAGAAGTGTCACCCATGTACCCGGTTGCACACGGGATCGGTGCAGGCGGGCGGTTGCGGCCGGGTTGACAGGGTCGCGCGCAGGGGGTAGGAACGAACTTGTGAGTCTCGGGCGGTCCGGGACCGATGCTTGAACTTCCTACGCGCTCACCTGAAGTTGGAGGACAGAAGATAGGCGGCAGAAGAGGGCCACTGTCCACGGCCAAGCGGAAGCAATGAGCACAATCCAAAGAAAGGAATACACATGAACAAAGCAATGCAAGCGGTAGCCAATTACTTCAAGAAGAATGACTGGAACTTCGAGCTTGACGAGGAGCATGGAGTATTGCAGACCGGGATGCAGGGAGAAAACGCTAAATTCAAATGTTACGCAATCGTTGAGGACTCCATTTTGCAGTTTTTGACGGTCTTTCCCAGCAACGTCTCCGAGAAGAAGCGCAGCGAGATCGCCGAGTTCATTACCCGTGCCTGCTATAACCTCAAAGTTGGGCGACTGGAGATGGATTACAACGATGGCGAAGTTCGTTTTCACACCAGTAGTCTCTTTGCCGGTGAAGTGCCAGCTGAGGAAGTGATTCATGGCGTGGTGGGCTACAACTTGGTCCAGGCTGACAAGCACTACCCAGCAATGATGTCGATAACTTTCGGCGGAGCGAAGCCGGCAGAAGTCGTCGAAAAATTCCGCCTCGGGTGAGGAAGCGGGGCAGGCGATGCCGCTGGCTGCCGCCACGGTACGGGCGGTGGTGGGCTCGGTCAGGTTGCGGCGGGTAGACAACGCGGCGACGCCGGCGACGTCAGCGACCGAGGCCGTGTGTCGCTAGCAATCAGAACGCCGCGCCCGCGCCCGTCTGCGGGTACCACACCGCGGTAGCCGTCGCCGCAGTCGCCGGCAGCGTTTGCCGTGGGCGGACCGTAAGCGCCCGGTAGAGCCACCCCGGCGTCGACGGCCGACGAACAGCGGTGGCGTGGCTGTCAGGCGCTCGCGGCGACGTCGCGCGCAGCCTTCCAGAGCCGCGGCGTGAGCTGCGCGGGGTCCTGGCCCTCGGCGATGCGGGTCCAACCCGGGTACATGGGTGACAGTCTTGTCCGGGCACATGGGTGACAGTCGGCGCTGGCCTCGTGGCCGGCATCGGGTCCCTTGGCCGGATGCCATGGATCCAGACCGAGCCGGAGATGGAGCGACGGAAGTTCGTGCAGGCGGCCCTGCGCCGTGAGGTCCCGATGAGCGAGCTGTGCGCGCGCTTCGGGATCAGCCGGAAAACCGGCTACAAGATGCTGCAGCGGCACGCGGAAGCGGGCCTGCCTGGGCTTCGCGACGCGTCGCGGGCGCCGAAGACGCACCCCAACCAGACGCCGCCCGAGCAGGAAGCCGCGATCCTGCGGGTGCGCAAGGCGTACCCGACGTGGGGCTCGAAGAAGATCCTCTGGAAGCTCGACCGAGAGCGACCCGACGACGACTGGCCTGCGCGCAGCACGGTCGACGAGATCCTGCGACGAGCTGGCGTCGTGACTCCGCGCGGCAAGCGGCCGCGCCGGCAGCCGACGTCTCCACCGCGCGTCGAAGCGTTGGCGCCCAACGACGTCTGGTCGATGGACTACAAGGGCTGGTTCCGCGTCGGCGACGGTACGCGCTGCGACCCGCTGACGATCAACGACGTACACAGCCGCGCGTCGCTGGTCTGCCAGGCGATGGTGCAGCCGAAGTCCAACGATGTGCGGCGTCGGCTGGAGGAAGCATTCGGCGCGTTCGGACTGCCGAAGTACATGCTGAGCGACGGCGGGCCGCCGTTCGGCTCCAACGGCCTTGGCAGGCTCTCGCGGCTCGGGGTCTGGCTCGTGCGGCTTGGCGTGACGCCGGTGCTCATCGAGCCGGGGCGGCCCGATCAGAATGGCCGGCACGAGCGCTTCCACGAGACGTTGAAGGCCGAGACGGCGACACCGCCAAGGTCGTCGATCCGGGCACAGCAGCAGGCGTTCGATCACTTCCAGGAGACCTACAACCACGAGCGGCCGCACGAGGCGCTCGGGATGAAGCCGCCCGGCGAGGTGTACGAGCTGTCCGCGCGGCCGCTGCCAAGCAGCCTGCCTGAGCATCAGTACGCCGACGATCTCGAGCAGCGCAGCGTTCGCTCCGACGGGAGCATCAAGTGGGACGGCGGCACGGTGTTCGTCGGCGAGGCGTTCGCGGGCGAGACGGTTGGACTGCAGGCGTGCGACGAGGGCCTCTGGCACGTGCAGCTCGGGCCGCTGCGCCTGGGCATCCTGCACGAGCGATCGCGCACGATCGTGCCGACGGCGGGCGGTGTCACCCATGTGCCCGGACACGGTGAAGCATGACGATTCGCCGTCTGGCAGCGACGGGCCGTGCGGCGGCCACCCCGCGCGCCCCGCTGGGTTCGGGGGCCGCTCCATCCTCGTCGCTTCGCTACTCGGATTCCGCAGCCCCCGAACCCAGCGGACCCTAGTCCACGGGGCTTCTGGCGGGGAGCGGACTGTTACCGATGTGCTCGGACAGAAGTGTCACCCATGTACCCGGTTGCACAGCACTTCGTCGGATCGAGCTCGGGAAGCGCGTGGTATGGGTCGGCAGGCCGAGCTGAATCGCGCTTGCAGTTGCGTCCGCCAGGTTTCAGGTGTTGCATAGTTGGTTTCGTTCCAGGTCAGGAAAGAGCATGTCCAAGTTTCGGCCCAAGAATCTCCTCGTCGAGCACTCGATTGCGTGGCTGTTCCTGTCGACCTTGAGAGTCGCGGGCGCCAAGGAATCCGTGGCCCGGGCATTCGAGTTGTTGCGCAAGTGGATCGATGCCGCAGGAGCGGCGGAGGAGGCCGGCGACAGGCTCGTCATTGCCATTTTCGATGAATCCAACGACTACATGTCCGCCATGGCGAAGGCCGAGGAAGACATCGAGCAGGAATTACAACTCCATATGAGTCTGCTGCGGGATCACACGAGCAAGCCCTTCAAGCTGGCGCTGATCCAGGACATTGAGGCTATCTTGCCGTCGGGCAAGGCGTGTCCTGAAGCCGCGAAGTTGCTCGTATCCGTCTTCGAAGACCACTTGCAGGTGAATCACGGCCGCCACGCAGGTGAATCCTCTGTGCCTGTTCGATCGATTCCCCAAAGAGGGTGGTCGAATGAGCAGTTGGCTCGGCAGGGCGTGAAAGCTGAAGGGCGCGTCGACACAGAGGTCGAGGGCGAGCAGGGCGAGAGCGATGGGGAGGCGGGGTACGCAGGCCCAGGGAGTGAGAGTTCAGGAGCCTCCGAGTCGTCCACCAAAGCCGTCGGTAACGAGCCGATGCCGCTGCTCTACACGCATGCGGTTGGAGTCCTGTGCCGCTGCTCAGGCAGTGGAACGAATTGGTGGGCCTTGAGAAGGGGGATGCGCTAGCGAAGGCGGCGCTGCAGTCGGTCGATGTCTTGGCGTGGATGGGCCTTATCGGGTCGAGCCCTAAGAGCGTGGTGGCATTCTGTATTGCTATGGTGGCAATTGGGCTCGGTAATGATGCAAAAATCGTTTGCATGAAGACGCTTGACATCGTCGCGAAGCACAAAAAGGAATGGGAGCCGAAGACGGTGCCGATTCTGCGACGGATCGCCTTGGAATTGAAGATACGTCCGCGTGCCGAGAATGCGGGAGCGCTCGATATCGGACTGAGGAGCCTGGAGATTCCTCGGAGCGTCATCGAGGATGCGCGGGCAGCTGTCGACGAAGTCCAGCAGCGGTTATGCGATGGTATGGAATCCCCGCACCAGGCACCGCCCCAAAACAGTGAATCCGACCTGCACACTTCCTTCGTCACTGCCTCGTCCGATCCTGGGCCGGTTCGTCTGCATGCGCAGGCTCGGCCGCGGTTCAACTATGCGATGCATGGAGCCGGCATTCCGCTGATCGGGGCCATCCGGATCGAGAACTGCGGCTCGGAGCCGCTGCGCGATTGCGTACTCAGCGTGAAGGTGCACTGTGGCGCGAGTTCTGAGGACCTCGCGACGCAGGCGCTTCAGCTGGCAGAGGTCCCTGGAAGCGAGTCGCTGACTCTGCGGATCCCTGAACTTCAGTTCGACTCCCGCATCCTCGTCCAGCTGGACGAATCGATCGCCGGAGAGATCGAGCTCGAGGCGCGTGTCGACGAAGAATCGCTGGCGCTGCTGCGGATGCCGATCCGTGTGCTCGCATACAACCAGTGGACCAGCATCGAAGGCATCGAGGAGCTGCTCGCGTGCCACGTGGTGCCAAACCACCCTTCGATCGAGGCGATCCGCGAGGCGAGTTCCCAGGCCTTGCGCGCGAGCACCGGCAGTTCGTCTCAAGAGGGCTACCAGTCAGGAGCAGAGAGAGTTGCCCAGATCACGAAGGCTACCTTCGAAGCGCTGTGGGAGCAACGCATCCGATACAGCAATCCGCCAGCCCACTCCGAGGAGAGTCAGAAGATCCGAACTCCCGATCAGGTTCTGGGTCAGAAGTTCGGCACCTGCCTCGACACGACTTGTCTGATGGCTGCGTGCCTCGAGCAAGCGGGCCTGAACCCGGTGTTGTTCTTGGTGGAAGGCCACGCACTTGTCGGGGTGTGGCTGGATGATCAGTGTGCCGCGCCCAACGCTAGCTATCGGAACGCAGAACAGGTCTTGGCGATGATCGACGGCAAGGCATTGCTGCCTGTCGAGACAACGTTGATCTGCAATGACACCAAGGTCACGTTCGATGCGGCGGTGGCTGAGGGGCGCAAGCGACTCGGCGTGCTCAAGTTCAAGTGCATGATCGACGTCCATCGTGCTCGCCGCAGCGAGGTGCGCCCCCTTCCCTCGCGCATCGTCGAGAACGGCAAGGTCACCGTCGTCCATCAGCAATGGGCTGGTCCAGCGACCACCGTCGTGATGGGTGAGCGCCGCGTGCAGTCCGCGGCGCAGAAGGGTCCGGCGCCCAAGCGCTTCGTCGCGTGGCAGCGAGACCTTCTCGACCTGTCCCTGCGCAATCCGCTGCTAAACATCAAGATCGGCCGCGGCGGCGGCTTGCGTGTGGTGATGCCGGCGGAGGCCGTGCACGATGTGGAGCGTGCGCTCTCGAGCGAGCAGGGCCTCAAGCTCGTTGCCCACGATGAGTTGACGGAACTGCAGAAGGCGAGAGGCGCGCGAGTTGCCGCGCAGATGGCGGCAGACATGCTGCGCTCGGTCTTCCTCGACCACAAAGCCCTGTTCGTCGAAGCCGAGCAAGCCAAGCTCCGCTCTGGCCTTAGCCAATTGATGAACCGGGCGCGCGCAATGGAGGAGCAGTCGGGCACCAACGTGCTCCACCTCAGCCTCGGCAGCGTCGTCTGGACCGATCCAGAGAAGGGCAAGAAGGTCCGCTCCCCGTTGCTCGTCATGCCGGTACGCATCACGTTGCAGGGCCGCGGCAAGCCGCCGTTGATGACAGCCGACGCGACCGGCGGCGGCACCGTCGTCAACCAGTGCCTGCTGCAGAAGCTCGCGCAGTCGTTCCGGCTCGAGGTTCCGAAGGTCGCGAACTGGCGCTCGGATCGTACCGACGGCGACATCCGTCCGGTGCTGCAGGAGATGCGTCAGGCGCTCGCGCGCGAGAACATCCAAGGCGGCGTCGAGGAAGACGCGGCGTTGTGCTTGTTGCACTTCGGCAAGTTCCGGATGTGGAAGGACCTCGACGATCACTGGCCGCAGTTCATGCAGCAGCCTGTGGTCCGGCACTTCGTCGAGAAGGCGGGGCAGAACTTCGAGAGCGGCTTCAGGCTCCCGACGCGAGAAGAGCTCGAGGCCGAGCCCACCTTCTGCCCGATCCCCATCGATGGATCGCAGCTCGAAGCCGTCGTTGCCGCGGCGCGAGGCTGTTCGTTCGTGCTCGAAGGTCCGCCTGGCACTGGCAAGTCGCAGACGATCACCAACCTCGTCGCCAACGCGTTGGCGGCGGGCAAGAAGATCCTCTTCGTCGCGGAGAAGCGCGCGGCCCTCGAGGTCGTCAAGACGCGCCTCAACAAGGTCGGCCTCGGCGTCTACTGCCTCGACATCCACGGCAAGACCTCGAAGCCTCAGGAGCTGCGCTCACAGCTGCTGCGCACACTCGATGCGCAGTTCGAAGCGGACCTCGGCGCCTTCGAGAAGCAGCGGCGCGAACTCGGAGACCTCCGCTCCGACCTCGCTAGCTACGTCGATCGCATTCACGAGAAGAATGGCTTCGGCCATTCGCTCTGGAGCGCGCGGCAGTCGGTGCTCGCATGTGGGGACGGTCCGATGGTTCCGGTGCCGGACCAGTTGTTCTCGCTCGGAGCCGGTGCTGTCGAGAGCGTTCGCGAGGCCCTGCGTCAGGCTCGCTGGCTCGCAGCCAGCGCACGCCTGGAACCGCGGCATCCGTGGGGATTCGTCGACGCGGTCGCCATGTCCGCCGATGCCCCGGCGCGCCTCGAGAAGGCCGTCGTCGCGTTGAAGGCCTCGCATGCATCGCCCTGCGCATCGCTCGACGGCGCGAGCACGGTCGCCGGTCTCCGTGCGGTTGCCGCGATCGTGCGCGCGAAGGCTGCTGGCGGAGCGATCCGGCCGGAGTCGGTGCATGCGGCCTGGTCCGACCAGGCGATTCTACAGCAGATCGATGCCTGCGTGGCCGCGCTGCGCAAGTCGGTCGCCGAGGCCGGACCGACGTTCCGTCCGTCGTTGTTCGCCGACGACGTGAAGGCGCTCGCGGACGATTTGGAGAAGGCGACGAAGTCGTTCTTCTTGTTCCGCGGCGGCCGCGTGCGTAAGGCGCGCGTTGCGATCGATGCGCATCTCGCGAGTCCTGTGGCGGACTCAAAGGCTCTGCTCGCGGCGCTTCGTCGTGCGGAGCGGATCGACGCAGAAACTGATGCGCTAACTGCGCGGCTGCAGAAGATCCCAGGCCTTGCGTTGCCTTCAGGCTTCAGACCGTGCGACGACGCCGGGGCAAACGTGGTATCTGATCTGGTGACGGCCCTTCGCTGTGGCGTCCTCGCGGCGGGCGGTCGCGACGACGTGCTCGTCAACAAGGCCATGACTGCGGCGGTGACTTCCGCCGAGGCCGGGCAGGCGCGAGCGCGCGCAGATGCGTGGGAAGCGATGTGGCTTGCAGTCGAAGCCAGGCCCGAGCTCGTCGACGCATGGCTCACGGGCCGCACGATGGCCGAGGCCGCTGCCGACAGCCTGTCGCTCTGGACGCGCGATGCCGACAAGGCGCGCTTCCTCGACCTTTCGCGCTGGCACAAGCTGCAGCAGAAGCTCGCCGAGATCGAGGCCGCGGGCTTCGTCGAACTCCGCCGCGCGATCCACGACGGGTCGATGGACCCGGTAACTGCCGCGGCTGCATTCGAACGCAGCCTCGCGCAGGCCAGCCTGGACGAACGCATGAGGTCTCTCGACTTCGAGCGCTTCGACGGCAAGGAGCACAATGACTGCATCGGGCGATTCTCCGAGCAGAGCGACAAGGAGGCGAAGGACCTCGCATCTGTGCTCCCGGTCAAGCTGCAGGCAACGCGTCCGTTCCGTCCCGGTCAGCGCATCGGCCGTGTCGGCGATCTCGTGCGCAACGAGTTGAACCGCACCAAGGGCGGGCGCTCCATCCGTCAACTGATGGAGGACTATGCCAACGCGATCATCGAGCTCACGCCATGCGTGCTCGCGAGCCCTGACAGCGTCGCGCAGTTCCTGGTGCCCGGCGTCATCGAGTTCGACATCGTGGTGTTCGACGAGGCTTCGCAGGTGCCGGTCGCAGACGCGATTGGCGCGATCGGGCGCGGCAAGTCCATCGTCGTCGTCGGCGACAGCCGCCAGATGCCGCCGACGGCGTTCTTCTCGCGCGGCGCGTCGAGTGGCGACGACGAGGGCGGCAAGCCTGGCACCGAGGTCGAAGACGAAGTCGAGGACCTGGAGAGCATCCTCTCCGAATCGGTTGCGTCCGGTCTCGATCGCATCTGGTTGTCGTGGCACTACCGCAGCCAGGACGAGTCCCTGATCGCGTTCAGCAACCGTCACTACTACGAGAGCCGGCTCGCGTCGTTCCCGTCGCCGGCCAGGAAGATGTCGGGCAAGGGCCTCTCCTGGATCAAGGTCGAAGGCGCAACGTTCGACTCCGGCGAGACGCGCACCAACATCAAGGAGGCCGAGGCCGTCGTGCGCGAAGTGCGTCGCCGCCTCGCCGACCCGGTCGAGAGCAAGCGGACGATGGGCATCGTCACGATGAACCTCACGCAAGCCGAGCTTGTTCACGAACTGCTCGAGAGCAAGGCTGACGAGGATCCTGCGTTGCTGCGTGCGCTCGAGGACGAGTCGGACGAGCGCATGTTCATCAAGAACCTCGAGAACGTGCAGGGCGACGAGCGCGACGTGATCCTGATCTCGATGACCTATGCGCGGTCCCAGGACGGCAAGTTCGCGATGAACTTCGGTCCGCTCGGAAAGGTCGGCGGCGAGCGCCGCTGGAACGTGCTCGTCACCCGCGCCAAGCAGCAGGTCGTCGTGGTATCGTCGATGGAGCCCGAGGACATCAAGGTCGAGCGCATCAGCGCATTGGCCAAGGGCGTGCACCACATGCGCGCCTACATGGATATGTGCAAGCGCGGCGTCGAGCGCGCTGCGGACGTGCAGGCACGGCCTGTCGAACAAAAGGATCTCCACCGCGAACGGATTGCCGACGCATTGCGCGCGCGCGGCCTCGTCGTCGAGTCCAATGTCGGCCTGTCGTCCTTCAAGATCGATCTGTCGGTGTCGCACGCCTCGCAGCCGGAGCGTCGTTTGGTCGCCATCCTGCTCGACGGCCCAGGCTATGCGGAGCGTCGCACCGTGCAGGATCGCGACGCGCTGCCCGCGTCCGTGCTGCAGAAGATGATGGCGTGGCCGAAGGTCTTCAGGATCTGGCTCCCTGAGTGGCTCCTTGAGGAGGCACGTGTCGTCGACGAGGTGTGTGCGGCCGTCGAAGAGGTTTCGCAGGTGCAGCGACAGGCAGCGCTGCTGCAGACAGCGCAGCGGGCGAAGCCTCAGGTCCAGGCTCCCGCGTCGCCGAACTCGTCCGATCACGTCGAGCGCCCGGTCCAGGATCTGCTCGACGAGTGCGTCGCGTCGCGGATGTCGCGCGCGGAGGCGGACGCCTACCTGCGAGCGTTCGACGAAGCGAGAGCGGAGCAGGTTCGTCGCAAGGCTCAGAAGTCCGAGGTTGCGTCCAGCCCCTCTGTCGCGGCCACAGCAACTCGTGACGCTGAGGACTGCGACTACGTGCCGTATCTCGACGACTCCTTGGTGGGCACGAAGGACCAGCTCGGCCATGATGATTCGTCGCAGAAGCACATGCTGATCCGCTCGGTGATCGACCACGTGCTGCGCGTCGAGTCCCCGATCGAGAGCACGCGCCTCGCCAAGCTCGTCGCGCGTCGCTTTGGCTTGCAGCGCGTGCGCGAAGACCGTGTGCAGTCCGTGCTCCGTCACGTGGAAGGCGCGCGACGCTTCGACGGCGAGCACGGCTCGTTCGTCTGGTTGAGCGCGGAACAGCAGAAGACATGGCGCACGTTCCGCCGGACGCCGGAGTCGCTCGACGAGCCGCGTCCCTTCAACGAGATCGCGCCCGAGGAGGTCCGCAATGCGCTGGTCTACTGCGCCACGAAAGGCATGGGCCTCAGCGACGAAGGCGCGCTGGAAGAGATCGCCGAGATCTTCGGCGTCAGGCGCATCACGCAGGACTTGAGGGCGAGGATGGTGGCGATCACCGAGTGGGCGATTCGCAGTGGCGCGCTGCAGCGCGACGCAAAGGGGCGCATCGTTGCAAGCGAGACCCGATGAGCTCCCACCAGTATCTGCCAACCGAGGAACCGAAACTATGACGACACGATTGGCCCCAGGGATCGACGAGTTGCCGCGCGCGTGCATGTGGCTCGGTTTGCTTATCGAGACGGTCGGCGACATCGGCGAGTCCGACGCGCACTTGACCGCAGAGGAATTCCGTGGTGCTTGGCTTCTCGGCGACGCGGCCGCTGCTGGATGTGGACTATCCGAGTCGCAGCGGCCCTCGCTCACAAACTTCACCCCGACGCTGCAGGCCTACATGGAATGGTGGCAGCAGCCGGGGATCGGTCCCGAAGAAGCCGTTGCGTCGCTGGCCCGTGCACTGACGGTCGTCGGTACCGGTTGGCGCGGCGACGCTGGCGCGCGGCAGACCTTCGCGACACGTCTCGTCGCGCTGCTCGGCGGCGACGGTCGCATGACGAAAGCGGAGCGGTCGCTGTTGCCGTGGGTTCTGCACTCGCTGCGCATCCCACCGGAGGAACTGCGTGCAGCGATGCTGCCAGGTGGATTCGCGGTGAAGGCCGCTGGCCATCGTTTCTTGCCGTCCGTTGGCGCATTGAGGGCGCTGCGGGAGAAGTCAGCGCAGAAG